>Ga0210408_10001424_pt1 | contig 25153 bp, 21 predicted proteins | sample IncBWH4MmetaG_FD_155471 | JGI IMG/M metagenome (GOLD analysis project Ga0210408, IMG submission 155471) | Forest soil microbial communities from Barre Woods Harvard Forest LTER site, Petersham, Massachusetts, United States - Inc-BW-H-4-M | ecosystem: Environmental > Terrestrial > Soil >...
ACAATTTTCTGGCCCGTCCTCGCCAACCACGACAAGAGCAGGTTCGGGGTGATTTGTTATTCCTGCTCGACCATCCGGGACGATGTCACCAAAGATTTCGAAAGCGCCGCCGACCGCTTCATCGACGTCTCGCAATTGTCCGACGAAGAACTCGCCGCGCGCGTGCGCGCCGACAACGTCGACATCCTGATCGATCTTTCGGGACACTCGGGCGGCCACCGACTCGGCGTCTTCGCGCGCAAGCCCGCCCCGGTGCAGGTGACCGCGTGGGGCCATGGGACCGGCACCGGCCTGCCGACCATCGACTATTTGTTCTCCGACCCGGTGACGATCCCGGAGGCGATGCGTTCTTTGTACGCGGAGAAAATCTTCGATCTGCCGTGCGTGATCATGTCGGCGCTGCCGGCGATCGAATTGCCGCGCGGCGACCCGCCGTTTGTGACGAACGGCCATGTGACGTTTGGCGTATTCAACCGCATTACCAAGATTTCCGACGACGCGGTCGCCGCGTGCGCGCGCGTTCTCCACGGCGTGTCCGACGCCAAGCTTCTGCTGAAGGACGGCGCTTACGACGACCCGCAGATGCGCGATCTCATGCGGCAGCGCTTCGCAGCCCACGGCGTCACCGGCGAGCGCATCGATTTCCTCGGCTCGAGCCCGCGCGAGCAGCACCTCGCCGCCTTCGGGAAGTCCGACATCGCGCTCGATCCCTTTCCGCAGAACGGCGGGGTGAGCACCTGGGAAGCCCTGCACATGGGGGTGCCGGTGGTCGCCAAGCTCGGCCACACCGCGCCCAGCCGCCTCTCGGGGGCGATCCTCACCTCGGTCGGCATGAAGGATTGGGTCGCCGCGACTACCGACGATTATGTGGCGCTCGCGGTAAAATTCGCCGGAATGCCGGACCTTCTCAAGAGCTTACGGCGGGAGCTGCCGCCAAAAGTCGCCGCCGCGCCGTCGGGCAACGCCGCTCTTTATACGAGCGCGGTCGAGCGGGCCTACCGGACCATGTGGGAAGAATATTGCCGAACCCAGGCATAGGCCCCCGGCATTCAGTCATCCCGATAAACCCGCTCGCGCCGCTCGTGGCGCTCCTGGGCCTCAATCGAGAGCGTCGCGATCGGCCGGGCTTCCAGACGGCGCAGCGAAATCGGCTCGCCGGTCTCTTCGCAATAGCCGTAGGTGCCGTCCTCGATCCGATTTAGCGCCGCGTCGATCTTGGCGATCAGCTTGCGCTGGCGGTCGCGCGCGCGCAGTTCGATCGCCCGGTCGGTTTCCGAGGAGGCGCGGTCGGCGAGGTCGGGATGGTTCTGGTTCTCGTCCTGCAGGTGCTGCAGGGTGTCGCGCGCCTCTTTGAGGATTTCGTCGCGCCACACGAGCAAGCGCTGGCGGAAATAGTCCCGCTGGCGCTCGTTCATGAACGGCTCTTTGTCCGAAGGCCGGTAGTTGTTCTCTTTGACCCGAGGCATGCACCGCGGCTCCATTGAACTCTTGGGCCGAAATCTTGGGCCGATTGCTCGGCCGAATCTCCCTCTCGCGGCGCGCTTATATAGGGGGAGCCTGCGGCGGACAACTGCGGGCGATGAGGGTTTGCGACCGCCTCGCCCGCGACCGGAACGCGCGGAAAATGCGGCGTGGCGAAGCTGCTAACCGGAGCTTGCGTCCTTGGGCGGCATGCCGATTTTGGCAAGCTCGACGCCGACGCGCAGCTCGATCTCGGCGAGCACGGTGTCGAGGCCCGGTTCGCCGGTTCGATCGGCAAGCTCCGCCACGACCGATTTTAGGGCGGCGAGCGTGCCGGTCTCCAGCGTACCGGCGAGCAGCCCGAGCTTGAGCGCGTCGAGGGCATCGAGCGCTATGCGGCCGCGCTTTACCGCGCGCCGCCGCCGCTCGAGCGGGTCGTCGAAGCCCTGCAGCGCCAGCAGCGCATCGATGCCGCCGACCAGCCGCGGCGCCCCCGCACCGGCCGCCGCCCGCGTCGCCGGCTCGTTCCCCACGCTGAACGAGTCGGACGCCGGGCGGCGCACCGGTGTCGAGACCACGGCCGCGCCCGTCCCGTTGAGTCCGTAAACCCGCATGGCGATCGGCCCTAGTCCCGGGGCCCCGTCCCGAATCCCCACGCCGACCCTCGCCGCCGTATGGTTAACGGCCGGTAAACAGGGGGCAAATTCTGCCGCCACCGGCAATCGTTACCGCGCCGCGGTCGCGTACCGGCGTGGATAACGTCGCAATTTCAAGCATTTGCATCCGCGCGCCGGCTGGCACGAAGCTCGCATCACGGAGAGGGCTGCTTGGGGGCTGCGCTGGGGAGCGCGGATCGCAGCAGCGGGGAGCAAGTTGATGATCGGCACGTTGAGGCGCGGCTTGGCCGCGATCGCGGCGGCCTCGATGCTGGCGCTGGCGCTGGCGCTGGCGCTGGCGCTGGCCTGCCTGCCGGCGGGCGCGGCCTCGCGCATCAAGGACCTCGCCAACATCGAAGGCGTGCGCCAGAACCAGCTTATCGGCTACGGCCTCGTGGTCGGGCTCAACAAGACCGGCGACTTCCTCAACAACATCCCGTTCACGAAACAGTCGCTGCAGGCGATGCTCGAGCGCCTCGGCGTCAACATCCGCGGCCTCACCGTCAATACTGGCAACGTCGCGGCCGTGATGGTGACCGCGAACCTGCCGGCCTTCGCGACCCAGGGCACGGCGATCGACGTGACCGTGTCGGCGCTCGGCGATGCCAAGAGCCTTCAGGGCGGGACCCTCCTGGTCACACCGCTGCTCGGCGCCGACGGCAACGTCTACGCGGTCGCGCAGGGCTCGATCGCGATCGCCGGTTTTCAATTCGAAGGCGACGCCGCCAAGATCGTGCGCGGCGTGCCGACCGTGGGCCGTATTTCCAACGGCGGCATCATCGAGCGCGAGATCGAGTTCGCGCTCAATCGTCTGCCCAACGTGCGGCTTGCGTTGCGCAACCCCGACCTGACCACGGCAACGCGCGTCGCCGCGGCGATCAACGACTTCATCGGGGCGCCCACCGCCGAGCCGCTCGATCCGGCGACGGTACAGATCGTCGTGCCGCCGCCCTACAAGGGCAATGTGGTGCAGCTCTTGACCGAGGTCGAGCAGCTGCAGATCGAGCCCGACCTCGGCGCCAAGATCGTGATCGACGAGCGCTCGGGCGTCATCGTCATGGGGCGCGATGTGCGCGTCTCCACGGTTGCGGTGGCGCAGGGCAATCTCACCGTCACCATCAGCGAGAGCCCGCAAGTGAGCCAGCCGGCGCCATTCTCGCGTGGCCGCACCCGCGTAGTGCCGCGCACGCGCATCGGCGTGCAGGAAGAAGGACGCAAGCTCGCCTTGGTGCGCGAAGGCGTCTCGCTGCAGCAACTGGTCGATGGGCTTAACGCGCTTGGCATCGGTCCGCGCGACATGATCGCGATCTTGCAGGCGATCAAGGCCGCGGGCGCGATCCAGGCCGACATCGAGATGATGTGACATGACGCCGCCCGCCGCCGCCCTCGTCGCCCAAACAGTTGCGCGCAACAGCGACCCGACTGCGGTACTGCGCGGCGCAGGCGCTTCCGGCAACGCCCGCGCCAAAAAGGCCTCCCAGGATTTCGAGGCGGTGTTCCTCAATCAGATGTTCCAGCACATGTTCACCGGGATCGACGGCGAAGGGCCGTTCGGCGGTGGCGTTGGGGTGAGCATCTGGCGCTCCTTCCTGACCGAGCAATACGCCAAGACCTTCTCCAAAGCTGGCGGCATCGGCCTCGCCGATCACGTGTACCGCTCACTCATGGCCCACCAGGAAGCGCGTGCCGCAGCCGCCGCGCACTGATCCGGATCCGCCATGGCCCCTCCCCCCAGCCCCGCGCCCGCCGCCGTACCCGTCACCAGCGCCGCCGAAGGGGCGCTTCTGATCGCGCGGCTTGCCGAGGCGATGGTGTCGCTGCTGGGGGTCCTCGAAGAAGAGACGCAGCTGGTGCGCGCCGGCCGCATCAGCGAGGTCGCGCGCATCGAGCCGCAGAAATCGGAGCTGGCGCGCCGCTACGTCGCCGATGCCGGCGCGGTGCGGGCGAACGCGCTATACCTCGCGCGCGAGACGCCGCGCGAGTTCGACGATCTGCGCCGCCGACACGAGCAGTTCCGTGCCGTGCTGCAGATCAATCTCGCGGTACTCGCGACGGCGCACGCGGTCTCGGAAGGCATCATTCGCGGCGCCGCGGGCGAACTCGCCCGCAAAGCGGCGCCGCAGACCTACGGGGCCGGCGGCCGTACCACCGGACCTGGGCCAAACGGCTGTCCACCGGTGGCGGTGAGCCGCCGGCTGTGAGCTTTCAGCTTTCCGCCGCGACCGACTGAGGTCGAACTGGGGCGGCAAGCTTCGCCAGCGCCGGGCCGGCGATCACGTAATTGGCGCATTGCACCTGGTGAAAACCGAGGCGGCCGTAAAGCCCGCGCGCCGGATTGTCCTCGCGGACCGTCAACTCGATCAGCGGACTGCCACGTTCGAGCGCCAAGGCCGCAACGCAACCGAGCAGCGCCGCCCCGACCCCGCGGCCGCGCCATGCCGGCTCAACGTAGATGTCCTGTATATAAAGCGTGCACCCCGCCCAGCTGGTGTAGTAGCGCTCGCTCGCTGTCACCATGCCGACCACCGCGCCGGCGTGTTCGGCCACGAAGGCCACGAACCGCGCCTGCGGGCCGAAGCCGTCGCGCAGCCAGTCCTGCGCGGTGGCGCGCAACACGAACTCGGCGTTTTCCAAGATCGCCAACTCCCGCTTGAGCCGCAGCAACGCGGGGACGTCGGCAGGCCCGGCGGGCCGCACGGAAAAGGCCATGTCCTGCACCGGCGCCTCCTTTCTCGGAGCGGTCCAAATAGTTAACGCAAATGGTCAACGGAACCTTAAGGCGACGGGCGTGCGGCCAAATCTCCCCGCGCCGGCGCCACATAGCTCGTCCGTCACCGGAAACTTATGGTTAACGAATTCGTGAAACTTTGCGGCGAATGAACGAGCAAACACATCCTTCCGGGCTCGATCCCGCGGACTGGGGCGACGTGCGCGCCCAGGGACACCGGATGCTCGACGATATATTTGATTATGTCGAAGGCATCCGCACGCGCCCGGTATGGCAGCCGGTTCCCGACGCAGTGCGCGCTCGGTTCGACGCGCCGGTGCCGCGCGCGCCCACCGACCTCGCCGCGGTGCACGCGGATTTCATGCGCGACGTGCTGCCGTTCGCGACCGGCAACGTGCATCCCGGCTTCATGGGCTGGGTGCACGGCGGCGGCAACCTCGCGGGCATGCTGGCCGAGATGCTCGCCGCCGGCCTCAACGCCAACCTCGGCGGCCGCGACCATGCACCGATCGAAGTCGAGCGCCAGATCGCCCGCTGGGCCACGCAGTTGTTTGGGTTCCCGCAAAACTCGAGCGGCCTGTTTGTCACCGGCACGTCGATGGCGAACATGCTGGGCGTGCTCATCGCCCGCGCCGATGCGTTTGGTCTTGCGGTGCGCCGCAAGGGCGTCGCGGCCTACCGTAAGCGGCCCATCGCCTATGCTTCAGCGGCGGCCCACGGGTGCATTGCCCAGGCGATGGACCTGTGCGGTCTCGGCAGCGATGCGCTGCGCCTGATCCCGATCAACGCACGGCATCAAATCGATTCCGATGCGCTGGCGAACGCGATCACCGCCGACCGCGCTGCCGGACTGACGCCGTTCCTCGTTGTCGGTACCGCCGGCACCGTCGACGTGGGCGCGATCGATGATCTTGCAGCACTCGCCGATATCGCCCAGCGCGAGGCGCTTTGGTTTCACGTCGACGGCGCTTACGGGGCGCTTGCGATCCTCGCCCCCGATCTCGCGCCGCGGCTGAGCGGGATCGAACGCGCCGACTCGCTTGCGCTCGATTTTCACAAATGGGGGCAAGTGCCGTACGACGCCGGCTTCATTCTGGTACGTGACGGCGAACTTCATCGCCGCACTTTCGCGACGCAGGCGGCCTATCTGCGGCGTGAGACCCGTGGGCTTGCCGCCGGCTCACCGTGGCCTTGCGACTTCGGACCCGACCTTTCGCGCGGCTTCCGCGCGCTGAAAACCTGGTTCACGCTCAGGGTCTACGGCACCGACGCGCTCGGCGCGGTCATTTCGCGCACCTGCGCGCTCGCGCACCATCTGGAACGCCGGATACTGGCAACGCCGCAGCTCGAGTTGCTTGCCCCGGTCGAACTCAACATCGTGTGCTTCCGTCACCGCGGCGCCGACCCTGATGCGCTCAACGCCCGCATCGTCGCCGACCTGCAGGAATCCGGCGTCGCCGCGCCCTCGACGACCAGGATCGGCGGCCGGCTCGCAATCCGCGCCGCGATCGTCAATCACCGAACCCAGCAGCGAGATGTGGATGCGCTGGTGGATGCGATCGTGGCGCTCGGTGCGGCCGGCGCCGCCAGTCGCGCCGCGTGAGGTTTGCCATGACCATCATTAGAACAGGCAACGAAAATGCGACCGAAATACCGCCGGTACCGATCGGCCTCGCTCGCCTCTCCAAGCTGGCGTTCGACGGCTGCGATTTCGCACCGCTCGTCGAGGAACTGAGCGCGCGGGCGTTGGCTGTTCCGCCCGACCCCGCGGCGCTGATGGATCTCTCGACCATTGCCCAGCTCACCGGCCGTCGCGACGACCGCGCCATGCTCCAGATGGGCGCGCTGTCGATCGAGCGCATCTATCGCCAGCCCTCGGCGCAAGACGGGCTACGGCTGCTGGCCTTCATGGCACCCGGCGATTTTCTCGCCAACACGCCGCTCGAGTTCATGCTGCAGGACGCGAACGTCACCCTCGACATGGTCTATGTCGCACCCGGGTGGCCGTTACCCCATCCCCTGCCCGCGCACGACGTTGCCATCGTCGCGGCCACGGAATTGGCCGACAACCGCGCCGTGCTCGATCAACTCGCGATGTTGCTTCCGACCTGGCCGCGCCCCGTCCTCAACGCACCGGAGCGCATAGCGCGCCTGACCCGCGACGGCGCCTGGGCCCTGCTCCACGCCGTCCCTGGCGTCGTCTATCCGGCCAATGTTCGCATCGGCCGCGCGCCGCTTGCCGCACTCGGCATCGACGCAACAAATATTGCCGAAATTATCGGCTTTGGCTTTCCCATGATCGTCCGGCCGGTCGATTCGCACGCGGGGCACGGTCTCGCCCTCGTCACCGAGCCCTCCGCGATCGAAGCCTATTTGAACGATCACGCAGCATGCGAGTTTTTTGTTGCTCCATTCGCCGATTACCGCGGCGCGGACGGCTTCTACCGCAAGTATCGCGTCGCGATCATCGACGGACGCCCTTATGCTTGCCACATGGCGATGTCGCGCCATTGGATGATCCACTATCTCAACGCCGGCATGATGGAGAGCGCGGAGAAGCGCGCCGAGGAGGCGCGGTTCATGGCGGAGTTCGATCGCGACTTCGCGCCCCGCCATGGCGCGGCGTTGGCCGGCCTCGCCGAGCGGATCGGGCTCGATTACGTCACGATGGATTGCGCCGAGACCCGGGACGGCCGATTGCTCGTGTTCGAGGTCGGCAACGGCATGATCGTCCACGCGATGGATCCGCCCGCGCTGTTTCCCTACAAGGCTCCGCAGATGCGCAAGGTGTTCGCCGCATTCGAAGCGATGCTGCGCAACGCGAGCGCGACCCGCCGCCCGGCGGCCGCCGCGTAGGGCCTTTACAAAAAATTAACCATACCGGTCCGAAGGTCCGCTCCTGCTGTTCGGGCAAAACGCGATGATGCCGGGCGAAACCAGCACCAAGCTCATCCTGGGCGATCCGGTCCCCTGGTTTTCCGCGCGCACGCTGGCCGGCGCTCCGTTCGACCTGCACGTCGCCGCCGGGCGTTGGATCGCGCTGTGCTTCCTGGGCACGCCGGCCGATCCGCGCGCGCGCCACGAGCTGAACGAGCTGCTCACGGAGGCGCATCGTTTCGACGAAGATCGGCTCGTCTTCTACGGCGTGTTCACCGCGCCGCCCGCCGACGCCGCGCCTTATGTGAACTCCGCCCACCGTGCGCTTTCATTCCTCGGGGACTACGACGGCGCGATCAGCCGCGCCTACGGCGCAGCCGCAATGCCGCGCACGATCATCCTCGATCCGATGCTGCGCGCCGTCGCCGATGTGGGGTGGGACGAGCCGGCCGGGCATGCGGAGACCGTGCGCCGCGTGCTGCAAAACCTGCCCGCGGTCGACGAGGCTGCCGGAACGCCCATGTCGGCGCCGGTGCTGATCGTGCCGCGCGTGTTCGACTTCCCGCTGTGCGATTTTCTGATGCAGTTTTACCAGGAGGTCGGCGGGCAGGACTCAGGGTTCATGCTCGACGTCGAGGGCAAGACCACGACCGTCCTCGACTATCGGCTCAAGCGACGCACCGACGTCCCGGTGGCGATGCCCGAGGTGCGCGACCTCGTGCGCGGCCAGATCGTGCGCCGCCTGCTGCCCGCAATCGAGCGCTATTTCCAGTTCCAGGCGACCCGCATGGACCGCTACATCGTCGCCTGTTACGACAGCGCCGACGGCGGCCATTTCCATCGCCACCGCGACAACGTGAACGCCGGCGCCGAGCATCGGCGCTTCGCCGTCTCGATCAATCTCAACGGCGATTTCGATGGCTGCGATCTGATTTTTCCCGAGTTCGGCCGCAAGACCTATCGCCCGCCGACCGGCGGCGCCATCGTCTTCTCGTGCGGCGCTCTGCATCAGGTGACGCCCGTCACGCGCGGCCGGCGCTATGCCTTCCTCGCCTTCCTTTACGGCGAGGCGGACGCGGCACGGCGCGTCGCCAACAACCAGCGCATGCATGAGAGCGAGGCGCTTTATACCGGGGAGCGCGACATCCTGTTTCCCGGGCGCGCCGCTTAACAATTCGTTTACCGGGTTTCTTTACCGAGGTTAGCGGGCGTTAACGATTTTGCCCGATGCGGAGCCTTCAATGACCGACCGCGTTCGACTGGCCATCGCCACGCCGTGCTTCGGCGGGCAGGTGTCGAGCATCTATGCCGCCTCGCTGTTCAAATTGCAGCGCGCCCTGCAGGCTATCCCGGACATCGAACTTCTCGTTCACTTGCGCGACGGCGATGCCCTCATCACCCGCGCGCGGGCCGATCTGGTCGCGTTGTTCCTCGACGATCCAGCGGCGACGCACCTCCTTTTCGTCGACGCCGATATCGGCTTCACGCCCGACCAAGTGATGCGCCTCGTTGCTTGCGGCGCCGACGTGGTGGGGGGAGCCTATCCGATCAAACGGGTGAATTGGGACAAGGCTCGCAAGGTGATGGAAGGCGACCGGCCGAATCTCCGTTCGGCGGTCCTCGACTACGTTCTCGAGGTGGAGGACCCGGAGCGGATTGCGGTGGTCGACGGCTTTGCCCGGGTGCGTTACGCGGGGACCGGCTTTCTCATGATCCGGAGGCACGCGCTCGAGCGCATGTGCCAGCACTACACGTCACTGCGCTTCCGCCGGGAGCATTCGATCGGCGATCCGCTCGCGGCGAGCCCCAACCGGGTCGCCCTGTTCGAATGCATGATCGATCAAGCCTCCGGCATTTATCTCAGCGAAGATTTCAGCTTCTGCAAGCGCTGGACCGACATGGGTGGCGAGATCTGGGCCGACCTTACAAGTCGCCTCGACCACGTCGGTCCGACGATTTTCCACGGCGACGTTGCGACTCAATTCGAGGCACCCGTTCAGGTTAACAACGCGGCGTGACCGCCCCTTTTGTGGGGAACCGCGTTGACGATTCTTTTACCCTAACGGCCGTTAACCATACTTTTTCAGCCTTAATTACTGCCGGTCTACGACTTTGATGCAACCGATCTGAAGCGATCGGCACAACTTATTGTAAACCAGAAGGGTCACGGAAATGTCCGACATCGTCCTTTCGTCCGGTATCCGGGCGAACCTCCTCTCGCTGCAGAACACCGCCAGCCAGATCGGCACGACCCAGCAAAGGCTCGCGACCGGGCTGAAAGTGAATTCGGCGCTTGACAATCCGACCAGCTACTTCACGGCCTCCTCGCTCAACGCGGCAGCCGGTAACCTCGGCAACCTGCTCGACGCCGTGTCGAACGCGATCCAGACGGTGCAGGCCGCCAACAACGGCATCACCTCGATCACCAAGCTGGTGCAGAGCGCCCAGGCGATTGTGCAGCAGGCGCAGCAGAGCGCGGCGTCGACCGCCGTCGACACCGGCACGGTCTCCGGCTTAACCACGGCCTCCTCCTTCGCCGTCACCAGCGCCAACACCATCACCATCAGCGACGGCACCAGCACAGCCACGATCACCTCGACCGGCAACGTCACGGTCCAGCAGATCATCAACGCGGTGAACACCACGCCCGGCCTCAATATCAACGCCGAGCTGTCCGCCAACGGCAGCCTGCAACTCGAGGCGACCGGCGCCAACGCGATCACCATCGGCGGCACGTCGACCGCTGCGGAAAAGGCCCAGTTCGGCCTCGCCGCCGGCACAACCGCGGCCGGCACGCTGAACACTACCCGCAGCTCGCTGGCCACGCAGTACAACCAGGTGCTCAGCCAGATCGACCAGCTCGCCTCCGACTCCGGGTTCAACGGGGTGAACCTGCTCGCTGGCCAGAGCCTGCAGGTCGTGTTCAACGTCAGCCGGACGTCGTCGCTGGCCCTCTCCGGTGCCACGTTCAACTCCGCGGGCCTGGGCATCTCGCAGTCGAGCGCCAACTTCCAGACCAACACGTCGTTGGCCAACGCGTCGAGCCAGTTGACCACGTCCTTGACCACCCTGCAGAACCAGGCGGCCTCGTTCGGCACCAACCTGTCGGTGATCCAGATTCGGCAGAGCTTCACCTCGGCGACCATCAACACGCTGCAGACCGGCGCCAGCAACCTGACGCTCGCCGACACCAATCAGGAGGGCGCGAACCTGCTCGCCCTGCAGACCCGGCAGTCGCTCGCCGAGACCGCGCTCTCGCTCGCGGCGCAGTCCCAGAACAGCGTGCTGCGCCTGTTCGGCTGATCGGCACAACCGGCGTTCGTTTGACGGCGGGGCTTCGGCCCCGCCGTTTATTTTTTGGAAAGGATTTATATTTCAGCGCATTAACCCGGCATTAGGGTTAATCATCCATAGTCGCCACAACCGCCCGCGAGGAGCGGCACGTTCAACCTACCGTGGAGTGTGCCATGAGTGGCGACATTGTCCTTTCGTCCGGCATCCGGGCGAACCTCCTTTCGCTGCAGAACACCGCGAGCCTCATCGGCTCGACGCAGCAAAAGCTGTCGACCGGCCTGAAGGTCAACTCGGCGCTCGACAACCCGATCGACTACTTCACGGCCTCCTCGCTGCATGCCAACGCCACCAACCTCAGCAACCTGCTCGACGCGGTGTCGAACGCGATCCAGACGGTGCAGGCCGCCAACAACGGCATCACCTCGATCACCAAGCTGGTGCAGAGCGCCCAGGCGCTCATCCAGGAAGCGCAGCAAAGTGCCGCCTCGACCGCCCTCGTCAACGGCACGGTCTCGGGCCTGACCACGGCGTCCTCGTTCGCCGTCACCAGCACCCACACGATTACGATCAGCGACGGCACCAGCACCGCCACGATCACCTCGACCGGCAACGTCACGGTCCAGCAGATCATCAATCAGGTGAACACCACGCCCGGCCTCAATATCAACGCCGAGCTGTCCGCCAACGGCAACCTGCAACTCGAGGCGACCGGCGCCAACGCGGTCACCGTAGGCGGCTCAGCAACCGCCGGCGAGCTTGCCCAATTTGGCCTGACGGCCGGCACCACTGCCGCCGGCAGCGTGAACACCACGCGCAGTTCGCTCGCGACTCAATACAATCAATTGCTCTCGCAGATCGACCAGCTTGCCTCCGACTCCGGGTTCAACGGCGTGAACCTCCTCGCCGGCCAAAGCCTGCAGGTCGTCTTCAACGTGAGCCGTACTTCGTCCGAGGTGCTCCAGGGCGTCACCTTCAACTCGGCCGGCCTTGGCATCTCGCAGGCGACCGCCAACTTCCAGACCAACACGTCGCTGGCCAATGCGGCGAGCCAGTTGACGGCGTCCTTGACCACCCTGCAGAACCAGGCGGCTTCGTTCGGCACCAACCTGTCGGTGATCCAGATCCGGCAGAGCTTCACCTCCGCCACCATCAACACGCTGCAGACCGGCGCCGACAACCTGACGCTCGCCGACAACAACCAGGAGGGCGCGAACCTCCTCGCCCTGCAGACGCGGCAGTCGCTCGCCGAGACGGCGCTCTCGCTCGCGGCGCAATCCCAGAACAGCGTGCTGCGCCTGTTCGGCTGACCGCCCGCCCCAACGCGGAAATGCAAGAGCGGAGCTCCGGCTCCGCTCTTTTTTTACCTGATGCTAACGGCCGTGCGGAACCATCGGACGCGGCGAGTACGACATGGCACTGAAAATCGAACTCAAGCCCGGCGAGCGCGTCATCCTCGGGGAATGCGTGGTCACCAACGCCGACCAGCGCACGCGCCTGCTGGTCGAGGGCCACGCGCCGATCCTGCGGGAAAAAGACATCATGACGCCGGAGCGCGCCGACACGCCGGCCAAGCGCGTCTATCTGGCGGTGCAGCTGATGTACACCGCGAAAAACCCGCAGGCGCACCACGAACTCTATTTCAGCCTGGTGCGCGACATCGTCCAGGCGGCGCCAAGCATGTGGCCGCACATCGAAAATATCAATAATCAAATCTTAATGGGTCAAATGTACAAAGCCCTCAAGGATGCCAAGAAACTAATCAATTACGAGAAGGGACTCCTCGACCATGCAGCACGGCGTGCAGACGTACGGCAAGGTCGCCAATCAAACGGTAAATCAGCGTGAGCTGGAGGCAAGCCTGCTGCTGAAAGCAGCATCGCGCCTGCAAGCCGTGCACGACGGTTGGGACGGCAAGCGCGACGAATTGGCCGACGCGCTGCTTTATAATCGGCGCCTGTGGACGATCTTCATGGCTTCGGTCGCGCAGGCGGACAACCCGCTGCCGCCCGCGCTGCGGCAGAGCGTGGCGAACCTCGGGTTATTCGTATTCCGTCACACGATCTCGCTGATCGCCGACCCGCGCCCCGAATACCTGGGCTGTCTCGTCAACATCAATCGCCAGCTTGCCGCCGGCCTGCAAGGCCGCGCCTGAGCCAAGCAGCGGGCCTCCACCGCACTTTTATTTTTGGAGCATGATCTTTTCCGAAAACCGGTTCCCACTTTTCGGGATTATGCTCTGATCACGCCGGCAGGAAGTTCACCAGGCTGAGTTGCGACAGCAGGCCCGTGACTTCCATGGACGCCTGCAGGTTCGTTTGCAGCGTGAGAAGTTGCGCGCCAACCTGCTCGCTCGACACACCCTCGATCTGCTGGAGCATGTCGGTCAGCGTATTCTGCGTTTGCTGATTGACGTTCTTGGCGTTGTCAATCGTGCTCTGGGCATTGGCGAGCTCGGCCTGGATGCCCGCAAGCGATTGGCTGCCGGACTGACCGTTGAGATTGGCAGCGACGCGCTGGGTGAGTGCCGCATAGCTCGCGGCCGCATTCGGATCGTTCGGCGCGTAGCTCGTGGCCGCCAGCGCGGCGATGTTGGCGACGATGTTGCTCAGCCCGAGTTCGTTAGCGCGCAGCCCGTAGGCGACCGTGGTCGAAGGCCCAACCTGGGCGAGCGCGGTCGAGCGCGCCGGCGTGCTGCCCGCGTCCCCGGTGTACCACATGACCGTATTGGCGGATGTGCCGTTGACGAGCGCGGTCGCGGTGTCGAAGGGCGGCCCGGCGACACGCTGCGGCGGATTGGAGTTGAAGAAATCGTTCGCCGCCGCGATCGCGGAGGCGGCCGGCAACGCGGTCTGCGCCAAGTTGGTAACGGCGGTCTTGAGCGCGGCCTGCAGGTTGCCCGCGGTGATATTCACATTTGGGTCGATCGTGAACTGGTTCGCGCCCGGCGGCGAGGCGGTCGTGGCCTGCAAGGTCACCGTCTGACTAGAGCCGTCCGGTAAGGTGAGGCCGAACTGGACGGTGTCGCCGTTGTTCGGATTGGCGCCGAGCGTGACCGACATGCTGGGCGGCGAGCCGCTCACCGTCGCGCCGGTCAGGTTGGAAGTGAGGCCGGCGAGCTTGAACCCGAATGGCGAGGTCGCCACGTCGTCGCTGATCGAGACCGTGGCGCCCGCCGCTGCCGGAATGAGCAGCCGGCCGAGTCCGCTCGTGCCGAGATCCGCCTGGGCGCGCTCGGCGATCACCTGCTTGAGGCCGGCCTGCGCGCCATTGCCGTTGAGGATTTGATCGGTCGGGGCGACCGCCGGCTGCTTCACAGCGGTCCCGGAAAACAAATAGTTTCCTCCTGACTGTGAATTGAGCGCAGACAGAACGGCATCGAGCTGCGGAACCGCGCCGCTCTGGGCGGTCGTCTGCCCATTGCCGTCCAGCGTGAACGGAGGGGACCCCGTGATCGCGTGTACGACGCCGTCGCTGACCGAGCCAATTTCCGACAACGCGTTCTGGGCCAGGCTGATGTTGGTGCCGGCGAACGAAATGGCGTTGCCGTAGCCGTTCAGCGCCGAGAGCTGCGCGTTGAGCCCGACGGTCAAGCCCGCCTGCAACCCCAATCCGGCATAGTTCTGGGATTTTTGCCCCGTGCCCAGCTGTCGCGTGAGGTCATCGAGCCGATTCTGCAGCGTGACCAGTGCCTGCGCGTTCTGCGCCGCGAGCGCGCTGCCGCTGCCGATGCCTGAGATCGCCATTACGGTATCACCTGCAGCAGGGTGGCCATCATTTGCTGGATCGTCGTCATGACGCGCGCGTTGGCCCCGTAGGTGTTTTGCAACGTGATCAGGTTCGACATCTCCTGATCGATACTCACGCCGGAGGTCCTGCTCATCCGCTGTTGCAGGGCGTTGACCACGATATCCTGGCCCTGCTGCAGGCTCGTGGCCGCGTTCGCCGCCTGCGCCTGCTGGCCCATCACCAGGCTCAAATAATCCGTGAGCGTGCCGGTGAAGGGCGACGACTGCCCGCCGCTTCCGCCCTGCGGCGGGAACGTGAGCTGCGCGTTGTTGAGCTGATCGAAGATGAAGCCCGGCCGGGTCGGGTCGCCGGCGGGCGTGGGCGGCGCCGTCTGATAGACGATGAGGCTCGACGGATTGGCGGCGACCGCCGGGTTGACGGTGATGCGTCCCGCAAGGCCGGCGTCCTGCGAGCCGGCGGCGGTAATGGCGCCGGTGATCGGCGCTGTTGCGTCGAGGAACAGCGGCAATTGCGGGCTGCCGCTCGTCAGACTGGTCATCGTCGCGGTGGCCGACATGGACCCCAGGGTGACGCTGGGCGTCGCGTTGAGCGCCTGCAGTGTGGTCCCCGACGGGTTGGAAAACTGAAGCTGAGTCCCGAGCGCCGCGTTGAGCTGCGCGACGACCGAACCCATGCCGCCGGTGAAATTGACCCCGATCACCTGCTGGTTGGGGCTGGACGGGCTGGCCAGCGGCAACGCCGCGGGATCGTCCACCCGCACGATCGTGACGGTGTGCTGGACGTTGCCGGCGTCCGTGTAGGTGATCTGCGCCGAATTCCCCGGCAGCAGGTTGCCGACATCGACCTTGAAGCCCGCCTGCGCGCCGACGGTGACCGGCGTGCCGGCGGTCGTCTGGTTCGAGAGCGCCTGCGCCATTTGCGAGGCCAGGGCGTCGATCTGGCCTTGCGCCTGCGGCAGGATCTGGTCGCGCATTTGCAAATAAGCGGCGATCTGGCCGGACTGGAACGATTTGTTGGCGATGAGGTCCGTGGTATCGCCGCCCGGCGAGGTGAGTGTGATCGTGCCGACGCCGTCCTTGCTCGGATCGGCGCTCCAGGTCAGGCCGGGCGACAGCGTTCCGCGCGCGTCGAAGCTCAGGGTCCCGGCCAGCGTCCCGACCAACTGGGCTCCCGATCCGGTGAAGACCGCGACCTGGTTGTTTCCGCTCTGCACCACCTTGATGTTCATCAGCTGCGCGAGCTGGGTGATCGCCTGATCGCGCTGGTCCTGAAGCCGTGCCGCCGTCGCATCTTGCACCGGGCTCGCGGCGAGTTGCTGGTTGATCTGCGCGATGCGCTGCATCGCCGCGTTTGCCTGCTGCACGTCGGCGGCGATGCTCTGCTCAGCCTGGGTGCGCAGCTGTTGAATCCCCGAGGCCGCGCCGTTGAGACTTTGCGCGAATTGCTGGGCCGCGCTGATCGCCCCCGATTGCGCCGCGACGGAGGTGGGGCTCGTCGCCACGGCCTGCATTGCAGCGGTAAAATTGTTGAAGACCTTGTCGAGCGTTCCGGTAGATCCGGGCGGGCCGTAGACTTGCTGAAGCTGCCCATAGAGCTGCGCCGCCGCATCCGCGTAGGAGCCCCCCGAGGTCTCGGTCCACAGCTGGCTTTGCACCAGCCGATCGAGGGTGCGGTTCACGCCCGCGACGTCGACCCCGACGCCGGCGTTTCCCGACGACGTCTCGACCAAGTTCGGCGATTCGACGACGTAGCCGGGCGTGCTGGCATTGGCGACATTGCCGGCCGTGATCGTGAGGCCCGTTTGCGCGGCCCTCAGTCCAGACATGGCGGTCGAGAGCGCGTCGATCAGGCTCATGGCTGCCGTTCGCCGGGCCCTTGCCCGCTTGCCCGGTGGTTATCCGGTTACTGGATCGCCGCCAGCAGACTCTGAATCATCTGGGTGGAGGTGGTCATCACCTTGGCGTTGGCCGAATAGGCCTGCTGCGCCACGATGAGCTGGCTGAACTGGGTCGCAATGTCGACGTTCGAGCCTTCGAGCGAGCTGCCGACCACTTTGCCCGAGGCCGACAAGATCGCTGGGCCGGAGTCGACGGTCGCGGAAAAGGCCCCGCCGTTGAGGCTCTGCAGATAGTTCTGCCCGTTGAACGTGGCGAGCGTCACCTGGGCGAGCGGTTGGGTCTGCCCGTTCGAGAAAGCGCCGATCACGCGGTTGTGGTCGTCGATCGAGATGCCGGTGAGTTTTCCGGCGGCGGAGCCGTTCTGCTGGAGCTGGTTGATGTTCACCGCCCCGCTGGCGTCGGCGAACTGGGTAATACCGCCCGAACCGAACGAGAGCTGCACGTTGCCGATGGTATCGCCGTTGACCGTCAAATTGTTGACGGTCAGGTTGGCGACCGGCGGATTCATCTGGCCGGTCGAGTCGAACTGGAACCTGGTCCCGGCGTTCACCCATGCCGGCTGGGTGCCGGTGGCGCTCGGGTCCGTCTGATAAAACAGTTCCCATGTATCGGTGCCGCCGGTGGCGGCGCTGTCCACCTTGGCCCAGCGCAGCTGCACGTTCACCGGATTGCCGAGCGAATCGTAGGCGGTTATCGAACCGCCGGAAACCGACTCGTTGAGAAAGTTCGACACGTCGTTGCCGATCACCGGTCCGACGGTGGGTGGGCTGGCGGTCAGCGTGGTGACCCCGAAGTTCGCGGCGTTGGCCGTCCCGCCGACGGTGACTTGGTCGGTGAGATTGTCGGCCGCGGCCGTCAGGTCGCCGTTCGTGGTGTTGACCGAGGCCTTCCCGCCGACGAGCGCGGAGAGCTTGGCGTTGAGTTGGGCGAGCGTCTGCACGTCGCCGGCGTTGGTGCCGAAGGTGACGGTCAGGGTGGGATTGGTGGTGCCGACGGTAATCGTGAGAGTCTGCCCGCTCGTCACTGCTCCCTGGTTGAGCAGATTGGTGGCATTGGCGCCCGCGCCGAGGCCGAGTTCGGACAATATCGTGGCGCCGCTGCCGGCGGTGCTGATGTTCGTGACCGCGTCCTTGCTGGTAAGGACGAGATTGTTCGACGCATTGAGCGTTGCGGTGACGCCGGTCGTACTGGTCACGGCATTGATCTTCTGCACGATGGTGGTGGCGGAGTCCGTATTGACGATGCTGATCGGCGTGCCGTTGATTTGCAGCGTGCCGGTATTTCCGCCGGTCGGCAGCCCGCCGATGTTGGTGGTGCCGGTGTCGACGGCGGGCGCGTCGGGCTGCAAGGTCGCGCCGCTGCCGCGGACCGTCGCGGGAAGGAGCAGCGGATTGGACGTGAAGTCGTTCGGCTTGATCAGTTCCGATCCGGGGACGCTGGCACTGGCGTTCGTCGTGTGCGGGACCGTGGGCAGGTTCGCCTGATACTGGATCTGTGTCGTCACCTGCGCGGGTATCTCGTTGTTGCCGAACTGGAGCACCTGCGGAACGCTGCCTACCGGATTGCCGGTGCTTCGGTCGATCGGGATGCCCATCAGATAATAGCCGGCGCCGTTGACGAGGAAGCCCTGGCTGTTTTCCTGGAAATCGCCGCGCCGGGTGTAGAGGTTCACGCCGCTGAACACCGGCGCATTGCCCGCCACCGAGGTAGGCTGGGCGACGATGAAATAACCGTCGCCGTTGACCGCCATGTAGGTGCTCACCTGCTCGCTCTGGATCGCGCCCTGCACGCTGTTGGTCGCTACCGAGCTGGCGATCACGCTTCCCGAGGTCTGCGCGTTGGGGGTCGCGGCCGTGACTAGGTCCTGAAAGCTCGTGTTGGTTTCCTTGAAGCCCGTGGTTTGCGAGTTCGCGATGTTGCCCGAGATGTTCTGCAGCGCGAAGGACTGCGCCTGCAGCCCGGTCACCGCCGTTGTCATCGCATCGAAAATACCCATCGGGGCCTCCATTGCGCTCACAGCAGCGGGCAGCGTCGGGCCCGACGCGCCGGCCGCATGGCCGCTGGAGCCATCGCAAACCTCGTGCCACGCCAAAAAGCACGCGCTATCAAGAGCTTGCATGGGCGCAAAGCGTCGCCTGCTGGGCAGGATGCGCCGGTCCCGGCAATTTCTGCCGATGCTTGCCGCGGGAGCGCGCGCTCCTTATGGTCGCCGCGCCCGGCAATTTCTCAGCAGAGGTTCGTATGCGTTTCGAAGGCACCAGCGGCTACGTCGCCACGGAAGATTTGAAAGTGGCGGTGAACGCCGCGATCACCCTCGAGCGGCCGCTGCTGGTCAAAGGCGAGCCGGGCACCGGCAAGACCGTGCTGGCTTTGGAAATCGCCAAGGCGCTCAACGCGCCGCTGATCGAATGGCACGTGAAGTCGACCACCAAGGCGCTGCAGGGCCTCTACGAATACGACGCGGTCTCGCGGCTGCGCGACAGCCAGCTCGGCGACACGCGCGTGCACGACATCCGCAACTACATCAAGCGCGGCAAGCTGTGGGACGCGTTCGTCTCCGATGAGCGGCCGGTGCTCTTGATCGACGAGGTCGACAAGGCCGACATCGAGTTTCCCAACGACCTGTTGCAGGAACTCGACCGCATGGAGTTCTTCGTCTACGAAACCAGCGAGACGGTGAAGGCGCGACGCCGCCCGATCGTGGTGATCACGTCGAACAACGAAAAAGAACTGCCCGACGCGTTCCTGCGCCGCTGTTTCTTTCACTACATCCGCTTTCCCGACACCGAGACCATGCGCGCGATCATTGACGTGCATTTTCCCGGCATCAAGCAGCGGCTCGTCGCCGAAGCGCTGCGTTTGTTCTATGAAATCCGCGACGTGCCGGGACTGAAGAAGAAGCCTTCGACCTCGGAGTTGCTCGACTGGCTCAAATTGCTGATGGTCGAGGACATCGGCCCCGAGATCCTGCGCGAGCGCGATCCCAAGAAGCTGATTCCGCCGCTGCACGGCGCGCTGCTCAAGAACGAGCAGGATGTGCACCTGTTCGAGCGCCTCGCTTTCATGGCGCGGCGCGAGGGGCGGTCGTAAGCGTGCGGCGGCGGGCCGGCGTACCTGCGCCGATCCCATGAGCATCCTGCTGACGCCGGCGCGGATCGGCGACGTCGAAATTCCAAATCGCATCGTCCTGCCGTCGATGACGACGCGCGCGGCGGACGCGGAAGGCTTCGTTACCGAGGACACGCTCGCGGATTACCAAGCCCGCGTCGCCGGCGGGGTCGGGCTCATGACCGTGGAAATGGCCTCGCCGGAAAGAGCCGGACGGCACCGGCGTCACGAGCTCGGCATTTATGACGACCGTTTCCTGCCGGGCCTCACACGGCTGGTCGACCTGATTCACCGCGGCGGCGCCAAGGCATCGATCCAGCTCGGTCACGGCGGCGGCCACACCCGCATCGATATTTGCGGCGAAACGCCGATCGCGCCGTCGGCGATTCCGCACCCGGTGTTCGAGGTCACATTCGAAACCATCGTGCCGGAGGCGATGACCAAGGCGCGCATTGAGCAAACCAAAGCCGCTTTCGTCGCGGCGGCGCAGCGTGCGCAACGCGCTGGGTTCGATTGCGTCGAGATTCACTCAGCCCACGGCTATCTGATCTCGCAGTTTCACAACCGATTCGAAAACCGGCGCGGCGATGAGTACGGCGGCTCGCTCGCGAACCGCGCGCGCTTCGGGCTCGAGATCCTGCGCGCCGTCAAGGCGGCTGTGCCGGGAGCGGCGGTCATCTATCGCATCTCAGTGGAGGATTTCTTCCCGGAAGGAATGCCTTTTGCGGAAGGAAAACAGGCGGCGATCTGGGCAGCGGAAGCGGGCGCCGATGCGCTCCACGTGACCGCCGGCCATTACCGCTCGCTGCCGTCCGCCGCCATGATGATTCCGCCGATGAGTTTGCCGGAGGCGACGTTTCTCGATTACGCCGCAGAGATAAAGACGCAGGTGAAGGTTCCGGTGATCGCGGTCGGCCGCCTGGGCGATCCGACGACGGCGACGGCGGCGGTAGCGGGCGGCAAGGCAGACTTCATCGCGCTCGGGCGCCCGCTCATCGCCGATCCCGAATGGGTCAACAAGCTGCGCCGCGGCGAGCCGGCGCGGCGCTGCCTGGCCTGCAACACCTGCGTCAACGAGATGCGCGGCGGCGCAAAGCTCGGCTGCGTCGTTAACGCGGCCGCGGGACGAGAGCGCACCTTCGCCAACGCGGCGCCGGTAAAGGGCGAGCGCGTCGCAGTTGTCGGGGCCGGACCCGCCGGCCTCACCTATGCCTCGCTCGTCGCCGGGCTCAACACCGTCACGGTCTTCGAGCGCGCGCGCGAAGCGGGCGGCGCATTCCGGCTCGCCGGCAAGGCACCGCTGTTCCAGGAGGTCGCGGCCGACGAGCGTGCGTTCAAGACCTATATCGACGAACTCGTACGCGCGTGTTTGCAGAAAAACGTCACGTTCCACTTCGGCGTCGATGTCTGCCGAAAGCCCGAGTTGCTCGCGCCGTTCGACCGCATCGTGATCGCCACGGGCGCGCGCTATGGCTTCGGCCTCGGGCCGATCACGAAATTCGTGCTGGATGCGGGGCTGGCCCGCATCTGGCCCTTGCGCAAGCTGTTCGCGCGACCCGCCGTACGCGATTGGTTCTATTTTAGAGCGCGGCGCGGCTCAGACGACGACATCCGCCGTCTCGCCCGACCCGGTCAGGTCGTGATGACAATCGGCGATGCGCGCAAGGCCGGCAAAAGCAAAGAGGCGATCGCTAGCGCGTTCGCGGCCATGCTGCTGGAACGTCCCCAATGATGGACGTGCGCGGGCGCAATGGGGTCATTGGGTCCGGTATGATGATACCTCGACGCGTCCGCTCCGCCGAGAGCTTCCATCGCAGATCAATTCATCAACAAAATTCCGTTGAACGCGCCTTTTTATTTCGGCTTTTCCAAACAATTGCAAAGGTCGAAATTTTTGACTGTGGCAAAAAAGACGCACTGATCTTTGAACCAAACGACACTGTATTTTAGGGCCAACGCAAATGTTTGGTACTGGGATGCGTCCAGCAGAGTGTCAAAAAAATCACACCAGCGAAGGATCGCACCTGGAGCCTGTGGATAACTAGCAAAAAGATAACGCCGCAGTTTGAGGTTGCTTCGACCATCGATAGCGTTTGCTTGCCACGGGGGTGGCGGGGGGACAGGCTTTGATTTCCTATTTGCTGACGGCAGCGAATCATCGGGAGACCTGCGAGCAGTAGGGAAGGGCATTTGTTCCCCATAACCGGATGGGGGCTAAGATGTACGGACGTTTCATCGCGCTGCGCAAAGCAGCTACGAAATGCCGAATACGGCAGGTAGTAATCGGCTTTACGGCTGTCGTGCTGTTTGGGGGTTTGTTGGCACAAGCGGCAGACTTACCCATGAAAAATCCACCAGATGCCACACAAAAGGACCCGGCCCCTACCTGGAAGGGGTTAGGGTTCGGCATCGGGATAGCCGCCGATTTCGACATCGGCGGAACGCGCGTCGTCAACGCGCAACTCGTGAACAACATCGTGCGGGTTACCGACGTGACCAGTAATGTCGACGTAGGCTTCGTCCTCGAAGCTCATTATTTTATCAGAGACTGGGATTTCGAGATAAACCGCAGGTATAATCCGAACACAAATCCGTGGCCCTGTTTGGCTATCTGCGCAATGGATATGGCCACAGGTCCGTTTGTGGCGCTAGAGATCAATGGCGGAAGCGCCGTACCCGGTGGCAACGTTGCCGGTCCGATCACCGGATACGCCCTTGGTTGGATGGTGGGCTTCCACCATCCCGAATCCATGAATAAGACATCAAGCTGGAATTTTGGTGTCGGGCTTCGCATTGATCCGAAGACCCAAGTTCTTGGGGACGGGATTGTGGCCAACCAACCGCTCCCGATCGGCGAAACGGCCATCCGCTACAAGCAGGAGCCCCGGGCGGGCATCATGCTGCTGTCGTCGTTTAGTTGGTAATCTGCGCCGACGGTGGTGAAACGCGGGCCGCTTCACCACCGCTCGCCGTTGAAATTGGTAGCAAGATTTTTGTCGAGGCCGTGCCGCGAGGAGAACGGGGGGACACGCCGCTCACGCACTCCCCTGCGCATCGAACAGGCGGCTGCGCACCGAGGTAGCCGAGATCGCCTGGAGCGCGTCATCGAGGTCGATGCGCTCCACCTTGTAGCCGACGTCGCGGCCGTAGAAGACGTGGCTCACGTTGGGCAGCGGCACCACGGTAAAGCGTCCTTCGTATTCGCGCAGCGCATGCTCGATGCGCATGCGCACGTGCTCGAAGCCGAACGGGTTTTTCTCATCGAGTCCGCCGGTATCGCGCACGCCGATACAGACTTGGCCGACGCGGTGCAGCCCTTCGACGATGAGCGCGCGGTGGCCGTCGTGGAACGGCTGATAGCGCCCAATGAATAAAGCGGTCGGCTTTTTGGCATCGAACACCGGCCGCACGCGCTGGGCGATCTGGTCGATCCAATACTCCGGCGTGCCTTCCGCCGGGACGCGCAGGTCGTATTTCTCGGGCGCAACGAACATGCGGTTGGTGTCTTCGAACCGCCCTTTGCGGATGCGGTCGACCCACACCACGAAAGCCTCGCCGCCCTCCACGAAGGCCGCGCGCGTTTCCGTCGTCGGGCAGATGAAATCGGCAACGGCAAAGCCACCGACCTTGACCACCTGATCGCACAGCCATCCCATACGGTGCGCATGCTCGATGCGGTCGGCTTCGGAGAAGCCCAGATCCTTGTTGACGTTCTTGCGCACCTCATCGGCGTTGAAATGAACGGCGTTGAGCCGCGGCGCGAGACCGCCAGCGAGTGTGGTCTTTCCGGCGCCCGGCAAACCCATGATGAGAATTTTTCGATACACGGTGTCCTCATATCCTCGTTGCGTGGGGCCTATAGTACATCGGGGGCGGCGGTTCCATCGCCGCGCGCCGGAACCACGCACGCCGCCTCAGCCCTCGCGGTGTCCTCGCCGCGGCCAGCCCACGCGCGGCGCGGCGACCATCTCTCGCGTTGACGGGTTCTGCGCCATCGGCACCGGCTCGGCCGGTGCAATGAACTGCGGCGCGAACGCGCCGATCTTCACCGGCGCGGCATCGTCCGGCCGCTGGTCGTGAGACGCACCGGCGAGCAGCGGTTCCGGCGCTGCCGGCCGCGGCCGTTCGCGCTCGGCGCGCGCACGCGCCTGCGCAAACTCCTCGGCAATGCTGCGCGCAGCCTCCGCGGCAGCCTCAAACGCATGCTGCGCATTCTGGGCGTGAGCTTCTTCAAAGCCGGCCGGCTCCGGCGCGGGCGCGATCTCCGGCTCGGCGAAAACCGGCAGCGGGACTTCGGCCGTTTCCGCCCCGCCCGCGGCGGTGACCGGGAGCATTAGTTCCTCGGTCGGCGGCCCCGCTGCGATCGGTTCGGCCGCCGTTTTTATCTCCGCTCGCCGGCGCGCGTTCTCGCGGCGATGCGATATGCGTTCTTCGATCGCGTCGCGCAGCTGCATCGACCAATAGAACACCTGCGCGGCCGCCGGTCCGATCTTGCCGCCCGCCCACACCAGTTCGTAGGCGGAGAACAGACGCCAGCGGTCGTCGCGCTCGATGATGGCGCGCGCGATCAGGTCGCCCGCCATGGCCGTGGTGTTGAGCCCGTGGCCGCCGAAGGCACCGGCGAGCCAGACGCCGGGGGAAAGCTCGCCGATCTGCGGCATCTTGTGCACGGCGTAGCTCATCGTGCCCGACCAGGCGTACTCGATCTGAACGTCGGCGAGTTGCGGATAGACCCGCACGATGTCGCGACGCAGAAGCTTGGGCAGCCGGCGCGGCGGAGAAGGGCGCGATGTGATGCGGCCACCCCACATCAGACGATCGCCGCCGATCACGCGATAATAGTCGCCGGCGCGCCGGGTGTCGGTGATGACGCCGGGATATGTGATGGCTTGGGCGAGTTGTTCGCCCAAAGGAGCCGTGGTGGCGACGTAGCTCGCGACCGGCACCACGGTGCCGGCGATGCGAGGAAACACCTCGCCGAGATGCGGCCCAGCGGCGAGCACGATGTGATTGGCGCGCACGCGGCCGTTGGATGTTTCGACACGTTTTCGGACGCCCAGCACGTCGAGGGCGACAGCGGGCGACTCCTCATAGATCCGGGCGCCGGCGCGCTCGGCGGCGTTGGCGAGACCGAACGCATAGTTGAGCGCATGCACATGGAAGGCCTCCGGCATATGCACCGCCTGATAATAGACGGAGGTGCGCAGCACCTCGCGCACCTCCTCGGTCGGGCACGCCTCCGCATTGACGCCGAAGTCGACGCGCAGCATCGCCACCAGACGCAGCACCGCCTCCTCGTCGTCGGTGCGCCGCACGGTCAACCACCCGAGCACCGGCTCGACGCCGGGCATTTCCGTTTCGCGAATGGTCGTGCGGACGTAATC
>Ga0210408_10001425_pt1 | contig 25152 bp, 22 predicted proteins | sample IncBWH4MmetaG_FD_155471 | JGI IMG/M metagenome (GOLD analysis project Ga0210408, IMG submission 155471) | Forest soil microbial communities from Barre Woods Harvard Forest LTER site, Petersham, Massachusetts, United States - Inc-BW-H-4-M | ecosystem: Environmental > Terrestrial > Soil >...
GCCCGGAATCCGGTCAACCGCCCGATCCCGTCCGAGAACGTGCACAGTCCGGAATTGCCCGTCGAATCGAGCGTGCAACGGCCGACGGCCCAGTCGCCGGTCCCGACGTAGAGGACGGCGCTACTGTCCACAGAGATATAGCCGCCTTCGGGGGTTGGGAGGGGGACCGTGCACGGGTAGGTGGTGCCACCGTTATCGCAACCTACAGGGGCCTGAGCATACAAGACCTTCGAGCCGCGCTCGATCTCTGGGAGGTTCGAGGACGTGATCGTGCAGAAGGCACCGTTGTCGAGTGTCCACGCCGAGCATTCTTTTGTCACATGGAGTTCTCCGTTTCGCTCGTCTGCTTGGGCCACTCTAGGCATCAGAGGAAGGATCATGGCTGCCAGCGCCGCCAACGCCAGCAGTCCCAACGAAATCGAGATAACACTCCTCTTTGAAACTGAGCTTCGCATGTTATAGCCTCCTTAAATGATTTAGCAGCACGCGGAAACCGGTGCTAGAATCAGCCCCATATCCGGCCTTCCGGCTGTTATCTATGCAATGTGCCTGCGGCAGTCCTGGAAGTCCTCTCGGTGCGCTCAAAGGATTCTCTAAGAGTTCTCAAAAGGACTGGGAGAGGGGATGAGCGACGAAACGGGCCACCAACGTGGCCTAAAAGATCTTCGCGATTCGCTCTCGGTTGCCGGAGAGAAGGTGAACCGGGATACGCCGCAGATTTACGAGTTCGGCCCCTTCCGCCTGGAACCCAACGAGCGCAAGTTGTTGCGTGGCAGCGAGATAGTGGAGCTCACGCCGAAAGCGTTCGACACCTTGTTGGTATTGGTGCGAAATAGCGGACACCTGCTGGAGAAGGACGAGCTGATTAGCACGCTTTGGCCGGACAGCTTTGTCGAAGAGGGCAGCCTTTCCAACAACATCTTCCTCTTGCGTAAGGCCCTGGGTGAGGACCCCGCGTACATTGAAACCGTTCCCCGGCGAGGTTACCGCTTCGTCGGGGCCGTGCGACAGTTCCCGCGCTCTACCTCGACACGCCTAGGCGAGCTACCCGAGGTAGGTGCGCCTGGTGTCGTTCCCGGTCATGCGAGGGCGCGACGGTCGTGGCGTAATAGGGGGCTCGGCATCGCCTTAATTGCCGTTCTGGCTTCGCTGGCGTCCGCAGGCTGGTTCTACAAAACGGCCGGGCGAGGCGGAGAAACGATAGACTCATTGGCGGTTTTGCCCTTCGTAAACACCAATGCTGATCCCAACGCCGAATATTTGAGCGACGGCATCACCGAGAGCCTCATCAACAGCTTGTCGCAGTTGCCGAACCTGCGGGTGATGTCGCGAGACTCTACCTTCCGCTACAAGGGAAAAGATACGGACGCTCAGACGGTTGGGCGCGAGCTGGGCGTGGGCGCGATCTTCAAGGGCAGAGTCACGCAGCATCAGGACACATTGGACATCAGCGCTGAGCTGATCAATGCCCGCGACGGCAGCCACATATGGGGACACCAGTACGACCGGAAGCTCGCAGATATGGTTGCTCTTCGGGAAGAGATCGCCAGGGAGATGGCCAGCGCGCTGCGTAGGCGTTTAACGGGAGCGGAAGAGAAGCGCGTGACCAAGAGCTACACCGCCAATCCCGAAGCCTTTCAGGACTATCTGAAGGGTCGCTATTGGCTAAACAAGGGCACCGAGGAGGGATTTAACAAGGGCATCGCATACTTTCAGCACGCGATCACCCAGGATCCCGCCTACGCTCTGGCTTATACCGGCTTGTCTGACTGTTACAGCTCACTTGCAGACTTCGGCCTTGTTTCCGCGAAGGACGGTTATCTCAAGGCCAAAGACGCCGCCCTGAAGGCACTCGAGCTTGACGACACCCTTGCCGAAGCTCACGGTTCGCTGGCGTTAATCAAATCAAGCTATGACTGGGATTGGTCCGGCGCCGACAAGGAGATTCGACGAGCCATCGAGCTCAATCCGAGTTATGCGGACGCCCACCGATTGCATGCCGAAGTTCTGTGGCAGACCGGACGGCTCAACGAAGCCATCGCGGAGAGCAAAGGAAACTTGGAACTTGACCCCATCTCGCTCGGTACTAACGTCGATTTGGGCGTGGAATACTTCCTGGCAAGGCAGTATGACCAAGTAATAGCGCAAGAGCGGAAGGTACTAGAGTTGGATCCAAACTACATTGATGCCTACTACTTCCGGGGCATCGCCTATCTTAAGAAATCCATGTTCAAGGAAGGAAAGGCCGACCTGGAAAAGGGCGTGGCCATCGCCCCAGGCAGCGAAGTGGCACTAACCGGGCTCGGATATGCCTATGCTGTGACCGGTAGAAAGGCAGACGCGCATAGGGTACTGGATAAATTGAACGCGCTCTCGAAGCAGAAATATGTTTCACCGATCTGGAGAGTCAAAATCTATGCGGGCCTCGTGGAGAAGGACAAAGCCTTCGAGTGGCTGGAAAGAGCTTATGAGGATCACTCCATAGTCAGTGTCGGATATATAAAAACGAACCCCATGTTCGATCCGCTGCGTTCGGACGCACGGTACGCGGATCTATTGCGCCGGACGAACCTGCAGCCGTAAAAAACTATTTTTGCATCGTGCCGAGATAGGGCGCAGCAATGCTGCGCCCTTACACGGAGGAACGACTCGCTTTGCTCGCTGGGTCGCGCCTTCGCGGCTCAGATAAGCTGAAGCGCAGCGCTGACAACGTCGCGCTTAGACTGAAATTATTCGGACCAGAATGGCAGGGGGCGGCCCAGGCCTTTTTCTTTGGCTTTTGCGAAGACTTGCATGGCAACGGCTAGGTCCCAGGATGCGATGCCGTTGGATTTGAAGAGGGTTACTTCGGTGTCGGTGGTTCGGCCGACCACTTTTCCCGCGACCGCATTCGATAACTCTTTCACGGCCGCCCAACGGTTTTCGTCGCCTTTGAAGGCGATGATCAAGTCGCCGGCTTCCTGGCGGGATTGCTCGATGGAGTCGACCACGACTACGCCGGCGCGCGAGACGGCTTCTTCATCGAGTTCGCGCTTATGGGCGTGATTCGCGCCGATGGCGTTGATGTGCATTCCAGAGGCGATGTCGGCGCCGTGGAGGACCGGCTGCGACGCAGTGGTGGCGGTACAGATGATATGCGCTCCGTGCACGGCTTCCGATGAGGAATTGGCGGGTTCGACAGGCGCGCCGATTCGTTGCGACATTTCCTGGGCGAATTGTTTGCGGCGGTCGGCGTTGCGGCCATACACGCGCGCGCAGGAGAGCTTGCGCACGGCGGCAATGGCTTCCAGTTGCGTTCTAGCCTGGCCGCCGGTACCGATGATAGCGGCTACGGACGCATCGCGGCGCGCCAAGTATTTTGTGGCTACTCCGGAGGCGGCACCGGTACGCAATTGTCCCATGTAGTCGGCTTCGATCATGGCGACGAGATCGCCGCTTGAGATTTCGTAGAGCGGAACGAGAAAGCGCATTTTGCCGCGCACGAAGGTGTATTGCTTCATGGCCAGGAAGCCGGCGGTGTAATCGGCGGCGGCCATGTAGTGAAAGAAGCCGCCCTTGGGTAGCTCGAAGCGGCGGCGGGGGTGAACGATCACTTCGCCGGCGGCCTGTTTGCTGGAAATTTCTTCTACGGCTTCGAGGGCCATGGGCATGGTGAGGACTTGACGGACTTCGGCTTCGCTGATGTGGACTTCGGCTTCGGTGATGTGCAGGGTCATGCGCGGTCTCCGTGAGATGAGGATTCTAGCTGAAGCCGTGCCTTGTGACGAAAAAAGCCAAGACGCGATGGAAAAGCCGCAGGGCTGCGCGGACTCCGCCCTGCGCTACAGGAGATGCTCACTCGCGGACTCGTTCGCTGGGATGCGCTGAAGCGCGCCCTACAACGGCGCTACTGGAGGTGTAGGCGGAAGCGGAAGACGCGGGCGGCCGCGGTGTCGAGGAGGAGGAGATCGTTGGCGGGTGTGACTACGATTTTGCGGACGATGCTGGAGCCTGTGCCGGGGACCCAGGCGGAAAGATCCTGCGTGCGCTGAAATGAGCCATCCAGGGACCAGACGTAAACCGACGGATGACTTGCGCCTACGGCGAAAATGAATTTGCGATTCACGGCTAGGCCGGTGAGCTGTGGATCGGTGTCGGTGGGCAGGACGGCCGTGCGTTGCAGACTTCCGGCTGCGTCGAACACTTTGATTTGTGGCTGGGCCGATTCGCTTACATATACCAAACCATCTGGGCCAACGGCGAGGGCCGTCGGATTGTCGATCGGTGTGTCAGGTGGGGCGTTCGCTGTGGCATTTTTTGCGGCGGCATTTTTCGTTGTGGAGCCGCCCCAGGAGCCGATCAGCCGAAGCGCTGGGCTGAATTTGCGGATGCCGTAGGGATGCTTGGCGGCGATGTAGATGGTGCCGTAGGCATCGACGGCGATGCGCACGGATTCGCGGACGGCGGAAGGCGCGCCTGTGCGCAATTCACGGTGGCGCATGCCATCGGAAAAGAAAATGGCTACGGTGCCGCGGCGGCCGTCGGCTACGTAGATGGCGGCACCGGCGTCAACGGCGATATCAACTGGATGCATATCGGTGCGATCGTCCTGGAAAGATAGGCGCGGCTCACCACTGGGCGAAAATTTGTGGATGAAGCCGGTGACGGCATCGGCGATGTAAATGATGGATTCGCCGTCGCCGGCCATAGCCACGGGTTTGTCGAATTGCCCGGGACCGTCGCCGTGGGAACCCCAGGTATCGACGTACTCAAAGGGAGGCGGGACGGCCTGCTGGGCGGCGGCGGTTTCCGCGGGGCGCGAGCAGCCAGCAATGGACCACGGAACGCAAAACAAAATGACCGCGGTGAGATTACGGCTTCGCACTTTTGATGGCACTCGAGTGGGGAGTTTTCTTGCTGGTATCGCCGGGTTCGCGGACGCGGCGGACTACGGTTTGGGTCAAACGATAGACGCGCTCTTCTTTCGGGCCGTTCATTTGGCGAAAGCGGAATTCGGGTTCGCCCTTTGGTCCTTTGTCGAGGCGGATGGGCATTTGGCCGCACAAATTATTTTCGATGAAGGCGGTTTCGTAGCGTGTGCGCCTGGGATTCCAGGTGTAGACGCGGAGAACGGTGAAATCGCAGGGCTGCCCTTCAGCGCTACGCGTTCCGCCGACTAAATACTGCGGCTTGTCACCTGAGGGACTGGATACACGGTTAAGCTCGAGCCAGGCAATGGGGCGCACGTTGGCGGAGGCCATACCCTCGCGGACGGCTTCCGGCAGATCGAGCTCGACGAAGCGGGCCACGACCCAGCCGGCGATGGGGACGGTCTGATCGCCGGGTTGCGTGGTGGTGTTGGATTCGGAGCTGCGCGCGGAAGCTTCGCCCGGAGGCCGCGTAGCCAAGCCGCGCACGAGAAACCAATCCTCTTTCTTGGTTTCCTGCGCTTCGTTGTTCTCGCGCTCGTCGCTGACTTGGACCCAATCGGCGACGGTGCGGCCCACGACTTCGACGGGGACGCCGCGGCCAAATTGATACAGGCGGGGAGCGATGCGGCCGGGATCGACACGAAGATTGGTCTGGACTTTGGTGCGGCCGCGGGCTTGCACAGGCATGGCTTTGGCGGCGTTGAGCAGCTTGACGCTGCGTTGCCAGAGGGCGGGCTCGAGGAGGAGGCGGGAGTCGACCCAGCCGATGGCGCCGCTGACGGTGCGAACTTTCACGCTGTCGTTGCGGCGGGCCATGACGTCGACGCGGTCGCCGTAATGAAGGACGTCGATGGGCTCGCGGACTTGCGCGACGCTGCTCCACAGGGTGGTGCTGCGCTCGCTGACGTAGGCTTCGCCGAGATATTCGTGTTTGGGGCGAAAGAACCAGGCAAGCACGCCGACCAGGCACAGCAGAGGCACGGCGACGAGAAGCTTGCGCTTCATGCGCGAGCCTCAACGGCGGCAAATGACACGAAGGGTGACGGAGAGTTCATACCTTAATTTTTCGGAGCTACTGATGATTGTAACCGATTCTTTGGCGTGGCTCGAAAAACGGTGAAAAGGAGTTTCTGTTACAATGCGCGCGCTGCGGGAGATTTAGATCATTCGATTTCGCCACCCCCAAAATGCGTGTGCCGCACCTACGGCGCTCCGGAGTTTCGCGTTGATCGTTACCCAGCGCTCACGCGCTGGGCTAACCTGTGGCGCACCTCCGGCGCTCAGAGGCGGAGTGGAGCTAAACCCCCAATAGACGTGAGGAGATACGAGTGAGATTTTTGGATATGTTTCGGCCGGTGGGATTGCTGGGGCTTCGGATTGCGCTGGGAATTATTTTTATTGCGCATGGATATCCGAAGCTGGCGCATTTGCGCGGTGGTGCGCAGATGCAGAGTTTTTTTGTGGAGCATGGATTGCCGGGATATTTTGTCTACATCGCCGGGGTGATTGAGACGTTTGGCGGCGCGTTGCTGCTGCTGGGATTATTCACGCGGGCGGCGGCGCTGTTGCTGGCGATAGAGATGTGCGTGGCGATTTGGAAGGTCCATAGTGGGCATGGCTATTTGGCCGTGCATGATTATGAGTTTCCGCTGACGCTGGCGGCGGCGTGTCTTGCGCTAGCGACCGTCGGGGCGGGGATGATTTCGTTGGATCAGCTGCTGTTTGAGCGTGGAAGCACGTCGCGGCCAAGAAAGACGGCTGACTGAAGCCGAACGTGGCGCGACCTAGGAAGCGACGGGCGATGAGGGGGCGGAGCTGGTCACGACGCCTGTGGGTCCTGCAGGAAGAGCAATCCACAGGATTATGTAGGCGATGAGACCTGTTCCCGCGAAGAGTACGGCGAGAAGCCAAACCAGACGGATTATCGTGGGATCCAGGTCGAAGTAGTCGGCCAGGCCGGCGGCTACACCGGCGATTTTTTTGTCGTTTGTGGAGCGCACGAGACGCTTTCTGGGCGGGCCCGGGACGGCGCTCGCGGCGGACTGCTGCGCGCCGCAGTTGTAGCAGAAATTCGAGCCGTCCGCGATTTGCTTCTGACAATTTGCGCAGACCATGAATTCACCTCCGCAGAGCGATGCTAAACCGTATTCTACTTATGGATACGAATTGATGGCAAATAAAGTTTCCGGTTAGGTCGGAGTTAGACCGGGATTACGGGTTGACCCCATTTACGAAAGGTATCAGGCTACGCGGACTCCGCCCTGAGCTACAGGACGCTACACATTAGTACTCGAGCAGTTGTTTTACGGCGGTCGTTATGTGTTCGGTTTGCGGGAGGATTACGTCCTCCAGTTTTGGCTGGTAGGCGCAGAAGGTGTCCATGGCGGCTACGCGCTTGACGGGGGCGTCGAGTTCTTCGAACAGTTCGTCTGCGATGCGGGCGGCGATTTCTGCGCCGAAGCCCCAACTCAACATGTCTTCATAGGCGACGATCACGCGATGATTCTTGCGCACGGTGGCGGCGATGGCGTCCCAATCGTAGGGAGAGAGCGAGCGGAGGTCGATAATCTCGACGGAGACACCTTCGCGTTCGAGCTGCGCGGCGGCTACTTCCGCGCGATGGACGATGGCACCAAAGGTGATGATGCTGACGTCGCTGCCTTCTTTTACGAGGCGCGCTTTGCCGAAGGGTACGGTGTAATCGGGGCCAGGATATTCGGAACGATTGTAGGGTTGGCGATAGAGGTGTTTGTGTTCGAGGAACATCACGGGATCGTCGGAGCGGACCGCGGTACGCAGAAGTCCGGCGACGTCGAGCGCTGTGCTGGGCATTACGACGCGCAGGCCGGGGCAGTGAGTAAAGATGGATTCGCCGCTTTGGCTGTGATAGATGCCGCCGCCGGTGAGATAGCCGCCGACGGGCACACGCAGGACGGCGGGCGCCTTGAAGTTACCGTTGGAGCGCCAACGCAGGACACAAAGCTCGTCGCGAATTTGCATCATGGCGGGCCAGATGTAGTCGAAGAATTGGATTTCGGCGACCGGCTTGAGGCCACGCGTGGCCATGCCGATCGCGCGGCCGACAATGCTGGCTTCCGCCAGCGGAGTATTGAAAACGCGGTCGTGGCCGAATTTTCGTTGCAGGCCGGAGGTGGCTTTGAAGACGCCTCCCTTGCCCTTGACGTGTTGCAGATTTTCGTCGCGGCTGGCGTCGGCAACGTCTTCGCCAAAGACGGTGATGCGTTCGTCGCGGGCCATTTCGTCAGAGAGGGTGGCGGCGACCATTTCGACCATGGTCTTGGGGGCGCCGTGAAATTGCGGCTGTGCGGCGAACGAGGATGAGGTGGGATCGACGTCGGGCGAGTAGACGTTCACCAGAATGGAATCGATCGACGGAGGCTCTGCGACGAGGGCCTGGTCGCCTGGTCGCTGGCTTCGCGGACTTCGCGGTCGACGTCGGCTTCGAGGGCCTCGATTTCTTTCTGGTCGAGCAGGCCTTCGCGAACCAGGAAGAGAGAGAATTTGGAGAGCGGGTCGCGATGCGCTTCTTCTTCGCGCTCTGCGGCGGTTTTGTAGAGCTTTTCGTCGTCGGAAAGGGAGTGGGAATAGGGGCGGACGACATGCGCGTGAAGCAGCGCGGGGCCGCGGCGTTGGCGGACATAGTCGACGGCTTCCTTGCCGAGCGCATAGCTTTCAAGCGGGTCGGTGCCGTCGAACTCAGCGACGTGCAGGCCGGGAAAATCGCGAACTAATTTGGAGATATTGCCACCTGCGGTCTGCACTTCAACAGGCACGGAAATGGCGTAGCCGTTATCTTCGATGAGATAGAGCAGTGGGAGTTTTTTTCCGCAGGCGGCGTTGAGGGATTCCCAGAATTCACCTTCGCTGGTGGCTCCGTCACCTGCCGACACGTAAACGATTTCGTCATGGTCGTGACGAACGTATTTGCCCAGCGGAGCCTTCTTGGCTTGCGCCAGCGCTTTGGGGCGATCTTCGTAATAAAGCGTGGCTTCGGCAGCGCCTACGGCCTGCACGAATTGCGTTCCGGTACAGGAGGACTTGGAGACGATATTCCACTTGGGATGACTCCAATGCGATGGCATCTGGCGTCCACCCGAGGCGGGATCGTCTTTGGCGCCGACGGCCTGAAGTAGAGTCTCGAGCGGCGTTACGCCGAGCATGAGGCAAAGGGCGCGGTCGCGATAGTAGGGGTAAAACCAGTCGACTCCGGTGCGCAGAAGAAGGCCCATGGCGGCGGTGACGGCTTCGTGGCCGGCGCTGGAGATCTGGAAATAAATTTTATTTTGGCGCTTGAGCTGAATTTCGCGGTCGTCGAGGCGGCGGGAGAGGAACATCGTGCGGTAGATGCGAATCAGGGTTTGGCGATCGAGGCCCTGATATTTGGTGGCGTCGGCCTTGGTTATCCTTGCGCGCGTCTGTACCGCCATTCAGTTGGCCCTTTCGATGAGGTGGAGATGCTCGCCGGTGGAAGCTCTATTATATCGAAAAGATGCTTTGGAGGCGGGAAAGGGTTCGGGGATTTCGCTGGATTCACGGGGGAATTGTCGGGGAGCAATGAGGTGATTGGGCTTCATTCGAGGGTGTCGAACTGCTTTAGGATTTCGGCGAATCCGGGTTCGCTTTCGCGGACGATTTTGGGGGAGGCGCTCTTGAACGGTTCCTCGGCGGGGATGCGGTCGAGCCAGCGCTGCTCGGAGAGTTTTTCGTGGCCGGAAAAGTAGAGACGGACGAAGAGCTTTACCGGGCCGCTATTTTCGGATTCGGACTCTGGCTCATCGCCTTTGGACTTGGACTTAGGTCTTGATTTGGTCTTTGCGGCCTTGGGTTTTTCGGTCTTTGGCTCCGGCTTCGCTCCCGCGGCGCCGGGCGTCGCGGATTGTTCGCGCTCTAGTTTGTATTGGAGCTTTTTGTCCAAACGGAAGGCTTGCTTCCAGCTTTCGAGTTTGTGGCGGGCCTGCTGAACAGTTTCCTCGTCCGACCCGAGATCAAAGAGCAAATAGGTTTGCGCCATCACCGAAGTCTGCGACGCGGAGTGGCGAGAAGTCAAGGCGCGGTGTTCGGCTATGGGAGACCAGATTGTGCAAAAAGGAGACATATTGGATGGGCAGAAAGCACCGTTTTGCCGTATGCTACGTCATAGAGAAAAGGGAACGTGAACGCCTCGAGCCAAAAACGCAAGGGAATCTTCGCCGCGTGGGTATGCTTATTTGCGGCTGTGGCTCTGTACGCTCCGTTGGCCGGCGCTGCTTGGTCGGTGCACGCGATGAGCTGTTGCACCGGGGAGTATTGCCCGATCGCGGCGCATCACCATCAGAAAAAGCAGGCTGCATCGCATTCCCAGATGGATTGCGGGCATGACCTGGGCGCGATGATGAATTGCTCGATGTCTTGCTGTGAAGATTCCGAGAAGCCGCTGGTTACTGCCGTGGCATTTGTGCTGCCGAATGTGGCGTTAACTTCGGCCCCCATTGCGGTTAGCGGCGCTGATGAAACTTTGCGGTCCCTCGAGATCCCCCGGTCGCTCACGCCTCTTTCTCCTCCGCCTCGTTTCGCGAACGCATCGTAAGAGCCGCTGTCTCCCCACCAATCTGATCGGCTCCGGCCGCGACCCTGCGTCGCGCTATTCGGTTTTGGAGAAAATTTATGCGAGGCATTTTGAAGTTGCTTGCTGCACTGCTTTTTCTCAGTGTGCCCGCACTGGCCACAGTTTTCGGCACGGTGCGCGGCATTGTGCACGATCCGCAGCATCGGCCGATCGCGGACGCGACAGTCACAATGAAGGCGAAAACATCGGATTACACGCAAACTGCGCAGACCGATGCGGAAGGGGCATTTCACTTTGATACGGTTCCGTTGGGCGAATACACGGTTACGGTCTCGCAGAGGGAGTTTGTCACACAGGAGCAATTCGTAACGGTACTGTCAGGCACGGCACCGATTTTGCATTTTGAGCTGAAGCTGCCGACACAGGCCCAAACCGTGACTGTTTCGTCGGACTCGGGGCCAGCGCAAACAGAATCCGTCACGCCTACCACGTTGGTCGATCGCGTGGAGATCCAGCAGACACCGGGGGCCACGCGCACCAACAGCCTGGCGATCATTACCAACTATGTGCCAGGCGCTTACTTTACACACGACCAGCTGCACGTCCGCGGGGGCCATCAGGTGAGCTGGCTCATCGACGGCGTTGAAATTCCCAATACGAATATAGCGAGCAATCTCGGACCACAGGTCGATCCCAAGGATATCGACGCCATCGAGATGCAGCGCGGCAGCTATTCGGCGGATTTCGGCGATCGCACCTACGGCATCTTTGATGTTCTACCGCGCACGGGCTTCGAGCGAAATAATGAAGCGGAGCTGACCCTCAGCGCCGGAAACTTCTATCAAACGGACGATCAGATCAATTTGGGGGGACACACCAGCCGTTTCGCGTATTACGCCAGCGCGAACGGAAACCGCACGAATCTTGGCCTACAGACTCCGACGTCGGCGGTTACGCACGACGCCACGAACGGCTTCGGAGGATTTGTCTCCTCGATTTACAACGTCGATTCACAAAACCAGCTTCGCTTCGTCGCGCAGGCGCGGCGCGACTATTACCAGGTGCCATTTGATCCGAATAATCCCGATACGCAAGGTCAGTTCCTGCGCGATGCCAATCGCGAAAATGACTCGTATGCCGCCTTTTCCTGGGTGCGCACGGTCAACCCTGGACTCGTGTTGACTATTTCACCATTCTTCCATTACAACAGCGCCGATTACGTAAGTGACCCAAACGACTTCCCAAGCGCTTCCACGCAAAAGCGATCCTCTAAATACGAGGGTGGTCAAGGAACGGTGTCTTGGATCAAAGGGCCGAATAACGCGCGGGCGGGCTTCTACAGTTTCGCTCAGCAAGACAATCAATCCTTTAATGTTATCTTCAACGACGGGAGTGGCGCAATCGCGCCATTGTCACAAAATCCAGATGGCAGCCTCATCGCGGTCTACGCTGAGGATCAAATCAAAGTCAATTCCTGGATAACGCTCAACGGCGGGCTGCGCCAGACGCACTTTTCCGGAGCAGTCGTGGAAAATGCGACGAGCCCGCGAGTTGGCGCTTCATTACGAATTCCCAAATTAAATTGGGTGTTCCGCGGCTTCTATGGTCACTTTTATCAGGCGCCCCCATTGGGTACGCTGTTTGGACCCGCGCTGAACGATATCCAGACGCAACAGCAGCTTGATTTCGTACCGTTGCGCGGAGAGCGGGACGAGGAACATCAATTTGGCGTCACGATTCCCTTCAGGGGCTGGACGCTTGACGCCGACAACTTTTTGACTCGCGCGAATAATTTCTTCGACCATAACGCCTTGAACAATTCAAACGTGTTCTTCCCCGTCGACGTACAAGGCGCGCGAATCAGTGGCTGGGAGCTGACGCTGCGTTCTCCACGGATCCAAAACCGTGCGCAAATTTATCTCACCTATTCCAACCAGTTGGCGCTTGGCTTCGGCTGCGTCATCGGCGGACTGATCGGTTCGTGCGCGACGCCTCCACCTGGGTTTTTCCTGCTCGATCACGACCAGCGCAACACGTTGCATCTCGGCGGTCAGTACACGTTGCCGTGGCGCGCGTATGCTTCCGCGGACGTCTATTACGGATCGGGCTTTTCCAACAGCAATCTGGCGGTCCCCGGGGATCATCTTTCGCCCCATACGACGTTGGACCTGGCACTCGGCAAGGAGTTTGGGGAAAGACTCTCGGCTTCGCTGAGCGCAACGAATGTGGCTAACCGGCGAGTTCTGCTCGACAACAGCTTTACTTTCGGCGGCACGCATTTCCTGAATCCGCGAGAGATCTTTGTTCAGGTGCGCTACCGCTTTCACTACTAATCTTTGCAAACCGGGAATTCAGGACAGCGAAGATTGGCTTTCCCACGGTTAGCCGCTATTGTGCCGCTCGAGGTGCGCGGCTACACTATCGGCGCGGCACAAACTTAAGGCGATGGAGTTCGCCATAACCGCTCCGGCTGAGAGGCCGGAGCTGATGACTCCTGGCTGCCGGGCGGCGCCAGGAGTTTTTTGTTTCGCCTGAGCGGCGGATTGGAGCTACGTTGCGGCTGATCTTGATTGCGATCTTCGGCGCTATTGGAACGCTGGCGCGTTATGGGTTGCAGGGTTTGGTGCAGGTGCGCGTGGGCGGAACTTTCCCGTACGGCACGTTGCTTGTCAATTTGAGCGGATGTTTTTTACTAGGGCTGATTGGGCAGTTTACGCTGAATCGGATGGTGATCTCGCCGGACTGGCGGGTTGCGATTGCCGTCGGCTTTTTCGGCGGGTATACAACCTTTTCGAGCTTTGGATGGGAGACAGCGAAGATGCTGGAAGACGGAGAATGGCTGCCGGCGACGACGTACGTGGCGGCTAGCGTGGTGGTGGGCTTGTTGCTTTCTGTTGCGGGAATTCGGCTGGCGAATAAGTTCTAGGAGTTTCGAGATGCCGCACGAGAAATTTGAAGGCGAGCGCACTTTGATGCGCATCCACATTGGGGAGTCGGACAAATCGCATGGAAAGCCTCTGTATGAGGCGATCGTGGAGATGCTGCGCAAGGAAGGATTTTCGGGCGTGACGGTGCTGCGCGGTGTCGCGGGCTATGGCGGCTCGAGCGTTTATCACACGGATAAGATTCTGCGGCTGTCGCAGGACTTGCCGATCATTCTGGAAATTGTGGAAGCTACTGAACGAATCGAGCAGATTTTGCCGCGCTTGGACGCTATGGTCGAAGGCGGCCTGATCACGCTGGAAAAAGTGCGCGTGATTCTGTATCGCGCGGCTAAGAAATAGTCGGCGTCCTGCTGCGCGAATCTTGCTTCCCGCTTAGAAAATTCCCCTAAAACGTTGTTGCACACGCAAAAACCCCGTGTTAGCCTTTGGCGAACAAAAGGCGAATTAGCCGGAGGCCTCGTATGTCTGAATCGCTAGCAGTCCGGAGGACGAGTACAGCAGAGACGGCTTGCGATGGTTCTGCGACGTCGCGCGAATCGGCGCCAATTACTCGCGTCCGTCAGGTATTGGATGCGTTCGCGGCTCGCGATGTGCATAGTGAAATTCTTACGGCGGTTCACTACTTCCCGGCGCGGGCAGCGGAATGGGCGGAGTTCCCCGCCTGGACGCACAGCGACCTGAGGACGGCTTACGCCGGCAAAGGCATACGCCAGCTCTACAGTCATCAGGCTACAGCTGCCGAGGCAGTTCGTTCCGCGAAAAACGTCGTCATCGTCACGCCAACAGCATCCGGCAAGACACTTTGCTACAACCTGCCGATCGTGAACGCCATTGTCGAAAGCGCAGAAAATCGCGCGCTGTACCTCTTCCCTACCAAGGCTCTGGCGCAGGATCAACTCGCTGAGCTTCACGATTTGAACCAGCGGCTCGACAATCGATTCGGTGTTTTCACGTATGACGGCGACACGCCGAGCGACGCGCGCAAGGCCATGCGCGAAAAGGGGCACATCGTGCTCACCAATCCGGACATGTTGCACACCGGGATTTTGCCGCACCACACGCGATGGACGCGGCTTTTCGAAAATTTGCGCTACATCGTGGTCGATGAGCTGCACACCTATCGTGGGGTTTTCGGCAGTCATCTGTGCAACGTGCTGCGCAGGCTACGGCGCATCGCGCGATTTTACGGACGCGAGCCGCAGTTTATCTGCTCATCGGCGACGATCGCGAATCCGGGGGAGTTGGCATCGCGTCTCTTGGAAGCCGACGTGGAAGTGCTGAATGCCAATGGCGCGCCGGCTGGTGAGAAAACATTCGTCTTCTACAATCCGCCGGTAGTGAATCGCGCGCTGGGTATTCGCCGCAGCTACATCAACGAATCCGCGCGAGTGGCACAGGAATTCCTGAAACACGAACTGCAGACGATCGTTTTCGCCAATTCTCGTCTGCATACGGAGCTGCTGCTCACGTATTTGCAGCAGGCCAATCCGCACGCGCCCGGAAAGCCGGAGACGATTCGCGGGTATCGCGGCGGCTACTTGCCGAACGAGCGCCGTGAAATCGAGCGCGGATTGCGCGACGCGCGGATTCGCGGCGTGGTTTCGACGAGCGCGCTGGAACTGGGGATAGACGTCGGCTCCCTGGACGCAGTGGTGATGGCGGGTTATCCCGGAACGATCGCGGGAACCTGGCAGCGCGCAGGCCGCGCGGGACGCCGCAGCGGTAGTTCCTGCGCAGTAATGGTGGCCTCTTCCGCCCCGCTGGATCAATTCATGGTGAGGAATCCGGATTATTTTTTCGGCAGGACGCCGGAGCACGCATTTATACAGCCGGACAATCTCGAGATTCTGGTGAATCACCTGAAATGCGCGGCATTTGAGCTACCGATCGCGCCTGAAGAGCGCTTTGGCGACGTCGACCTACCGGATCTGTGCGCCCGTCTTGCCGAAGCGGGATTTCTGCATCAGGCGCGTGGTCACTACCACTGGACGCACGAGGCGTACCCCGCGGACACCGTCAGCTTAAGGTCGGTGACCAGCGACAATTTCGTGATCATCGATATCACTGGAGAGCCCAATGTCATTGGTGAAGTTGATTTCTCCAGCGCACTGACCACGGTGCACGAGAAGGCCATTTATCTGCACGGCGGCGAGCAGTATCACGTGGAACATTTGGATTTCAAGGAGCGCAAAGCGTACGTTAAGCGCGTGGACGTCGATTACTACACGGACGCCATCCGCTACACGCAGGTGCGTGTGCTAGAAATCGCAGCGACGAAGCGCGACTTGGATTCTCCCCATTCTCATGGCGACGTGTTGGTGCGCTCGCAAGTGGTCGGCTTTAAGAAAATCAAATTCTTCACCAATGAAAACGTGGGCGCGGGAAAGCTCGAACTGCCCGAAAACGAAATGCACACGACGTCGTACTGGATCACATTGGAGCGGCGACTGCTGGAATCGCTGCTATTTACAGTGAGCGAGCGTCAGAGCGGAATGTTCGGGCTGCTGCACGCGCTGGAATCCGTGGCGACTCTGCTGTTGATGTGCGATGGCCGCGACCTGGGCACAGCGATTGGCGAGCGTCCGCCGGATGCTGCAGCGGCCGAGGCATTTTCTGCGGCAAGCGTGGAAGAAATGGTTGGCGCGAGCGCCAAGGAATTCTTCGAGCCGAACTTGTATCTCTTCGACGCGTACCCAGGTGGCATCGGCTTTTCCGAGCCGCTTTTCCGCGCGCATGAATTGCTGGTGCGCAAGACGCGTGAACTCATTGCCGCATGCGGGTGCGAGCAAGGATGTCCGTCATGCATCGGCCCAGCGGGAGACTTGGCGCCGCGCGCGAAGGATGCGGCGTTGGCCATACTCGATCGGTTGTGTGCGTGATGGCGGCACTCTCGGACCGATTCTCCAGGATTGCCGCGCTGAGGTCGACACGGCCGAGACCATCGGGTGCTGAGTTGCTGCGCGCGCCGCACGCGGAGGATTCATTGTCGCGCTTGCTGGGCGCCGGTATCGCGACCAATCGCTACGGTCAACACGTTTTGGTGCGTAACTGGTTTTCTTCGCCGGAACATTCCGAAATTTCCGAACTAAGCCTCGGACTGCTTTCGCGCAGCCGTGATGAAGCGCTTTCCAAGCGCACGCGGGCCGCACTTGCCGATCCCTCGAAATGGCTTTTTCTCGATACTGAGACCACCGGCTTGGCGGGCGGCACGGGTACCTATGCGTTCTTGATTGGTCTCGCTTGGTGGGAGGCCGGCGCGCTGCAAGTTGAACAGTTCTTCATGCGCGATTTTGGCGAGGAGCACGCAATTTTGCACGAACTCGGCGCGCGCGTCGCCGAACGGCCAGTCCTCGTTACCTTCAACGGCAAGGCTTTCGACTGGCCACTGCTCGAAAATCGCTTCACGATGACGCGCTCCATCGCCGTGCCGCGATTGGCGGCGCACCTGGATCTGCTTCACCCGGCGCGCGCGCTGTGGAAATTGCGCCTCGGTTCCGTGCGCCTGGTGGAACTGGAGCGGCACGTCTTGGACGCGCGGATGGTGGGTTGGCACCGCGAAGACGATGTGCTAGCCGCGCTCATTCCCCAGCATTATTTCGACTATTTGCGCGGAGGTCCGGCGGAGCCGCTGGCGGCGGTGGTGCGCCACAATCAAATGGATCTGCGCGGATTGGCCGCACTGGTGGGCAAGATCGATGCGTTGCTGACCTCCAATGGCGGCGATGATTTCGAGAGCTTGGATCTCTTTGGACTTTCGCGCTATCTGCAACGGCGCGGCGATTCGCAGCGTGCGCACTCGGCCTGCACACAAGCCATCGGACTCGGTTTGCCCAAGGAATACGACGCGCAGGCTCGACGGGAGCTCGCGCTATCCGCGAAGCGCCGCGGGGAGCACGAGAAGGCCGCGGCCTTGTGGCACGAACTGGTGAAGGACGAGCGCAACGGCGTGCACGCTTGCGAGCAATTGGCCGTTTACTATGAGCGAAGAAAAAAGGATTATGGACCGGCGCTGGAGTTCGCGCGCCTGGGAGCCGCCAAAATTCGACGCGCGCGCGCGCTTTTTCTTAATCGGCACGGTGCAAACGGCAGTGTGCGGACGGAGCAGCGGCTTGCGGCTCGCATCGCGAGACTGCAGGCGCGAATCGACTCGAAGAACGAAACGCGACCTACTCTGCCCCTAGATGGTTGCAGCCAGACGATGCGGGCCAAGAAGCTGCCGGCGTAAGCAAAGCCACGGGAAGGCTGGCGGCAGCGCCGTCGCTAGCAGCGACTTCTCGTACGTCCTTTGCGAGCACTTTGGGAGCTTCCGGTAGGGGCGACCATTGCAATTCCTTATTGAGTTTGAGAAATAGCGTGCGGTCGCCGCCTTCGAGAGTCACGCACTCCTTTTCGAAGCAGCGAAGGAAGACGCCGCCGTCAGGAGTGTCGAAGGAAAAGAAAGCCGGCTTGCGAAAAAGATTACTGCGTGTATCGTACTTTTTCTCCAACGCTTCGGAATATTGGCCGAAGAAACGCTGCGCTTGCTCCTCGGTAGCCAGACGTTCGCGCGTCATTAGCAGGAGACGCTTGGTTTGCTTGTGTTCGTAGACGATGTAGCGGTCGCCGTCCCACGCCGCGGCTAACTGCTTGGCCCGCGGCTCGCCCAGAAATTGCTTCAGCACTTCTTTCCAGCCAAATTCCCCCATGGCGTTTTCTTCCAGCTTGCTCCAACCAGTGCCCAAAGCTTTTTCCATGGAAGGCAAAGAAAGCGGCGCAGGCACTTTGCCGGAGGTATAGAGAGCTGGATGCATGATTTGTTGCGTGGAAGCTGGCGGTTTGGCGAAAATCCCGGCAAGTCCTTCCCAACCCACCGGCTTCAGGATTGCCGCCGAGAACGTCATGCCATCCAGGTACGGGAACATCAACGCATCCTTCAGAAAGGGCGGCGCTTTCTTAAGGGTGGGAGTCTCGGTCATATCACCAATTAGCATGGCGGGGTCGATATCCGGCAGGTCTTTCAGAGAGCGCCCACTGCCCTGAAGCAGATATTCGACCATCGCGACCATCGCACTCCCTTCGAGGACGGATTCGCGAGCGAGTTCACCATCGTCATTGGGGCGAGCGGCTTTGGCCCACGCTTCAATCTGGAAATGCTGATCCTCCAGGGCATGGGTAAGTTCATGGGCCATGACCATGCGCTGATCGTCGATGGGAATCCAGTCTGCGACGTAAAACTCGTGGGCTTTAGGGTCGTATAGACCGGCGATCTGCTCTGTAAGCAGGTCGATCATGAACGAATCGAGATCGAAGCCTTTGGGGAGCAAGCCGAAGGCCACGGCGCTTTTGGCGCCTGCAAGGCGCTCGGCAGCGTCTTTGTCCTCTTTCATTTCCTGAATGATGTGGGCGCGAATTTCCTCGCGCGAACGGAGGCTTTTCTTGAGCGGGCTGCGGGGCTCCAAACCGGTGATTTCGCTCATTTGCGCCAGGACTTCGTCCGCTGCAGCAGCAAAGTCAGCGGCAGCAGCGCTACTTGGGGAACTCGGCGGAATGGTGGGCTCGGCAGCTTGCTGGCCGAACATACCGGGGACCACGAAAAGGCAAAAGAAGCTGCTCAGAAATATAACCACCCGGAGTCCCGGCAAAGCCCCTCCTTCGGCCAACCCATATAGGCTACACCGCGACGTTAGCAGGCTTCGCACCGTCTCAGCAAATACCATTCCGAAAATAAAATCGGCTGCGCCTTACGGTCGCAGCCGATCTTGCAGCTTCCAACTGTGGCGGGGTTACGCGGCGATGAACAAGGTGGTGCCGCTGCGGTTTATAAGCAGAAGGGCCTCGTCCTTGCCTGCTTTGTGCATCGCTTCTTCGAACTGAGCGATGTTGTGCACAGGTTGGTGATTCACTTCCTGGATGACATCGCCCTTTCGTAGGCCGGAATCAGCCTTGGGGCTGGATAGGTCGATGCCAGTCACCACAACGCCTTTGGTGGAGGCGGGCAAGCCGAGTTGCTGTGCGGTGTCGGCGTCCAGGTTCTCGACGCTCACGCCTTCCAGGGCATCTTTCGATGCGCCCTCTTGCTGATTCACCGCTTGCTCCTTAGAACTGGGCAGTTCGCCCAGCTTTACTGAGACATCGCGGGTGCCGCCATTGCGCGAGATTTTCAGCTTGGCGGTATCGCCGGGCTGCATCATGGCGATGGTATTGCGCAGTTCGTTGGCATCGCCCACGGGTTGGCCGTTGACCTCGAGAATGATGTCGCCACGCTCGATGCCGCTGGCCTGTGCGGGCCCTTTCGCGCTGACGTCTCCCACGAGTGCGCCTTTGGCTTGATCGCCTTGTCCCAACGCTTTCGCCATGGCTGGCGTGATGGGTTGGACGACAACACCGAGGTAGCCGCGCGTCACTTTTCCGTGGTCCAGGATCTGGTTCATGACGCCGCGCGCCAGGTTCACCGGAATTGCGAAGCCAATGCCTTCATTGCCTCCGCTGCCGTGCGACAGGATCGCGGTGTTGATGCCAATGAGTTCGCCGCGGTCGTTGATCAGTGCGCCACCGGAGTTTCCGGGATTGATGGGCGCATCGGTCTGAAGGAAATCTTCGTAGTCCTCAATGCCGAGGTTGCCGCGGCCTTTGGCGCTGACGATGCCCATGGTGACAGTCTCGCCCACACCGAACGGGTCGCCGATGGCGAGCGAATAGTCGCCAATTTGTACCTTGGAGGAATCTCCCAAGGTAATGGCGGAAAAATTGGACCCCTCCACTTTCAAGACGGCGACGTCGGTTTTTGGATCCGTGCCGATGATCTTAGCTTTCAACTCCCGCTTGTCGGACAGCGTGACTCTTACGTCGGTGGCGCCGTCCACTACGTGGTTGTTCGTCAAAATGTACCCTTCCGGGCTGACGATGACGCCTGACCCGAGGCTTTGCTCGCGGCGCCTTTCGGGAACTGCCGGACCGCGCCCGAATTGCCTTCCGAAAAACTGGCGAAATAGCGGATCGTCCGGCATCCCCTCAGCGGATTGATTCGGAGTACGTACAACTTTGGATGAAGAAATATTCACCACGCTAGGCAGAACTTCCTTCACGACCGGCGCGAAGCCTAACTTGCTGGGCCCTTCGCTCGGATCGGCTAACTTCAACGATGCATGCACGCGTCCCGCGGTCGCGCCTATATTGGTGCGAGCCGCTGCGTAGCCTCCGACGGCACCGGTTAAGGCCACCGCCAAGATGGCAGCTTGGGACTTGCGCGAAAATGTCATCCCACTCATAGTTTTTCCCTCTCAAAATTCTCTCGACCTGGCAGCACGGCTCCAGATGTCTACTTTGAATTAGACGGGGATATCGGAATGATTACAGCTCCCAAACGTTGGGTATTTTGGCCACCGTCGATTGAGTAGCTCGTAAGTCATTGCTAAGTAATGACTTACTGCGGTAAGTCGCAACGGGACGGAAGGGTGTCGTCGTAGGCTTAGCGGCTAGGCGATGATTCCCTTGCGCACTGCGTACAGGATGAGTTCCGGCAAGCCCTTCAATTTCAGCTTCTCCATGATGTTCGACCGGTGGGTCTCCACGGTGTAGACGCTGAGATTGAGGATTGACGCGACCTCTTTGTTGGACTTCCCTTCGGCGACCATTTGCAAAATTTCGCGCTCGCGGGGCGTGAGCAGATCGTAAGAATCTTCGGCTCCGGTGCGCTGTAGCTTGCGCATATAGTCTTCCAGGAGCACTTTGCTCACGGCAGGGCTGAAGAATGATTTTCCTTCCGCTACGGCCCGAATGGCCCGGACTAAATCGGATTCCGCAGAGTCCTTGAGGAGATAGCCGCGCACGCCTGCTTTGAGCGCACGCAAAATGTAGGTTTCGTCACGATGCATGCTCAGGACGATGACCGCAGGACCCGGGGCGCCTTGCGTGATCTGCTTGGCAGCTTCGATGCCATTCAGATTGGGCATGCCGATATCCAGTACGGCTACGTCGGGCTTCAACGACGCTGCGAGAGCTACGGCTTGCCGGCCGTCCTCGGCTTCACCGACCACCGCGAGGTCGGCGTGCTGCTCGATGGTCAGCCGGAGGCCGCCTCGAATCAAAGTATGGTCGTCGGCCAGGACAATTCTGATTTTCCTCATGCGACGTGGCCGGTCTCTGCCTCAGTCAGTGGCAATTCCGCGCGGATGGTGGTTCCCGCGCCGGGCCGCGAGTCAATGGCGATTGTTCCGCCTAGCCGCTTGACACGTTCTTCCATCCCGAGAAGGCCCATGCCACGTATGCGTTGCGTGTCGAAGCCACTGCCGTCATCTTTAATCTGCACCTGAACGGCAGTAGGTGTCCCTCGCAACTCGACGGTTACATTCTTTGCGCGGGCATGTCGCTGCGCATTGTTCACCGCCTCCTGCACAACGCGGTAAATACAAACCATCAGTGGATCGGGAAGAGTTTCGGAAACATAGTCGGCCTTCACCTCCACCTCGACCTCGCCTCGCCGGGAGACTTCGCGCGCATACCACTCCACGGCTGAGACCAGCCCCAAATCGTCGAGCATTGATGGGCGTAACAGCAGAGCCATATTGCGGACTGTTTGGACCGTGCGCTCCGCGACGGTTTTGATGCGCTGCACCATCTCCTGCAATTTCGCGTCACTGCCAAGCTGAGTCGATAGCCTTCCGACATCCATCAGGAGCAAGCCGAGGGCCTGGCCGACTTCGTCGTGAAGTTCGCGGGAAAGGGAACGCCGTTCCGTTTCCTGGGCATCGAGAAGCTTGGAAGAGAGCTCTTGAAGCTCCGAACGGTTTTGCGCCAGCTCGGCGTAACGTAAGCGCTCTTGCCGTTCTAGGCGCAGGATATAAATTGCGCTGCCGACAGCGAGCAATAGGCCGGAGGTCAGGGCAATGACAAGCAGGCGGGTTAGGCGGTCTTGTAGCCGGCCGAATTCCGAGAACGTGGCTTGCTGTGCGGCGATGCTCTCATTGTCGTTGAGCAACTCGATCTGCTGCGCGATGGTTACAAATTGCTGCCTGCGGGGAATAATCTCATCGCTTACAACCTGCTGGGCCCTGCCACGAAATTCCTGTGGGTTCCACGCCTTCGCCGAGCGAAGAATGTCTCCTTGATCCAGCAAATATGCCTGCAAGTGATCGAGCAAGTCTTGCTCTTCGGGCGTTCTGTCCGTGGGGTACGCTTTGACGGCGGACAGAGCTTCCCGTGCTCTTTGCAAAACTTCAGCGAGGGTGGCTGAGTCGTCAGGCGGCTTTTCGCTCAGCAGGATGCGTTCGACATTGTTGGTGTAAACGCTGGCCGAAAGTACCACCGTGGTAAGCACGCGCCTTCGTTCAAGCGATCGGCTTCGCGCCTGCTCCTCGGCGTCGTGGAGACTGCGCAGGGTCCGCAGCGCATTCGCTCCCGAGACGAGCAGCAGCACCAGCAGGCCGCCGTAGCCGATAGCCAGAACAACTCGCAATCTGCGGAGTCCAGGACGCTGCCTTTGGCGCACGTCGCGCACACTATCGAGCCGAGGTTTTGTGTTCCGGTCTACGGGCTGCATTCTTTGAATAAAACACGATTGCTTGCTTAAGCGCAATCAGGGTGCCTCCAATATCCACAATGCGTTGACCGTGTCCGCGTTCAGGCATAGCATCTGCGCGACGTATTAACGAGGACGACAATGGCCGATGCCCGCAGCCCGTTCGAGCGGAAATATCACGTGGTGCCGCCTCGCTCTTATTCCGCAGTGCCGCTACCCGGGAAAGCGGCACAGGCCCCGCAAGCGGTTCAACGAGTCGAAACATTGGTTGAAGCTGTTCCGGCAGGCGGAATCCCGCAGAAGAAACGAGCGGTGTGGATCGTTCACGGGATGGGCCAGCAGGTGCCGTTCGAAACGGTGGACGGCTTGGCGGAGGGAATCATGCGCGTGGCTCATCCGGTTCCCGGCCGGGATGGATTCGAGCCACGGGTGCGCACCGTACAAATCGGCGACCAAACCGTGCAGCGCGTGGAGCTGGATGTGTTCGACGGCGGCAGATGTATCGAGCTCCATCTTTACGAAGCGTACTGGGCGCCGGTCACCGAGGGCAAGGTTAGGCTTTCCGAGGTGATCAGCTTCCTTTTTTCGGCCAGCTTTCGCGGCCTGCTGAATGCGGTCCAGCCGTTCCATCGTGCGATGTTCGAGCAATTTGTGAAAGTGAAGATAAGTTGGCGGGCCGCGCTGGAGATTACGCTGTCTCTTCTGACCATCGCGTCGCTTGTAGCGATCAATGCCGTTATCGTTGCGGCGGGAGCGTCGCATTACGGCTTGACGGGCGAGAAGCTTGCGCATGTTGCGGACAATTGGGTGGCCCTAAGCGCGATCGCGAGTTGGCTGAGCGCGGTTGCGCTCGCGTTCGGGTTGATTTTGTTCCTCGCCGAGCATTCCCAGGCTGCCGCAGCTACCTTCCTGATTCGGTGGACTATTACAACCTCGGGTTGGATCGCATTCGTGCTGACGCTGGCTGCAATAATTGGTGGTGGACTTGCATTAGCCGGATTTGCGCTGTTTTCGTCCTCGAAACTTTCACCGGGGAACGCGCTTTTTCCGCAACTACAAGCGCTTTCCACCACTTTGGTTCTTGTGATGGCGATACTAACCGCTTGCGTTCTGGGGTTGCGGGCTGTTCTTCATTCCGCCGGACGGCAGGTTTGGACAGCGCTTCCGTACCTACCGAGTTTCTTTGTATCCATGGCGATATTCCTGCTCGCGTGCTCTGCTCCAGTGTTCATCAGCCACGGTTGGATTGGGTGGCCGGCGGTGTACGCTCACCTTCCGGCATTGGCTAGCCGGCGCTTTTGGGTCTGGCCCTTGCTATTGCTGGTGAGCTGGCTGGTGCGGGAATTAATTAATGATTCAATATGTCGGCGATGTTACCGCGTATGTCGCATCGCAAACGCTCGACCGCTTCAACAAAATTCGCCAGCGTATCAAACAAATCGCGCTGGACTCCGCGCGAGCTGTCTACTTGGTGCAGGAAAATGGAGATTTCCTTTATGACAAAATCGCCGTGGTGGGCCACTCGCTTGGCTCAGTGATCGCGTACGACACGCTGAATGCCTTGCTGAATGCGGAGAAATTGTCGCTTACCCAGTTGAGGATCGCGAGCCGCACTTGCCTTCTGGAGACATTTGGTTCGCCGCTGGACAAAATCGCTTTCTTTTTCAGCTTTCAAGGCAAAGACACGTTCCATATCCGAGAGCAGCTTGCCACTGCGGTGCAACCTCTCATCAGCAACTATGAGGAATTTCGCAAATTTCCGTGGATCAATATTTATTCTCCGAATGACATCGTCTCGGGAAAGGTGGAACTTTATGACCTTCCGCTGGACGGAAAGCCGGAGCCAATCCAGCGATTGATACGCGAGCGCCGCGTGCAGCGGTTTCCCGATCCGGATGCGATTGTCCCTCTAGTAGCGCACGTCGACTATTGGAAGAACAGAGAAGTCTGGATAAGGCTTCTGGCGGAAGTGACGCGTTGATAAAAATCGGGCCAGACGCGGATCGAAATGGGCAGGCACAAGGCATCCTGCCAGACGTGATAAAATAGAAGAGCACGAAGGGGGCGACACGGTTTCGACGGAAGCTGTCGCGGCCCGAAGGCATGCCGGGACCCACCTGCCCGTAACTTGGTGGAAACTAGAAATGCCAACAACAACTTGGCACTTGCTGCTTAATTAATTAAGCGCACGCTTCCCCGGGCTTTGCTCATGGGCCCGGTCAGAGGCGTCACACA
>Ga0210408_10001426_pt1 | contig 25141 bp, 19 predicted proteins | sample IncBWH4MmetaG_FD_155471 | JGI IMG/M metagenome (GOLD analysis project Ga0210408, IMG submission 155471) | Forest soil microbial communities from Barre Woods Harvard Forest LTER site, Petersham, Massachusetts, United States - Inc-BW-H-4-M | ecosystem: Environmental > Terrestrial > Soil >...
GTCCAACGAGAGTCGATGCCGTTCTATGCGCTGGTTTTCGCCATGATGACCGCACTATGGTGTCTTTTGGGCTATCATCTGACAACCCGCAGGCTGTGCCAGCAGAATTCTCCGGCTGCGCCGAAAATTCTACCTACACTCCCAACACTTCCCGAAAAATTCGAGCGAATGACGGATTTCCGAAAACCCGTATTGCTTTTCGATCTTGCGCTCGACTCTCTCCACCGGACAAGAATCGATCATGACAGTCACCCGTCCGCATTCAGTGCAGATGATATGGTCGTAATGGCGCTGCGGGTTAACTAGCTCATAGTAGCTGCAGGAACGGTTCAAGTGTATTTTTTGAGCGATCTGCAAGCTCTCCAAGAGCGTCATCACCCGAAATACCGTCGCATAATCCGGTGCTTCTCCGCCGACTTTGGCTCGCGTCTGAATTTCGTCGAGCGAAAGCGGCTTCTCCGCTCGAAGTAGCGTGTCAAGAATCTGGAGGCGATTCTTGGTAACCCGCATACCGTTCCCTCGCAAGAGTTCGACAATCGCATCCACGGACAGCTCTTTCAGTGGAGACTGGTTCGCGTGCGTGTGCCGAGTCATGAATTGTTGGAGCTTACGTTAAGCGCTAACCCGCAAAAATCACGAAAAAGCCGAAGCGACGAGCTCATTGCGGGTTAGAAAGCTCTTAAACAGACGCTGCGCGTCCGTCTAAGAGATCTGTTTTTAAATAAATAAATCAAAACAAACTGCTTCGAAACTTTTCTCTCCAAAAAGCAGCGGAATTTTCCGGCGTCGCCGGAGAATTCCGCTGCCTGAGCCTGCATCGCTGACAAATCTCTAAGCTAAGGATTTGTGAGCGATGAAGGCTAGGCGCATTCAAGTAAGCCCCGGTAGCCAGCGAGACAGAGATTCGAGTCCCTTGGCAAAAGAAAGGTGCTCGACTGCGGTTGTCTCCAGGGCAGCTAATTGCTCTTTGTAAAACTCGTCGTCGTGCATGAGATCCAAGGTCAACTCGGTGAGTTGATCGAAGGTTCGTCCATGACCATGCAACGCTGGATAAGCAATTCGTTCCACCGCTCCGTTTCCGCCGACGGTCGGTATTCGGCAGAGCAAACTATCGCCCGCCACCTGACCCGGAACGGAGCTTTGGTCAAATTGCAGCACCAGGCGGTGGCCAGCCATCAGCTTCAGGTATTTTGGATACGGTAAAGGTGGCGTTATAGTTAATTGGTCTTCCGGGAATTTGAAAGCGTGTAATCGACGCAGTCCTGCGTTGCCTTCCACATTAATTACGGTAATGGGCACCGAAAATGTCCGCGCAGCAGACAGGACAAAGAGATGGTTGCGTGAAAGCACATCGAATTCCCGAGTGCCGATAAATATACCGCGCCGTTCATCGGATGGCCGCGAGTAATTCCAAGGAGTAAACTCTAACGGGTAGGGCGTTGGAATATGGACTGTTCGTTTGGACACTGAAGCGAAGAGCGGAATCAGGTCCGGCGTACTTGAGAGACACAGATCCGCACTTGAGGCGATCTCACGAAAGAGCTGGAAACGTTTACCGCGCGACAGTTGACCGGCGACCTGTTGAGTACCTGATTCTTTGAAGGACACTGCGACAAAGCATCCGTGCGATTTCAGGACCTCAAAAGCGCGTTGCGACTCGCTCAGATCGCCACGCAACAGCAGCAACACGCTTCGATGTTGCGCGGCGATCGCTGTGCTTCGGTAGAATGCTCCGTTCGTGCACGCGGCGTAGGCGTGATAGTTAACCGGAGGATGACTTGTTTCGCACGGCTGACCGGGTCCGTGTTCAAAGCTTTGATCAGTATCTCGGCCGCCTGGGTTCAACACGGCGAGCCCGGAAAGCGTCGCGAAGTTCACAAGAGCAGAAGTTTAGGCTGTGGCAACGGAACTCGCCGGCTACGCCGGAAAATTCCGCTGCTTTTTGGAGAGGATAGTTTAAAAACAGTTTGTTTCGATTCCTTTCTTTTAAAACGGGGCAGTTGCTTTGGTACGCTAAATGCGACTGTCACTGATGGGCACAATCAGCACCGGGCATCTCGCACGCCGCAAAACGCCGTCGGCGACGCTGCCGAGGAAAAGATGAGAAAGCGCGCCGCGCCTATGTGATCCGAGTACAATTAGATCCACGCGAGAAGTTTCCGCCTGGTCCAATATGAGATCGATAGCCGGACCCTGGAGATCCACTGTCATCGCGGGCAGTCCGGTCCCAGAAATCATCTCCTGAAGGCTTGCCAAACTTTCAGTGTAGTCGGGCGAAGTTGGCGCTTCTTGTGTCGGCGGTATCGGGATCGCATCTGGACCTGGTCCGATCGATAGCAGCTGCGGTATGGGCTCTGACGCGTGCATCAGGATGATTTTGCTTTGGAACGGCTTCGCTAAATGAACCGCTGCCTTTACGACTTTCAGAGTCACGTCCGAAAAATCGACGGGAACAAGAATTGTTTTCATGATACTTCCATCGACACAAGAAGCAACGAGTGGCCCAGCACGTTACGACACTAGCAGTCAAGAATTCAAGAAGTCAGAAGTCAGAAGTCAGAAGTTCAGGAGTTGCAGGAGTTCAGTAGGTAAAAAAACTGGATACTCGGCTTGATCGACTGCAGGCAATGCCGAATTCCCTATCGCGCGGTCCGACGCTGACTCCTGAACTCCTGCAATTCCTGACTTCTTGGTGTCTCGGCTTCTTGCGTCGCATAGGCTGGAGCATTCGTTTGCGGCGTTGGACTTTCCGCATACCCGGCGGAAGTTAGACGATGGATGATCTGTTTGGCGCGAGCGATGGAGAGAAAGCTGCTCTCGATCCGAGCGCTCCGCTTGCGGCGCGAATGCGACCGCGTTCGCTCGAGGAGTATGTGGGACAACAACACATTCTAGGGCCCGGCAAACTGCTTCGCCGAGCGATCGAGTCGGATCGGCTAAGCTCCATTATTCTTTACGGGCCACCGGGAATCGGAAAGACGAGCCTCGCGCAAATCATCGCCTCAACCACAGAAAGCCACTTTGAACGGCTGAGTGGAGTGGAAAGTTCCGTCGCTGACATCCGTCGGGTTGCTGCCGCAGCGGCGTTGCGGCGAAGAACAAACAGCAGCCGGCGGACCATACTGTTTATCGACGAGATCCATCGCTTTAATAAAGCTCAGCAAGACGTCCTTCTGCCCGACGTCGAAAACGGGAACGTGCGCTTAATTGGTGCAACCACGCATAACCCTTTCTTCTACGTTAACAGCCCGCTCGTATCCAGATCACAGGTCTTTCAGCTTGAACCACTTTCCCGAGAGGATCTGGTTAGGGTGATGAACCGGGCCTTGGGTGATTCAGAACGCGGCTTTGGCAAATTGAAGATCGAAGCGGCTCGCGCCGCGTTGGAGTTCCTGGCAGAAGTTAGTGACGGCGACGCGCGCCGCTGTTTGAATGCACTCGAGATTGCTGTCCTCACCACGCCACCGGGCGAAGGCGGACTAATCCAGCTGGATCGGGCTGTCGCTGAACAGAGCATTCAGAAGAAAGCAGTCGTGTATGATGCCGATGAAACCGAGCATTTCGACACTATTAGCGCATTCATCAAGAGCATGCGCGGCTCGGATCCAGACGCTGTGCTTTATTGGCTCGCGAAAATGTTGTATGCGGGAGAAGACATTCGTTTCATTGCGCGCCGTATTGTAATTGCCGCGAGCGAAGATGTCGGGATGGCGGATCCGAACGCCTTGATCGTCGCTGTGGCGGCGCAACAGGCGGTAGAATTTGTCGGTTTGCCAGAGGCACGGATCCCGCTGGCGCACGCCGCTATCTACGTCGCGACCGCACCGAAAAGCAACCGGGCCTACGAAGGTTTCAACAAAGCAATGGAAGATGTCCAAGCGGGTCGAATCCTGGCCGTGCCAAAGTACCTGAGAGGGAAGGGTTCGAAATTGCTTGGCGAAGGTGCCGGGTACAAGTACGCGCACGATTTCGAGGGAGGCTACGTTCCTCAAGCGTATCTGCCGGAGGGCCGAATCTACTATGAACCGACCGAGAATGGATTCGAGCGACGGGTTAAAGAGCGTTTAGACTACTGGCGCCAGTTGTTCGAACGTGACAAAAGAGACGATTCATCGCCGGAATAGGTTCGCTGCCCGCAACGAGAAGAGATATGAAAAGCCTCTGGAACGACGCAGAAGGCGCCGACTGCAAAACCGAGATCGCTCAAAGGGTTTATACGTCCAGATTGATTGGGCGCGAACCCTCGCTGGTCTTACACGGAGGCGGGAATACCTCGGTCAAGGTAACAGAACCGGATGTCTTTGGCGAGCCGACGTATTTGCTCTACGTCAAGGGAAGCGGCTGGGATCTAGCGACGATCGACGCCGCCGGTTTTGCTCCGGTGCGTATTGATCATTTGTTGCGGCTGGCCCGTCTTCCGCAGCTTTCGGATGGTCAAATGGCGCAGGAACTGCGCATCGCAACCATCCGCGCAGACGCGCCGGCACCCTCTGTCGAAGCGATCTTGCACGCCATTTTGCCCTACAGATTCGTCGATCACTGCCATGCCGACGCTTTGATCGCAGTGATGAATAGTCCCGACGGCGAGGATCGGATCAGGAGTCTCTACGGCGACTCGGTCGTGATCGTGCCTTATGTCATGCCAGGGTTCGCATTGGCTAAGCTTTGTGCCGAATTGTTTCCCAGCCGCATGAGGGCAGATACGAGCGGAATAGTGTTACTGAATCACGGGTTATTCACGTTTGGCGATGACGCGAGGAGTTCGTATGAACGCACGATCAAGCTCGTAACAATGGCTGAGGACTTTTTATCAAAGCTCCACGGTGTCGCAAAGATTGATATTCTCCCGGTCAGTCGCTCCTTTGTTGGCGGTCGGACCACGATAGCCGAGTTAAGACGGGAAGTATCTCGGGTCGCTGGCAAGCCGATGATTCTCGTCACTCATCGGGACGACACCGCGCTTCACTTCGCGCAAAGGCCGGATCTACCGAGAATCGCGTTGCGAGGCCCGGCCACTCCGGACCACGTGATTCGGACTAAGCGCATTCCGATGATCGGGCGAGATGTCGATTCGTTCGCTCTTGAGTACCGACTTTACTTCGCCCGGAATGCGGCCAGAGTGAGCGGCCCACTGACGATGCTTGATCCGGCTCCTCGGGTCATTCTGGATCCGGAACTTGGGATGGTCGCAGTGGGTGCTGACGCTTTGGAGGCGGGTGTCACAGGTGATATCTATCGACGCACGATCGATATGATTTTGGCGGCTACTTCGCTCGGTGGCTGGCGATCAATCTCGGAGGAAGATGTTTTCGATGTCGAGTACTGGGAGCTAGAACAGGCGAAATTGGGAAAGACAGTGTCTGCCAAACCTTTTCGCGGCGAGATCGCTCTCGTTACGGGTGCGGCTTCGGGAATCGGGAAGGCATGTGTCGAAGCTTTCATAAGCCGCGGCGCAGCGGTGGTTGGTGTCGATCTTTCGATCTCGGTTGAGTCTCAATTAGTCCGAAGAGATTATCTGGGAATCCGCTGTGATATCACTGACGAGTCGGCGCTCCAATCCGCGTTCGACTTGGTCGCTGAAAGGTTTGGTGGATTAGACATCCTGGTATTAAACGCAGGAATTTTCCCGCCGAGCCGGAGGCTTGCTGAACTCGATCTCAAGACGTGGAATCGTACAATGTCAGTCAATTTAGATGCCAACGTTTCGCTACTCCGGTTTTCTCATGAGCTTCTCCGATCGGCTCCCGAGGGAGGGCGGGTGGTGGTCAATGCATCTAAGAACGTGCCTGCTCCGGGTGTTGGTCAGGCCGCCTACTCGGCTTCGAAGGCTGCTTTGACTCAGTTGGCCCGTGTCGCTGCGCTCGAATGGGGAGTCGACAGGATTCGTGTTAACACGGTTCACCCCAACGCTGTGTTCGACACGGGGATCTGGACAAAGGAAGTCTTGGAGCAGCGGGCCGCCAGTTACGGGATTTCAGTCCAGGAGTACAAAACGAACAATATCCTCAGAACCGAGATCACAAGCCGCGACGTCGGAGAGGTCATAGCAGAATTGTGTGGTCCGAGCTTCTCCAAGACAACGGGAGCGCAGGTTCCGATTGACGGCGGCAACGAAAGGGTCGTCTGAGGTTAGAAAGCTTTTCACCGGAATCGCCCAACGCTGCGAATTCAAACGTCGAAACCCCCTTTGCTTCGCTATGCCATCTACATCAACAAACAGCCTGCATATAAAGCTCGATCGCGATAATATCCAGGCCGCCATTTTTGACATGGATGGTGTGGTCATCGATTCGGAGCCCACTCACGAATTGTCATTGATTATCACCAGCGAACAGTTGGGAAGGAGGATGTCCTGGCAAGAAACAAAACAATTCAAGGGATCGACGGAATTGGACTGTGCCCGGCTCCTGATAAAAATGACCGGGACGAACGAACGAGATCTTGAGAAAATCGGCCGATTACGACTGGAGGCGTTCCGCACTCACTATACTGAGGTTAAGCTTGTTGCTGGTGTGCTCGGGTTTCTCGAACTCTGCAAAGGAGCGGGATGGCCGATGGCGTTGACAACCTCTGCACCGCGGGAGCTCCAGGAACTGGCTTTCGGTCAGTTTGATCTGTCCGGATACTTCGGAGTCGTGGTAACGGGTGATGACGTCAGTCAAGGTAAACCTCATCCTGAACCCTACTTGAAAACGGCCGAGAAGCTTGGCCGCGCGCCGTCTCATTGCGTTGTCGTTGAAGACTCGACGAACGGAGTCCGCTCCGCTAAGGCCGCCGGCTGTCCGACAGTCGGCCTGGCAACCTCATTTTCTGCGGAGACTTTGGCCGCAGCGGGCAGTGACCTGACGGTGGCAACTTTTTCAGAATTACAAAAAGCGCTTTTTGCTGAGCGATTGGGCTAGTGTCCTGTCCAGGTCGGTGTTCTGCCAGGCTCACAAATCCCTAAGGATTTGTGAGTGATGCAGGCTTGCCAGAGCTGGATCTTTTGGCCAATCGAGTAGTGCGGCGGTAAATAGGCGTGCGCCGATTAAAAGGGCGTTCTCATCGATATCGAACGTCGAAGTATGGAGGGGTGTAACTCGTTCCCCGACCGCTTTCACGCCCAGGGTCAGCATGCAGCCTGGCACGACGGGTAGATAATCGGCAAAGTCCTCACTACCCATGCTTGGTAGTTGGTTGGTCACAAGGTTATCCGTTCCCAGCAACCGGCGACCGACAGAGGCGAAGAGAGTGGCGATGCGCGGATCGTTCACCAGACCCGGTAACAGGCTCTCGAATGTTGCGGAGACCGTTGCACCAAAGGCTTGCGCGACTCCGGCGCATAGCCGCTGCACGGTTTCACGTGCATGCGTTGCGACCGAAGAACTCATCGAGCGAATGGTTCCTTGCAGCGAAACCATCTCGGGGATGACGTTCGCCGCATGTCCGCCGCTAATCACTCCAATTGTCACTACGATCGGATCGCGTGCGTCCGTCTGCCGTGGAATTGCTTGATAAATTAATGTTACAAGGTGTGCCGCGGTGGCAATCGGATCCACTGTGGTGTGCGGACGCGCACCATGACCTCCGCGTCCCCGTACCTCGATCGTGAAATCTTGACAAAACGCTGTCCGGGGGCCCGCCGTCGCTCCTGCTTGTCCGACCGTCAAATTCGGGTCAACGTGAAGGGCGATGACGGCATCGACGCCTTCGAGGGCTCCATTTCTCACCATTTCGTCTGCGCCGCGGCCTGTCTCCTCAGATGGTTGAAAGATACTTCGCCAAGCTACCGGCAGCGGCCGTGCACGATAAAGGGCGAGTGTCGCCCCGAGCAGGATCGCAGTGTGCGCATCGTGACCACATGCGTGCATGACGCCGGATTTTCTTGAACTGTACGGGACCTGATTCTCTTCCTGAATTGGGAGGGCATCAATATCCGCTCGAATAGCTACGACCGGCGCTCCCGCATCCGGTGACTCGACGATGTCCGTGACGATACCGCGCTTTCCTGGGGCAACCTGATGAGGAATTTGTGCGGCGGTAAGCCGTTTGCTCAAATAAGCTGTGGTAGCGAATTCTTGCCCGCTTAGTTCAGGGCGCTCATGAAGATGGCGCCGAAATTGAGAGAGTTGAGGCGCGATCCGTTTAAGTTGCGCGTCGACTCGCTTCAGAGCGAGGTCCTGCTCTTTGCCAGATTGATGTTGATTTGCTCGATCGATAACTCTTCGTATCGCCAATGAGGAACACCGTCCAGAATAGATTGAATTTTTGAGCTGATCGCATTCAACTGCCATATGGCCGGTCCACATCTTACCTGGCTCGAGCTTTTGATTCGATTGGGAAGCGCCCTTTTACTTGGCGCTCTAATCGGCGCCGAACGCCAATGGCGACAGCGGACAGCCGGATTGCGCACCTATTCGCTCGTATCGATTGGTGCGGCACTATTCGTCCTGCTGGCGGCGCTGACCGGCATACGGGAGGAGGGGACGCGGATAGCCGCGCAGGTGATTTCCGGAGTCGGTTTCCTCGGCGCTGGCGTTCTGATGCGTACCGGGCTCACGGTGCACGGATTAAACACCGCTTCAACCATTTGGTGCAGTGCAGCAGTCGGAGTACTGGCGGGGAGCGGATTTTATGCGGCTGCCTTTCTGGGAACAATTTTTGTCCTGATCATCAACATTTTTCTGCGCCCTTTGGCGGATTGGGTAGGCCGGCACTCAAAAAATAAGAGTGAACACCTGATTCAATACAGCGTACAGCTAGTGTGCCGAGACCGCCAGGAGAGCAGGGTGCGCACTCTATTGATCCAACTGCTCACCGGTTCTCCGCTCATCCTGCAGGAGGTCGAAAGCGCGGTAGGAAATCAAGATAAGCACACAGTGATCAAGGCGACGCTGACAGCGGCGGATCGAAACGACGCTCAAATCGAACAGATTACAAGTCGCTTAAGTCTCGAGCGGGACGTCATAGGAGTTTCATGGCAGGCATTGCCGACGACGAACGTCGAATAGAGCGCTAGCCCGCAAATCTCACACGCCATATGCATCCACACGCTCATTGCGGGCTAGGAAGCTCTTAAACAGACGCGCAGCGTCTGTTTAAGACCTTGTTTGAAAATAAATGAATCAAAACAAACTGTTTCAAAACTCTTCTCTTCAAAAAAGCAGCGGAATTTCCGGCGTAGCCGGAGAATTCCACTGCCTTAGCCTGCATCGCTCACAAATCTCTAAGGATTTGTGAGGAATGCAGGCTATTCTCTGCGATATTGCGTGCTATCGCGGATCAGTTTTTCGTCCACGCCAATGATGCGGCTGCCCTGGTCATCGTGCTCCACGACGCAGGTCAGCTTGGATTTGCCGGTCAGGTGTTCATCCAAGTTGTCGAATTTAAATCCATAAACGGCAGTCACCTTAAATACGCCGCGACGTTTTGGGATTTCGAACAGGTCGATCGTTTCCACTGGGCCGAACTTGCGCTCCGGCCACAGTCGGTAGAGGGAGTTGATTTCCCTCAATGCCTGTGCCCGTGTCCGCGCGTGTCCGTAGTAGAAGACGCTAGGCGCCAGATACCTGCCCCGCGCAGCTGGATCATTTTTTTCACCCGCTGCGATGAACGCTTCAACTAAGTTAATCAGCTCCGTTGCAACTTCCGGTTTTTCCGGCGGAGAGAGTCGATGGATTTCGTGTTGTTCTTGAGCCAATTTGCCATCCGCCAGGGTGCTGAGGAACATTAAAGCGGTTGTGAGTAGCCAAACTCTCAAAGACATGTCGATTTTGAGTTTTGAGTTTTGGGTTTTGGGTTTTGAGTGAGACCGTTTCGAGCCCGGACCATCCCACCACTCAAAACCCAAAACTCCAAACTCCAAACTCAAAACCTTATTGAACGCATGAAAACTTTCTTTGGTTCGTTTTTCGGTGCCCTTTTTGCGATTCTTTTTCTGGTCGCTGCGGGAGTAGGTGGATGTATTGCAGTGATCGCGCTGATCAGCGCTTCGGGAAAAGGTCCGACAGTGGCCAGCAACTCGCTACTGGTCCTTGATTTGGCCGTACCGATCATGGATGCACCGCAGGAGTTCGATCCGGCCCAACTGCTGGCAGGCTTATCCGAAGATCAACAAGAAACCCAAGTCACTTTGCGCGACGTCTTGCGAGCGATCAGCCTGGCGGCGACCGACGATAAGATCAAGGGCATCTTTATCACCGGGAATCTCGTGCCGATCAGCAACTATGCATCGAAATATCCGGCCCTGAAGGAAGTCCGAGAAGCCTTGGAGAAATTCAAACAATCCCACAAACCGGTTTACGCGTATCTCCAGTTTCCGTTTGCGCCATCCTATTACCTTGAGTCGGTTGCGGATCAGCTCTTTGTGGATCCTCAGGCTGAGTTTATTTTGCGGGGACCTTCCACTTTTCCTCTCTACTACGCGGGAGCGCTTAAGAAGTTTGGAATCGGCGTCCAGGTCCTCCGAGTCGGGAAATACAAATCGTTCGTCGAACCGTACATTCGCGAAAACATGAGTCCGGAAAATCGGGAGCAATTGGAGAAGCTGTTCGGAGACATTTGGAGCGAAGTCACCGCTAAGATTGAAGAGGCGCGTGGTCTTCCGCCTGGATCATTCCAACAGCTTGTTAATCAAAACGGGCTGATCGACGGAGAATTGGCGGTCAAAAGCAAGTTGGGTACAGAGCTGGTTTCTCTGTCTGAGATTATGGATCGGCTCAGGAAACAATACGGGGAAGATGAACAGCACAATACATTTCGGCAGGTAACGGTTTCTTCTTACCTGGGAGCGCTGGAGCGGAATCCCAGGGTAAAGTCTGACACTGGATCAAAAATCGCGATCGTCTATGCTGAAGGCGAAATCGTCAATGGTGAAGGAGGATCGGAAGACGTCGGAGGCGAGCGATACGCGCGGGCCATCCGAAAGTTTCGGTTCGACCCCGACGTGAAGGCCATTGTCCTTCGTGTCAACAGCCCGGGTGGAAGCGGGTTTGCCTCGGAAGAGATTTATCGGGAATTGAGAGCTGCGCAGGCGGTGAAGCCGGTAGTCGTGTCAATGGGTGGCTACGCGGCATCCGGCGGTTATTACATCTCGACCGCGTCCAACCGTGTCTTTGCCGAGCCCACCACGATCACGGGCAGTATCGGCGTTTTCGGGCTAGTCATAAATTTTGAGAAGATCGCCAACGATAATGGAATCACCACCGACTCCGTCACGACGACCATCCCGTTGGCAACGTTGTTTGACCCGATCAAACAGAAGTCGGACTCGGATTTAGCGATCTTGCAAAAGAGCGTAGACAAGTTTTATGACCAGTTCCTGGAGAGAGTCTCTGAAGGGCGACATCTCCCGGTCGCGCAGGTAAACGAAATTGCTCAAGGGCGGGTCTGGTCCGGCAGTGAGGCGGCAAAATTAAAATTGGTGGACGAGGTGGGCGGGCTCAGTTCCGCTATCGCATACGCCGCAAATCTCGCCCACCTTGGAGATCACCCGGCGATCACCGAATTCCCAGAACGCAAGGATCTGAGCGAGAAGTTAAAGGAGTTATTCAAAACAACCCCTCGGCCCCCTGTGGCCAAGCTGGATCCCGTCGGCCAATGCGTCAATGAGTTGGCGAACGAGTTCAGAGACTTACGGGCCCTCAACGATCCCGAAGGGATTTACGCGCGGTTTCCGACCGATATTCGATGAATATCGGGGCGACTTATATGCTCGTAAACGCCCGGCCGCTCGAATATTGCTGCAACCTTTGCTCCATACCTGACAGCTCCGTCTTCCGATCGTCCCGCCCGAGCATTGAGATTGCCAGCTGTTGGTATTTGACCGCGTCCGCAAAATTACCCATCGCGGCGGCTGCTGCGGCCAATGTGTCGATTGAGAACGCATTTTTCCAACTACTGAGCTTACAGGCCTTCATCGCGATGGCTACTGCTCGCCGGCCGTCCCTGACTCGATTGTCCTTTGAGGTCGCAAGCATCCACGCTAAATCATTTAACGTAGTTGGATCATCCGGCTGTAGACGAACCGCTTGCTCAAGGGACTTTTTCGCCTCATCGTAACGGCCGTAGTCCATACAACTCCGTGCTTTGCTCTCGTAGAGTTCTGCCAGAAGACCGGGGGAGACATTGCCTTTGCGCGCGAGATTAATGCTGGTGTCGATCTGCTTTAGAGCTTCAACACCACGCCTTGCGAGAACGAGAACCGCCGACTTTAAGAAGTACGACCGCCAGTTGTTCGGATCCGTGGCAATGACCTGGTCGATGACGGCGAGCGCTTCGTTAACTCTTCCGGATTCCGCAAGTTTAAACGCGTCATCCAGTTGGGCTTGGCCGATCGTCATCCGCTGCTGCCAAATTTCACCCCATCCAGGTTGACTTTGCGCAAAAGCGGGTTGCGTACAACCAAGGTAAAAACCTGAGGCGAGAAAAACTAACCACCAAAGCGCCGCCGATCGTGTAGTATTCATGTCTGAACCATGCAACAATTTGATAAGCTCCTAATTTTTGCGGTTAGCTGGATAATCTACTCTGCATCCGCCGCTTTTCCTAGTGTAAAGGCGAGCGAACAACAACCACCGACCTCCGGGATCACGCTGAGCCGAAGCACCGGTAACCATCTCTTTGTTTCTGTTCGCGTCAACAATCGGCCTGCTTGGTTTGCGGTCGATACGGGCGCTGCGCTGAGCATTGTGGATTCCAATAAGGCGAAGCTTTTGGGATTATCGAAAAGCAATCGCGTTGTGCGGGTGCCCAAGCAGATCGAGGTGAACAACCGCATTGTTCCGGTGGCGGTTGTCGACAGCCTCTTTGTCGGACCCGATAATCTTGGCTCTGGTCCGGTTGCATTGATCGATCTTCGTGATTTTCGGGCCAAGCTCCGTGGTTCGGGTCATCCGGTGCCCATGGATGGGATCATCGGCCTCGATATCCTTCAGCGGTATAATGCAGTGATCGATTGCCGGAACCAACGCATTTATCTCGTCGACCCGGGTAAGGATGCGCAGTCGATCATTAAGATTGCGAAGAAAGGCAGGTATAATGCCGTCCCGATGCGTATCACGCATTCGGGTGCGCTTGAGGTGGAAGGTAGAATCGGCCACAACCGGTACAGCTTCGTTGTTGATACCGGGGGATTTGCGACCCTGGTTCCATCGCAGGTGGCCAGGCAGAATGGCATCCCGGTGATTGGGACAACAGTCAACGCAAAAGGGATTCACTCCAAAGAACGCCCAGTTGGTGTTACGATCGCGCCTGAGTTTGACTTGGGGAAATACTCTCTCGGCCCTGCGCTGGTCGGTGTGACAGGTCTACCAGAAGGTCCCGACGACCTCACATACCAATTCGGCGGACTTATTGGTGCCGATTTCTTCTTCGAGCGAAGTGGCATAATCGATGTCGGGAGCAAGACGCTTTACTTCAAGTAGAACGATTCGTGCAACCGGCTAAGGCACACTGGGTAAACCGCGACACGATCGGCTTGCGTGGCGCGGAACCGGGCGATACGTATCGGCTCTACTTTTCTCCGACGGGTGGGATCAATCTGGAAACGGAAGCCGGTTTGACAGACCGGGCATTCATTCCGCTTTCAGTAGATCCGCATGGTTTTCCGGAATCGGTCGTCGATAAGAATCCATTCCTCAAAGGTGCGACCGCTCTCAAAATTCCCGCGGCGGATTTGGCTCGTGTCCCCGCTTTGTTGAAAGGCCAATTGGTCTTGGCGAAATTTAATGGGATACAGCCTGCCGATGCCACTGCTTTGCAGATCTGGGCGGTGTTGGACGATCTATTCTATTTCGGCGGAGAACTGGGCGCTCGGCAGTGCGGAAACGGTATCCGTTTCCGACTATGGGCCCCTACAGCTCAAGCGGTGCGACTTCTCATCTATGACGATCCGAATGGGCCGATCCAAACGATTCATTCGATGACTGAGGGCGATGTCGGAGTCTGGGAAATGCTCGTTGAAGGTACGGGATGGCTGAACCGGAAGTACTACCTTTATGAAGTTAGAGTTTTCTCGCGGCAGGAAGGCCGGGTCACCACGAACCTCGTCACTGACCCGTATTCGCTCGGGCTCTCGGCCGACTCGCTGAAGAGCCTTGTGGTCGATCTCAATTCGCCGCTTGCCAAGCCGATCTTTTGGAATTCGATTCCGAAGCCGCCGCTGGCGAGTCCAACGGACGTTGTCCTCTACGAACTACATATCCGCGACTTCTCGATATCCGATAATACTGTTCCCGAGAAAGATCGGGGGAAGTATACCGGCTTCACTCATCTCTTCTCCCGCGGCATGACGCACCTTTGGCGTCTTGCAAGTGCGGGATTGACACACGTGCATCTGCTTCCGGCATTCGATTTCGCAACGGTTCCGGAGTTGACCAGCGATCAGAAAGTCCCCGAAATTCTGGTACCGATTTCCGCGCCCGATTCCGCACAGCCCCAGGCAGCCATCGCCACGGTCAAAGATCAGGATGGTTTCAACTGGGGCTACGACCCATACCACTATGGAACGCCGGAGGGGAGCTATTCGACAAGTCCGGCCGGGCCAACGCGAATCCGAGAATTCCGCGAGATGGTAAAATCCTTTCATTTGATCGGTCTGCGCGTGGTGATGGACGTCGTCTACAATCACACGGTGGCCGCGGGGCAAGACACATTTTCGGTTCTCGATAAGGTCGTGCCCGGATACTATTACCGGCTCGACCAAAATGGCGACGTCTACACGAACGCCTTTGGTCCTGGTACCGCTTCCGAGCATCGCATGTTCTCCAAGCTGATGCTCGATACCTTGAAAATGTGGGCGGAGGAATACCAGGTGGATGGATTCCGTTTTGATCTGATGAGCTTCAGTTTCAAGGACAACATGTTGGAGATCAAGAAAGCCCTGCACGAAATCGATCCGACAATCTATCTTTATGGAGAAGGCTGGGACTTCGGCGAAGTGGCGAACAATGCCTTTGGTGAAAATGCTACCCAGGCGAATATGGCCGGAACAGGGATCGCTACATTCAGCGACCGAGGCCGAGATGCGATCCGCGGGGGAGGAGCGTTCGACCGTGGTCAGTCTCTGGTCGCTCGTCAAGGGTTTATCAATGGACTCTGGTACGACAGTAATGGCTCTGGCAACGCCTCGCTACAACAGCTCCTTGATACGGGAGACCTGGTCAAGCTGGCTCTGGCTGGAACGATTAAGGATTACCGGTTGACGGATAGTCATGGCGCTGAAGTCGAAGGGGCCAGGCTTTATTACAACGGCAAACCTGCGGGTTATGCCTTGGATCCAACGGATGTGATCAACTACATCGCGGCGCACGACAACCAGACGCTCTTTGACAATAACCAATACAAAATTCCAATCGCCACCACGATGGCTGATCGGGTGCGGGTGAACAATCTTGGTCTTGCACTCGTTGGGTTAGCCCAGGGAACACCATTCTTCCACGCCGGTGACGATATCTTGCGCTCAAAGTCGTTTGACAGAAACAGTTTTAATTCCGGCGACTGGTTCAACCGGCTTGACTGGACCTATCAGACCAACAATTTCGCGGTTGGCCTGCCGCCGGAAGGGGATAACAAAGGGGATTGGTCTACTATGGAGCCGTTCCTGAAAAATCCCGCGATCAAGCCTGGATTTGATGCGATTTATTCGGCCAACCTTTATTTCGAAGATATCCTTTGCATCCGGCGATCGAGCCCTCTCTTTCGGTTGCAGACGGGTGAAGAAGTGAAGCAACGGGTAAAATTTTACAACGTCGGCACCAATCAACAGCCTGCATTGATTGTCATGGCGATCTCTGACAAGGTCGGGCGTATGCTCGACCCGTACGCAAAGGGTATCGTAGTCCTTTTCAACGTCGATAAAGTTCCGAAGGCGATCACTGTACCGGACTTCGTTGACATTCCTCTAGAATTGCACCCGGTCCAGCGACGGTCCTGTGCGGATCCAATTGTGACTCAGTGTCAATACGATCGTGCGACTGGCTCCTTTACCATCCCCCCAAGAACCACCGCGGTCTTCGTGGAGAGGAGGTAGACCCGACATGGCGTGGCATGTCTCGACGTCTTCGGGTCCTCTTTGATCGTCCTCGAACTCGTCCTCGTCCTCGTACTCGACTTCTTGGGTGGCGGGACGGAGCCGGTTGGTTCTATCGATAGCGGTTTTTTGATATTGCAGACCGCCCTTAGCTGCGACGGTCAAAGATCGAGGACGAGGACGAGTTCGAGGACGAGGACGATTAAAAGAGGAGGTCCTGAGGTTCCTCCGTTTTTGCGGACACGGATTTAGGGCGCAAAAGAAGGACAAGAGATGGAACGGGCAGGGCGAAAATTTACAACGAGTTACCGCTTACAGTACGCGCTCCTGCGCGATTCGTTCCACCTTCAACGGCGGATCTAACACCCCGCAGGTTCGCGACGCGGTGGTAGATCCAGAACTTACCGAAGGCAACTTCGGGATCCGCGTCTAATTTAACCATGCATGGGTGAACTGGATTTCGTCCAAGACTTGGCAGTTGTAACGTTCTGCGCCGGGATTGCTGGCTTTTTGTGCCAGAAGATTGGGCTTTCGAGTGTTGTCGGCTTCATGCTGGCCGGGCTCTTAGTCGGCCCGCACACTCCTCCCTTCTCTATCGTCGCCGATGAAAACCGGATAGAGACATTATCGCAGCTAGGTCTGGTATTCCTGATGTTTTCCATCGGACTCGATCTGAGCGTCGCGAAGCTGCGGCGGATGGGGATCGGTATCATCCTGGCGGTTGCTCTCGGCGGCGCGCTGGTCTTTAATGTCGTCCGTTCGATTTGCCCGTTCTTGGGGGTGGGCTCATCAGAGAGCCTTTTTGTGGCGGGGATGTTGGTCGCATCAAGTTCAGCCATTATTGGAAAGATTTTACCGGAGACCGGATTGATCCACCAGCGGGCCGGAAATCTGGCGATGAGTATCACGGTCCTGGAGGACCTGGTCGCAGTGGTGGTCCTGACGTTTATTTCCTCGGTCGCACAATTGCACAGAGGCCCTGACGTGAACATTGGCAGGATTCTTGGCGTTTTACTTGTCTTCGTCACGGTCGTCGTCGTTGTCGGTCTACTCCTGCTTCCGAGAGTCTTGCAACGCCTGAACCAAGCCGGCACCGATCTGCTCACCATCACAGTCGCAGGGTTGGTTTTAGGGATCGCCGTCATTGCGGTAAAGACCGGTTATTCGCTCGCCCTGGGCGCCTTTTTGCTTGGGGCGATTATCGCCGAAACGCCTCAACGTCCGATCGTCGAACGAGCGATGGAGGGAATGCGGGATGTCTTCATCGCAGTTTTTTTTGTCTCGATCGGGATGCTGCTCGACCCGGCTATACTCTTGAAGAACGGAGTGCTGATTTTATCTCTCGGGTTGATCGCGATCGTCGTACGAACCTTTGCTGTGAGCGCCTCGCTATTGATCACCGGGACCTCTGACCGGGATGCATTTCGAGCCGGGCTTATGGTGACGCCGGTTGGCGAGTTCGCCTTTATCATTGCTCAGTTAGGCGTCTCTGCCGGCATGCTTTCGTCCGACTATTATCCCATCGCGGTCGGGATCGCTCTCTTCACCGCACTGGTTTCACCTGTACTCATCCGGCATTCCGGCAGGATCAGTGATGTTTGGCTAAAATGTCAGCCGAAATTCTTCTATGATCTGCTAAAACTTTACCATGAATTCCTGGCCTCCGTCGGTGAACATCAACGGCGCAGCCGCGCTTTTGGGCTAGCCAGGAAAAGCCTTCCGCCGCTATTGATCAGCCTGACTTTCGCATCTGGGATTCTGGTCGTCGCTCCGTTTCTCTTCTCTCAATGGAACCGCCTCTTCTCGACAAATGCCGGTCGCTGGAAGGGTCACCTTTTTTGGGCCATTATCGGAGTCGCGGCTACCGGACCGTTGCTCGGTGTTTGGCACAGGTTCGCCGAGTTTCTAAAGGGACTGGTCGAGATTGCATTTGAAACTGAGTTCCGTGCGCAGCGTCCGGTTCTCGTGCTCTGCCTGGAGCTGATCGCTGGATTTTTGCTTTTCGTCTGGATCTGGCTTCTGACGCCGGTGATTGGCGCTCCTGCCTCATTTTTCGGAGCGATCCTGGGAACAGCAGCGGTGTACGCTCTCTTCTTCGGTCAACGCCTGAAGTCTGTGCAACATCGGATCGCATCCGAACTCGCTGAAGCAATCCTTTCACCGGAAGAAAGGCGGAAAAGAAGCCACGAAGATTGGTTGAAGGACCATCAGGAATGGGACCTTAGTCTGAGTGAGATCCGAGTGCCTGACTCAGAGGCATGGTTCGGCAAAAGTCTCGGCGACCTCTCTCTGCGCAGTCAATTCGGGTGTTCGGTGGTTGGCGTCGAGCGACAAGGTTATCCGCTACCGAGTCCGGGTCCAGACAGCGAACTATTCCCGGGAGACGTGCTTCTGGTGCTTGGAACCGCGACCCAAATCCAAAATGTTCGCGCATTTTTCAATTCCGCTCCGAACCGAACCGAACAAGCCGACCTGTTGGATGAGATCCGACTTGAATCTATTGAAGTGCCAGAAGGAAGCCGTCTCGTCGGCAATGCTTTGGCCGAACTCGAGATCCCCAGGCATACGGGCGTTCAGATAGTCGGTCTGGCGCGGGGGGACTATCGGATGCTGTTCCCCGGCCCATTCCAAGTTTTAGAATTTGCGGATTGGCTGTTGGTTGTCGGTACAAGGGACCAAATTCACCATTTCCGCGAATGGATTAAAGAAACCGAGCCTGACCACGGGAAAAGATGGGAGATTGGGATCTAACGCGCAAAAATCGCATCCGGCCGCCGCCGGACCGAAGCGACGAGCTCTTTGCGGTTAGAAAACTCTTAAACAGACGAGCAGGCCAAGAAGTCAGGAGTTACAGGAGTTCAGGAGTTGCAGAATGAGACGATGGCCTTCCTGTCTGTGATCGTGATTGATGGGCGTCGGTGCGATGAAGTTTCGGCTCGGGTAGCAGCCGATTCGAGGCCAGTATCTATTCCCGGCACGGACATTTGCATCCTGCACTCCTGACTTCTTGACTTACGAGGTCGTCTTTGGAGATTGCCAAGGTATGAAGCCGCGCTTACGATCACTCTGAAGATTATGGCTAACGGTTCAGGACGACACTTGCTGCCGGGTTTTGATGCCGCATTGGAGGGGCTTACCGCAGACATTTTACTGATGGGCGCACTGGTTCGACGTAATCTTTCTAATGCGAAGAGCGGGTTCCTGCTTCGAGATGACGATCATTGTGCAGCAGTTATCGCAGACGACGAAGAGGTCGATCTGCTTGAGAAGACGGTCGACAAAGAGGGTACATCGATATTGCTACGTTTCCAGCCGATGACGTTCGATCTGCGTCGGGTGCTGGCGACGATCAAACTGGGAACTCACCTTGAAAGGATTTCAGATCAGACGGTGGTGATAGCTCGTCGAGTGCGGAAATTGCTCGAGGAACCAACTCTGGCGGAGGCGAATCTGTTGCAGCCAGTTTTTGATGCCCTGGAAAAATCTTTGGCCGAGGCTCTTGACGCGTTCGCCAATTTTGATAGCGCGAGATCCGCGAAAGTGCGTTCCGAAATGGAATCGTTGGCCGAAAAGGCTCGTGCTCTGGACGACGAATTTACCAGTCTTGTCGAGGAGCAGATGATGCGATCCAGGTGCATCATTAATCTCATCGCGATCTCACAGAGCGCCGAACGTATCGCCTACGCTATCGAAAACGTCGCGGAAGAAGCGATTTACGTGGCAGAAGCAATAGACGTTCGTCATGCCGGCAATCGCTTCGAAATTGAGTAAAGAACCTTCTTCGTCCCGTCCTTTGCGAAGGATTGAAGCGTGGTCTCGACCGATCTCAACCGGAATTCCGAAGTTGGAACCGCAGATTCCACAGATTTTCGCAATGAGCTCGTTGATTCTTAAAACTTGCGATTTTCGCCGAATTTGAGGAGTCGTCCTCGTGCTCGTCGTCGTCCTCGAGAATCCCGATCGTTCGCAATCAGACTAACTGAACAAAATAGTTCCATCGGTCTCTTTGCGGTCACGGAATCCCAATGCACCGAGGACGAGCACGACGACGAGGACGAGGACGATTCCAAATTTCGGAATTTGGGTTGAAAAGAAAGACCCGTCCGGCGGATGCCGGACGGGTCTGTTCGGATTGAGTTAGACTCAGGGATCAGTTTAGTAGTCCATTCCACCCATGCCGCCCATTCCACCCGGGCCGCCGGCGGGAGCCGCTTTTTCCTTTTCAGGGAGCTCGCACACGAGCGCCTCGGTGGTCAGCAACAGACCGGAGATCGAAGCCGCGTTCTGGAGCGCATAGCGAGTCACCTTCGTGGGATCAACGACGCCTGCCTTGACCAGGTCGACGTATTCGCCGGTGGCAACGTTGTAACCTTCGTTTCCGGAACGCGCCTTGACTTCCTGCACGATCAATGCGCCTTCCTGACCAGCATTGTCGGCGAGCTGACGCAGAGGAGATTCAACTGCACGGCGAACGATCTCAAGACCGGTTTTCTCGTCACCCTCCAGTTTCACGTTCTCTAGCGCTTTCTGCGCACGAATCAGCGCAACGCCACCGCCTGCGACGATGCCTTCTTCGACCGCCGCACGAGTAGCGTGTAACGCGTCTTCAACACGAGCCTTTTTCTCTTTCATCTCGGTCTCGGTTGCAGCACCAACACTAATGACGGCTACCCCGCCCGCGAGCTTGGCCAGACGCTCCTGGAGCTTCTCTCGATCGTAGTCGGATGTAGTCTCCTCGATCTGACGCCGAATCTGGCTGACTCGACCCTGGATGTCCTTTGTCGAACCTTCGCCTTCGACGATCGTCGTATTTTCCTTATCAATCGTGATCCGCTTCGCGCGGCCCAGATCATCCAGCGTGATGTTCTCCAGCTTTATACCGAGGTCTTCGGTAAAACAACGCCCACCGGTTAGAACCGCGATATCTTCCAGCATCGCTTTGCGCCGATCGCCGAAGCCCGGGGCCTTAACCGCAGCAACCTGCAGGGTGCCGCGCAGCTTGTTCACCACCAGCGTGGCGAGCGCTTCGCCTTCGACGTCTTCGGCGATGATCAAGAGCGGACGACTCGCTTTGGCCACCTTCTCCAGCACTGGCAGAAGATCCTTCAGGCTCGAGATCTTTTTCTCGTGGATAAGGACGTAGGCGTTTTCAAGAACAGTTTCCATGCTCTCCGCGTTGGTCACGAAGTAGGGAGAGAGATAGCCTTTGTCGAACTGCATACCTTCCACCACTTCCAGAGTGGTTTCGATCGATTTGGCCTCTTCAACCGTGATCGTGCCGTCTTTACCGACTTTGTCCATCGCGTCGGCAATGATCTCACCGATCGTCGTATCCCAGTTAGCCGAGACAGTAGCCACCTGTGCGATTTCGGTGCGATCGGAAACCTTCTTGGAGATTTTTGCCAATTCAGCGACGACCGCCTCGACGGCCTTCTGGATGCCCCGTTGCAGTGAGGTCGGATTTGCTCCAGCCGTAACGTTTCGCAATCCTTCTCGGAAGATGGATTCGGCGAGAACTGTTGCTGTCGTCGTGCCATCGCCGGCGACATCCGAGGTCTTCGAAGCAACCTCGCGTACCAACTGTGCACCCATATTTTCGTACGGGTCCTCCAGTTCGATCTCCTTGGCTACCGTAACTCCATCTTTAGTGATGGTTGGGCTACCGAACTTCTTGTCCAGGATCACGTTGCGTCCGGAGGGCCCCAGAGTGGCTTTCACTGCCTTCGCGAGTTTTTCTACCCCGCGCAGAAGAGCGTGCCGAGCTGCTTCATCGAATTGCAATTGTTTTGCTGCCATAGATTTTTACTAAAGTGCGTGTTTAAGGTTCTGGTTATCCGATGATGCCGAGAATATCGTCCTCGCGCATGATGAGATAGTTCTCGCCGTCGATCTTGATCTCGGTGCCGCCATACTTGGAGATCAGCACCTTGTCTCCGACCTTAACGTTGAAGTCGATCTTCTTACCGTTATCGTCGAGTTTGCCGGTACCAATGGCAACGACTGTGCCTTCCTGCGGTTTCTCTTTCGCCGTGTCAGGAATAATGATACCACCCTTTTTGACTTCCTTCTCTTCGAGCGGTTGAACTAGCACCCGGTCGCCGAGAGGTTTTACGTTAATTGCCATACTCGTTTCTATCCTCCTTCTTGATTTAATGTAGGTTTTAGGAACCAACGCGCCGGCGGCGAAGGATTGACTGCCAGCCACGATGGGGAATCTTTAAATTTTTCAGCTCTTCTTTTTGTCGTCATCGACGACTTCGAAATCGGCATCGACAACATTCTCGCCGGGCCTGCCGGCGTCGCCGGTGCTTTGCGAACCGGATGGACCAGTGGTCTCGCCAGGCTGAGCGCCCGGCTTCTGAGCTGCAGCTTGTTTGTAGAGCTCAGCACTGATGGCTTGGAAACGAGTCTGCAGCTCTTCGGTTGCGCTCTTAATCGCGTCGGCGTCAGTGCCATTCAGTTTCTCGCGAACATCTTTGATGGCGTCCTCGACGCCCCGCTTTTGATCTTCAGACAATTTATCGCCAAGTTCCTTCAACTGCTTCTCGCATTGATAGGCCAGGTTATCGGCGTTATTCCGGATCTCCGCCGCCTCCCGAGTCTTGCGATCTTCTTCGGCATGAGCTTCAGCGTCCTTACGCAGCTTCTCGACTTCTTCTTTTGTCAGTCCACTGCTCCCGGTAATCGAAATCTTCTGTTCCTTGCCGCTTCCGAGATCTTTGGCCGAGACGTTCAGGATGCCGTTCGCGTCGATATCGAAGGTGACTTCAACTTGTGGCACACCACGCGGAGCAGGTGGGATACCGTCCAAGTGGAAAGTTCCCAATGTCTTGTTATCCCGGGCCATCGGTCGTTCACCTTGCAGGACCTTTATTTCGACCCCCGGCTGGTTGTCGCTGTAGGTCGAAAAGATCTGCTGTTTCCGTGTCGGGATAGTCGTGTTCCGCGGGATCATCGGTGTCGCGATGTTTCCCGCCGTCTCGATGGCGAGTGTCAACGGAGTAACGTCCAGCAACAGCACGTCTTTTACGTCGCCTCGCAAGACGCCGCCCTGAATCGCCGCGCCGACTGCCACCACTTCGTCCGGGTTAACGCCCTTGTGCGGCTCTTTACCGATTAATTTTCGCGCCGTTTCGATCACTTTCGGCATCCGGGTCATACCGCCAACCAGCACAAGCTCGTTAATCTCGCTCTCCGAAAGTTTTGCGTCCCCAAGACAGGCTTTCACCGGTCGAATCGTCCGTTCGAACAAATCATCCGTCAGCTGCTCCAGTTTCGACCGGGTCAGCTTCTTTTGAATGTGCTTCGGACCGGTTGCGTCCGCGGTGATGAACGGGAGGTTGATTTCGTACTCCTGTGACGAAGAGAGGGCGATTTTGGCCTTCTCCGCTTCCTCTTTGATCCTTTGGAGTGCATCGGATTGTTTGCTCACATCGATGCCTGTCTCCGAACGGAACTCAGAGATAATCCAGTCCATGATCTTGTTGTCCCAGTCGTCGCCACCGAGGTGAGTGTCCCCATTCGTAGCCTTAACTTCGAAAACACCTTCGCCAATCTCCAGAACCGATATGTCAAACGTGCCGCCGCCCAGGTCATAGACGGCGATCTTTTCGTCTTTCTTCTTGTCAAGCCCGTATGCCAGCGAGGCTGCGGTTGGCTCATTGATGATTCGGAGAACTTCCAAACCCGCGATTCGACCGGCATCTTTCGTTGCGTTTCGCTGCGAGTCATTGAAATAAGCCGGCACAGTAATAACGGCTTGCGCGATCTTCTCCCCCAGCTTCGCTTCAGCATCCGCTTTCAGCTTTCCAAGGATCATCGCCGATATTTCCTGAGGAGAAAAGGTCTTGCGTTCTCCGCCCACCTGCACCTCAACATGCGCGTCGCCGTTCGAAGCTCTGACAATCTTGTACGGGACCCGCTTTGCTTCATCCTGGACCTCTTCAAATTTCCGGCCCATGAAGCGCTTAATGGAGAAAACCGTATTTTGCGAGTTAGTCACCGCCTGTCGTTTTGCGGCTTGACCGACTAAACGCTCCCCGCCCTTGGTAAAAGCAACAATCGAGGGCGTTGTACGAGCGCCTTCGGAATTTTCGATGACGACTGGTTCGCCACCCTCCATCACGGCCATACAGGAGTTGGTGGTTCCGAGGTCGATGCCTAAAATTTTAGCCATACGTCAAGCAGACTCGGTATGCATATGGCGTGCCAGGCGACAAACACGATACTGTTTAGGGCGGAACCACCTCATCACCAATAGGTTGCAAGATTTAGTCCAGATCTCTCGAATTCTTTACAGTGCCAGTATGGCGCACATGGCTCGCCCAAATGAGCCACGGTGTCACTGCCGCCACTGAGATAGCGCTGCTGAGTCCCTTGATTTTTCGTCGACTGGCTATCATGCTCCCATTTGTTATTTCTGAAGGATTGGATATGGCCGACGCGAACTCGAATTCAAACGCGCCTGAGAACGTTCCTTCCCCCGACCAGATCGAGACCGCTGGGGTGCAGGTGACCGAGCGGGATATCGTCTTCGATTGTCCGCATTGCGGCGGGGAACTAGTCGTTGATATGGACGGAGCCGGTATGGAAGTCAATTGCACGCTTTGCGGTGGCGGGCTGAAGGTCCCTGAATATGGCGGACCGTCGCTTGAGTTTCTGCAGGCAGCAACTGCTAAGCTTGCCAAGGCCGTTCAAGGGGCTCGAAATGCTGCTCCGAAGAAATTTCATTTTGAGGGGCGTCCGCGTGATGAGTTAAAGCATCGCCAAAACGAGCTGCAGCGAGCGATTCTCGAGAGCCAGGCACAAACGACCGAGGTGAAAGGCCACATTCACCACGCGACGATCCAGCTCCACCGTTACCAGTTGAAGCTCGAGGTGATTCAGGAAAGGCAAGCTGAGCTAAAAGCCGAACTCAACGCACTGCTGCAGGCGCTAAATCAAATTTAGGTCCTTAGGGTTGTTCCCCCAGTTTTTCGATCACTTTATCAGAGTAACCATTGCTCCGAGAAAACTTGTTGAAACTACTTACCTGACGCTCCAGTGTCTCGGGCTCAAGTTGGATGGGTGCCAGAGTGGTCGATTGGGCACGCCTGGAAAGCGTGTGTACCGCAAGGTACCGAGGGTTCGAAT
>Ga0210408_10001427_pt1 | contig 25136 bp, 13 predicted proteins | sample IncBWH4MmetaG_FD_155471 | JGI IMG/M metagenome (GOLD analysis project Ga0210408, IMG submission 155471) | Forest soil microbial communities from Barre Woods Harvard Forest LTER site, Petersham, Massachusetts, United States - Inc-BW-H-4-M | ecosystem: Environmental > Terrestrial > Soil >...
ATAAAGGCCCCGCTTGCCGTGCGGGGCGTGCTCGGCCACGTAGGTGGCCGCCCCACCGTATTCACCGCCCAGCGCCAGCCCCTGCAGCAGCCGCAGCCCGATCAGGATCACCGGGGCGGCGACGCCCCAGGTCGCATAGCTGGGCAGCAGCCCCACCAGAAAGGTCGCGGTCCCCATGATCGTGATCGTGATCAGGAACGTGTACTTGCGGCCGATCATGTCCCCCAGGCGGCCGAACACGATCGCCCCGAACGGGCGCACCGCGAAGCCGGCCGCGAAGGCCAGCAGCGTCATGATGAATTGCGCCGTGGGCGTCAGCGGCGCGAAAAACTGCTTGCCCACGATCGCCGCCAGCGTGCCGAAAATGTAAAAGTCGTACCACTCGAACACCGTGCCGAGCGAAGAGGCGAAGATGACTTTGCGCTCTTCCCCGGTCATTGGCCGCCCGCTGGCCTCCGGCGGCCGTCGTGCGGCAATGCCGCCCGCTGTTGCAGTCATGCGCCTGTCCTCCTAAAGCGATACTCCAGTGCGCGCCCTCCCCGCCTCGTCCACGAGCGCAGAAGACCTGTTACTGCCGGCGATGGTTCGCTTCTAGTTCTGCTCGCCGGGTGGGGTCGTGGAGTCCGGGAATGGCCATACTCCGCGTTCAAACTTCAACATCAGCAGGCCGTTGTCCTGGCAGGTCGACCAGACCGTGCCGCGGTCGGCGTCAAGATGGACCTGCGCTGAGCACCAGTCAGGCCCGCCGGGAACAAAGTTGTTCCCGAGCGGGTGATTGGACCCGCCACTCAGCGTCGCTACCCCGGCAGGATAGAAATAGGCAATCTCTTTCGGCCGCCGTGGATTGCGGATGTCAAAGACGCGCAGACCCGAGTTGAACATGCCGCACGCTAAAGTCGTTGCATTGTTGCGATTGTCGACAGAGCAGTAGTGGGTGCCGTAGGTGAAGATGGACAGCCCCACAAGATCGGGCAGCACGCTGGCACACTTACCCGCAGCGTTCATCTCCAAGACCAGCTCGGAGGTCAGCTTGGGCTTCGTTTCATCACTGATGTCCACGATGCGTGCCATGGGGAAGGGCGGAAAACCAGCCGCACACGCGCCCGACCATCCGGCGTAGAACAACCCTCCACTGCCTCCCTCATCCACATGGATTATGTATGGCTTGCCCCGGATGGTTACCGGGATGGTGTGCTGCGCAACGGACCCGTCCTTGAACAGAAACCTGCTGATCACCTTGATTTGTGGATTGGGAAGCCGTGCCTGCACCTCACTCGTATCCAAAATGACGAACCCGTTGGTCGGCGCCACATTCGGATTGGTCAGATCCGCTGCAGAGGCTGGAATGCTAGGAGCTACGCCATAGAGGCGATTGCCATCGTTACTGACGGAAAGGCCGTGTGCCGCCAGTCCAATCGTTTTCATGTCGAAGGTAGTTATGTATTTCGGCCTCGTCGGGTCGGTGAGGTCAACAGCGTGATAAGACCGGTGGGTCGTATCCCCGATGTAGTAGGTCAACCCGTCCGGCGCAAACGCGCCTTCGTGTCCGATCGGCGCGACCGCCGCTGGTGTCCCACCGTCGATGCCGGTGCCGACTGCGATGGAGGCCAGCAATTGCGGGGAACGGCAGTCCAGAGAAACATCGTAGACGTCCACCGCGGGCCCGCCGCCGCCGTTGGCGCCTTGATCCGCCACCAGCAGCTGGCGACGTTCGTTGACCTTCAGCGATTCCCATGGATCGAGCATCGCGGAGGTCTGCAGGTAGCCCGTCAGCTCCGGCTTTCTCGCGTCGGTCAGATCGACCACGCGTACGCCGTAGGTCACCGGATCGCGTGTCTTCGGACTCAGCGTTGGGGACTGCGAGCCGTAGTAGCCGCAGATGTGAAGCGGCTTGTCGCCCCGGTCGCCGTCCTCGCTATTGCCTAGCGCCTGCCTTCTCTCCTTGAATTCGGCCGTTTGCCAGTTACCGCCGTCGTTGCGGCTCTGGCCGATCAGCTTCAAATTGCAGTTGAAGCCCTGGAATCCCGCGGCTCGCAGTGGGGCGGGCACCTGGCCCTGCAGTCCCGTTTCGGGATTGTCCTCAGCGCCGCACACCGCCTTGGGTACAGTGCGTCCGATTCCACCTTCGTCCGACCCCTCATCCTCGGCCGCAAGCGCGAGCACGGTCCCGGCAACCGATACACACAACAGAGCCAAGGCCCCGGACCTGACCAACCTGGGCAAGCGGTCGTTCATCATCGTCCTCCTCCTGACCGACACGCCGACACCGCTCCGCGAGCATCGCGGGGCAGTGCCGGAACGTGCTCTTTCCTAGTTCTGCTGGCCCGGCGGTGTGGAGCTGTCCTCGAACGGCCACACCCCGTGCTCGAACTTCAGCATCAGCAGCCCGTTGTCCTGGCACGTGGTCCACAGCGTCCCCTGCCGGCCGTGGTCCTCCGAGACCCGCAGGTGCACCTGCGCCGAGCACCAGTCCGGGCCGCCCGGGACGAAATTGTTCGCGATCGGGTGGTTCGATCCGGGACTGACCGTCTTGGCTCCGGCCGGGTTGTAGTAGGCGATCTCCTTCGGGCGGCGCGGATTGCGGATGTCGAACACGCGGATGCCGGAGTTGAAGTAGCCGCAGGCCAGCGTCGTGGCGCGTCGCTTGTTGTCCACGCTGCAGTAGTGACTGCCGTAGGTGAAGATCGACAGGCCCACCAGGTCGGGCTGCACCTTGGCGCAGTTGGCCGGATTGTGAATTTCCAGCGCCAGCCGTGACACGATCTTCGGCTTGGTCTCATCGCGGATGTCGATGATGCGCGCCATCGGGAACGGAGGCAGACCCGCAGCGCAAGCGGCCGCCTGCTGGGCCGGGCTGGTGCCGCCACCGGAGCCGCCCTCGTCGACGAAGATCACATACGGATGGCCGTCGATCCTGACCGGAATCGTGTGCTGGGCCACCGAGCCATCCTTCCACAGCAACTGGCTGATCAGGTGTACCTGAGGGTTGGGCGCGCGCGACTGGATTTCGCTGAGGTCGTAGATCAGCAGCCCGTTGGTTGCCGGCTTGGTCGGGTCGGTCAAGGCGGCCGGCGTCGTGAATCCCAGCGAGACAAAGTAGCCGCGGTTGCCGTCCTCGCTGATCGACATGCCGTGCACGTTGGAGATCCCGGGGACCCAGGCCGTGATCAAGCTCGGGTGCGTCGGATCCGCGGTATCGACCGCGTAGTACTGGGCGTTGCGCAGATCGCCGCCGTAATAGGTCAGCCCGTCCGGCGCCCACGACCCTTCGTGACCGATGACCGGGTGCGCAAGGCCCGTGCTTCCATCGGCCTTGCCGACCGCCACCGTGGACAGCAGTTGCGGCGTGCGGCAATCTCCCGAGATGTCGTAGATGTCGATTTCGGGGCCGCCTCCGCCGTTGTGGCCGTTGTCCGCAGCCAGCAACTGGCGCCGCTCGTTGACCTTCAGCGACTCCCACGGATCCAGCATCGAGGTGGTCGTCAGGTAGCCGGTCGGGGTCGGCGAATCAGGATCGCTCACGTCGATCACCCGCGCGCCCAGGTGAGTCCGGTTGACCGTGCTGAACGACGTTCCGTGATAGGCGCAGGTGTGATGGTGCTCGTCCCGGAACTCGGTCGTCTGCCAGTTGGCGCCTTCGCCCCGGCTCTGACCGAGCAGCTGCAGGTTGCAGTTGAATCCCTGGAAACCGGCTGCGCGCAGCGCCGCCGGCACCTGGCCCTGCAGGCCGGTCTCGGGGTGATCGTCGGCACCACACGTGGCTTTGGGCACGGTGAGCGGAGCACCATCGTCATCGGACCCCTCGACCCCGGCTGCGGGAGCGATCACGACGGCAGCAACGCTCAGACACGACAGGATCAGAAGACCGGGCCTGATCCACTGTGGCAGGCGACCATTCATAGGTATCTCCTCCTTGTGGTTGCGACGGAGGCTACTCGGCACGGTCGCGCCGGTAAATGCGACTTAGGTCGAAGGAGCCCGCTTCTGAGGAGCCTTGCCGGTGACGTCGACCGGCTTCAACTCCTTGTCCCCCTCGCGGATTTCGTAGACGCGGTCGGCCGCGATCGGTCCGCTGAAGCGCTGCACCAGACCGCTGCCGGGCCACCGGATCTCCAACGCATCGATCGCGTTCGCCTTGCCGACCCCGATGTGCGGACGCAGGCTCGATGCACCGAAGCTGCCGCCGCTGTTGACGGTTCTGAAGATCTGGCGGGTCCGGCCATCCTCGGTCGTCTGCAAGCGGATACGCGCTCCAACCGCGAAGCGGTTGGCCTTGACCCCGATCAACCTTAGCTTGACCCAATGGTTGCCGTGTCCGGGATTCTTAAAAAGCGCGCTCCAGAACTTGTCGCTGGTGTAGGCGCCCCCTATCACTTCGAACACATCCTGATTGCCGTCGTTGTCGATGTCCCCGAAAGCCACCGCGTGGCCCTTTTGCAGATGACCGAACCCTCCCGAGGTGGTCACGTTCTGGAAATATCGACCCTCATGATTGCGGAACATCTGGTGCGGCACGATGTTGGTCAGCGGCGCGGCGCCCGTGCCCGCGTAGAAGTCGAGCCACCCGTCGTTGTCCAGATCGCCGAAGTTGGCGCCCATCGTCAGCAGCAGCTGGTCCAGGTGCGCTTCGTGCGACACGTCGGTGAAGGTCCCGTCCCGGTTGTTGTGGTACAGGCGCGGGCGGTCTCCCACGGCCTTGTCCTTCTCACCCAGGTACTCGCGGACGATGTTGGGAACAGTCGCCCAGTACCCGGATACGAAGATGTCGGGCCAGCCGTCGTTGTCGTAGTCGAAAAACCAGCAGGTGAAGCTCATGTTCGGCTCCGCGACGCCGGCCTGCGCGGTCACGTCGGCAAACTTCGGCGTCTTGCCGGGCACGCCGAGATTACGGAACAGGTGATTGGGCTTGCCCATCACCGACACGTACAGATCCTGCCAGCCGTCGTTGTCGTAATCGTCGGCACTGGCCCCCTTGATCATTCCGCTCAACTGGATGCCGGTGTCGGGCCCGACGTCGGTGAACGTGCCGTCGCCGTTGTTGATGTACAGCCGGAAAGTCCTGGTGTCCTGGGGCCAGGGCACCTTGTCGCGTACGATCTCGTTGCCGACGAACAGGTCGAGCAGGCCGTCGTTGTTGAAGTCGGCCCACACCGCCGTCTGGGTCGGGTAGTTGTTCAGCAACCCCGCCTGCGCCGTCACGTCCGTGAACGTGCCGTCGCAGTTGTTACGCAGCAGCGAACTGGGAACCTGCCCCTTGTCGTGCAGCCAGGCGCCGCGCGGGATGAAGACGTCGATGCAGCCGTCGTTGTTGTAATCGACCTGGACCAGGTTCAGCCCCCCGGTGATGCCCTTCAGGCCCGCCTGCTCGGTCATCCGGGTGAACGTGCCATCGCCATTGTTATGGAAGTATTCGAGCTGCTCCTCGATCCCCATGTGCGAGATCATCAGGTCGAGGTGGCCGTCGTTGTCGAAGTCCTCCAGTATCACGCCGCCGGCGCGCCCGAAGACAGTCAGTCCGCGCGACCTTGCGACGTCCCGGAACAGCCCGATGTCGTAGTCCGACTTGAACGTTTCCGGCGGGATCAGCCAGGGCTTCGGAACCCCGTCCGGGTACTTCCCCAGCACCATGTACGAGATGTTCAGCAGCCAGCGATATACCAGGGCGTTTTCGGGATCGGTGGTCGGATCGGACAGCAGCTCGCCGTAACGCTTCGCGGCCTCGGCCGCTCCGAGCTGCTCCTTGTGCACGCCCTCGCTCTTCACCGGGAAGATGCACGAATCGGAGTTGTGGTTCCAGGTGCAGTTTTGCAGCTCGCCCAGGCGGAAATAAGCAAGCGCTTCGTCGGCCTTCAGCGTCTCGATATCGCTGGTCGGCAGCGACTTGCCGTAGTCGACCAGGAGCTTGTCCAGCAGCGCGATGGCCGCCTCGGACGCGCCGCCGTACACATACTGCTGCGCCAGCTCGCGCTGGGTGATCAGGCGCTTGATCGGGTCCGTCTGAGAATCGAGATCGGATTTCAGGCTCGCGATCTTCTGTGGCTGCAGGTCCCAGGGATTGTCCCAGGCGCCCTCGTTCTGGGCGATCGCGGCGAGCGTCTTGACCATGTCGAAACGCTGCCGCGGCCACATCACCGCGGCGATCGCCACCACCACGGCGGCGATGCCGGCCAGGACCCGCCAGGCCGTCGGCGTTGCGAAAACTCGCGATCGCCCAAACGCCGCGCCGTCGCCGCCGGACTTGCCAATTCCTTGTGCAGGTTGCGGCTGCACCACGGATTGGCCGCGCGGCCTGGCGGCATCCGCACCAGCGGGTGATTTTCCGCGTCCACGACGGCCCATTGTCGATCCGGGTGGCTACCTGGTCGTTGGAGCGAAAGCAACATCCGCCCTCGCCAGGGCAAACGTCGCTTCAGCGGAACTGCTGGGCTGCGGAAGCGGATCCTGCACCTGCCCGGCGGCGATCGGTAGCGACAGGATCCTCAAGCCGATCGTCGTCAACAGCACCATCAGCACGAGCATTGGAAGCTGACTGCGGACACCCTGCTTTCCCTTCGGAAAAAGCTCCAGCGCCTGCACGTGCGCCAGATACACGCTGACGATATGGCCGAACAGGATCAGCCCGACCTGGGTGTGCCAGACGCCGTCAGCGAGCAGGATGATCGGTGCCGGGTACGAGTGCGCCGTGCCGAACAGGTTCCACCCGATGCCGAACGGGTCGGAGATCATGGTCAGGATCGCCGGCCCCTGGCCGACGAGCAGCGTGTAGTAATGGGTGACGTTATATACGAACGCGATCGGGATCAACGAGAAGGCGAATTGCAGCGCCAGGTCGCGCACGCTCCTGCCGCTTCCGGTGACGATCTTCATCAGCCACACGAACAGCAGGTAGATCGCGAGGTAGAGGAACGGCGAGGCCAGCAGCATCGCCCATTGCCAGTCATAGTAGATGTCGACGAAGAACAGGTAGGGCTGGGCGATGAGACGGCTCAACGGCGGGTAGATCCCTTTCCAGAACAGCAGCACCCAGGGGCGCGTCTCGTGCACGCCGTCGAATGCGGTCGAAGACAGCATGAAGAGGACGAACAGCAGCAGGCTGAAGTGATCGGCCGGCTCCTGCAGCAGCCCGATGAAGGGTTGTCGCACACGTATGCGGCCCGGCTCGCCGGGAGCCTGGCCGGGCTGGTACTCGAAAGGGGAGATCTTGCCGATCAGACGCAGGAACACGGAGAACAGCTCCGCCTGGCGGAACCATGCCTGCCGCCCGAACGCTGCCGCGCCGGCGATGTTGACGATGCTGTACACGACCAGGATCAGGCCGAGCGCCCGCGGGGGAGCCTGGCCGAACAGCTCGAGCCAGATGAAGCCCAGATAGAACGCCAGCGCGGGGTAATAGCCGAGCCATGGCGGATATCGGAGCCGGGGCCGGAAGGCGCCGGGACTGAGCCGCTCGATCCCGTCGCAGATCACGTGCCACGGGTTGATCAGCGCATACAGGTCGCCGATCAGCGCCGTCAGGTATGTGAACCCGAGCGTGAAAATGACCCAGAAGAAGGTCATGCTGAAATTGGCAAACGGATTCGCGGGCCCAACCAGGCCGGCAAGGATCGTTACCAGCAGCGCGAAAACGCTCAAGCCCCGCAAGACGCGCAGCGCCGCGCCGGTCGCCCTCGCGGCCGGAACGCCGATATCGATGGTTTGGAAATTGCGCGCCGCATCTTGCGCGGTGACGAAGTAGCCGACCACCAGGAATGACAGCACCAGCGCGGCCGACGCGGCGAACGCATACATCCAGAACGGAATCGGCAGGTTGTAGACCACCCCCATCGAATGCGCCAGAGCGCTGCCGGAACACAACAGCAGCATGGGCGCTGCCACGCCGCGAGCGACTTTCTCCATGGGACTCCGGATTCGAACGAGGCTATTGTGGATACACTTCCAGCGCGCCCAGCTCGGAGTGCGCCCTGTGCAGCTCTATGCCGAAGCGTCCGGTGCGGTCGGCGGTGAACTGCAGGCTCTCGATCTGCCCGGGTACGAGCTGCGCATGCAGGTCGTAGCCGTGAAGATGCAGCTCGTCGCGGCGGTCCGACCGGATGTTCAGCGTCACCCGTTCTCCCTGGTGGACCAGGAAAACTTCGGCGCCCGACCTGAGCTTGCCGCCATTGATCGTCAGTTCGAAGACATCGTCGCGGACGGGCGGACTCTGCACCGGCGCTGCAGCCGGCACGCCCATTGCCGCCGGTGCGGCGGCCTTGGCGCCGTCCCGCGCCGGTAGCTCGGTGCGCGCCGGCTTGAACAACGTCCACAGTCCGCCCACCACGACGAGCGCAAGGACCACGAAAGCAACCGGCTTCACCATCGCCCGCATTTTCTCCCATTGCGCACAAAACGAAGGCTCCGGCGACGCTGCCGCCGGAGCCTTCAGCCGAAACGATCGGCTCGTCGCCGGACCCTGGCCTGCCTGGTTAGTTCTGCTGACCCGGCGGCGTGGAGCTGTCCTCGAACGGCCACACCCCGTTTTCGAACTTCAGCGTCAACACCCCATTGTCCTGGCAGGTGGTCCACAACATCCCTTGCCGGCCATGATCCTCCGAAATCCGCAGGTGCACCTGCGCCGAGCACCAGTCGGGTCCGCCCGCAACCCAGCCCCCTGCGCGAAGGTGATTGGACCCGGGGCTGGCGGTGGTTGTTCCAGCAGGGTTGTAGTAGGCAATCTCCTTCGGGCGGCGCGGATTGCGGATATCGAACACGCGGATACCGGAATTGAAGTAACCGCAGGCCAATGTCGTCGCGTTGTGCTTGTTGTCCACGCTGCAGTAGTGACTGCCGTACGTGAAGATCGACAGGCCCACCAGGTCGGGCAGAACCTTGCTGCAGTTAGCGGGGTTGTGCACCTCGAGCGCCAGTCGCGACACGATCTTCGGCTTGCTCTCGTTGTGAATGTCGATGATCCGCGCCATCGGGAACGGTGGCATGCCGGCCGCGCACGCGGCCGCCTGCTGGACCGGGCCGCTCAGACCGCCGGCGCCAGCTTCATCGATGAAGATCACATACGGATGGCCGTCGATCCTGACCGGAATCGTGTGCTGCGCGACCGAGCCGTCCTTCCACAGCAACTTGCTGATCAGGTGGACTTGCGGATTCGGCATCCGAGCCTGGATCTCGCTCAGGTCATAGATCAACAGTCCGTTGTTCGCCGGCTTGGTCGGGTCCGTCAGGTCGGCCGGGGTTCCGCTCAGACCGCCGATCGATACGAAGTAGCCGCGTTTGCCGTCGTCGCTGATCGACATCCCATGCACGTTCGAGCCCGCGATCCCGGTGGTCCAGGACGTGATCAACGCCGGGTGGGTCGGATCGGCCGTGTCGACCGCGTAGTACTGGCCGCTGGCCTTTGCGCCGGACCCAGCAACCGTATACGCGAAACGCAGATCGCCGCCGTAGTACGTCAGCCCGTCCGGCGCCCACGAGCCTTCATGACCGATGACCGGGTGCGGCAGGCCTGTGCTGCCATCGGCCTTGCCGACCGCCACCGTCGCCAGCAGCTGCGGCGTGCGGCAATCGCCCGAGATGTCGTAGATGTCGACCTCGGGGCCGCCTCCGCCGTTGTGACCGTTGTCTGCACCGAGCAGCTGGCGCCGCTCGTTCACCTTCAGCGATTCCCACGGGTCCAGCATCGAGGTGGTCGTCAGGTAGCCGGTCGGGCTGGGGTCGCGCGGATCAGTGACGTCGAGCACCGGTACGCCCAGGTGGGTCCGGTTGGTCGTACTGAAGGACGTGCCGTGATAGGCGCAGATATGGTGGTGCTCGTCGCGGAATTCGGTCGTCTGCCAGTTGGCGCCATCGCCTCGACTCTGACCGACCAGCTGCAGGTTGCAGTTGAAGCCCTGGAAGCCGGCCGCGCGCAGCGCCGCCGGCACCTGGCCCTGCAGCGCGGTCTCGGGGTGATCATCCGCACCGCACGTGGCCTTGGGCACGGTGAGCGGAGCGGACGAATCGTCCTCCTGCTCGTCGCCGGAGGACCCGGCGCTGAAAAACGACAGCGCACCGCACGAAAACGCGATCAGCGCGAACTTAAGCGGGTTGGTATACCCGCCACGCAACAGGCCTCGTTTCATAGGTTTCTCCTTGCACTAGTTCTGCTGGCCGGGCGGCGTCGAGCTGTCCTCGAATGGCCACACGCGGTTTTCGAACTTCAGTGTCAACAGGCCGTTGTCCTGGCATGTGGTCCACAGCATCCCCGTGCGCCCGTGTTCCTCGGAGATCCGCAGGTGCACCTGCGCCGAGCACCAATCCGGACCGCCTGCAACCCAACCCCCCGCGCGAAGGTGATTGGACCCGGGGCTGGCGGTGGTTGTCCCAGCAGGGTTGTAATAGGCGATCTCCTTCGGACGACGCGCATTGCGGATGTCGAACACGCGAATGCCCGAATTGAAGTAGCCGCAGGCCAAGGTCGTGGCGTGGCGCTTGTTGTCGACGCTGCAATAGTGACTGCCGTACGTGAAGATCGACAGGCCCACCAGGTCCGGCAGCACCTTGGCGCAGTTGGCCGGGTCGTGTGTTTCCAGTCCCAGCCGCGACACGATCCTCGGCCGGGTCTCGTCACTGATGTCGATGATCCGCGCCATCGGGTACGGGGGCATGCCAGCAGCGCACGCTGCCTGCCGCTGCGCCGCACTGCTGAAACCACCGGAGCCGGCCTCGTCGATGAAGATCACATAGGGTCTGCCGTCGATTCTGACCGGGATCGTGTGTTGCGCACCCGAGCCGTCCTTCCAGAGGAGCTGGCTCACCAGGCGCACCTGCGGATTCGGCACGCGCGCCTGAATCTGGCTCAAGTCGTAGATCAGCAGGCCGTTCGTGGCGGGCTGGTTCGGGTCGGTCAGCCCGGCTGCTCCTCCCGATGTTCCCAGGGATACAAAGTAGCCGCGCTTGCCGTCGTTGCTGATCGACATCCCGTGCACATTCGCGACCCCGGGGACCCACGCCGTGATCAGGCTCGGGTGCGTCGGATCGGTGGTATCGACCGCGTAATACTGGGCGTTGCGCAGGTCGCCGCCGTAATACGTGAGGCCGTCCGGCGCCCATGAGCCTTCGTGCCCAATCACGGGGTGCGCAAGACCCGTGCTGCCATCGGCCTTGCCCACTGCCACCGTCGCCAGCAGCTGCGGCGCGCGGCAATCGCCCGAGATGTCGTAGATGTCGACCTCGGGGCCACCGCCGCCATTGTGGCCGTTGTCCGCAGCGAGCAACTGGCGCCGCTCGTTCACCTTCAGCGATTCCCACGGATCCAGCATCGAGGTGGTCGTCAGATACCCGGCGGGAGTGGGGTCGTGCGGATCGGTGACGTCGAGCACCGGCACCCCCAGATGCGTGCGGTTGGTCGTGCTGAACGAGGTGCCGTGGTACGCGCAGATGTGATGCTGCTCGTCGCGGAATTCGGTCGACTGCCAGTTGGCGCCATCGCCCCGGCTCTGGCCGACCAGCTGCAGGTTGCAGTTGAACCCCTGAAAGCCGGCTGCGCGCAGCGCCGCCGGCACCTGGCCCTGCAGCGCGGTCTCGGGGTGATCATCGGCGCCGCACGTGGCCTTGGGCACGACGAGCCGAGCCGGCGATTCGTCCTCCTGCTCGTCGCCGGCGGATCCGCCGCTGAAAGCCGATAGGGCAACGCACGAAAATGCGACGAGCGCGAACTGCAGCGGAGTGCGGTACCCGCCGCGCAACGGTCCTGGTTCCATAAGATTTCTCCTTGAGGGGCGCTGTCCGCCCCTTCGCCCAAATTTCTTATGTTCTTTGCGCACGAGCGCCGCCCAAGCACTCGGCGCCGTGGTGCGCGCAGGCTATGCGGTACCTCCGGTTATGTAAAGTAGACGAAGGTCGAATGCGCACGAGCGAGTGGTCCGACCACCGCCGGGTATCGCGGCAATAGGGCAGCAACTGCCACCGCTGTCAAGGACCGGGCCAAGGTCGAGTTCGAATACGCACGCGCGCATCAGCCTTACGGCCGCATAGCCTTTCGGGTCCCGGACTTGCGTCAGGTACGATCACGCGCGGAGGGGTGATGAATTCCGCGCAATTTTTTGTGGCTGCCGTGCTTGCGTTCGCAGCAACGGGCTCGTCCGGCTTCGAAAGCGACGTGCACTTCGGATTGACGCAGTGGCTGGCACTGCAGGCGGGCTTCGACGAAGAGTCGGCCCGGACCATCGCCACCGGTGATCAGCGCGTCGATTCGGGTGACATGCAGTACGTCGGGCCGGTTCTTGCGTACGCATGCGTCGCCACCGACGACCTCAGGTCCAGGCTGGCGGGGGAACGTCACTATCCGTCCGCCGGCCCGTTGCCCGGTGCGCCGGAAGCGCGGGCGGTCGTCGCAGGCAGTGACGCCGCGAAGGCGGCCGCGCTCAGTGTGGTCAAGGTCCCGGCCGGCCAGGCCAACTACATGCTGTTCAAACTCGGCGAGGCGCTGCATATCCTGCAGGACTCCTGGTCGCACCAGGGAATTGCCGCCATACCGCAACCGGCGGACGGCGTGTTTGCCTGCGATCGTGCCCGGGCGTGGGCACATCCAGCCGCGCGCGGAGGCTGGAATTCGCACAAGGCCGATCTGACGATGGCCTGGCCCGGCGATACCGCCGCGATGGCCAGGGCCGTCTACGACGTGCTGACCCAGTACCCGCCGTTGTCGACGACACCGCGGACCGCGCACAAGTGGGAGCAGATCGTCCCGTCACTGGACGGATTCATCAAGGCCTCGACCAAGACCGAAAAGAAACGCTGGTTCGCCTCCCACGGCATCAGCGACGCGTCGTTCCTGGAAGGCATCAGCTTGAGAGACGGCGCCCAGCCGTTCGACCTGACATGGCCCGGGCGCAAGCTGCCGCCGCTCGCCACGCCGCAATCGAGGCAGCACGCGGTGGACGCGGCCCTGCTCGATTTTTTCAATCGATTCTTCGCCCAGTGGGTCGCCACCAACGACTTCGACGCGCTGGCATCGGCGTTCGGACCCGACTTCGGCTCCGGCACCGCAAAGCGGCCGGCCGGATCGCTGCCGCCGGTCACAAAGGCGGAGCTCGTCGCCCGCCTGAAAGTATGGCGCCTGCGGGACCACGGCCGGGTCGCCGAGATCGCCCACGCGCCGCAGGCGCTCACGGTTGCGCAGCGTTCGGTGCTCGATGCGATCGGCAAGGATCGCAAGGCCTATGCGGTCTACGATCCGCCGTCGGCCGCGTTCTTTCCGTTGCTGCCGCGGGCGGTCGAGGACGTATCGCCGCTGGTGCCGTTTTTCGTGAGCACTGCGGTGGCACCGGACGGCAGCGCGGCCAGGGCCGTCGCCGTGGTCAAATTCCGCCACGTTCCCTACGATACGTTGGGGGTGATCGCCGAACAGATCGGCGGCCGCTGGCGCGTGATGTCGATCGTGTCGGTGGTCGACCACTGAAGAACACAAGACGAACCCGCACGAACGCGATGGGCTTCTACGCAGCCGCCTGCCAGACCGATTTTTCGAATCCGAAGACGCGGACGGAAATCGCGTCGCACACCCAGCGCATGTGCGCGATGATCGAGCAGACGATCGTCGGCTACGAGCCATTTTTCGACGTGCGCCTGCTCGCCTTTCCCGAGTTCGCGCATGCCGCTCCGATCTACGAGACGGTGCCCCTTCTGCGCAAGCACCTGGCCGTGCCGGTGCCCAATGAACACACCACGGCCTACCAGCGCCTGGCGCGCAAGTACGGCTGCTACATCCAGACCGGAAGCTTCCTCGAGTCCGATCCGGACTGGCCCGAGTCCGTGTTCAACACTACCGTATTGATCGGACCCAAAGGGATCCTGCTCAAGTATCGCAAGGTCAATCCCTGGATACCCTGGGAATTGCACGCGAGCCCGCACGATCTGCCCGGATACAACCAGGATCCGTTTCCGGTCGCCGACACCGAGCTCGGCCGGATCGGCGCGGCCATCTGCTACGACTGGCTGTTTCCCGAAACGATTCGCCAGCTCGCGTTCAACGGGGCCGAGATCCTGGTGCGCGTGTCGGCCTACATGGATCCATGGGGGGCCACGCCACCCCTGGACTGGTGGACGCTGTTCAACCGGGCTCGCGCAGCCGAAAACACCGCCTACGTGGTCGCGGCGAACCAGGGGGCGCAGTTCAGCAACTACCCGCCCTTCAGCTGGCCCGGCGGCAGCATGGTGGTCGACTACGACGGCCGGATCCTCGCGCAGGCCGATCCCGGGCCGGGCGAGAAGGTCGTCGTCGCGCCGATCGATGTCGCCGCCCTGCGGGCCGAACGTGCGCGTCGCGTCGGCCACGACATGCGGGCGCACTTGCGCAGCGAGGTGCACGGCTACCTGCGCCGCACGTGGCTGCCTGCCGCCGGACACAAGCCGATCGAGAAGTCCCGGATCGAAAAGCGGATCCGCGATGCCAAGCGCAAGCTGCCGAAATAGGGGCGCGCTGATCCTCGCCGCGCTGGCGCTGGTGCTGAGCGGATGCCGCCGCAGCGAGGTGTCCAGCCCGCCCAGTCCCGCCGAGCTGAGCCAGATGGATCGCGGCGTGGGCCTGATGGGTCAGTTCGATTTCGCGGCCGCACACGATGTGTTCGCGGCCCTCGCTTCACATCACCCCGATTGGTACGAGGCGCGCCTGGACCTGGCGGTGGCGACCCTGAACCGGCAAAAGCCGGGCGACGAAGCGGCCGCGAGCGAGCAGGCGCGCGCGCTGCTGAAGGACCGACCCGACGATCTGCGGGCACTTTATCTGCTCGGGTTGATGACGCTTCGCGCTCAACCGCCCAGCCAGGCCGAGCCATTGCTGCGCCGGGTCGTGGACGGCGACCCGAAGGACGCCTACGCGAAGTATTTCCTGGCCCAATCGGTGTTGGCCCAGGGGCGTGCCGAGGAAGCGCTCGCGCTGTTCGACGCCGCCCTCGCCCTGGATTCGCGACTGCGAAGCGCCCAGTACGGCGCCTCGCAGGCGCTGGCCCGCCTGGGCCGCAGCGCCGAGGCCGCCGCGCGCGTGGAGCGGTTCCAGCGGCTTCGGAACAACCCCCTGGCGCGCCTGGCGGAGTTCAAGTACACGCGGATGGGCCCCAAGTCCGAGGTCATCAACGCGGTGCGAGCCGAAAGCCGCTCGCCGGCCCCGAGCGGGGCCCTGTTCGCCGAGCCGGAGCCTCTGCGCACCGGGCCGGCGCCCGCGACGCGGCCGGTCGCCTCGGCGGCGGACATCGATGGGGACGGACAGATCGACCTGTTCCTTCCAGGGGGGCGCGGCGGCCGCAGCCAGGTGCTGCTGCGAAGGGGCGATCGATTCGAACCCCATCCGGAGCATCCGCTGGCCGCGTTCGGCGACGTCGAATTCGCCGCCTGGGGCGATATCGACAACGACGGCCTCACCGACGTGCTGCTGTGCCGCGCGGGTGCTTCGCCGCTGCTGGTGCGGCAGGCGCCCGCCGGCCACTGGACCGCCGTGGAGGTTCCGGCGCTGAAGCGCCTGGGCGAGGCCCGGGACTGCCAGATCTTCGATGCGGACAACGACGGCAGCGTCGATCTTTTCGTGGTGACGCGCGCGGGCGAGCGCGTGGTGCTGTCGAACAACGGCGACGGCACATTCCGTGCGTTGACGGATCGCTTGCCGCGACCCGCCCGGACCGATGATGCGATCCAGTCGCTGGCGACCGATCTGGACAATGGCCGCCGATTGGCGCTGATCGTGCTTCACGGCAACGGGCCCCACGAAGTGCTGGAGCAGGACGGCCTGTGGGACTGGAAAAGCGCGCGCGGCTTCGATGCCTTCGTCGCCGAGCCGGCGCTGGCGGTCGTGGCGGCCGATCTGGAAGCCCGCGGAGAGCCGGATCTGCTGACGTTGACACCGCAGTTCGCGGTGCGCCGCTGGTCCAAGGCAGGCGATGGCTCCTGGGCTGCGACCACGATCATCCCGGAATCGGAACCGCCGCCCACGGGCGCCCGCGCGCAACTCGCCGCCGCCGATGTGGATGGCGACGGACGGCCCGAGATCCTGGTCACTTCGGGCCATGGCGTGTCGGTCTGGCGCCTTGCGGGTACGACGGCCGAACATCGGTTGACCCTGGCCGACGAAACGATGACCGCGTGGACAATCGCCACGCTCGACCAGAAAGGCCCGGCCCTGCTCGTTCACCACGGCGACGGCTCGGTTACGCTGCTCCGGCCCGGTGCGGGCCGGTTCGGTTACGCCCTGCTCACGTTGAGCGGCCGCGAAGAAAAGGCGACCTCCACACGCTCGAACGCCTCGGGCATCGGCGCACGCGTCGCGGCCCGCATCGAAGGCCGCTGGGTGGTACGCGACAGTCTGCGCGACTCATCCGGTCCCGGCCAGAGTCTCACGCCGATCGCCCTTGGCCTGGGCGGCGCCCCCGGCGTCGATTATGTGAGCATCGACTGGTCCGACGGGGTGTTCCAGACCGAGCTGGCTCTTGATGGCGCCACATCGCACAAGATTGCCGAGACCCAGCGCCAGTTGTCCAGTTGCCCGCTGGTGTTCGCCTGGAACGGCGATCGATACGAGTTCATCAGCGACATCCTGGGTGTCGGCGGCATCGGATACCTGCTGGCCCCGGGGCAATACGCGCCGCCGCGGCCGCGCGAGAATTTCCTGCTGCCAGCAGCGGCGCTTCAACCCAGCAACGGACGCTACTTGATCAAGATCGGCGAGTCGATGGAGGAAGCGGCCTACATCGACTCCGTGCGCCTGGTCGCGCACGACCTGCCGCCGGGCTGGAACCTCGTTCTGGACGAGCGCATGGCGGTCGCGGGTCCCGCGGTGACCGGCCATCCGCTGTATTTCCGGCGCGAGGCGCTTCCGATCAAGGCGGTCAACGACCGCGGCGAGAACGTCACCGCCGTGCTGCACGATGCGGATCTGAAGGCCGCCGACCCCGGGGCGCACGACGGGCGCTTCATCGGACGATTGGCCCGCGACCACGTGCTCACGCTCGAATTCGCGACCGACCTGGACGCCGCCCCGGGACTGCCCCTGCTGGTGGCCGACGGCTGGATCGAGTATCCGTATTCGCAAACGATGTTCGCTGCCTGGCAGGCGGGCGTGGACTATCGCGCCCCGACGCTGGAGGCCAAAGGGGCCGATGGCCGCTGGCGCACGCTGCTCAAGGAGTTCGGCTATCCCGCCGGCACGCCGCGCCGGATGGCGGTGCCCCTGCCGCGGTTGCCCGCGGGAACGCGCTCGCTTCGATTGAGCACCAACCAGGAAATCTACTGGGACCGCATTTCGGTCGCGTGGGCCGAGGCGACAGCCGCCGTACAGCACCCGCTGCCGCTGGCAACGGCGGAGGTGCGCCCGATGGGATTTCCGCGGCCATCCATCGGTGGGCAGCGACAGCCGTCGTACGACTTTAGTCGAATCGCGCCGCTGTGGGACACGCGAATACAATCGGGGTTTTATACGGCTTTCGGAAGAGTCGACGAGCTCATCGCCGACGATGATGACGCGTTGGCGATCATCGGGCCGGGAGAGCAACTCCATCTCGAATTCGACGCTGCGCTGCCTGCGCTGGCGCAGGGATGGTCCAGGCGCTTCGTGCTCGAGGCGCACGGCTGGGCCAAGGACATGGACCTTTATACCCGGGACGGCGATACGATCGGTCCGCTTCCAGTAAGCGGCAAGGATGTTGCGCGCCGCGACCGGCTCAACAACCAGTACAACACGCGGTTTGCCTCGGGCCGGTAAGGCGGTCCTTCGGCGTCCGGGCATCGGGAAAGGCAAAGCAGGATGGGACCGCAAGACCCCGTCGCGCCAGGAGCAGGCGACCGTCCCAGGATCCGCTACGTTCCGGCCGTCGGTCCCCGCCTCAGGAAGCTGCTGCTCGCAGTCTTTGCCCTGTTCGCGCTGCTCGCGGTCGACTCGGTCTACCTCGGCACGATCACCGCATTCGAATGGTCGTCCGGCAAAACGCTGCAGGACTACTTCTACCAGATCGTGTTTCTGCTGCACCTGGTGCTCGGGTTCCTGATCATCGTTCCGGTCCTCGTGTTCGGTGCGCTGCACTTCCGCAATGCGATCAAGCGCCCCAACCGGCGCGCGGTCAGCGCTGGAATCGCGCTCTTCTGCACGGCGCTGGTGCTGCTGGTTTCGGGCATCGCGCTCACTCGCCTGGGATTCTTCGACCTGAAGGAACCCGCGCTGCGCAAGGGCTCCTACTGGGTGCACGTGGTCTCGCCGCTGGCGCTGGCGTGGCTGTACGTGCTGCACCGGCTGGCCGGCAAGCGGATCAACTGGAAGCTGGCGTGGCGCTGGGCCGCGTTCGCCGCGACGTTCGCCGGCCTGATGCTGCTGATCCAGGCGCAAGACCCGAGGCAATGGAACCAGAAGGGGCCGGCCTCCGCAGCCCGGTATTACGCGCCCTCGCTGGCCCGCACCGCCACCGGCAATTTCATTCCCGCGGCAACGCTGATGATGGATTCCTATTGCAAGGAATGTCACAGCGACACCTACGAGAAATGGGACCACAGCGCCCATCGCTTCAGCTCGTTCAGCAACCCGGCGTACCTGTTCTCGGTGCGCGAGACCCGGCGCGTCGGCATGCAACGCGACGGCAACGTGCACGCCTCGCGCTGGTGCGCGGGCTGTCACGACCCGGTGCCGTTCTTCTCCGGCGCCTTCGAGAGCACCCGGTTCGACGACCCCAACTACGACATCGGCCAGGACGTCCTGGCAGGCGCCGGCATCACCTGCACGACCTGCCACGCGATCACGAACATCAACTCGACCCGCGGCAACGCCGACTTCACGATCGAGGAGCCGTTGCACTACCCCTTCGCCTTCAGCCACAACCCGATCCTGAAGTGGGTGAACCGCCAGCTGGTCAAGAGCAAGCCCGCGTTCCACAAGAAGACCTTCCTGAAGGACCTTCATCGCAGTCCCGAGTTCTGCTCCACCTGCCACAAGGTCCACATACCGGAGCAGCTGAACCGCTACAAATGGGTGCGCGGGCAGAACCACTACGACAGCTACTTCCTGAGCGGCGTATCGGGCTACTTCGCGCAGTCGTTCTACTACCCGCCGGCGGCCACGCACCGATGCAGCGTCTGCCACATGCCGCTGGCGGCCTCGGCCGACTTCGGGGCGGGCCGCTTCGATGACTCCAGGCTGCTGAAGATCCACGATCACCAGTTTCCCGCCGCCAACACGGCACTGCCCCAGCTGCTGAACTACCCGGGCTGGGTGAATCAGGCGCACCTGAGATTCCTCGACGGGGCGGTGCGGGTGGATCTGTTCGGCCTGAAAACCGGCGGCACCATCGACGGAGAGCTGGTGGCGCCGCTGGGGCCTGACGTCCCGGTGCTCGAGCCCGGCCGGCGCTACCTGCTCGAAACGGTGATCCGCACGCTCAAGCTGGGGCACCCGCTGACCCAGGGCACGGCGGACTCCAACGAGCTGTGGCTGGACGTCGTTCTCAAAAGCGGCGACCGGGTCGTCGGACGCAGCGGCGCGATGGACGCCGACGGAGCGGTCGACCCGTGGTCGCACTTCGTCAACGTCTACATGCTCGATCGCAACGGCAACCGCATCGACCGGCGCAATCCGCAGGATATCTTCACGCCCCTGTACAACAACCAGATCCCGCCCGGCGCCGCCGACACCGTGCATTTCGCGTTCACGGTGCCGCCGGGGCTGAAAGCTCCGATCGACGTCGAAGTGCGGCTGCAGTACCGGAAGTTCGATGCGACCTATGTCAGGTACTTCCAGGGCGATCCCGGCGCCAAAGACACCCTGCCGGTGGTGACGCTCGCGAGCGACCGCATCACCTTTCCGGTCAAGGGCGTCGCAATCGCGGCGGTCGCTGCACCCTCGCGCATCGATCCCTGGCAACGCTGGAACGACTACGGCATCGGCTTGCTCCGCAAGGGCGGCCGGGGGGAGCTGCGCCAGGCCGAAGCCGCGTTTGCTCAAGTCGAGAAGCTGGGACGCGGCGATGGCGCGCTCAACCTGGCGCGGGTGCAGCTGCGCGAAGGGCGGCTGGACGATGCGGCAGCGTCGCTGCAGCGCGCCGCCAACGCGCCCGTGCCCGCCTATCCGTGGTCGGTGACCTGGTTCAGCGGGCTGGTCAACAAGCAGAACGGGCGGCTGGACGATGCGATCCGCAACTTCGAGGACGTGGTCGCGACGAACTTCGCCGAGGCGCGCAAGCGCCAGTTCGACTTCGGCAAGGACTACATCGCGCTCGATGAGCTCGGCCAGACGCTGATGGAGCGCGCCAAGCAGGAGCGCGGGCCGAACCAGCGGGCCGAGCGCGAGCGGCTGCTGCGGCAGGCCGCCTCGACGTTCGAAAAGACGCTTGCGCTGGACTCGGAGGACCTGGCGGCCCACTACAACCTGGCGCTGATCCACGCAGAACTCGGCAACGAGAAGCGCGCGGCCGAGGAACGAGCCTTGTACGCGCGCTACAAGCCGGACGACAACGCCCGCGACACGACGGTTGCGCTGCACCGCTCGCGCAATCCCGCCGCCAATCACGCGGCCGAGGCCGTGGTGATCTACGAGTTGCAGCGCGAGGGGCGCTACCTGGCCGACGTCGGCCCGATCCTGAAGCCGGCGGTGTCGGTCGCCGCCAACGCTGCCCGTGACCGATCGCCTGCCACCCTCCGCTGAGACGCAGTCCGACGCGCAGTCCGATGACTACGTTGACGCGGACGACCGCCGCATCGGCGTCGCGTTCCGCCGCTCGCTCTGGATCATCGCGGCTGCCGCGCTGGCGGCCCTGCTGCTGTACTTCGTAACGCACCGGCCGCATCCTGCTGCCACCTTCACCGAAACCAGGGTCCAGGCGCCGGCCGCGCCCGAGCCGGCCGCGGTGGCCGCGCCGGCCGCGCACTTTACCGACGTCACCGCGGCCTCTGGGATCGATTTCGTTCATCACAACGGCGCCTACGGGGAAAAGCTGCTGCCCGAAACGATGGGCGGGGGCGTGGCCGTGATCGACGTGGCCAACGACGGTCGCGCCGATCTGCTGTTCGTCGATTCGGGCAACTGGCCCTGGAAGGCGGCGCAGCCCCGCTATCCGACCCTGAAGTTGTACCGCAACGACGGCCATGGCCACTTTCACGACGCGACCGCGGGCTCCGGACTGGAGTCGGTCCGCCTGTATGGCATGGGGGTGGCCATCGGCGATTTCGACAACGACGGTTACGACGACATCGTCGTCACCGGCGTGGGCGGAATCCGTCTGCTGCGCAACCTGGGCGGAACCGGGCGTTTCGAGGACGTCACCCGCCGGGCCGGAATCGCGTCGGGCCCGCAGGATTGGAACAGTTGCGCGGCCTTCTTCGATTTCGACAACGACGGGCTGCTGGACCTGCTCGTCTGCCGATACGTGCGCTGGTCGCCGCAGATCGACCGCCAGATGGACTTCCGGATGACGGGCATCGGGCGCGCTTATGGGCCGCCGAATTCGTTCGAGGGTTCGTATCCACGCCTGTTCCGGAACAACGGCAACGGCACGTTCACCGAGGTCAGCGAGAAGGCCGGCTTGCGGGTCGTCAATCCGGCCACCGGCCAGCCAATGGGCAAGTCGCTCGGCGTGCTGCCGATCGATCTGAAAGGCGACGGCTGGATGGACCTGGTGGTCGCCAACGACACGGTTCGCAATTTCCTGTTCCTGAATCAGCACGACGGCACCTTCAAGGAAGTGGGCACGGAAAGCGGCGTCGCCTACGACGTCAACGGCAACGCCCGCGGAGCGATGGGAATCGACGCCGCCTACTACCGCAACGACCGGGACCTGGCCGTCAACATCGGCAACTTCGCCAACGAGATGTCCGCTCTGTATGTCAGCGCCGGCGCGCAGCCGCGCTTCGAGGACCTGGCCATCGTGGAGGGCATCGGCGCCGCCACGCGCCAGAACCTGACCTTCGGCGTGCTGTTCTTCGACTACGACCTGGACGGGCGGCTGGACCTGGTTCACGTCAACGGGCACATCGAGGACCAGATCAACAAGGTCCAGGCCAGCCAGCAGTACGCGCAGCCGATGAAACTTTTCTGGAATTGCGGCGCGGCCTGCCAGCATTGCTTTGTCGAGGTGCCACCCGCGCAGACCGGCGCAATGGCCAGGCCGATTGTCGGCCGCGGCGCCGTGTACGCGGACCTGGATGGCAACGGCGACCTGGACCTGGTCGTTACACAGGTCGGCGGCCCCGCGCTCGTGCTGCGCAACGACCAGGCTTCGGGCAACCACTGGCTGCGGGTGCGCCTCGAGGGCAACGGCAAGGTCAATCGCAGCGCGATCGGCTCATCGGTGGAGGTGACCTCCGGCGGAGTGACGCAGCGCCGGCAGGTGATGCCCTCGCGCGGCTACCTGTCGCAGGTCGAGCGCACGCTCACCTTCGGTCTGGGCAAGGCGACGCGCGTGGAACGATTGACGGTCCACTGGACCGACGGCACCACGCAGCAGGTGCCGGTCGCCCTGACGGATCGCGAGATTCACATCACGAAGCCGGCGCGCCCTTAGCCAGGCGCGCCGCCGGGCTGCGCGGCTGAAACATCGGGTCGTCGGCGGCCCATCCCTCTCGGGCCGGCTGGCGCTGCTCATAGCGGGCGAGATTCTTCTGCAGGAAGGGCCGGCGGGCTTCGCCCCCCGTGTGTTCGAAGACGATGATGGTCTCGCGTTGCAGCACCACGGCCTGATCGAAAGCTCCCGTTTCGGCCAGCGCCATCGCGTAGGTCTGGCCCACATCGGCATCGTGCGTGGAGTCGAAAAGTGCCTTGGCGAGCTGCAGCGCCCGCGGGCCATCGCGAACACCGGGCTGCGCCGCTGTTGCCAGGATCCGCGCCAGGCTGTTGGTGAACTCCGGGTTGCCGGGGTGCGCTTTCAGCCCGACCTCCAGGATCGTGCGAGCTTCGTTGTAGTGCCCGCCCTTCACGCTCGCCATCGCCAGCGACATGCGCATCCGCGGCGAATCGGTCGACTGCTCGAGCGCCTGCCGGTACAGCGCCGCGGCCTCGTCGGCCAGACCGGCGCGCATCTTCGCGTCGGCCAGGTACACAAGTGCCTGCAGGTTGGCCGGATCGCGATCCAGCGTTTGCCGGTACTGATCCATCGCCGGTTGGTCCCGCCCCTGGCGGTCCAGCACGACACCGAGGCTGAAATGGGCCAGCGCGTTGCGGTCGTCCATCGACAGCGATTGCGCCAGTCGCCGCCGCGCCTCATCGAGCCGGCCCAGGTTGGCGAGCGAGATGCCCAGGTTCGCGACGGCGTCGGCATTGTTCGGGTCGGCCTCGACCGCCGCCCGGAACGCCGGCTCGGCCAGGTCGAAGCGCCCCGCCCTGCCGAAGCGCTGCCCGCGACGCACCAGCGTGCGCGATGCGGCGACCTTCTGGTCCAGGGCTTCGGCCATCGGATCCACGACGCCGGGCTCCATGCCGCCGGGGGCGCACTGGCGAAGGTTCTGTTCGGCCTTGGTGCGATCGCCCAGTTCCCGATAGGCCATCGCCAGCGGCTGGTGCAGACGAGTGGCGCCGGGCGAAAGCTTCAACGCATCCTCCAGGTAGGTCGCGGCCATCTTGTATTGATGCGTGGCAAGGGCCACCTTGCCCAAGCCGGCCACGGCGGCCGCCCGTGCATCGCGATTGGACTCGAGCCGGGTGTACATCGCTTTGGCCTGGTCGAAGTCGCCGTGCTGCAGGTACGCCTCCGCCAGCGACAGCAGGATCGGGCCGTCGCTGCCGTCGATCGCCAGCGCCGCCTCGAACGCGCTGATCGCTTCCGGCACCCGGCTCGCGTCGTTGTACAAGTGCCCGAGCAGGTACGGCCAGCGCTTGTCGCCGGGCGCCAGCGCCCGCGCGTTGGCATACGCCGCCTCAGCCGGCGGCACCAGGCTTTGCGCCTGGTAGGTCATCGCCAGCTCGCCGTAGGCGTTGGCGAGCTCCGTCGCTTTCGGATGGCCTTCGGCGACGCGATCGAATTGCGCCCGCGCGCGGGAGAGCGCCGAGCGCACGGACGGTTCCAGGTCGGTCGTGTCCACCACCGGCAACGGCCGCATCTCGGGACGGGGCTGCGGGCAGGCGCTCATCAACGCCACGGCCAGGCCGATGCCGGCCCATCGAGCGAGCTTCAGGTGCGGCGCGGTCTTCACTTGCCCGATTCGACCGACCCGGAGCCCTGAACCAGCGTCGTGTACTGGCGCAGCGGCGGGACACTGAAGCGCTCGGTGCGGCCGTCCGGCCAGTGCACCGCGACACTGTCGATCTGCGGCGCGCTGCCCAATCCCACCAGAATGCGCGGATCGTTGGCCGAAAGATAGCTGCCGTCCGCGCGCACGCGCCGCCAGAGCGTGGGCAGCCCGTGCCGTTTGATCTCGACCTTGGCCCCGTAGGCGTCGCGCTTGCCGCTCAGCAGCCGCAAGCCCAGCCAGGGATTGGCGCTGCCCACCTTGTTCAGCACCACGCGCAGCGGCCCGCCGTTGTTGCTGATGACCAGATCCGTGCCGCCGTCGTTGTCCAGGTCCCCTGCCGCCAGGCCCCGCCCGACTTCGAGGCGCTGGAACACCGGACCCGCCGATGCGGTGCTCTCCTCGAAATGGCCGTTGCCCAAGTTGTGAAACAGCTGGTTCCTTTGCTGCAGCGGATAAGGGTCCTGTGGCGTCTTCAGTTCCTCGATCAGGTGCACCGCGCCATTGGCCGCGACGATGTCCAGCCATCCATCGTTGTCGTAGTCGAAAAACACGGTGCCGAATCCGGTAAAGGGAATGCTGGGCGCCGCAACCCCCGTCTCGACGCTGCGATCCTCGAAATAGCCCCCGCCCCGGTTGACGAACAGCGTGCTCTTCTCGCGCGTCAGGTGGGTGAGGAAGATGTCCTCGGTGCCGTTGCCGTCGAAGTCGGCGATGTCCACTCCCATCCCGGCCTCAGCGACGCCGTCGGCGTTGACCGCGCAGCCGCGGATGTCGGCCTCGTTCTTGAAGGCGCCATTTTTCTGGTTGATCCACAGTTGATTGGGATTGCCGTCGTTGGCCACGTAGATGTCCGGCCAGCCGTCGCCGTCCAGGTCCGCGGCCATCACGCCCAGGCCCGCTCCGTAGGCGCGCGTGATGCCCGACCTGACCGATACGTCCTCGAACATTCCGTTGCCGCGGTTGTGGTACAGAATCCC
>Ga0210408_10001428_pt1 | contig 25099 bp, 24 predicted proteins | sample IncBWH4MmetaG_FD_155471 | JGI IMG/M metagenome (GOLD analysis project Ga0210408, IMG submission 155471) | Forest soil microbial communities from Barre Woods Harvard Forest LTER site, Petersham, Massachusetts, United States - Inc-BW-H-4-M | ecosystem: Environmental > Terrestrial > Soil >...
GACCGACGGGAGCGTTCGTGTCTGCGGACAATCCACCGCCGGCGCCGGGCCTGAGGACTTGGCTCGCCTCAGGCGAGAACATGTGGGGTTTGTTTTCCAGTCGTTTCACCTGTTTCCGACGCTATCGGCCACCGACAACGTCCGCCTGGCGCTGGATGTGCGCGGTGAGCCCTCGAGAGCTGCAAAAGTAAAATCGCGCGAGGCGTTGGCCAAGGTTGGTCTCGCGCACAAAATGAAAGCGTTCCCACGCGAACTCAGCGGCGGGGAACAGCAGCGCGTCGCGATCGCGCGCGCCATTGTCGGAAACCCCTCCGTCATTCTTGCGGACGAGCCCACGGCCGCGCTCGATGGCGAGAACGGCCGGACAATCATGAAGATACTTGCTGAAATCGCCAGGGAACGGGGGCACGCTGTGCTGATCGTGACGCACGATCCGCGTCTGCTGCCATTCGCGGACCGGATCGTGCATATCGAGGACGGACGGATCACAGGCGAGGAGCCCGGCGGCATCAGACTGCAATGAATTCAAGAAAGCGGGAGGACGACACGTCATGTCGAAGCGCCGGACAGCCTTGGTCGCCGTCCTGGGTCTGATTGCAGCCGCCGGAATCTTCATGGCGATTGCGGCAACGAATCCCATCAAGCCGGCATTCTGGCGCCCGTCGCCCGATGAGCCGAAGGAGAGGCAGTGGCAGGCGGTCGCGCCCGGGCGGGTCGAACCTTGCTCCGGCCAGATCAAGGTCGCAACCGCGGCGATCGGGGTGGTCGACAAGGTGCTGGTGAAGGTCAATGACAAGGTGTTTGCCGGCGAACCGCTGGTTCATCTGGCCGACGAAGAGCTCCGGGCGCGGTTGGCGGCGGCGGAGGCGCAGGTCTCCATGCGCGAGCGCACGCGGGATGAGAAGTCGGCGACTGGCAGCGCCAAAACACGACGCAAGGCCGAAGATGCCGTGGCCGATGTCGAGCGGGCGGTATACGACGCGCGATCCGTCGTCGATCGGGCTGCCATCAAGGCGCGGACCAAGGGCGGGCCGGACGCCGACCTGACCGCTGCCCGCCTGGCATTGACGCGTGCCCAGAATGAACTCGCGACGCGCCAACAAGAGCTTCGCGCCCTTGATGACGACGCTCCCTTGCAGACCGCGCCGGAGGGCCAGCTCAGTGTCGCCCGGTCGGAATACGCCGTGGCGCGGTCGGCCCTCGACAAGATGACGGTGCGGGCGCCGACCGACGGCACCGTGCTTCAGGTCAATGTGCGGGTGGGCGAGCTGGTTTCGCCTGCTTCGCCGCAGCCGCCGCTGCAGCTCGCCGATCTATCGGCCCTGTGCGTGCGCGCGGAACTGGACGAACGCGACCTGGGGTCAATCAAGGTGAGGCAGGCGGTAACCGTGCGGGCAGCCGCGTTTCCCGGTCGTGAGTTCGAGGGAATCGTCTCTTCGATCGCGCCGCTGGTCGAGCCCGGCCGCCTTGAGCCGCCGGGATCGCGCAACCAGACCGATGTGGATGTGGTTCGGGTCATGGTCGGATTGACGGGATCAGAAAATCTCACGGTCGGAATGAAGGCCGATGTCTACTTCCGTTTCGGCGAAGCTGTTGATCGATAGGGCTGTGACCACCTCGTGATGTTTGCTGGCTTCTGGTCTGGACGTGGAATCCCGTCCTACTCGCGTGTCCGAAACAAGAGGCAGGCATCGCCATAGGAATAAAAGCGATAGCCGGCGGCAATCGCATGGGCATAGGCGCGCTTCATGGTGTCGAGACCGGAAAAGGCCGATACCAGCATGAACAGCGTCGAGCGCGGCAAATGAAAATTGGTCAAGAGGATATCGACTGCGCGAAAGCGATAACCCGGCGTGATGAAGATCGAGGTCTCGCCCTCGAACGGCGCGATCGTGCCGTCCGGCACGGCGGCGCTTTCCAACAGCCGCAGCGATGTGGTGCCGACCGCGACGATCCGGCCTCCCTTGCCGCGGGCAGCGTTTAATGCCGAAGCGGTGGAAGCGGAGACAAAACCCCATTCGGCGTGCATCTTGTGGCCTTCCGTATCGTCGGCCTTCACCGGCAGAAAGGTCCCTGCCCCGACATGCAGTGTCAGCCGATGCAGTTCGACGCCGTGGGCTCGCAACGCCGCTTCGAGCGCGGGCGTAAAATGCAGCCCTGCGGTGGGAGCTGCGACCGCGCCCTCGTTGGCCGCGAACATGGTCTGGTAATCGGCCGCATCGCTGTCATCGGGCGCGCGTTTCGAGGCGATGTAAGGCGGCAATGGCGGCTGGCCGAGATCTGCAATGGCCTGGTCGAGCGCGGGTCCATGAAACGAAAACGACAGCGTGACCTCGCCTTCAAGCCCCTTGGCTTCGACCTCGGCATCGAGATAGCCGAGCAGGCACACCTTGCCCTCATTGCCAAAGCGGATTCGGTCGCCCGGCGATAGCTTTTTTGCCGGCTTGACCAGCGCCTGCCAGCGCGAGCCGTCGAGCCGCTTGATCAGCGTCGCCTCGATTCTCGGCTCCGTGTCGCGGCCGATGCGGCGGCCGCTCAACTGGGCCAATATTACCTTGGTGTCGTTGACGACGAGCTGGTCGCCGGGCTCGAGCCATTGTGGCAAATCGCTGACCAGGCGATCGCGCAACACGCCGTCGGGCTGTACCACCAGCATCCGCGCGGCATCGCGCGGGCGTGCCGGGCGCAGCGCGATCGAAGCCGGCGGCAGTTCGAAGTCGAACAGATCGGTGCGCATGGCGGGATGCGCTCCTGCATTATCCGGCATGTCATTCCGGAGGCCGCGCGAAGTGCGGCAATCCGGAATCTCGAGATTCCGGTTTCATGCTTCGCATGCCCCGGAATGACGAAGGATCGAAATCACGCCGCGTCCGCGGCCATATGCGCCTTCACGATCTTGTCCGGGTTCTTCACGGGCTCGCCGCGCTTGATCTTGTCGACGTTCTCCATGCCATCCGTCACCTTGCCCCAGACCGTGTACTGGCCGTTGAGGAACGATGCGTCGTCGAAGCAGATGAAGAACTGGCTGTCGCCGGAATCCGGGCTCGCCGCGCGCGCCATCGACGCCGTGCCGCGCACATGCGGCTCCTTGGTGAACTCGGCCTTGAGCTTGTGGCCGGAGCCGCCGGTACCGGTACCGTGTGGGCAACCGGTTTGCGCCATGAAGCCCTCGATCACGCGATGGAACACGATGCCGTCGTAGAAACCCTCGCGAACCAGTTCCTTGATCCGCGCGACATGGCCGGGCGCGAGATCCGGCCGCATTTCGATGGTAACGGGCCCCTGCGTGGTTTCCAGGATCAAAGTATTTTCTGATGCAGCCATGCTCTCTTCTCTATCGGTTGGGGTGGACGTTTCCTGTTGTGGAACTGGATCGCGAGTGGGCGGCCGGCGACTGCGCCCGCCATTGCGTCTGTAAATGGCATCGGCGTGCAGCGTTGCAACGCCTCCATCACCGCAACGCGGTATAGCAGCCGGTCGTTGTCGTCAGCTTGCTCGGATTCATAGCTGATCCTGGGATGGCCCAGGATTTCGCCGGCGCGGTTGAAACTGACAACCACCGTGATGTCGATCGGGTGGGCACGCTGCTCCGGCGGCGGCTTCCAGCAGCCATATAGTTTTGCAAACACTTCCTTGAGGCTGTTGACTTCGCCCGCTTGCGCCCGCGCGGCGGACGCGAGCGGGCCGCACAGCAGCGCCGCGGTGAGCCAGATCGACGCATGGTGACACGGCCTCACCACGGCTCACTTGATGTCGGATGCGACTTGCACCTTCACCATCTTGTCGGGATCGGTGACGGCGCCGCCTGCCGATCCCGGCGGCGCCTTCTTCAGCTTGTCAACCACATCCATGCCCTGCACGACTTCTCCGATCACGGTGTACTGCCCGTCGAGGCTGCCGCCATCTGCGAACATGACGAAGAACTGCGAGTTCGCGCTATCGACGCTGTCGCCGCGCCGCGCCATGCCGACGATGCCGCGCTTGAAGTGAACGTTGGAAAATTCCTGTTTCAGGTTGGGATATTTCGATCCGCCGGTGCCGTCGAAATTCTTGCCGTCGCCGGTCTGCGCCATAAAGCCGTCCATCACCCGATGGAATGGCACGTTGTTGTAAAAGCCTTCACGCGCGAGCTGCTTGATCCGCTCGGCATGCTGGGGCGCAATATCGGTCCGCAGCTTGATGACGATGCGGCCCTTGGTGCTGTCGATGACGATGGCGTTCGCCTTGTCGAGATTGGCAGGCAGCGGTTGCGCGATCGCGGGAGCCGCGCAGATCAGTGCGGCGAAAAGTGCAAAAATTCGGATCATGAAAACTCCGGATCAGTAAGCTTAAGAAGTTTGGGCCGCCGAACGCGCCTTAGCCGGCGAATTTGGTCTTGAGGCGCTTGGCGACGGCCTTGGGTACGAAGTTCGAGACGTCGCCGCCCATTCCGGCGATCTGACGCACCAGTGTGGCGGTGATCGGGCGAACCATCGGCGACGCCGGCAGGAACACGGTCCGCACCTCCGGAGCCATGGTCTCATTCATGCCGGCGATCTGCATCTCGTAGTCGAGGTCGGTTCCGTCCCTTAAGCCGCGGATGAGGATCGTCGCCCCCGCCCGCTTCGCTGCTGCGACAGTGAGGTCGTCAAAGGTCATAGAGTCGAAGGCGCAGCCGGCGCTCGCGGCCACCGGCCCAAACACCTCCTGAATCATCGCGAGCCGTTCCTCCACCGAAAACAGCGGCTTCTTGTTCGGATTGATCGCGATTGCGACGATCAGACGGTCGCACAGGGTGACCGAATGCCTGACGACATCCAGATGGCCGTTGGTGACGGGGTCGAATGAGCCTGGATAGAGAGCGATGCGGGGCATGGGCCCCTCCCTAGCGCGCCTCGGGCGGCCCGGCAAGCCGGACCGGTTCCGGCCGAAAACAGGCTTTGTTTCGTCCCGGACCGGGCCACGAAACAAAACTCCCGCCGGATGAAACCATTTTCGGCACGCGGCGAAGACCTCCCGAAACCGGCGATGGTTAACAATCCGGCCAACGAAACGACGGGCCGCAAAGGCCCAAGAAAATCGACGATACAGGGGACCGTAATGATCAAGGCTCTTTCAGCCATCGCTGTTGCTGCGTTCGTTGCCGCTGCGCTCACCGTACTTCCCGGTTTCGCCCCCCAGGTCGAAGCCTCCACGCCGCAGCCGCTTGCCAAGGCCGACCGGCTCGACGCCCGTCCGGTAGGCCGCGACTGCTCGCAGCAGGCCTGGCCGAATTTCGAGGCCTCATGCCTGCGTGCCGCCGGCAGCAAGACCGCGATCCGGCAAGCCCGGCTCGTTACGGCGGACCGTACGCCTTAGGTTTTTCGGACCTCGCGCATACCGATGGTAATTTGCGGCGTCTCGTCGCACACTGGCTGACGATCGCGCCCTTCGGATGATCCGGCGGGCGCGATGCGCTTTCGGATGTCCTTGGGGGTATCGCCAGTGACCGCTTCGCCAGGTGCAGCTTCAACCAGTTCCAACGCGCTTCCGCTGACGGCTACGCTCGGAGCGCTCGGCGTCGTCTATGGCGACATCGGCACCAGTCCCCTCTATGCGCTGAAGGAAGCGGCGAAGGCCGCCAGCGGCGGCGGCCAGCTTGCGCCTGAGGCGATCCTCGGGGTCGTGTCGCTGATCCTCTGGTCGCTGATCCTGATCATTTCGATCAAATACGCGCTGCTGATTCTGCGCGCCGACAACCGTGGCGAGGGCGGCATCGTCGCGCTGCTGGCGCTGCTTTCAGCCCGCAATGCCCAACCGGGAACGTGGCGCGCGCAGCTTTTGGTCGTCGGCCTCGTCGGCGCCGCCCTGCTCTATGGCGACGGCGCGATCACGCCGGCGATCTCGGTGCTGAGCGCGATCGAAGGCTTGAAGGTCGATGCGCCATCGCTAGCGCCCGCCGTGGTGCCGCTGACCATCATCATCCTGATCGGGTTGTTCATCGTTCAAAAGAAGGGCACGGGCTTCATCGGCGGAATCTTCGGGCCGGTCATGTTCGCCTGGTTCCTGGTGATCGCACTGCTTGGCGTCCATGGCATTGTACGAGCGCCGGGCGTGCTTGCCGCCCTGAGTCCGCTCTATGCCTTCAATTTACTGATACACGAGGACTTCCACATCAGCTTCGCCGTCCTCGGCGCCGCCTTTCTCGCAGTGACGGGCGGCGAAGCGATGTATGCCGATATGGGCCACTTCGGCCGGGTGCCGATCCGGCTTGCCTGGTTCGCCGTGGCGCTTCCAGGCCTCGTCCTCAACTACTTCGGGCAGGCCGCGCTCCTCATTACTGATCCCAGCGCGATCGAGAATCCGTTCTATCAACTCGCGCCAGACTGGCTGCACTACCCGCTGGTTGCGTTCGCGACTGTCGCCACCGTGATCGCCTCGCAGGCGATTATCTCCGGCGTGTTTTCATTGACGCAGCAGTCGATCCAGCTCGGCTTCCTGCAGCGCATGCAGATCAAACACACCACGAGCCACGCCATCGGCCAGATCTACGTGCCGCTGGTGAACTGGTTGCTGGCGGCGGCGACGCTGGGAGCGGTGATTGGTTTTGGTACATCGGACGCACTAGCCGGCGCCTACGGAATAGCGGTGTCGCTGTTGATGGCTATCACAACGCTGCTGGCTGCTCTGGTTGCGCTCCAGTGGGGCTATTCGCCTGTCATCGTGATCGCCGTCAACGGTTTCTTCTTCGTCATCGACTGCATCTTCTTTGCGGCGAATTCAACCAAGCTGTTAGAGGGCGGGTGGTTTCCGCTGCTACTCGCGGGCGCCGTCGCGTTCCTGATGTTGACGTGGCGGAGCGGCGCCAAGCTGGTCGAAAAGGCCCGTGGCAACTTGCGTCAGCCGGAGCAGGATCTGATCGAGACCGCCGCCAGCCGATGCCGCGCGCGACTGCCGGGTACCGCTGTATTTCTTGCATCTGCTGCCAATGGCGTGCCGCTCGCGCTGACGCAATTCATCAAGCACAATCACGTGATGCACGAACGTGTCTTGCTCCTCACCGTCGTTATCGAAGAGGAGCCGCGTATCGCCGACGAGGACCGAGTGGAGGTGGTTGAAGTGATGGAGGGAATTACCCGCGTCATTCTCCACTTCGGCTTCATGCAAGGTCCCACCATCGCCGGAGGGCTCCAGCTCGCCTGCGATCAGGGCAAACTGCACGGCATCGATCTCGCGGACATCACCTACTACGTTGGCCGTGAGACAATTATTCCCAGGGACGACGTCGTGGGCATGGCGCTGTGGCGTGAGACTCTGTTCGCGTTCCTGCAGCACAACGCCAAGAGCGCAGCATCCTTCTTCGGCGTTCCCACCGGACAGGTGGTCGAATTCGGCACCGAGATCGAGATCTAGATCGCCGTCATTCCGGGGCGACCCCAAGCGCCGAACTACGATGCGCAATTGCGCATCGGAGAATCTCGAGATTCCCCGATGTGCAATTGCACATCTGAGGTCCACGCGAAGACGCGTGTCCCGGAATGACTCAGCCGCCGTTGCCGTTTTCGCCGCCTTCCCCGTCATCGCCGATGTGCTCGACGGAGACCACATGCTCGTCTTCGGCGGTATCGAACACGATGACGCCCTGGGTAGAGGCATCCGCTTTTATTTTGACTACGTGTCGCCACAGCACGACCAGCGGAAAACCCGATCCTTCCGGTCAGATCCTGATGCGGAATCCGGTCATGAAGGACGTCGTATCGACACTCGTCCCCGTGCCGGCGAAGCCGAATTTGGCGCCCGGTGTGCCCGGGAACCCCGAAGCAAGCCCGTTCGTCACTTTGGCATGGGTGACGCCGGCGTAGACGTCGAGATGCTTGGTAACGATGTAATCGGCAAGGAAGGACACCTGGTCGAAGTTGCCGGCGCAGTCCGTTTTGCTGGCGCCGCCCGCGATACAGGCCGCGCCGTCGGCGATGTAGGAGTTCTGGTTCACGTGATAATACGCCCCGGTGAAGCTCAGGCCCTAGGCCAACTCGTACTTGGCGCCGAACCAGAAGAATTGCAGAATCCTGTCGGCGGTGAAGGCGTCGTTGTCGGGCAAGGTCGCAGAAACCGTTAATGGGTATCCGCCCGCAGCGCCGCCGAACAGAACCGGCGTGCTCGGGTTGGCCTGATTGACGTGGGTATAACCGGCAAAGATCGACAGCTTGTCGCCCTGCGCCTCGGCCTTGGGCGCTTTGGTCGGATATGAATCGAGTGAACGATCCCCGAGCTCCCAAGTATATTTCGCCATCACCGACCACGTCGTGTTGTCTGAAATATTGGCCGCAAGGGTCTGCGAACCGACGGCGTCGTTGACTGCCGTCTGGAGATTCACGGCGCCGTGCTCCTTGGCGTAAACCGCCTCGGCCGAAAAGCCGTTGTAGTGGCCGCCGACCATCAAGCCATAGCCGTTCCCGAACATGCCGGTGTTGGAGCCACCGTTGGAGTACATGACGCCGGCTGTGATGGGACCGTAGTCGTAGAGGTATTTGGCCGAATTGTTCCAGCGGGCCGCCTGGGTGCTACCCGAGCCGCCGTTCGTGCCGGAATAGCCGAGCAGCGAGAAGGCATAAGAGAGAGCCATCGGGTCATAGGCGGCGATACCGTCAAGCTGGAGCGAATTCTGCCGGCCGACCGTCAGCGTGCCATACTGCTTGTTGCTAAGGCCGCCATACAGCGAGCCGTTGAACGCCTGGCCACAACGGCCAGAATCCGCATTCGAATTCTGCTGGGTGTAGACCAGACCTGCATTCTGGAGAAACGAGCTGCATCCGTCGGAGAGTTTTCCCGTCAAGGGATCGAAACCCGTATCCGCCCGGCCCACCGCGCTCCAACCGAGACCAAGCGGTTCATCGATCTTCACGCCGATCTTCGATTGTTCGAGCCCGCTATGGGCGATCGTTGAAATGGACCGTCCGGTGTAGTTCCGCGTGGTCGTGAAGGGGATAAATTCCAGTCCTGAAACCACGCTGCCGAGCGGACGGCCGTTGGTCTGATACGCGTAGCCGAGATCCAGCGTCGCATAGAGGGTGACGCCGTACCAAGTCAGGGAATCCGGAAGCGGGTCCTTGAGCTGCGACGGCGGCTTGAGAGGGAAAGGATCCACGTCCGCAGCATACGCAGTGACCATTTGGCTCGCGACGGCGAGCGCAAATACAAATACAAGGGTTCTTCTCATTTTCTGATTGCTCCAGGCTGGCGTGTGCCACCGCCGGGACCATTCATCCCGTCCGTCATCGCTGTATTTAAGTGGAGATAGCGGTGCCACGGACTATCTCGCTGTATCCATTTGGATATAGCGAAGGCGGCATCGGTCCCGAAAGTGCAGCCGAGCCACAGTTGATAAAAAAAGCTATTTTAATCAGTTATCTGCCCGTTCGTCATTCCGAACCATGGCCGGAATGGTCAATCCGGAACGGCGCTTGCCTTCAGGTCAGGCCCTTCTGCGGGGGCGGATGTCTGCCCGCAACGCCAGCAATTCCTTGCGGGCCGCGCTCGCCGCCGAGCGCTCGATCTTGCGATAGCGTGCCACCAGCGACAGGCCGAACGGCGTCAACATGGCGCCGCCGCCGTTCTTGCCGCCCGCCTGGCGTTCGACGGCGGCACGCCGGCAGATACGGTTGATTTCGTTCACCAGGTCCCACGCCCGCTTGTACGACATGTTCATGGCGCGGCCTGCGGCGGAAATCGAGCCGAAGGCGCTGATATTCTCGAGCAGCCGAATCTTGCCTGGTCCGATCCGTCCCTCGGCGTCGAGATCGATGCGAATGCTCAGCGATGGGCGTGACAAAGACGTTCGCATGTCTTCATCCCGCTTCAATTTCCGCCGTTGCCGTTCTCGCCGCCTTCCCCGTCATCGCCGATGTGCTCGACGGAGACCACATGCTCGTCTTCGGCGGTATCGAACACGATGACGCCCTGGGTCGATCGCCCGGCGATCCTTATGTCCTCGACCGGACAGCGGATCAACTGGCCCTTGTCGGTCACCAGCATGATCTGGTCAGAGTCCTCGACCGGGAATGATGCGACGAGCTTGCCGTTGCGGCCGTTGACCGACATCGCGACGATGCCCTTGCCGCCGCGTCCGGTGGTCCGGTACTCGAACGAGGAAGAGCGCTTGCCATAGCCGTTTTCGCTGATGGTGAGCACGAACTGCTCGCTGGCGGACATTTCGACATAGCGCTGCTCGCCGAGCTCGATGGCGCCGGCCACGTCCTCGCTGTCGGTCCCGGCTTCCTCCTCCGCTCCGCCCCTTCGCACCGCATTGGCCCGGCGCAAGTAGGCGGCGCGCTCCTCGGCATCGACATCCAGATGGCGCAGGATGGTGAGCGAGATCACCTTGTCGTCCTTGGCGAGCGCGATGCCGCGCACGCCCATCGAGGTGCGGCCGGTGAATACCCGCACATCTGTGACCGGGAAGCGGATGCACTGGCCGCCGGCGGCGGTCAAAAGCACGTCGTCGCGCTCGGTGCAGATCTGCACGTCGACGATGGCTTCGTTGTCGTCGAGCTTCATCGCGATGATGCCGGAGCGGCGGACGTCGACGAAGTCGGACAGCTTGTTGCGGCGGACATTGCCACCGGTGGTCGCAAACATCACGTCGAGATTGCCCCAGGAGCTTTCGTCCTCCGGCAGCGGCATGATGGTGGTGATACGCTCGCCCTGCTCGAGCGGCAGAATGTTGATCAGCGCCTTGCCGCGCCCGTTGGGCGCCGCCACCGGCAGCCGCCAGACCTTTTCCTTGTAGACCTGGCCGCGCGAGGAGAAGAACAAGACCGGGGTGTGGGTCGAGGCCACGAACAGGCGGCTGACGAAATCCTCCTCGCGGGTCTGCATCCCGGCGCGGCCCTTGCCGCCGCGGCGCTGCGCGCGGTAGGCCGACAGCGGCACCCGCTTGGCATAACCGGCATGCGAGACGGTGACCACCATGTCCTCGCGCTGGATCAGGTCTTCGTCCTCGACCTCGCCCTCCTGCTCGATGATGACGGTCTTGCGCGGGGTTGCGAATTCCGCCTTCACCGCGGCAAGCTCGGTCTTGACGATGGCCTGGATTCGCGAGCGCGAGCGCAGGATGTCGAGATAATCGGCGATTTCCAGCGCGAGCTTGTCGAGCTCGTCGGAAATCTCCTCGCGCCCGAGCGCGGTCAGCCGCTGCAGCCGCAGATCGAGAATGGCCTTGGCCTGCTCCATCGACAGCCGCGCGGTGCCGTTGGCCGCTAGCCGGTGCCTGGGATCATCGATCAGCGTGATCATCGCCGCAACGTCCTGCGCCGGCCAGTCGCGCGACATCAGCGTCTCGCGTGCGGTCGCGGGATCGGGCGAGGTGCGGATCACGCGGATCATCTCGTCGATATTGGCGACCGCGATCGCAAGCCCAACCAGGATATGGGCGCGGTCGCGCGCCTTGCCGAGCAGATATTTGGTGCGCCGGGTCACCACCTGCTCGCGGAAGCCGATGAACACCGTCAGCAGATCCTTCAGCGTCATCGTTTGCGGACGGCCGGAATCCAGCGCCAGCATATTGGCGGCGAAATTGGTCTGCAGCGGCGTGAACCGGTAGAGCTGGTTCAGCACGACATCGGCGAGCGCCTCGCGCTTCAATTCGACCACGACGCGAACGCCGTCGCGGTTGGATTCGTCGCGCAGATCGGCAGCGCCCTCGATTTTCTTCTCGCGTATCAGCTCGCCGATCCGCTCGACCATCGAGGCCTTGTTCACCTGATAGGGAATTTCGGTGATGATGATCGCTTCGCGATCCTTGCGGATGGTGTCGATCGCAACCTTACCCCGCATCACGATCGAGCCGCGGCCGAGATGATAGGACGCACGGATGCCCTGGCGCCCAAGGATGATGCCGCCGGTCGGGAAATCCGGTCCCGGAATGAAGTTGATGAGATCGTCGATGGAAAGCGCGGGGTCGTTGATCAGCGCCATGCAGGCGTCGATGACCTCGCCGAGATTGTGCGGGGGTATGTTGGTGGCCATGCCGACCGCGATGCCGCCGGCGCCGTTGACCAGAAGGTTCGGAAATCGCGCCGGCAGGACCGACGGCTCGCTCTCGGAATTGTCGTAGTTGGGCGCAAAATCGACGGTGTCCTTGTCGATATCCTCGAGGATGGCGAGCGCCGAATGGGTGAGGCGCGCTTCCGTATACCGGTAAGCCGCCGGCGGATCGCCATCGACCGACCCGAAATTGCCCTGCCCGTCGACCAGCGGCACGCGCATGGAGAAATCCTGCGCCATGCGCACCATCGCGTCGTAAATCGACTGGTCGCCGTGGGGATGATATTTGCCGATCACGTCGCCGACGACGCGGGCGGATTTTACGTATTTCTTATCGGGCGTGTGGCCCTGCTCGTACATCGAATACAGGATGCGCCGATGCACCGGCTTGAGGCCGTCGCGCGCATCCGGCAGCGCGCGCGCCACGATCACGCTCATGGCGTAATCGAGGTAGGAACGCTTCATCTCGTCGAGAATGGAAACGGGACGAATATCGGAAGGCGCCGGCGGCTCGCCCGGCTTGGTATCTTCAGGGTCAGACAAAGGGAAATCCGGTCAGTTCTTGCGTGAGAATCATATAGCGCGTTGGGGGTGCTAAAACCACCCCGAAGGCGCCTGCGGCGGCGGTTTTTCCCTTCGTTTTTCCAGAGACTTACGGGCTACCTTAAAGGCTTGCGATCAGGCAGGAAATCTGCCTCCGCAACCGCGGCTCGGATGACTTGCAAAGGCGCGCGAATGCAGGCTCGCTAGCTCCCGAACACCACGGTGTGCATGATCCGTCCGGGCAGCAGCGTGAACAGCCCTGCGACCACGAGCGCGCCTGCGAATATCGAGATCATGATGCGGCGATGCTCGGCCACGCGATGGGTGTGCGCCCGCCACACGGCGAGCGGAAGCATCAGAAGCGTAAAGATCGACAGCAGATGGATCGGGCTCCAGGGGCCGACCAGCCGGATCTGATGAATCCAGAACGAAGAGATCGCCACAAGCCCCATCAGGCCGACCCAGATCCACCCCAATGTCCGATGCCGCAGTGTTCCCTTTGGTGCCGCGAACTGCACGAGGCCGAGCACGAAGGCACCCATCGCCGCAAAGGCATGAAGCGGGATGGCGGGCGCGGCGTCCAGCAGCGGTGCAAGACTCATGACGCAAGACTCATCGTGCAAGGTCCGCCCGTCCGGATCGGCGGCAAGCGCCAAACCTAGAACGGGATATCGTCGTCCATGTCGCCGTTGCGCCCACCGGCCGCCACCGCGCGGCGCGGCGCGCCCGAGGATCCGCCGGCACCGAAATCGCCGCTGGAATCATCGGCGCCAGAACTGCCGCCGCCAGAGCGGCCATCGAGCATGGTGAGGTTCGAATTGAATCCCTGCAGCACCACCTCGGTCGAGTATTTTTCGACGCCGCTCTGATCGGTCCATTTGCGCGTCTGCAACTGGCCTTCGAGATAAACCTTGGCGCCCTTCTTCAGATATTGCTCGGCGATCTTGCAGAGCCCTTCGTTGAAGATGACGACGCGGTGCCACTCGGTCTTTTCCTTGCGCTCGCCGGTCGCCTTGTCGCGCCAGCTCTCCGACGTCGCGACGCTCAGATTGGCGATCGGCCGCCCGTCCTGGGTGCGCCGGATCTCCGGGTCCTTGCCGAGGTTTCCGACCAGAATCACTTTGTTCACGCTTCCTGCCATCGCCGCTCTCCACTCTCGAAATGACCGAGATTACTGTCCGACCCGACGCCAAACGCTTGCCTCGCGAGCGCGCCAAGCGCCCTCGAAATGACCCTATACGCTCGCCGCCCGCGCCACGCCGGTTTGCCCGGACCTTTCCACACATATAGCAACGATACCAGTTTTGTTCCAGCTTTGTTCCGGGTTCCCCGGCAACAATCCCGGGTTGAGCGGTATCGAGCTGCCGGGCCGCCGGTTGGCCCGGTTCCCCGCGTGAACGGGCAAAAGACATTACAAATCATTAGCTTCCGGAACCCGCACTTACTCGCCACCTGTTGCATTTGGGAGACGGTATCTCCGGCTGAATCGGCTATATTCCGGTCCGAAATTGGGTGGACTTGGGCGCTCGCGACTTATTTCGAAAACGCTTCGGGACCAAGGAAGCGTACATAAGGCCGGAGATTGCGATGAAGAAAATATTGCTGGGGGCGGTTGGTTTGGCTGTGGTGAGCATGACGGCGCCTGCCACTGCTGCTGACTTGGCCGCGCGGCCTTACACCAAGGCGCCTGCGCCGATGATTGCCGCGATCTATGACTGGAGCGGCTTCTACATCGGCCTTAACGGCGGCGGCGGTTGGGCCCACAAGTGCTGGGACATCAACAACGACCTCGGCGCGGCTGTCGCTCCGGCTTTCCGAGAGGGTTGCCATGATGCGACCGGCGGCATGGCCGGCGGTCAGTTCGGCTATCGCTGGCAGTCGATGAACTGGGTGTTCGGCCTTGAAGCTCAAGGCGACTGGGCGGACTTCAAGGGCTCGAACCCCAGCCAGTTTCCTGCTTTGGCGGGTGCCACCAACCGGACCAAGATCGACGCGTTCGGCTTGTTCACCGGCCAGGTCGGCTATGCCTGGAATAGCGTTCTCTGGTACGTGAAGGGCGGCGCTGCCGTCGCCAACGACAGCTATAACGGCATCGTGACGACGAACGGCGTTGTGTTCGACAGTGCCCACCAGACCCGTTGGGGCGGCACCGTCGGAACCGGGCTCGAGTTCGCCTTTGCGCCGCAATGGTCGGTCGCGGTCGAATACGACCACATCTTCATGGGCAACAATAACGTCACCCTCACCTCGGTGGTTACTGGCCTTCCGTCCCGGACCGACAACATCAAGCAGGACGTCGACATGGCCACGGTCCGCGTGAACTGGCGCTGGGGTGGCCCGGTGATCGCCAAGTACTGATATCAAGTACTGATATCGGCCTGAGTCGAATCTGCTGAGTTTAGAAAAAGGCCGGCCTCGCGCCGGCCTTTTTGCTGCCGGCCGCATGCTCCCGATCAACACGTGACGGTTGCGTGGCATGTTTTTCCGCCGCGCATGTTGCCTTTCGGTGACGGTATTTCCAGACCGTTTGGGCTATAGAGGGCATCGAAATACCTGTCGAGCCTGGGGGCTTGAGATCCAAAAGGCGAACTGAGTTGGAGACCTGTGATGATGAGAAACACCTTGCTCGCTGCGATTGGCGCGGCGACATTGGGAATAGCCCCAGCGGTCGCAGCCGATCTTGCAGCGCGGCCCTACACTAAAGCACCGCCACCCGTGGCCGCACTTATCTACGACTGGAGCGGCTTCTATATCGGCCTTGACGGCGGCGGCGGTTCATCCCGCAAGTGTTGGGACATCAACAACTTCACCGCCCGCGGCACCGTCCCTGGCGGCTTCCGCGAAGGCTGCCATGATGCGACCGGCGGCATCGTCGGCGGTCAGATCGGCTATCGCTGGCAGGCCGCGAATTGGGTGTTCGGCGTGGAAGCGCAGGGCGACTGGGCCGATCTGAAGGGATCGAATGTCAGCGCTTTCGTTCCCGCTTGGGTCAACAACTCCAAGATCGACGCGATCGGCCTGTTCACCGGCCAGGTCGGCTATGCCTGGAACAGCGTTCTTTGGTACGTCAAGGGCGGCGCCGCCGTCACCCATGACAAGTTCCAGGGTACGTTGACCGCCACCGGCGTGCCGTTCGATAACGCGAATGATGACACGCGCTGGGGCGGCACAATCGGAGCCGGGCTCGAATGGGGCTTTGCACCGAACTGGTCGGTCGGCGTTGAATACGATCACCTGTTCATGGGTAACCGCAATCTCAGCTTCACATCGACGGGCGCGTTGGGTTTCGCACCGGCCGGCAGCCGATTCCGTATCGACAACATCCACCAGGATGTCGACATGGGAACGGTGCGCATCAACTACCGCTTTGGCGGCCCGGTTGTCGCGAGGTATTGATCGCGCGACGTCCATCGACGGAATCGAAAAGGCCGGCCTTGCGCCGGCCTTTTTGCTGCACGCCTTTTGCTGCCCGCCCCGCGCTCTCGCCGATGGGCACGTGAAGGTTGCATGACATCCTATTTTGCCGCGGGTGTTGCTTTCCGGTGACGGCATCTTCACGTCAATTGCGCTAGAGGTTTTCAACCTCAAATATTGAGCGGCCTGTCGAGGGACCGACTGTATCAAGAGATCGCAAAACGCGAATTCGAGGAAGAGTTAGTTAAGAGGAAGAGCTAAAATGATAAAAAAGACCTTGCTGGCTGTGATTGGTATGGCGGCATTGGGAGTAGCCCCTGCGCTCGCTGCGGATCTTGCGGCGCGGCCCTACACCAAAGCGGCGCCCGTGGCCGCGCCTTTCTATGACTGGAGCGGTTTCTATATTGGCCTGAACGGCGGTGGAGCCTCGAGCCACAAGTGCTGGGATATCACCAACGTCGCCGGTATTCCGGTTGTGCCATCCGTGAGGGAGGGCTGTCACGACGCGACCGGCGGTCTGGTCGGCGGTCAGATCGGCTATCGTTGGCAGGCCGCCAATTGGGTGTTCGGCGTGGAAGCCCAGGGTGACTGGGCTGACCTGACCGGGTCAAACCTGAGCTCACCGGCTGCTCTGACTTCCGTTATAACGAACCGGACCAAGATCGACGCCATCGGTCTCTTCACCGGCCAGGTTGGCTACGCCTGGAACAACGTCCTCTGGTACGTGAAGGGTGGCGCGGCTGTCACTAACGACAAGTACAGCGGCATTCTGACCGGAAGCGGTTTCGTCATTGACACGGCGAGCGAAACACGTTGGGGCGGCGCGATCGGAACCGGGCTCGAATTCGGCTTTGCGCCGAACTGGTCGGTCGGCATCGAATACGATCACCTGTTCATGGGCAACCACAATGTCAGCTTCGGCTTTTCGTTAGCGCCCGCTTTGCTGACGACTCGCTCCGACAATATTCGTCAGGACGTGGACATGGGAACGGTTCGCGTCAACTACCGCTTTGGCGGCCCGGTCGTGGCGAGGTACTGATCGCGCGGCGTCCATCGACGGAATCGAAAAGGCCGGCCTTGTGCCGGCCTTTTTGCGTTGACGAGGCCGCTGGTGCCACCTGCTGCCATCGGGCCAACAAACCGTTGATGGCTTCGACGGGGACACTAGTATTCCTCTCGCGTTCTTCCTATGTTCCGAGATCACCCATTGGCGTGCGGTCCCGTTTTCCGGCGAGGCGCGCCCTTAACGCGCCTGGAATTGCCGCTATGGATGAAGTGCTCAGGGCGAAGCGCCAGCAGCCGGGTTCAGCGATGCGCGCGATCACGATCCGCGGCGCGCGCGAGCACAATCTGAAAAACATCGATGTCGAGATTCCGCGCGACAGGCTCGTGGTGTTCACGGGGCTGTCGGGCTCCGGCAAATCCTCGCTCGCCTTCGACACCATCTATGCCGAGGGCCAGCGGCGCTACGTGGAATCGCTGTCGGCTTATGCGCGCCAGTTTTTGGAGATGATGCAGAAGCCCGACGTCGACCAGATCGACGGCTTATCTCCAGCGATCTCGATCGAGCAGAAGACCACCTCGAAAAATCCGCGCTCCACGGTCGGCACCGTTACCGAGATCTACGACTACATGCGGCTGTTGTGGGCGCGGGTCGGCGTGCCCTATTCGCCCGCCACCGGACTTCCGATCGAAAGCCAGATCGTCTCGCAGATGGTCGACCGCGTGCTGGCGCTGCCGGAAGGAACGCGGCTTTATCTGCTGGCGCCGGTCGTGCGCGGCCGCAAGGGCGAGTACCGCAAGGAGCTTGCCGAATATCTCAAAAAGGGATTCCAGCGGGTCAAGATCGACGGCACGTTCTATGAGCTTGCGGAAGCGCCTACGCTCGACAAGAAATTCCCGCACGACATCGACGTCGTGGTCGACCGCATTGTGGTTCGGCCCGACATCGGCCAGCGGCTGGCGGAGAGTTTTGAGACTGCGCTAAAGCTCGCCGAGGGGCTGGCTGTCATCGAGTATGCGGACAGCCCTCAGTCGTCATCACCGGGCCGCGCTGAAAGCGCGAGACCCGGTGATCCATCCTCTTCGAAAGAGATGGATGGCCGGGTCACGCCCGGCCATGACGAGAAGAAGAAAGTCGCAAAAATCCACGACAAAAGCGGCCCGGAGCGGATTTTGTTCTCGGAGAAATTCGCTTGCCCGGTGTCCGGCTTCACGATCCCTGAGATCGAGCCGAGGCTGTTCTCCTTCAACAATCCCTATGGCGCCTGTCCGGCCTGCGGCGGGCTCGGCGTCGAGCAGCATATCGACGAGGATCTCGTCATTCCCGACAAGGAATTGAGCTTGCGCAAGGGCGCGATCGCGCCGTGGTCGAAATCGTCGTCGCCCTATTACATCCAGACGCTGACGGCGCTCGGCAAATTCTACAAGTTCACGCTGGACACCAAATGGAAGGATCTGCCGAAGAAGACGCAAACCGCGATCCTGCACGGCTCCGGCGAGGACGAGATCAAATTCTCCTATGAAGACGGCGTGCGCTCCTACGACACCAAAAAACCGTTCGAGGGCGTCATCACCAACATCAATCGCCGCTATCGCGAGACCGAAAGCGAATGGGCGCGCGAGGAGCTGGCCAAATATTTCTCCGACATTCCCTGCGCGGCCTGCAACGGCCATCGGCTCAAGCCGGAGGCGCTGTGCGTCAAGATCGCGGGAAAACATATCGGCGAAATCTCCGAATTGTCGGTGCGGCGCGCCGGCGAATGGTTCGAGAGCGTGCCGAAGGCGCTCAACGCCCAGCAGAACGAGATCGCCGCCCGCGTGCTGAAGGAGATCCGCGAGCGGCTGTCGTTCCTGCTCGACGTCGGCCTCAATTACCTGACGCTGGCGCGCGCCTCGGGCACGCTCTCTGGCGGCGAGAGCCAGCGCATTCGGCTCGCCTCGCAGATCGGCTCGGGTCTGACCGGCGTGCTCTATGTGCTGGACGAGCCCTCGATCGGCCTGCACCAGCGCGACAATGCGCGGCTGTTGGAAACCTTGAGGCGGCTGCGCGACCTCGGCAATACCGTCATCGTGGTCGAGCATGACGAGGACGCGATTCGTACGGCCGATCATGTGCTCGATATCGGGCCCGGCGCCGGCATGCATGGCGGCCATATCGTCGCGCAAGGCACGCCGGCCGACATCATGCACAACAAGGACTCGCTGACCGGAAAGTACCTGACCGGCGAATTGTCGGTCGAGGTGCCGGAGCGGCGACCGCCGAACCATCGCCGCACCATCAAGGTGGTCAATGCGCGCGGCAATAATCTGAAAAACGTCTCGGCGGAGATTCCGCTAGGGCTGTTCACCTGCGTCACGGGAGTTTCGGGCGGCGGCAAGTCGACGCTTCTGATCGACACGCTCTACAAGGCCATCGCCCGCAAGCTCAACAACGCCAGCGAGGGCGCGGCGCCGCATGACCGCATCGAGGGGCTGGAGCATATCGACAAGATCATCGACATCGACCAGTCGCCGATCGGCCGCACGCCGCGATCGAATCCTGCGACCTATACCGGTGCGTTCACGCCGATCCGCGAATGGTTCGCGGGCCTGCCCGAAGCCAAAGCGCGCGGCTATGAGCCCGGGCGGTTTTCCTTCAACGTCAAGGGCGGCCGCTGCGAGGCTTGCCAGGGCGACGGCGTCATCAAGATCGAGATGCATTTTTTGCCCGACGTCTACGTCACCTGCGACGTCTGCAAGGGCAAACGCTACAACCGCGAGACGCTGGAGGTGCTGTTCAAGGGCAAGAGCATCGCCGATGTCCTGGACATGACCGTGGAAGAGGCCGCCGACTTCTTCAAGGCGGTCCCCCGCGTGCGCGAAACTTTTCGGACGCTCCACCGCGTCGGGCTCGACTACATCCATGTCGGCCAGCAGGCCACAACGTTGTCCGGCGGCGAAGCCCAGCGCGTCAAGCTCGCGAAAGAGCTATCGAAGCGCGCGACCGGGCGCACGCTCTATATCCTGGACGAGCCCACGACCGGGTTGCATTTCCACGATGTGAAAAAGCTGCTGGAAGTGCTGCACGAGCTGGTGGCCCAGGGCAACACGGTGGTGGTGATCGAGCACAATCTCGAGGTCATCAAGACCGCCGACTGGGTGATCGACCTCGGCCCCGAAGGCGGCGACGGCGGCGGCGAAATCGTCGCCTGGGGCCCGCCGGAAGACATCGTCAAGGCGCCGCGGAGCTATACGGGGAAGTTTCTGGCGCCGGTGTTGGCGAAGGCGCGGAAGCCGAAGCGGGGCGGAGCAAGCGAGGCGGCGGAGTAGCTATGGGCTTGCGTGTACTACTTATTTTTATATTCGACTATGAACTTCCCGGCGATCCAAGATGGTTCTTCATATCCAACAATAATCGGTCCGACTGAGTCGGTTTTTCCCGCGTCCACGCGCACCTTGTAGTCGAAACATTTTGGATTTGAAGGATCGATTGCGGTAGACACAAAATCACTCTCAGCGCCGTTAGTCGAAATCACTTCCGGAACGACGGACGCTACCGCTTTCGGGAGGCACACGGTTCGCGCTACCAACTCTGACTCGTTCTCGAACGACGTATGGGCGAACGCTACAAGCCTCGTAGGCTTTTTGCTCTTTTCAACAGGACTGAGGCCCGCGACGACATAGCGTAACATCTTGGAATAGTCGCTTGGCACCACGAAGGTTCGCGCTTTCGCTTGGTCGAAACCGCCTGCGGCAATTCCGATCACCCGTCCCGAGATGTCAAACACCGGTCCGCCACTATGGCCGTAGTCAAGTGGCAGGGTTGTCTGCCATTTTCCGCCTGGGCCGTAATAACTGCTCAACAGACCCTCCGCCGAAGCAAGGTCCGAGGATCCCGGGAAACCCAGAACATATAGCCGCGCATCCATGGGCACCTTCGAGCTGGCACCAAAGGATGCCGTGGGCCATTTTTTTCCGATATCAGGAAATTGAAGCAAGGCGAGATCGAGATCATCAACTCTCAAGACGACCTGCGCTTGTTTCCTGCCCAGCGCGCCAGAATGGCCGGATCGTTCCTGTGGTCGGCATGGCAAAGCTCGGCGATCGAGCGTCTCATCACGCTACAGGCGGCTCCCGCATCATCTGGTAATGCTTCTCTTATATGCATCGTTCTATCATAGACCGAAGGCGCAATCCGCCGCTCCAATCCGAAATGATGGCGGATTACGCTAACGCTAATCCGCCTTACGTACGGTCAATCGGTCGATAAAACTCTTCGGCAATCGACGGGCCCGCGCAATGTCGACGGCGTCACGCCCGTTATCGTCCGCGATCGTCGGATCGGCGCCCGCCTTGATCAGCAAATCGAGTGTTATGAGCCGTTTGAGGCGAGCGGCATAGAAGATCGGCGTCTCGCCGTGAGCCCGGAGATTAAGCCTCGGCTTGGTTTTCAGGAGTTCGCCGCAGAGCACTGCATCGTCGCGCCAAACAGCAGCCCACAGCGAATAGCTGGCATCGGCGCCATGGGTCAACAGAAACCGCACCAATGGGAGATTCTCGCCTCGCGCCACGGCATACCAGAGCGGCGTGGCGCGAAAATCTCCTTCCTCCTCGTCCATCGGAACTTCGGCTTCCAAACCGACGCCAGCCTTAAGAAACGCCGCAACCGTCTTCAAGCCGTTGGGGTCAACGGTCTTGCGACTGCCAGGCTTCACACCGCACGCCAGATGCAACGCCATGCGTCCTTGTGGATCGGTGGCTTGCGCAAATTCAGGAGATGCCGCGAGCAGCGCTTCGACCGCCTTGGCGTCCCAGCTTTTGGCGGCACGGAACAGAGCGGTTTTCGAGAGCCTTCGCATTTCAGGTGGTTCTCGGCGCAGCGGAGCAAATAGGCTGCGCTATAGTCATGGCGTTCTCTTGATCTAAAGATAGCACGATGGGTTGAGCGCAGCGAAACCCATCGCCCCTCGCAAGAATGGTGGGTTTCGCTGCGCTCAACCCACCCTACATTTCACGTCGCTCTGGAAGGCATCCTCAAGGCTAGCGAAGTCCGGTACAATAGCGCAAAGACAATCCCAATTCGGAGACCGCGATGTCTGCCAACATCGTCCAGACTTACCGGGCGTTTGCTTATAACAACGCCTGGGCGAACCACCGTCTATTGGCGGCTTGCCAAGATCTATCGCAGGCCGAGTTCGAGGCCGAGCGCACGGGTTTCTTCCCGAGCCTTAGGAAAACCCTCATTCACATCCTGGTCATCGATCAGTTCTACGTTGACGCGCTCGAAGGCGGATGGCTCGGGCCGAAGGCGTGGGAGGACCCGGTGCCCTGCCCGACCGTTGCCGATCTCAGGCGCGAGCAATCCGCCGTCGATCGGCGTCTCATCGCGGTTTGCGAGGGCCTGACTGCGGACAGCCTAGAAGAGATCGTGAAAGTCAATCGCGACGCGTGGGTGCAGAGCGAACGGCGCGATCGTCTGTTGATGCATCTGTTCCAGCATCAGATTCATCACCGAGGGCAGGCCCACTGCATGCTGTCGGGAACAGCCACCAAGCCTCCACAACTGGATGAGTTCTTTCCGATTAGTGAGGCAGGCTTGCGGGCGCAAGAATTCAGCGAGCTCGGCTGGACCGAAGAGACCGTGTGGAAGCCGTAGCGTGCCGCCACCTGACAGCGACCGCACGTTTCAACACGGTATTTTCATCAACCGAAATAGTCGACGACCACGACATCATGCCCAGCGCCACCTACAACGTGTTCCGCAACGCCATCCTCGCAGAGCAGCAGGTCGTGTCCAGCTATGACGGACGCCATCGCGAATTGTGCCCGCATATCATCGGCACCAACAAACGAGGCGAAGAGGTCGTGCTGGCGTGGCAGTTCGCAGGCCAGAGTTCAGGCAAGCTACCGCAATGGCGCTGCCTGCGATTGGCAAACGTGAAAGATGCCCGCGCCCGCGACGGCCGCTGGCATGAAGGTGGCTCGCACCGGCGCGAGCAGACCTGCGTCAGCCAGATCGATCTCGACATCAACATTCACGTGCGCAGGCGGCGGTGAGGCTCTCGAGCCGGCTCATGGCCTGCGCGATTTCATGAAGCATTTCAAGCTGATTTGAACCGTCGGGCCGCGAGCCGGGCTCCTCTACTTTGTATGGGGTTGTTTTCGCGATTTTTTGTGCAAGCCGTGCCGTACACCGCCGAAGGGACGCTATGCCGGGTCCAGGATACGAGATCGTTAGTGCCTCGCGCTTACGAGGCGAATCGATCCAACCCCAGCACATCATGCTCTAGATCGCGATATTCGTCATGGCCGGGCTTCGTCCCGGCCATCCACGTCTTTCTCGCTTAGCCGCAGCAAGGACGTGGATGCCCGGCACCCGGCTACGCCAAGGCTTCGCCGGGCTCAATGCCAGTCCGCCGAAGCTTTAGCGAAGGCGGGCACAAGGCCGGGCATGACGAACGATTAACTTCCGCCCTCGCCTACAGCACCTCCAGCACCAGCTCCATCGTCATCAGCACGGGATTGTCGCCGCGCACGAGCCTCCCCTCGGCGATGCCGCCGGTGTAGTCGACCAAGGCGACGTCGAGCGTGGCTTCAAGCGCGCCGCTGGCATCAGGCGCAATCACGCCTGATGTGATCGCAAGCTCGGTCGCGAACGGCTCGACGCCGCGACCGTCAACGAAGCGCGCGCCGATGGTCGAGCCGACGCCACCATGAATCCTGGCGCTGACGATGCCGCGTTCCCGGCAGAACGCTTCCAGGCTGCCGGCAACATCCTGGTTCGGCCGCAGCCGCAGGGCAAAGGCGCGGCTGGTCGTTTTCGCGTCTGTCGCGGCGCGCGATACCGGCCCGAACAGCTTGAAGTTGGTCTCGGCATCCCGCTCCGCCATGAACACAGCGCCGTCGATGCCGAACGCATCCACCTCAAAGGGCTCGGCGACAAAAGTCTCTTCGGGCAGGATATGGCCGCCATGGAGGTGCCCATCGGCCTCACGCCACAGGCCGTGGCCATGGAAGAACGCCGCGCCGTCGCGTTCGCCAAGCGTCATGGCGCCGAGCTTGAGCCGCGTGACGCCGGCGGGCCGAAAAATGTCGCTGTAGAACGCGGCGTTCTCGCCGGTCTTGGACAAGGCCGGCATGACATAGGCGAACGGACCGAGCGCCCCTGCCCGCATGTTCACCGTGCCGCCGAAAAATCCTTCCGCGGCAAAGCCGCGGCGCGCGGCTTCCAGCAGCGGCAGGCCCACTTGCAGCGTCACGGAGAAGGCGCGGCCGCGCGCCTCGACCCACTGGACGCGCGCTGGGTTGGGCGGCCCGGGCTGCTCGATGCGGCGCATCGTCAGCCGGTCTTCTGGGTGGTGATGTCAAGCAGCCCGCGCGCCTCCAGCTCGTCGCGCACCAGCCGTTTTGGAATCTTGCCGTAACCGGATTTCGGCAACGCGTCCCAGAAGAAGAAGCGTTTGGGCATCTTGTAGCGCGGCACTTTTGGCGCGAGGAAGCCGGCCATCTCGGCTTCGGTCACAGGTCCCGCACCCTCGCGCGGCACGCAGACGGCAACCCCGACCTCGCCCCAGACCGGATCGGGCACGCCCAACACCGCGACCTCGCCGATCTTGGGATGGGTGAGGATTTTTTCCTCGACCTCGCGCGGATAGATATTGGAGCCGCCGGAGATGTACATGTCGGAGGCGCGGCCGGTGATGTAGACAAAGCCCTCTTCGTCCATATGGCCGAGGTCGCCGGTGCGGAACCAGCCATCGCGGAACGCTTTCGCGTTGGCCTCGGGGTTGTCGTAATAGCCGGCGAACACGCCGGGGCCGATCACGCAGATCTCGCCGGTCTCGAACGGCTTTAGTTCGCGCCCGTCATCGCCCTGGATCTGCACCTGCATGCCGGTGCGCTCAAAACCGCAGGTGCCGATCCGCGCCTGCGGGCCGTCCTCGGGATCGTGCAAGCCGGCAGGCAGCACCGTGATATTGCCGGTGACCTCGCCGAGGCCGAAATATTGCACCAGCACGGACCCGAGTTTTTTCAGCGCCGCCTTCTGGTCCTCGCGGTACATCGGCGCGCCGGCATAGATCACGTAGCGCAGCGAGGAATGATCGTAACGGTCCACGGCGGGATGCTCGACCATCATCTTCAAGATCGTCGGCACGGT
>Ga0210408_10001429_pt1 | contig 25083 bp, 10 predicted proteins | sample IncBWH4MmetaG_FD_155471 | JGI IMG/M metagenome (GOLD analysis project Ga0210408, IMG submission 155471) | Forest soil microbial communities from Barre Woods Harvard Forest LTER site, Petersham, Massachusetts, United States - Inc-BW-H-4-M | ecosystem: Environmental > Terrestrial > Soil >...
AGTTATTGATGCCGGAGGGGCTGGTGATGGAAAGATCATTCTTCGGCCCCAGGAACCGCAGCGTGGCTGTGTTTCCGGCCGCTAGGGTCAAGCCGAAAAAGCGGGCCAGGTCGGGGATGTTGAAAACAAGGTCGTTGCCCGCATAACCCGTGTTCGGATCGACCGTCGTGCTGCCCAGCGGCACCAGGACCCCCGCGATCGTCGCATATACCGGCAGCACCGCGCTTACGCCGGCGGCCAACTGCACCTTGATGTTGTCGGTGCTGAAGAAATTCGAGTCGAAATAGTGCCGGCCGGTCCCGTCGGCGTTGCTCAGGCTCAAAGCGAACTGCGCGCCGTTGTCGGCCGGGTTGGTCTTGGCAGTGGTGTTCGGGTCGCCGTCCCCGTCCAGAGTGACTGTCCCATTCTGGATTTGGATGCCCGCCACCGAGCCGAGCGTCAGGCTCAGGTTCAGACCGGTCCCCACCACCCGCGCCGTCAGCACCACCCCGGTGTCATCGTACAGGAACGGGCGGATGTTCGACAGATTCGACAGATCCAGGCCAAAATCCAGGCTCAGCGCCGCGCTGGCGCTCACCGTCAGGTTGCCGGAGGCGCTGGCTTGGACGATCGACGTCACCCCGTTGAGAAACGCCTGCAGCGTCGGGTTGCTGCCCGCCACCTGGCTGAGCAATTGTTGCAGGTTCAACGCGAATGGAATTGTGTTCGCGTAAGCCGCCGTGTACGCCAGCTTGAACTCGAGCGCCAGGGTCGTAAAGGTCCCGCTCCCGTCATTGGGTTTGCCGTTGTCGGTTCCCGGCTCGGAAGCCACCCACGGGAAGTTGGTCGGGTCGGCCGTATGCGCGTTGTTGATGGCGGCCACGATGTTGGCGGTCGTCGTTTGGCCGGGGTTGATCTTGATCGTCAGCGTCCGGCCGCGGCTATTCCAACTGACCGTGGCGGCCGTCCCGTTGACATCGGAACTGCCCAAGATGCGGATGTAGGACCCGTTGAAGCTTGTTCCGTTCGTGCCGGCAGTGATTGTGAACGCGTTCTTGTCGCCATTGGGATTAATGGCCGTAGTGGAAGGCGTGCCGGCAGTGCCGCCGCCTGTGACCAGGCTGGACGGCGTCAGTCCGTTTGTGTCCAGGCTGATCGTCAGTACGTTCGGGTTCAGGTGGAATAACTGGTCGATCTGCGTCTGGAGGCTGGAAATGGTGTCTTGCAGGCTCTGCGCGCCACCATTGCTGACGGCATTAACGAGGTCGGCAAACTTGGCCGCGTAGCCGATCAAGTCGTTGACGCTCATGTCAATCAGCGGCAGCTTGTCGTTGAGGAACCCAAAACCGCTCAGTTGGCTCAGGTTCTGCGCAATGCCCTGGAGCGCCTGGATAATCTCGCCGAAATTCAGGTTCGACAGGTCTTGCAGGCTGCCCAGGCTCGGATAGGTGATGAACAATCCCTCGTTGTTGCTGGTGGCATCGTACGCATTGGCGTTGAAGGTGACGTTCTTGATGTCGGGTATGAAGATCGAGACCTGCGGGTTGGTCAGCGGCAGCGAAAAGCCCAGGCCGCTGACCGAAATGTTGTTGAGCTGAGCCAGCAGCGAACCGGTAAAGCTCGGCACCACCATGTTCAGGATGTTGTTCGACGAGGTCCCGTGCATCAGGTCGCCGATGTAGAACCGGCTCGAGTTGGTCGTTTGGTCGTGCAGGCTCAGGCCCACGTGCAGCGGCGCCGAAACGACCGTGCCGTCGCTCTGCAGGGTGTAGGTCCCCAGCACGCCCCCGCTGGTCGAGACATTCACGAAACCGAAATTGAGCGAGCCGCTGATCGGGGTCGGCGTCGAGATCGTCAGGTCCCCGGTCAGGCTCGCGTTATCCAGGAACAGCCCTTTGACGCTCGAATTCGAGGCCGAAAGGAACATCGTCCCCGCCTGGTTGCTCTGGATGCCGAAGCCCAACTCAGTCGCAAATGTATCATTGCTCGGCGAAGTGATCACGATGCGGTTGACTGTGCCCAACTGTGAGCTCTGTGCCGAAATCGCCAGCCCCGTGTCCGCCTTCTGCGCCAGGATCAGGTTGTTCAACGTCATCGACGCTGACGGCAGCCACGGATAATCCGTGCGGTTCAGGGTGACCGTGCTGAACAGCGTGTTGAGCTGCCCCGCCAGGTCGTCAATGCTGTTGTCCCCGCTCGTGCTGCTCTGCAACAATGTCAGCGCGATCGGCTTCGCGTTCACATTCGACGGGTCGTCGTTCAGGTAGATCGTGAAGTGGGCGTCGCTGCTGATCCGGCCGGTGGCCGGCACCGGCACTTGGGTGGTCGAGAGCACGCGCGGCACATCCTGCGCGCTCAGATCGAACCCGAGCGTGCCTTGCAACGTCACCGTTGCGCTGAAGCTCAATGCCCCGCTAAGCGAGGCGCTGGCGATCGGGCCCAAATCCGTGCTCCAGGCAAACGGAATCGTGGACGAACCGAACAAATCCTGCGTCGTGTACGACTGGTTTAAGTTCAGCGTAAACGTATAGACCTGCCGCGCCGCGTCGTAATTGACTGCCCCCAGACCCAGCGCGCTGGCCAGCGCGGTGAAAAAGCTCGGATAAAGCCGATGGCTCAGCCCATCGACGATCGCGTTGCTGTTGTCTGTCGGGTACCGTTGGGTCAAGGTCGCGACCTGGTTCACCGCCGCCGCCCCGAAACCCAGCGCCGCCATCGCCCCGGCCGCCGACGTGATCGTCAGCTTCGTCCCTTGATTCACTTCCGAATCCGCCAGCGCGATGACTAACTCGCCTGCCACGTTCTCCCGCACAACCAGCCGCGAGCTGATCGCCCCCGGCAGCGCCGCCTTGACCTGGGCCGCTACCGATTGCACCTGCGCATCCGTCAATTGTGTCAGCGCGGCGTAGGCCGGCAGACCCGGCACGGTAACCGTTACGGGCGCCTCGTCGCCCGAACTGTGCCCGAACGTAACCTGGAACGTCGCCGTGCCGCCGGGAAGCGCCGCCGGCAACTGCCCGCTGGTACCGATGCCAGGGGAAGCCACTTCCACGCTCACCATCTTGCTGTAGATCGAATTGATGAAAAGCTGCGTCCAATCAAAAGCGTCGCCGAGCGTCTTGCCCCCCGTGAACGGGATCTGGGTGTCGAACAAGCTCGAACTGCGGAACGTATCCATCCACGTTCCCAACTGCTTGAGCATGCTCACCAGGTCGAACCCGCCCGGCTGGGCGAAGTCCAGCACGTTCGGCAGCGTCAAGCCCGGTGTCAGGATGGTCCCGTCCGGCTTGATCGCCACCAACTCGGTATTGGGGGTGGTCTCCCAGACCTGGACCTGGCCCGAAACGGTGTCGTACAGCACCGACAGGTTGAAGGGAGGACTGTTGAACGGAAGCGTAAATGACCCCACCCGCAGGCTCCCGTTCACATACGCCTGAAACCGGTTGGCGGGGATCGGGTCGTTGGCAATGCCCGTCACATCCGTTTGGTTCACTGTCGTCGTGCCCAACGCTGTCGTTACAGTGGTATTGACCGGCGAACCAGTCGTATTGACCTTGAGCTTGATCGACCCGGTCAAGCCGATAGCTCCCGCCTGGAACTGAAGGTCCGCTACCCCTGCCACCCCTGTGCTGTCGATGATAAAGGCCCCGCTCCCCTGGTTGAACGAAGCCACTGCCACGCCGCCCGCGTTCAGGCTGAATTGCACCCCGCTCGCCCCCACCTTGAACTGGCCCGCCCCGGGTGTTTCGAAGGCAAAGTTCCCTCCCAACGTCACGTTAATCGTGCCGCCCAACACCAGGCTCGCCGCCCCCGAAACGGCCAGGTAATTGTGGTAATAAGCTCCGGCAAACTGAACCGTGACATTGTCCGCCGGGTTGCTGTCGATGCTTACTGAAACGGAGGCAACATCCTGGCCCGTATTGTTGAACCGCAGTTGAAGGTTTGTCGCATTCAAGGTGAGGTTCGAGACGCCCGTCAGCGATACTGAACTAACGCTCACCACACCCGCCACGCCGTTCGCGTTGATCACGAACGCCCCGGTGCCGCCACCCACATGCAACACCACCCCGCTCGTCCCCACGGTTGTGCTCAAACCTGAGACGCCTGCCGTTACGTAGTCATCCGCCGAATTGCTGTCCGGCTCGACCAGGGTCAGGACCAGTCCCGTGACCGAAATCGACTCGGGCTGTCCTCCCGCAGTGATCGAAAGCGTCACGGGCGCGCCCAGGCTTAGCTGGTTGAAGGGACCGTCCAATTGATTCAGGACATGCTGAATCCCATCCACCGTTACGGTCTGATCGATGGCGGGGTCCGTGTTGTTGAAGCTCCAGTTGAACGTGTGGCTGAAGCCCCCAAACGCGCTGATATTGACCGTGATGCTGCCCTGCCCCGCTATACCGGAGTCATTAATGACGAAGAACCCGGAGCCGTTGGTCGCGCTGAAGAGGCTGGTGCCGAAATTGAAAGCCACGTTGCTGGCCACTACCGTGATCAACTGCGTGTTCGTCGTGCTGGTGCTCTGCTCGAAGCTGAAATTGCCAGTTATCGATATACCAAGGAAGCCCAGCGTTACCCCCGTGCCGCTGACCTGAAGATAGGGGCCCGCCGGCAGGTTGATGACCGTGGATGAGCCACCGATCGTCACGGTCTCGTTCACCGCACTCGTGGTTTGGTTGATCTGGACGCCAAACGTGCCACTCAAAGTTACCCCCGGGGCGGTCACCGCAACCGTCACATTGCCCTGCCCCGCCACACCGCTGGCGCTCAGGATGAAGGCGCCCGATCCGTTCGTAATCGTCAGCAGGTTCTGCGTCACCGTGCCCAGGCCGAAGCTGACGTTCGACGCCGCAATCGTCACCACCTTGTGGCTGGCGTTGGTCGTCTTGCTCTCGAACAGGAAATCGCCCGTTAGAGCTATCCCTAATACCGTCAACTGCGCATGGCTTCCCGCCATCGCCCCAGTCGCCTGAACCTGAAGGTATGGCCCGGCCACCAACGCCGGGATGGTAACGCTCGGCCCTCCGTTTACGGTCAGGGTTTTGGTCGCGACGGGAGACGCCGTCGTGTTCAGCAACACATTGAACGTCCCGGTCAAGCCCACCCCCGGCACGGTGAGGCTTACGGTCGCCGTCGCCGTCCCGTACGCGCCTGCCGATGTAATTACAAACGCTCCGGACCCGTTGGTGAGGTTCAGGAGAGGGCTCGTGCCGTTGTCAAAGTTGAAGGCCAGGTTGGTGATGCCGACATCGACTTCGTTGTTGCCGGACTGCGGCTCGAAGTCGAAATTGGCCGTGAGGGTGGCTGAGGGCGTGCTCAGCCCGAGGGTCCCCTGCCCTGATACCCGGTAATAGGGACCGGCCGGAAGATTGACCGTGTTGCCATCAATCGTGGCTATGGCATCGGTCGTGGTATTCAACGCGAGGTTGAAGGTCCCCGAAAGGCTGGACAAACCGGTGATCACCGGGCCCAACGCCAGCGTCAAGGTCGCCGTCCCAGCCAAACCATTGCCGTGCAGCAGGAACTCACCCGAACCCGTCGCTTGCAGGAGCCGTTGGCCTGATACGGCCAGGTTCAACGTCACGCCGGTAGCCAGCAGATCGGTCTCCGTTGCGGTTTTCTTAAAAGTGAAAACCCCGGTCAAGGTCTGGCCAAGCAACGTCATCGAGCCATTCGTCGCCACCGTCACCGCCGGGTCCACCCCGCTGAAGAGGTCGCTCGATTGGATATCCACATCCGTCACCCCTGTGAAGCTGAACCCAAAGCCGTTCAGAACGCTATTCAGGGTGAAATCCGCGCTTAGACTGCTGGTTTTGGTAAAGTTGAGGGCGTTGCTCGTGTTATTGGCGCTGCTGTCCATGTTATTCAGCGTCACCTTCTCGATGCGTGGCCCGGTTGTCGCATTCGCGGTCAGAATACTTGCATCCGGCGTCGCCGTGATGGTCGCCGAGAGGGTAATCGCCTCATGGGTTACCGTAAAAGAAGTCAGGCCGCCCGGGGGGGTCAGTTGGAGCGGGAAACTGCTGCCGGTGTTGACGCTGACGCTGATGTTCGCCTGCAACTGGCTCAGCTTGATGAAGAAGGTGGGCGTCGTGCTGTCGTAGCCGAAACTCATGTTCAACGCCAGCGAGCCGTTGACTGTCACCGAAGGCGCGGCTGGCAGATTTAGCCCGAACAACGCACCGGCCAGGTTCTGCAGCGTCCTTGTCGCCCCACTTTGCGGCGAGATCTGCAGGCTCATGTCCCACCAGATCACGCTTCCGTCGCCGTGCGGATCATTCAAAACCACCGAGGAGACCTGGATGTGGAACCCGCCGAAATTGGTCCCGTTCCACGCCTGGATGGCGCCGGTGACAACGCTCTCGGCCGTGGTGGGTGTCAAGAGATTCGAGATTTGCTGATACAAAACGTTGGTAATGGCCGCACCGCTATCAAGGAAGGAGCTGAACTTGTCGGCCACGCCGCTGATGAGAGGGATGCCCTGCGCAAAACCACCGACGCCGTTGAGCAAGCTCCCGATACCCCCCAGGGTGCTCAGTCCGTTATCTATCGCGGTCACCGCCGCGCTGCCGATGCCCGGGTCGTCAATAACCTCCAAGGTAAGATCGTGCTGGTTGTAAACCGGCTTGAAGTAATAGCCCGGATGGCCCGGTATCCCCGCTGTCCCCAGCCATTTAGGGAATTGCCCGTTTCGTGAACCCCAGGTGAGAATCTTGAAAGTCTGGCCGGCTTCAGGCACAAAGCCATTGGTCAGCTCGATCTTGAGGGTGCCATCCAATTGCGCCAATCCCGCTACATTTATCTGATCCCATCCACCCGGATTAGCGCCTGGTCCCGCAGAGCCGCCGATATTAACAATCCTGACCCCATTCGGACCTGGAGAGAAGGTGGGAACGTTAACTATCCCGCAAGAACCGTCCTGGCTTCCTGGGGGCCCGTTGGCCGCATTCAGCGTGTCCGTCAACTGTTGAGCAGTGGGACTGCCCAAAACCTGGGGGGAAATGTTGGTATTGGCAGGGGTGCCCGTCACACCCGCAGCGTTGGATGGGCTTAAGGCCTGGCCCGTGGTCGCCGTCTGAGTCTGCGCCGGGTGTGCTTGAGTTCCGGTGGTGCTGGCGGGAACTGAGGCGGGCGCGACAGGGGTAGTGGCGGTAGCGGGTGTCTGGCTCGCCTCGGGCAGAATGCTGCCAACCTGGGCTGCGGGATCGTAGGCCCCAGAGTTCTGCGATTGTCCCTGGGCGGTTTGCGCTTCGGTTTCCGTGCCGGTCAGCAGCGTATGCGCTACCAGGGGAGATGCGATTGCGGCAACCGCGCCGCCGGACAAGAGGCATCTCTGCTCCAGCGCTTCCAACTCAAACCGGCGTTTGTTCAAGACCCGGCCCACAAGTTTCGTAACCCACTGGCTTGCGCTAACTTAGCCTTTGCGTTTTCAGCGCGATGTTTCTGGCACACGAACCGCCAATAATAAAAGACCAGGAACAACTCGGCTAATCGACGCCATAACACCACCTCACACAAACTGTGTCAACAGGAAAAAACTAGAAAAACACACGGTTTTTCCTGGGCGCATCTGGTTAATCCCACCAAAGTTGCACCTCTTGGGGGAGAGAAGCAGCCTTGTGCAGCTCGTTGTGTATCGGGCGCATCCGTACACTGCCCCGACTTTGGTGTCGGCTTGTAGCGCAGCCGTCTCGGCTGCGAGTTCAAGCGGCGTCTCGGCGCGCAGGCGAACAGTGATTTTGAGGGCAATGGGCACCGGGACGGTGTCCAAACTCGCAGCCGAGACGGCTGCGCTACGGGGGCAGTGTCCGGATGCGCCCTTGTGTATCGACGCAAGTCGGGCCCCCCCCCATTTAACTTTTTTAACCTTTTTAACCGATTTCACTCCCTGGCTCCCGCCGTCCTTCACCCTTTCCCTTGGGTGGCCTCGTGCTAATCTCCTGACCCGTGACCAGCATCCTCATCGCAACCCGCAACGAGCATAAGCTCCAGGAGATTCGCGCGATTCTGGGCGAGGACTTCCGCTACCTGGCCTTGACCGAGTTTCCCCGGGCCCCGGAGGTGGTCGAGGACAGGAATACGTTTGCCGGCAACGCTTCCAAAAAATCGGTCGAACTTGCCCGCTGGGCCAGCACTACCGGGCTCACACGCCACGCATCACCCATCACCTTGGTCCTGGCTGATGATTCCGGGCTGGAAGTGGACGCCTTGAACGGGGCGCCGGGGGTCCATTCGGCGCGATTCGCGGCCTTGGACACCGGCAGGCCGGGCAACTCGCCCCCGGCGGAGAATAACGCCAAGCTGCTGCGGTTGCTCAAGGATGTGCCGCCGGAAAAGCGGACCGCACGGTTTCGCTGCGTCATTGCGCTGACCCCCGTATTTCAATCGGCTGAGGCCAATGCCTCCCCGGTTTGTTATTCGGATGAGTTCGAGCTCCAGACGGAGCTGTTCGAGGGGGCCTGCGAGGGGCGGATTGAATCAGCGCTCCGCGGGACAGGCGGGTTCGGCTATGACCCTTTATTTGCGCCCGTGGGATTCGACCAAACCTTCGGCGAGCTGAGCGAGGCCATCAAGAACCAGCTAAGCCATCGGGCCAGGGCGCTGGCAAAGTTGAAACTGCGGCTGACCACAACCAAAGCACAACAGAAGTGAAACGGAAGCTGACTCCCGGAAACCAATCTCTTCAACAAAAAGTCTCATTAACACATGAACATCTCCCGTCACCGCGGCGCCGAACTGGTTCTCGCGCTTTGCTTAATGGCTGGGGGAGTGTCGTGCGGCGCACCGGCCTATCCTCTCAAGCCGAGCGCGAATGGGCGTTACCTCCTTGACCAGTCCAACGCACCGGTGATGCTGGTCGGTGATTCCCCGCAGGCGCTCATCGTCAACCTGACCACGAACGAAGCCGCGCTTTTCTTCGCCGACCGTGCGAGTTACGGCTTCAACACCACTTGGATAAATCTGCTGTGCGCTACTTACACGGGCGGGCGCGCGGACGCCAGCACCATCGACGGCATCCTGCCGTTCACGGGCAACATTCCTTCCACGAGTTCGTATGATTTGACGACCACCAATGAGGCTTACTTCCGGCGCGTGGACCAGATGCTCCAGCTCGCGGGGCAAAATGGAATCCAGGTGCTGCTGGATCCCTGTGAAACCGGCAGCTTCCTTTCGGTGATGCGGGATAACGGCACGAACCGGTGCCGCGCCTATGGGCGATTCCTCGGGGACCGCTATAAAAATGTGCCGAATATCATCTGGATGAGCGGGAATGATTTCCAGACGTGGCGCACCCCGGCTGACGATGCGGTCGTGCGCGCCGTCGCGCTCGGCATTTTGGACCGCGACACCAATCACCTGCAGACGGCCGAACTGGATTACCTGGTGAGCAGTTCGCTCGATGACACGAATTGGAACGGGATTTTCGGCCTCAACGCGACTTACACTTATTTTCCGACGTATGCGCGGTTGTGGCAGGACTACGGCCGGACGAACTTTCTGCCGACCTTTCTCGTGGAAGCCAATTACGAATTCGAGAGCTTGCAGGGTCCGGTCACCACACCGCCGATTCTTCGCCAGCAGGAATATTGGACGATGACCAGCGGCGCCTGCGGGCAAATGTACGGCAACGGTTACACCTGGCCGTTCAAAGCCGGCTGGCAGGCCCACCTGGACACACCGGGCGCGGCCCAGGTCAAAATCATGCAGCAATTCTTCAACGCCCGCGCCTGGTTCGCCCTCGTTCCCGACACCAACCATTCGGTCGTGGTTTCCAATTACGGCACGTATTCCGACAACAGCCATGTCGCCGATAACGATTTCCTGACCGCGGCCCGCGCCCAGGACGGAAGTCTGGTGATTGTCTATACACCCAGCCTGCGGCAGTTCAGCCTCGACCTGGCGCAATTGAACGGCGCGGCGGTCACCCGTTGGTTCGATCCGAGCAGCGGCATGTTTACGGCCATCTCCGGCTCGCCCTTCACCAATAGCGGCCTCCAGAGTTTCACGCCCCCCGGCAACAACCACGACGGCGATGGCGGCTGGGTCCTGGTGCTCGAAACCAATCCGCCGCCCGACCTTCCCCCGCCTCCGCCGCCCCCGCTCCAGCCAGCGTTCATCCAGCAAAACTACGCTACGCCGCAATCGCCACAGGCCCAGGTTTCGGTCAGCTATCCCAATCCCCAAACCGCCGGTGATGCCAACATCCTCGCGCTCGGTTGGAACGACACAACCGCAAGCATTACTAACGTCAGCGATTCTCTTGGGAATACCTACAAGGTCGCCTTGCCCGCCTTTCGCGGCAACGGCCTCAGCCAAGCCATTTATCTCGCCGAGAACATCCAGGCCGGACAGAACACGGTGATGGTGAAGTTCGACCAGCCGTCGAATTATGTCGATCTGCGGGTGACCGAATACTCGGGGCTGAGGGCGACGAATGCTTTCGACCTTGGCGCGTCCGCAACGGGCGTGGGCTCCAGCGCCAATAGCGGACCGCTGAGCCTGAGTGAAACCAACGAACTCCTTTTCGGCGCCGGGATGACGGCGGCAACGTTCACCAGCCCCGGCCCGGGCTTTTCCGCGCGAGTGATTACTTCGCCCGACGCGGACCTGGTGGAAGATCAGATTGCCGGCACCTTCGGCCCGTTCAGTGCGGGGGCGAGCCTGTCCCCAGGCGCCTGGTTGATGCAGGTGGTCGGTTTCAAAGCGGCTCTTCCCGCGGCACCAACTCTGCGGCTCTCGTTCACAACCTCCAACACCATAGTCGCTGTCTGGCCTGTCACCGCCGCCGGTTTCAGGCTGCAACAGAACGCGAACCTTACCGCTTCAAATTGGTTGGATGTAACAAACACTCCGGGTCTTACGAACAATGAATTCCAAGTCATCCTGTCGCCGGCCTCGAGCCAACGATTTTATCGCCTGAAACATCCTTGAACCTAAAGGCAGTTATGGGGTCTCTCCTCAAACCTTTGGGCCGATCTTCAACACAATGTCAAAAGCCACCTTTCCGCCCTCACCAAACGCGAATTTGGTTCCGTTGGTAAATCAAAATGTCGTTTCTGGACAAGAATGTCGCTTTTAGACAATGGCGCGCCCTTGAACGCCCTGTTGTTGTGGCATAAAATCCTTCATCATGCTGGTGAGGAAATCCAATCCCGTAGGAAACGCTTGGCGCCGGACGGACTAATTTGGAATCAGATTTCGCAGAGGATTTACTTCCCATTTGGCCATCAGAGACTTGCGTCAAGCTTCAAAAACTTTGCAGGGTGTTCCCTTTTTCCCCGTATGAGAGACGAGAGACAATTTCGATCATCGGCTTAAGTCGAAAACCGGGCAGTGGATACGCGCCGACACCAAAGACCATACCAAGTTCGGAAAACTCCGACGCTCGGAGGCGCTCATTCTTCTCCCCGCCCCCTAACGTCGCGCGAGGAGGAAGTCATGACCCTTATCAGGGCGCAACTGTCAAACAAAGAAATCGCCAGCAAACTTCGTATAAGCCCCGGCACCGTCCAAGTCCATCTGTCAAATATTTTCAAGAAACTCAACGTGCACAGCCGCGCCGAGGCTCGCAGCATACCCCGGGCCTCTTGAATGCGGTGGAACTGAGGAGGGCAGTCCTGACCTCGCGGTCTCTCGAAATTCCTTCCACAAACCCGGATTTTGTCCCGACCCAGGCAAAATGCGTCTATACGATTTTATATGATCTAAACGTTTGCAACCCTCATGTTGAGACCTTCTAATGAGACCGTCGGCAAAGCGGACCATTTGCAAATCAACCGAGCGACGCACCAAACATGAAAGAGGAAATCATTTCACAAACCCTCTTGACCTGCCGCGCACTGCCCGTCCACAGAGCATGACGCAGTAAATCGTTTATCCCCATCAGAGATAACCATCGGATAAAAATGAGAAAGAAACGTCATGCAAGCCACGCAAGCCATGCAGTCAGCAGCCAGCTCAAAGCGGTTTGAGTCGCGGAGCGATGCTTTCGCCCCCGATGTTGGCCTTAGCGCGATAATCGGGAAGAGTGCGGTAATCCTGGTTGAGGTGGAGAAGGCGCGCAGATATGCGCGTTGCGAAGCCGCCGTGCTCATTACAGGTGAGACGGGCACGGGCAAGGAGGTTTTCGCGCGAGCCATCCCGCTCGCGTCCGACTCATTGGTTGGAATCACGGAATTTGGGTTAGGACGTCAAAGCATCGATCCCATTATGGCGGACGTTCAGCAAGCTTTGGACGAACTGGTGAAGTTCCGATTGGTACTCAGAATAGACCGGCTGGATGGTTCGGCTGCCTATTCACTTCGCCCGGAAGGAACCAAGAACCCAGTGAATAAGGACATCGCGCGAACGCGACTATGAACGAACAGAACAAAGGAAAGACTATGCAAGGAGAATTGATCCACCCAACCGCCGCCCACTCTCCCGAGCGGGCGCTGGATCGGCAGGCCCTCAAATCAAAGTACTTGGAGTGCCTGGCCACAGTTTCGGACATCGGCTCGACGCTACGGCGCACAGTCCTTAGCCTCGTTAGTCTTGGCGTCCAGTTGCACGAACTGGTCGCCTGGGCGGCAGACGCTGGCTACCCCGAACGGCAAGTTCGCAAGATTCTCAGCCGCATACTGCTTCAAGCCGGCGTTCGACGAAGACGACGAGGCTCTGGCCCGAAAGTGCCGCCGGAAGCGCTGGCCATCGTGGCCAGCGTGCGCTCCCAATATGGCAGGCGAACAACTCGGTTCCTGGGAGCAGCCCACCGCCTGTCCAAAGAGCACGACGTGGCTGAACGCCTCGCCGCCCAACCCGCAAACGACCAAACAGCCTTATCCTCGACGAGGATAACCTAGGTAGTCTATCCCGATCAGGGATAACCCAAACCCACGCTTCGCGATTATGAAAACACTGTCCCGCCTCTTCCCTCTCTTCTCTGCCGGCGCCATCTCGGTCAGCGCCCAAGTCGCCCAAACCACCTCAAGGTAAAACACATCGCATGGCTTCAAGATAGCCCGCCACCTGTAGAAAGAACCCGGCACAGCCGAACGCGCCCATATCGAGCCATAAGCAATCAAAGATTCCTTATCCTCCATAAGAAAAACTCAAACTGGCTTTTCCTATCAAGAACAAACTATAGCGAATCCTCCCAATCATGAAAACATTCTTTACCGCACCGATTTTTTGTTTCGCGAGCATAACTCTAATGTTTACCCAGGCCGCCAACGCGGCCTCGCCAGTCACGGCGCTGCCCGGCAGCCTCTCCGGCGCCAAACTCGTGGCGCAAACCAATCAGCTAACATGGCATGTTGGTGCCAGGGATGGATGTTCAACCGAACACCTCGCGACAGAATGGATCACCAACGCGGCCACACAGGAGGTTTCTGCCCGAAATCACCGCTTTGTCGAGGTCGGCGCTGGTCTGAATTACGTTGACGAATCCGGAGAATTCCAGCCCTCACAGGACCTGATCGAGCTGATGCCCGATGGAAGCGCCGCTTCCTTGCATGGCCCGACCAAAATCCGGTTCCACCCCAATATCCACACGGGGGAGCTGACCATCACCACGAGAAGCAATCGTGTCTTCCAAACACATATCCTCGGCCTGTACTGGTATGACCCGATCACCGGAAACCGCAGTCTGATCTCCCTGACGCAGGACTCGATTGGCGAACTGCTTCCGCCCAACCAGATCGTGTACAAATCCGCCTTTGCCTCCGTCCGGGGGAGCATCCGCTTTACCTGCACGCACGCCGGTTTCGAGAGTGACATCATCTTGGAACAAGACCTCAGACTACCTGCCGGTTTTTCGCCGGACTCGGCGCGTCTTGAGGTATGGCACGAGTATATCGGCGCACCAACACCGGCACGCAAGCCTCGAGTACTGCAGGGTGTGAGAGACCCGGCGCTGCGCAGCGCAATGGTCGAGCCAGACCTCACGGACGAAACGCTGGATTTCGGCGACCTCTTCTTTCCGTTGGGCTGCGGATTTTCTTGGCCCGGAGATTCCCCCGATCGCCAAACCAACGTCGCCGCCCAAATCCGCATACCAAACCCGGCCCGGGAACCGGACAAAATTCCAGTGGCTAAGCGCTGGGTTGAAGTAAACCAACGGCAGCTACTAATCGAATCTGTTCCATGGTCCGCCTTTAAAGCCAAGCTTTCATCCCTCCCCCAGGCCAAGGCGCCAGCGCAGAGATCTCCGGAAGGAAAAGGCTTTGTTCTGCTCCCACCACCCCTGTCTGAAAAGAAAGAGCCTCAGGATAAACGGGGAATCAAGCTCGCCAGCACAGGTTTCAAGCAATCTGGATTTCTTATAGATTATATTACTGTGGAGGGAAGCATAGATTATGAGTTTGCATCCAGCACGACCTACTATTTGTCATCCGGATATTTCGGCGGCACGGTCACATTCGATTCTGGATGCATCATCAAGAAAGACACTACCGAATTTATCATGTATGGCGCTGTCGTGTGTAACGGAGACACCATCATAACGTCGGTCAGTGACGATCTTTTTGGGGAAGAGCTTCCCGAGGGCAGCCCTACTTACAATACACATAATCCGAGCTATGCTTATGGGTACGCTGCCTGGATTTACTATCCATCTACTCCTATCCCCCTTTCCGGACTTCGAATTCGCTGGGCCTCGGTTGGCATCGAGTTTGACTCGAATTCAACCGGCATCACCAATTGCACCTTGGAAATGTGTGATACCGGCATCTACGCCAACAATTCCACCCCTAACCTCGATACGGTTTCGATGTGCGGGGTGAACACACCCGTCGCGGGATCCGACTACACCGGCACCTATTCCACCGTCACTTGTGACGCGAATGGGGACGGAATGGACGATGCTTGGGAATACCATTACTTCGGCACGCTCAACGTCGATCCTAACGCTGACCCGGACGGTGACGGCCTGACCAACGCCCAAGAGTATGCCGCTGGCACAGATCCCACCAAAGCAGATACCGACGGCGACGGGGTCAGCGACGGGATAGAAGTCATTATGGGACGAAACCCGCTCGTACCGGGCGCGGTGGCCGATACCAACGGCGTCATCAATCTACAGGTATTCACGCCCTTCAAGTAAATGGACCCCGCTCCAACCACACACCAAAAAACCACCAATCTTTAGGTACACCTATGAAACCATCTCGATATTTGCCCGCATGTTCGGACCCAAAAACAGCCGCAGGAACTGTCCTCTTCCTGTTAGCAGCTCTCTTAACGCAAGTCCTGCCAGCGGAACAGGTGAAGTTTGGCGTGGCGATATTCGGCGGCCAGGGCTGCTCGGGAACAGTTAACGTTTCGGTTGCGGGCGTCACAGACATAGGCCCGCAGTGTTGTTGTACGCCACCGAACGGGTACCAGGTCCCACTCACAGTAGGGATGACGCCCGGCGTAACGTACAGTGGCACAGTCAGCAGGACTCCAGCAGGCGCATTATATTATCTCAGCCTTTTCGAAATCTCCACTCCAGACTGCTACAATTTCGGAGGAGGTATGACCAGCCCACAGTGGTCCACGGTTCTTACCTTCTCCGCAGTGTTGGATCCCAAAAACATCCTGTTCACATGGGATTTCCCGAAAGATGGACTCGCCGCCCTCCTGGCGGACGGGCAATCAACCGTACACGGATCAGTGGTTGGAATCCCCGGAAACCTGAGTTGGTCGTTCGATGGCGACAATCTCGGCTGCGCATTGGCTGGCGACAACACAGGTGTTATGGTCACGGCCGGAACCAATACGGGCACAATCATGGTCAAGGCGACTATAGGCGGCGTCACCTGCTACAAATTGCCCCTCGACCTGGTAGAGTGCCCAGCCGACTGTGCCGGTTGCCCCAATAATGGCGGGTTTTCGGTCAATAACTCGAGCGTGGATGTAAAAATCGGCTTGGGATCGGCCCTGCTCGGTACCACTGCCGGATACTTGCACATCAAAGAAGCCTCCCCCACAAATACACTCTGCACTCCCAAAGGTCTCCACTACGACTTCCGCCGGCCGGAGGTTTCTACGTTCACTAACGCCCAGTGGATGTTCCAACTTCAGGCTCCCCAGGTCTTCGTGAACATCATCACGAACTCCGCCACCAAGTATTCGATCCAGCTCTGGAATCCTGCTAACGTCGGCGCCTGGACAAACGGCGGCTACAACCTCCTCAACACACCCTATCGCACCATCACCGTCGAGAGCCCCGGCGGCAACACGAATGAGGTCCTCCTCACGGACTCCAACGACGGTTCGACGTACGATTACACCTGGCAAGGCACCGGCTGGCTGCTGGACACCGACAGTGGCTTGCGTAAGGAGCTCCGAACCAATTCCACTTCGGGCAACATCACCGTCGTGACTACCACGATCTCAACCGGCTCCGCTTCACCCGTTTTCTCCAAAATCGAAACCAACCAAACTTCCGCCTCTTACTCAGGCCAGCGCTTGGTCGGCGAAGTTCTTGGTGCGGGGAGCGCCGCAAGAACCAACACCTATTTCTACACCACCAACGGTTACCTCCAGCAGGTCATGCGTTGGGATGGCACCTGGGAGTACTACGTCTATGACACCAACAACCGCCCGCTCCAAATCTTCTCCGGCTTCCAAAACCAGAGCGTGACCACTAACCGCACCTTATGCCGCTTGGTCGAAAACAGCTACTCCAGCAGCGTCATCTCTGGCTCCGGCGACAACGTGACGACGTACTTCAATACACCCCGCCAAACTGTCGAATATGTTAATAATGTCGAGGTTGCCCGCAAATATTTTGTCGCTCTCCCCGGCCAACGGCTCGAAATCCATTGTGCTGTCTCCGGCGCTGCCTGGAACGACAGCCAAAACCTGGTGACCACATATAACCTTTTCACCAGCACCTTCCACCTCAACGAACCACAGGTCGTCATCCGTCCCGACGGAACTGCCGACGTTTACCAATATGGACCCGTCGGCGATACCACCACCAACGTTGTGCTGACCGGGCACTTGGACGGTACCGGCTTAAATATCGATGCCGGGACCGCGACCACCCTTATCCTGGGGCCCACCGGCCTTCTCCTCTCCAAGACCGTAGCTGACGTGCAGTCCACCATCACCGTTGACCGGGAGATGTACACCTACGATGACCTGAACCGGCTGACTAATACGACCTACCTCGACGGAACCTCTTCGCAAATCACCTACGATTGCTGCACCATTTCGGCGCGAAAGGATCGCGACGGCACGGTAACCTCCTACACACACGACGCTCTGAAGCGCACCCTTACCACCACACTCAACGGCATTACCATTTCCAACATTTATGACCCAAGCGGCAACATCCTCGGCATCGTCCGCTTCGGTACCAACAACACGAGCATGACCATTAGCCAGGCCACTTTTGACAATAGTGGGCTCCAGACAAGCTCCACCAATGCCCTTGGCCAGCCCACAACGTTTAGCTATCATTTCGATGGCGCTGGCCAGCTTGTCAAGCAAACCGCTTTTGCCGACACCGGCACCCGAATCGAGACCTATTACCAGGATGGCTCGATTCAATCCGTCACCGGCAGTGCTGCCTTTCCAGCGCGCTACGAATACGGAGCCGACGGCGGCGGTGCTTACACTAAGGAGATCAAGCTCGACGCCGGTGGCAGCGACACAAGTGAATGGACCAAGACTTACAAGGACACGCTTGGCCGCCAGTACAAGACTGTCTATGCAAGCGCCAGCGGCTCGCCCTCCTCTGTGTCATACTTCAACACCCTGGGGCAGCTTACGAACCAGCTCGACCCCGACGGGGTCTCCACCCTCTACACCTACAACCTCAAGGGCGAGCCCGCCTGCACGATCCTCGATAGCAACCGCGATTACACCATCGATTGGGCCGGCGGCGACCGCATCACCTTCGTCACGAATGATGTGGTATTCGACAACAGCACGTATGTCCGCCGCACCCGCACTTACGCCTGGACAACCAGCGCAAACGCCTCGAATCTGATTTTAACCGCGGAAATCTCGGTGGATGGCCTCCATTCCTGGAACACCATCTGGAACAACGGCACGCCCGTTACCGAGCGGACTGACACATTCTATGACCCGGCAAACGGCCGCCGTTATGTAACCAACACCGCTCCTGACGGTTCCTTCAACGTGAGCACCTACGTCAGCAACCAGCTTGCTTCCGTCGTGAAAAAAGACGCCAACGGCACGCAGCTTGGCCAAACCTCGTATGGCTATGACGCTCACGGCAGGCAGAAGTTTGTCACCGACGCGCGCGCCGGCACGACCACCAATTTCTTCAACAACGCCGACCAGATCAGCAGCGTGGTCACAACGTCTCCGGACGGCAACCAACCCGGCCAGAACACAACGAACTTGTTTGACAATATGGGCCAGGTGTGGAAGGTCACCCTGCCTGACAGCACCAGTGTCACCAATGAATTTTATCTCACCGGGCTCCCCAAAAGAACGTACGGCTCTCGTATTTATCCCGTCGCATACACCTACGATGCCCAGGGCCGAATGAAAACGATGACCAACTGGACAAGCTTTACCACGGGCGCGGGTTCGCGCGTCACATCCTGGAACTATGACACCAATCGCGGTTGGCTCTCAAGCAAGATTTACGACGGGGGTACCGCCGCGCCGACATACGCTTACACGGCGGCTGGTCGCCTCCAAGCTCGTCTCTGGGCTCGCGGCACCAACACCACCTACTCTTACAACAATGCCGGTGAAGTCGCCGGCACTGCGTACAACGATGGCGTTACGCACAGCGTCGCGTATAATTACGACCGGCGCGGGAGGCAAACGACCGTCACAAACGGCTTGGCCGTCTGCAGCCTTGCCTACGATGATGCCGGAAACCTCTTGAGCGAAGCTTACTCCGGTGGTCCCCTGGACGGCCTCTTCATCACCAATGCTTATGATACGCTCCTTCGCCGCACGACAAATGGCTTAGTCTCGGGTTCAACCTTGCTCGCCCAAAACCGCTATACTTATGATGCTGCCTCACGCCTCGCTTCTGTGAGCGATTCCACCAACAGCGCTACTTACGCCTACCTTGCTAATTCACCGCTGATCGACCATATTCTCTTCACGAACAGCGCTACGCTAAGAATGTCCACGACTAACCGATTTGACAATCTGAACCGCCTTCTCAGTGTGTCGTCCTCACAATCCGCTGCTCCTGCTGTCACGTTCAGCTACCCGTACAACACTGCCAATCAAAGGATAGGCGCCACGAACGCTGACAGCTCGTACTGGGTTTACGCCTACGACCGCCTGGGTCAGGTCACCTCCGGCAAAAAGTTCTGGTCGGATGGCACGCCGGTTGCTGGCCAACAGTTCGATTATGTGTTCGACGATATCGCCAACCGGACCTGGACGACCAATAACTCCAGATTGGCTCGGTACCTGGCCAACAATCTCAACCAGTACACCAACCGGGACGTCGCCGCTTATGTGAACATGCTGGGCTCGGCCAATTCCAACGCTACGGTTACCCTTTGGCGGGCAGACGGTTCATATGCCACCACCACTCGCAAGGGCCAATATTACCGGGGCGAGTTTCCCGTAAACAATAGCACCGGGGCCCTTTGGCTGACGCTCACGAATCTCGGCGTTGTTCAGGATGGCGCCAATCCCGACATCATCTCCACCATCACAGCGAACACATTCGTCTCCAAAACGCCAGAACTTTTCTCTTACGATGCTGACGGCAACCTCGCGAGCGATGGCCGCTGGACCTACACTTGGGACGCCGAAAACCGGCTTGTTTCCATGGTAAGCCTTTCCAATGCTCCAGCGGCGTCGAAACTCAAACTCGATTTCGCTTACGACTACCGGGGCCGCCGCATCCAGAAGATTGTTTCGGCCTGGAACGGCTCGGCCTACGCGTCCCAGAGCACCAACCGCTTTGCCTCCGACGGGTGGAATCTGTTGGCCGAGCTCGGCAGCACAAACGGCGTCCTTCGCGCCTACCTTTGGGGTCTGGACCTGAGCGGCACCATTCAGGGCGCAGGCGGGGTCGGCGGACTTCTTTTCGTGAAGGATGCATCGCTTGGGGCGCACTTCGCTGCCTGCGACGGAAATGGAAATGTCGTCTCCCTGACGAAAGCGAGCGATGGAACGAGCTCTGCGACTTACGAATACGGCCCCTTCGGTGAAGTCCTCCGCGCCACCGGACCGATGGCCAAGGCCAATCCTTTCCGGTTCTCCACCAAATACCAAGACGACGAGACTGACCTGCTTTACTACGGGTATCGGTATTACAATGCCAGCACGGGGAGGTGGTTATCGAGAGACGCAGCCGGGGAGGACGGTAGCGCGAACCTCTATGCCTTCGGGTTCAACTGCCCAGTAACCTACGTGGACGACGTTGGTCTCGAGCCTCGCAACACAGTTGAAATCGACCTCCTTGGACTCCATTACAGGTATGAGGGTCCGGACACAGGGTATACCCTCGGGCTGGATTGGGTGCTAGGTATTGCTCGTGACAGGCAGTATGGACCGGATGACCACCTCACGAAACAACTCAGGGACTCACGAGTGATGGAGATCGACCGCAATAAAGCTCGCTCCCTCCTGAGACATTTTTGCAGAACGCCGGGGGCTGAGGCGCCTTGGAACATTCCTATTGGGGGAGAGTTGAGTCAAATCCCGCCACTCGAATATGCTTTATGGCAATTCCCGAAGGACCTTCTAACAAACCCGGGTGCCGCGTTCATAGGCAGCATAACCTCAGGCACCATAGACGTCAGCAGTATCAACTGCTGCAAGTGTGAAGCCAAGATACAGGTGCACGCGGTTAACGTCAGTGGTACAGCCTCTGCCACACATAAAAAACCCAAAAATCGCCACTACGCAGAGGGACCAAACAGCTCGCTATTGCCCGATGACATTTTCGGACGGAAGGGCCCAATGCACACCTTTAAGCAAACCTTTGATTGGGATGAAACCCTCTCCTTTGGACCCTGTGGACTGTAAACGTAATATGCTTCAACAAGAGCGCTCGCGCTTGTGGTTTTTGTGTTTCGGGCTTTGTTGCGCATTGGCTCTAATGGGAGGGTGTTCTGGATCTAACGAACCAACCCGACGAGCCGAGCTAGAAGCAGAATTCCAGGACGAATTTGGATTCGAGCCAACACTGAGTATTAAGGACATCCACTGCAAGGTCCTGCACGTTGGAGACACTTGGGCCAAATGGATGCGCTTCGACTATGAAACCACTGCGTTCCAAAGAATAACGAATCAGAATTTCTTCACGGCACCACCCGAGGTATTGCGGAACCCCTGGAAAGCGCTGTGGAGCCAAGACCTGCAAACCACAAATCGTAATTCTCCGGCGTGGTGGCCAAATCCGCCTCTGCCCGAGGGGACAATGGTCTTTTACAAAGAGGGTCAAGTTACAAATTTCAATCGAAGCTATATCTATTTGTGGGTCGACGCTCCCAAAAGTAGAATTTACGTTAAATCTGCTGCTTGGGAATGAATGCCTTCGCAAAACTCTGTGGCCCGAAGGGGCTTCGCAGCAGAAGTGGCACGCCGGATTTGCTTTACTTTGGCTATCGGTATTACAATTCAAGCACCGGATGTAGCCCCACTTAGCCCGCTTCTCTTTCCCCGCATCTCCGGCACCGGGGCAGTTCCCCACCGCCAAGACACGGCGGCTTGCGCTTCACCGACACTCCCCTGCGCTTTTTACCCTGCCCGCTAATCCGCGGGCCTGTTTTTGCGGGGCTCGTCAAACGCTCTCGGCGCCCGTTGACACGACCTGCGCTTTCGTCATTTGAATCGGAATACCTACCAAGCCTTTGGTCGGCGAGGCGATCCGTGCAGTAATCCATCTGGTTCCGACTCCAGGCGCCAGGTGAGAGCAATTCATATAAAGCGCTTGAATCTGCGGGGATTAAAGTCCCAGAACCCTGCATGCAGCCAACGCCCTCCTGGTCTGGCGCTTGCTCCGGCGCCTGAAGGCCCCGTCCGCCTGGCTCGCCGCGGCGCTCTGTGCGTTGCACCCGGTCCAAGTGGAAGCCGTCGCGCGGATTTCCGAGCAAAAGATTCTGCTCTCGGCTTTTTTCCGTTTGCTGACGCTGTTGGCGTGGGTTGCCTTCACCGAAGAGCGCCCACAACCAGCTTGGTGCTTTTATTGGGTTTACCTGGGTTGTTACGCCCTTGCGCTGTGTAAAACGACCGCTTGCACGTTGCCGGCGGCGCTGCTGTTGCTCCTGTGGCTGCGCCATAAACCCGTGGGGCGCCAGCAACTTTTGCATCTGGCTCCCTTTATCGTGCTGGGTTTCGGCCTGGGATGGTGTCATGTGGTGGGAGCGCTACCATCGGGGCACCCAGGGCCAGCAGTTCGCAATGACCTCGCTCCAGCGCATGGAAAGATCAGCCATTAGGTTCATCGAGCAACCCTCAGGATTGGAAATTCGTTTTTGACCTGCCGCCGGGAACGTGGTAAAAAGCCTGATTCGTTGTACGGGCCAAAAAGAGCTGTCCAAAATCCCAATGAAATCGAACCCGCCCGCCAGCAAACCGGCTCCTCCCCGAAAACAGCAGCCGGTTCCGGGGGCCTCTCACCAAGCACGGACCGCTGCTCTTTGCACCCTGCTCTTCGGTCTCGTCCTCACAGCGTTTTGGCCCGCGATTAACAGCGATTTCATTCTATACGATGACTACGGTTACGTCACCGCCAACGACCACGTGCAACCCGGGCTGACATTCGAGGGCATCCGCTGGGCATTCGCTTCAGGGGAACAAAACAACTGGCACCCCCTGACCTGGCTATCTCACATGCTCGACTGCCAGCTTTTCGGTTTGAAGCCTTGGGGCCACCATTTGACAAGCGTCGTTCTGCACGCGGTTGCCACGCTCTTGCTTTTCCGGGTTCTGAATCTCATGACCGGCTCGAGCTGGCGGAGCTTCTTCGTTGCGGCCTTCTTTGGTGTGCACCCGCTTCGGGTCGAGTCAGTCGCCTGGGTGGCGGAACGCAAAGATGTGCTGAGCGCAGTGTTCTTCATGTTGACTATCGGGGCGTATGCGCGATATGCGGAACGGTCCGTCGCGCAAAGTCCAAGGTCGAAGATTCCGAACCGGGTAACGTTTCTGCAGGTCACAAAACGACCTGTGTTCTATTACGGACTTTCTTTAGGCTTCTTTGCGCTCGGCCTCATGTGCAAGGCGATGCTGGTCACGCTCCCCTTTGTGCTGCTGCTGTTGGATTTCTGGCCGCTCCGCCGCCTGCAGCTTTCGAGGTTCAACCTTAAGCCCTCGATCCTGTACGAAAAGGCGCCCTTTCTTCTCCTGGCCGGGATTGCAAGCGCCGTCACGTTCCTAATCCATAAAACTGGCGGCTCTGTGCAGTCGTTGGCTACGACTTCGCTCACATTACGCGTTGAGAACGCTTTGGTGTCCTACTGTCGCTATCTTGGCAAACTTGTTTGGCCCACGAACCTTGCGGTGTTTTATCCGCCACAAGATTACTGGCCGACTCCGGCGATTGTGCTGGCGGGCGCATTGATGTTCAGCATCTCAATCGGCGTTTTTCTGATCAGCCGGCGCACGCCCTATCTGGCGGTAGGCTGGTCGTGGTTTGTGGTGACTCTTGTGCCCGTTATCGGGCTCGTCCAGGTGGGTGGGCAGGCGATGGCGGACCGATACAGCTATCTGCCTTCAGTCGGGGTGCTGCTTGGCTTTGTGTGGGGCGCCTACGACGTGGCCGGTCGTTGGCGCAATCAGGCGGCTGCGCTCGGGGCGGCACTCATTCTCCTATTGACCGGAACGACTTGGCGCCAAGCCGGCTACTGGAAGAACACCGAGTCGCTCTTCCGACATGCTCTCGCAGTCACCAAGGGCAACTACCTCGCGCACACCATGTTGGGAATCGTGTTCTGCCAGCAAAACCGGGTCAAGGAAGGGATGGAGCATTTTGTGGAGTCGAACCGGGAAAGTCCATCGGGGCCTGAATCCTACGGCATCCTCGGTTACGCGCTCCTGGTCAGCGGCAACCCAGACGAGGCCATCCGGCAACTGCAACAAGGACTCGCGCTGGATCCGAACCTGCATAACGCGCACAAGAACCTGGGTTTCGCCTACCTTGCAAAACAGCAATCGAACCAGGCCTTGGTCGAATTCCAGCAGCATTTGAAACTGAACCCCGGCGATCCGGAGGCGCTAAACGCGGTTGGTTCGGTTCTTGTTAATCGGGGCTTGGTGGATGAAGGGATACACCAGTTCGAGCAGGCCGTGCGCGCGAAGCCCGATTTCGCCGAGGCCCGCGGCAATCTGGGCATCGCTCTCTGTCGGAAAGGACGCCTTGAAGAAGCCATTGCACAGTTTAGGATCGCGGTTCGGCTCAGGCCAGACTCAGCGGAGGCCCACAACAATCTCGGCATCGCCCTGGGCCGAAAAGGAAGCCGCGAGGAGGCTATTAGCCATCTGAAAGAAGCGTTGAGGCTTGAACCCAATTCCCCTTCAACTCAGCAGCAGCTTCGCGCCTTGACGGCTTCACCATAACACAACTTGTCATGCGGACCGGGCATAGCATGGTTCGTTTTATTGGTTGACAGGCGAGCTCGAACGTTTGTAGTAGTGCCTCATGCCGCGCAAACTGCGGGTGGAGTATCCCGGTGCCATGTATCACGTCATGAGTCGTGGCGACCGGTGCGAGGCCATCTATCTGGATGACGTGGACCGGCAGGACTTCATCAAAACCCTGGCCGAGGCGTCCGAGAAAACCGGATGGCAGATGCATGCGTATTGTCTGATGCGCAACCACTATCATCTGGTGCTGGAAACCCCCAACGCGAACCTGGTCGAGGGCATGGCTTGGTTGCAAAGCACTTACACCATCCGCTTGAATCACCGGCACAAACTCTCCGGGCACGTTCTAAGCGGTCGCTACAAGGCGCAGTTGGTCGAAGGCAGCGGCAACGGCTACCTCAAGACCGTCTGCGATTATGTCCATCTCAACCCCGTCCGGACGGACCTGCTGCGGCCCCCGGCAGCCCCTAGCCAACAGCCCAGCTCATCCAATAGATTCGTCCAACTGAAATCTGCAACAATTTTCACAAAAAGTGCCTAATCGCGACGATCTCGATGCCTTAATATATAGAGGCACGATGCTTTTTTGCTGCGCGT
>Ga0210408_10001430_pt1 | contig 25069 bp, 20 predicted proteins | sample IncBWH4MmetaG_FD_155471 | JGI IMG/M metagenome (GOLD analysis project Ga0210408, IMG submission 155471) | Forest soil microbial communities from Barre Woods Harvard Forest LTER site, Petersham, Massachusetts, United States - Inc-BW-H-4-M | ecosystem: Environmental > Terrestrial > Soil >...
TACCGACGGCGCACATTTTGCCAACTGCACACGGCGGGCAGGTGCCGCCGCCGCAATCCACATCGGTTTCGGTGCCGTTCTTGATGCCGTCAGAGCAAGTAGGCGCGGCGGGTTGTGAGCCAAAGTTCGCCCAGGGGTTGGAGTTGGTGAAGCCGGCGCCGAGGCCACCGAGGACCTGGCCATAGTCATTCGCGGCGACGATCGAGTAGTTCGACAGGGTATTACCGTAGGCGCTGTTCTTAATGAGCAAGTTCTGGGTGCCATCGACTTTGAAACCAACGCCGATGTTTGACCCGGCATGGTTGGCTTCGATGCGGTTGCCGTTTCCCAGCACATGCAAGCCGGCGGTAGCGGGGCCGTTCCCGTTGGTTTGGCAATTATTTCCGCTGGCAAAGCCGGCTGAGGTGAGCTGGATGCCGTCACCGGTGTTTTCCGTAGCGACGCAATCCCGGACCAGGGCGGCGAAGCCGGCGATGAGGCCATGGCTGCCGTTACGCGAGAGGCGAAGATGGTCGAATTGACCGCTGCCGGCGTTGCCGGCGTCGAGCCCGACCGCACCCCAGTTGGCGATGGTCCCGTTGTGGAGGGCGAGGTTTCGCTGGCTGGCGGGAACCAGCACGCCGGTTTGGGAACCCACTACGCCCGTGAGCGAGAAGCCGGCCAAATCAATCGAAACCCGATCGGCCTGGACGATGATGCCATTCTGACCGGAGGCGCCGGTCAAATTGGCGGTCAGATAATACGAGCCCGGGTTGGTAATGGCGAAGGGCAGACTGGAAATGGGAGTGCGAGGTTCGATCTGCGCCAACGTCTTCATGGTTGGCGCGGGAGCACCCGGGGGCGTTAAGGCCCCTTGTGACCAGGCCAGCAGCGGAAAGAAAAGGGCTGCCCCGAGCGTGGCCAGGACACGAACAGGAGTACGGGTCCTCATATCGATTAATTCACAAAGCGGTCACGGGGTCAAAGGGCGGAAGGCGCGGACGCGGTAAAAGCGCTTCGGGGCGTTGGTATCCGAAAGGAGGCGCGTGGTGGTGGCGCCATCAGGCGAGATGATCCCTAATCCGCTGTCCAGCCACATGGCCGGCGGCTGCAAGTCCAGCGTTTTGTCGAGGTAGTAAAAACGGGTGAGGACGCTTTGCCAGGTAAAACTGGCGGCGGTCCCGCCGGGCGTGGTGTTGTAGGACGTGATCACAAGGGCGTCATTCTCGTTAGTCGGATTGGTGCCGGCCAGATACTCCTGCAGATAGGACATGCCGTCGCCGTTGGGATGAGCATTTGGATTCACACCCAGGTGGCCGAAGTAGGTCAATTCCCACGCGTCGGGCAAGCCGTCGCTGTCCGAATCTGTCCCACGCGGGATGGTGTCAGTCTGCACGTGAGCGAAGGAGTTGCTCAATCCAATCCAGCCACAGTTGGCGCTATAAACCGAGCCGGTGAGATTCCCGGTCAGGAGATTGACGCGCGGGGCCCCGGTGCTTTCGAAATTAATCCAGCCGATGTTCGCGCCGTAGGCGTAGCCGCGCAGGTTGCCGAGGCCATCGGTGTTGACGCCGAAATCCGCGGCGGAGTTGTTTTGATATTGGATGCCGTTGGCGGGTGAACCGCTGCCCAGGCTGATCCAGCCCACATTGGCCGCGTAGAGGTAGCCGGAGCAGACGTATTCCCCAATGACGGCGCCGGCGTTGGTATCGCCGCGCCAGTCAATCCAGCCGAAGTTGGCGCCGTAGGCAAATTTGTTGGTGGCGTTGATGGTGGAGGCCCCGGCGGCGCTGAACGCGAAACTCGACAGGAAGAGAACCAAAGCAACCAACCCCTCACCCCAGCCTTCTCCCCTTAGGAAGGGGAGAGGGAGAACCCCTCGGCGGGTGATGCGTTCATGGTCCGAATGCATACGAAAAAGCAAAAGTACACCCTTCAGGGGCAGAGCCGCAGGTGCCCAGAAGTGCTCGCGCGATGAGGCTCGTCGTTTCATAAACCTGGGAAATCTTCTGTATTAATACCAGTTACCCACAAAAAAAGCGAGGAATAAAACACGCGAACCGCATTTTTTCAGGGCCCTGGTTGGAAGGGTCAGGCGTAACCCGGGCTGCCCGCACTCGCGGCGGTTGGCGGGTTGGCGGGTTTGGAGCCGCCGCGCAGCAGGTAAACCATCGCCGTCACGAGCAGCAGTGAGCGCACAAACGCGAAGCCCACCGATTCGAGCAACCTAAGAGACTTACTGCCGGCGGCCAGGCCCAGAAAATCCAGGTTCAGGCAGCCACAGGAAATCTGCAGCCCGCGCGCCCACGCCTGGCCGGTGACGATGGCGAAGACGACGCACAGAACCAGGGTCCAGAGCATGGCGGCGCGCAGCCAAAACCGCGAAAGCAGCATCAGGCCGCAGAAGAATTCCAGCCATGGCACCGTGATGGCGATGAGGCGCAGGAGGAGGGCTGGGAGCGCCAGTTGGTAAGCCACCAGGCTGGTGTAGAAGTCCTGCAGGTTGGCCAGCTTGGACAAGGCGGCCCAAATGAAAATTGCGCCGAGGACCCAGCGCAGAATGTTCCGCAGGTTCAGGTCAACCGTGACAGTCACGGCGCGCTCCCTTTCGCCACCTGGGCTTCGAATTGCCGGTACTCGGCAAACCCGCCCGGTATTTCGCGGACGTTGGTGTAACCGAGTTGCCCAGTGAGAACCGCAACCAGTTGGTGAGATAAAGGACATTTCAGCGACCCACAATAAACGACCAGCGCGGTGTTCCTGGGGTACTTGGCGGCAAACGCGGACAAGTCCGCCGGTGGGCTGCCGGCAGGGAGCGAGACCGCCCCGGGCACATGTTCCGTCTGGTAGTACACCGCCGCCCTGGCGTCCACCAAAACGATTTGCCCGGCGGACAGCAGCTTGCTGGTTTCGGGCCAGGTGAGGCTCGGCACAGCCGGAGCGGGAGCGAGGGCAGCGGTGGCCGGTGAAGGCGCGGCTTCGGTTTCCACGCTCAGGCTCACGGTCTCATTTTCATAGACGCTTTTGGGCCCGGCCGGAGCAGCCGGGCGGGCGGGGTCTGCCCGCGAACCGAAGGCGGGCTTCGGCGAAGCGCTAAGCGTGGCGCGCACGCCCAGCGGATTCGCGGAATTAAAGGCGAGGCCGACGACGAGGGCCGCGCCCGCGACGGCGGCCATTCGCAGGCCCAACTGGTTGCGATCAACGCTTTGCTCCCCGGTCGTGCTCATGAGTGGTTGATTACTTCGCCGCCAACAGCTTTTGAATTTCAGCTTCGAAGGTCGCCAGCGGCTGCGCCCCGATGATGACGAGGCCCTTGAGTTTGTCGCCGTCGGGCTTGCCCAGAACAAAGCTCGGGGTGCCGGAAATGCCGGCGGCGCTGGCCTCCAGGCCGTCTTGCTTCAGGCCGGCGTCGAGGGTTTTGGAGTCTAAACAGGTTTGGAATTTGGCCATGTCGAGCGAACCGGCCTGGGCCGCCCGAAGGATGTTGGTCAGGGAGAGATCGGCGCTCCGGGCGAAGAGCGCTTCGCGCATGGGCCAATACTTATCCTGTTGGGCAGCGCACAGGGCGGCCCGCGCGGCCGGCTCGGCATGCTGATGGAATGACAGCGGCAGGTTGCGGCTCACCAGGCGAAGTTTACCGGTATCGACAAACTTCCGCGCCAGTTCGGGCAAGACGCTGTCATGAAACTTCTTGCAGTAAGGACATTGATAATCAGTGAACTCGACCAGGACCACTGGCGCATCGGCGCGGCCAACGCCCGGTCCGGCCAGCATGACCGTTGCGAACGTGGGCGGCGGCGGGGCCTGCGGTGCGGGGGTCTTTTGGCGTTCCAACAAGGTGTGCACCTGGTGCAGCTCCTCCAGGATCGCGTCGGCTTGCGCTGTGGTGATCGTGCGCTTGCCCGCCTCCGCCAGACTGGCGCTGAGGTTTTCCAGCGGCACATCCTCTCCCGCGCGTTGCCAGCCATGGCGGCCGTCATTGAACCAGATTTTGAGCCGTGGATTCAGCAGGAGCCGGAGTCCCGCCAGGTTCAGCGCCGGCATGCCCAAGGTCGTGTCGCCGAGCCGCGCTCCGTAGAGACCTTGCTGCACGGGAATGGCAAGCGCGTTGGACGGGTTATTCGTCGAGCCCGCAAAGGGAAAATCGCCTGACGACCAAAGAATCTCGCCGCTTTGGTTCTCGAGCACGAACATAAAGTGCCCCGTGCCGGAGAACGCCCTTCCCTCGGCGCGCAGCTTGCCTTGGTAATTGAGGACCACGTTCTCCCGGCCCAGGCTGCCAAGAGACGCGGTCGCCACGGCCAGAATGGCCACCAACTCTGCAGTACGCTTCACAACAATAAAAATCTGCAACCTCGCAGGAGGGAGGGCTGAATTGAGGCGACATTAACACAGGGCTTAGGTCTTGGCAATCTCTGGCATCGCATCAAGCTCAGTCCCGGTCGTTCTCCGCGTGCGCGGCCCATAGGGGATAGGCGGCCTGGGAGCCTTTCATGGCGTGCCAGAGGATGCGGTTGAGGACGTCTTCCGGGCATTGATCAGGTTTATCAAGAGGCAGGCGCGCGGAGACGAGGGCTTCTTTGCGCAGCAGAGGGTCGGAAACCTTCTCCGGGTTCATTTGGTCGAGAGGAATATGATTCGGCGCCACTGAGAAGGGAGTCAGGTCCGGACGATTGGTGAAACAGTCCGACATAGGCGTCGCGGTGGCATCGAGTTGATTCATCGGGGGCAGTCCCAAAATCAGCTCCAGGGTGCGCAACACGCTGGTTTGGTTGTATTGAGTACTAACGACCGCGTGGCGCCGGGTGTAGGGGCTGACGACGAAAGCCGTCGTACGATAACCGCTAGCGTGGTCCCAGCCGTTCTGGGGGTCGTCTTCGATGCAAAAAAGGCACGTCTCGGGCCAGAACCGGCTGTGGCTGAGGGCGTCGATAATTTGGCCCAAGGCCAGATCGTTGTCGGCCACTTGCGCGGCCGGCGTTGGCGATTTCGGTTTCGTCCCGCTGGTGTGGTCGTTGGGCAAACAGCTGATAGTGAGGTTGGGAAGAGCGCCACTCCGCTCGAATTGCCTCAATTCCTTGATGAATTGAGCCGCCCGGAAAACGTCGGGGATGTTGAGGTCCCAGCCGACGGTGGTGGTCGCCAAATAAGGACGCAAGGATTCGATGGCTGGCCGGCTGCGGATTTCGATTTCACCTTTCTGGTTCGTGAAGTCGCGGTAAAAGTCCAGGAATCCGGGCGCGCCTTTTTTGGAAGGAGCTTTCCAGCGCGCCTCGGTAATGGCGAACTCTCCGTAATCGCGGAGGGTTTTGCCGTGGGCGAGGGCGTTGTCCCAGATGAACCCGGCCGGCGAGTAGGCGAGGGCATCAATTTCGTCGTCGCTCATGCCATCGACGTAGCTGCGCGGGAAACCGGCGAAGGACCGCTCCATATACTCGGTGGTGATGCCGGTGTCGGTCCATTGGTGACCGTCGGCACTGAGAATGCCGGAGCAATAGGTATTATCCAGGAGGACAAATTCGCGAGCCAGTTTGTGCTGGTTGGGCGTGACGCGCTCGCCGAAGACGCAGAGCGAGGCGTCGCCATTGCCTCCTGGCATATCGCCCAAGACCTGGTCGTAGGTGCGATTCTCTTTGATGATATAGACGACATGCCGGAACAGGCTTGGCTCGCCGACCCGGTCGGGCACCGGGCGCGGCGGCTGGCTGGGCCGCGGCGGCAGAGCCGCCTGCCGGAGCAGGGGGTAACGCAAGTTGGCCAGGGCAACCGAGGTGCCCGCAGCCAGACTGCGGGCCGAAGGAACGTTGAGCAAGGAGAGCGAGCCGTGATACTGGTGGGAATTGAACTCCGGCCGTCCGTCCTTGCGGGCGCGGCCTGGACCGAGGCCCTTCATATTGGCAACATAAAGGGCATCTCGCCGCGCATCATAAACCACGGCGGCGGGGAACCAGCCGACCGGAATTAAACCGAGCAATTTCGAGTTGCCCGGCTTGAAGGAAAGGACGGCGAGGGCGTTTTGGGTGGCGTTGCAGACGAAGAGTTTCCGACCCGCCTTGTCGAAGGCCAACGCATTGGGCTGGGCACCAAAGAGGTCGGCGGGATTTTGCCGGGCGCAAATGGTCTCCGCAACGCGGTCCGTGCCGGTATCGACTACGCTGAGAGAATCGCTGCCGGCATTGGCGACGACCAGCCAACGTTGGTTGGGTGAGAGGGCCAGCGCCGAGGCATGCAAACCGGTGAGCAGCTCAGATACGGAGTTTGAAGACGCGTTAGCGGGAGTTTGTGTGAGATCGATGACGCTGACCGAGCCTTCGTTGGCGATATACCGCACCGGGTCCACGCGGACGAGCGTGCCTTGCCCGGCGGGGCCGGTGAGGCCGCCGGCCGCCGGCCGCCGCCCGCCCCAGTTACTCACGTAAGCCTTCGGTCCCGCCAACACGACATCGTAAGGCGCGACACCCACGTCCCACAGCCGCAGCACCTGGCCGTCCGCCGCGTCCAATTCTGCCAGACGATTTGACAGGTTCAACGCGACGTAGAGCCGCCTGCCATCGGGCGAGACGGCGAGGCCGGCGGGAATTTCGGCTTTACGTCGCGGCGCATTGGCGGGCGGCAGCGGGAGCGTGAACAAGCCGGCTACGTTGCCGTCCTTGTCCACGCTGAAGACCTCGATGCTGCCATCGACGTTGGCCAGGTAGAGCCGCGAGCCATCCGGAGAAAACACCAGGCCGGTGTAACTGAGCTGGCGCTCGGTGTCGGGCTGGAGGATTTGCTCGGAAACCGGGCCGGGGGCGGGAGCGTGGCTTTTCCGGGGAGGCAGTGGCACGCGCTGGAGAATTTTTCCGTAGCGCGGAGCAATGACGGTGAGGTCATGCGTTTTGCCCGCCGTGACAAGCAATCGGCCATCAGGACTGAGCGCCAGGGCCTGGGGCCGCAGGCCGGGGAGCTCCACCTGCAGGCCTGCCGGCGAAAGGATTTGATTGGCCGGAGTGTAGAAGCGGTTCTCGCCAAGACGGCCGACGATTTCGGTCGTGGAAAAATCACGGGTGTGCACCGGCTGAGCTTCACACGCGGAGAGAACCGACGCGGCGAGCGCGAGGGCAAAGACTCGCTTTGCGTGCGCGGAGATTGCTCGCGCGGCCGGTTGTGGTGGTGCGGTTCGAAAGCGGGAGCAAGCTCCGCGCACCCCATACGCTTCGCGCGAGTCAAACTTAGTCATTCACATGAACGATTTTCGCCGGCGGAAAGCCATTGAACCAGGTCGCCGAGGCGCTGCTATAAGCGCCGATATTCTCCGCATAGACTAAATCCTCGACCGTCAACTCCGGCAATTCTTCCGAGAGGGAAATGGTATCCAGCGCGTCGCAGGTCTGGCCGAAGACGGCGCAGACCTCCGTCTTGCCTTTCTTGAAAGCTTTCAGGTGATACTGGCAATGATCGAAAATAATGCCGCTGAAGGTGTGATAAACACTGTCGTCGATGTAATAACAGGTTTTGCCGTCACGGACAGCCTTGCCGATGATGCGCGCCACAGAAGTAGCGGCGGTCGCCACCAGGAACCGCCCCGGCTCGGCCAGAATCTGGATGTCTTTGGGAAAGAGCCGGTCGATCTCGGCGTTGATTTTCTTCGCCAGGGCGCTGAAGGGCTTGACGTGCCGGTCGTAGGGCGCCGGGAACCCTCCGCCGATGTCCAGAATCTTGATTTCGTGCCCGCGCGATTTGGCTTCCTTCATCACCGCGGCGGAGACATCGAGCGCCTGGACAAAATTCTGAAAGTTGGTGCACTGGCTGCCGACGTGGAAGCTCAAGCCCTCGACCACTAGCCCGAGCTCGAAGGCCGCGAGGATGAGGTCCACCGCCTCGCCCGGGTCGCAGCCGAACTTGGAGGAGAGCTCGACCATGGAGCCCGTGTTAGGGACGCGCAACCGCAGGACGACCCCGGCGTGAGGGGCATATTGCCGGATTTTCTTCAACTCGCCGAGGTTATCGTAGGTGACCAGCGGTTTGTACTGATCGAGCGCCTGGAGGGTCTCCCGGGGTTTCGTGGGATTGGCGTAAATGATTTTGTCCCAGATGAAATCCTGTTGCTCTTTGGGCGGCAAATGTTTGATGTTTTCATACACCAGCATGAACTCCGGCAGGGAGGCGACATCGAAACTGGCGCCCGCCTGGTAGAGGGTGCGTACGATGGCTGGTTCGGCATTCGCTTTGACGGCGTAGTAACCCTGGATCTTAGGCAGATGTTTCCGGAAGGAGGCATAATTTTCGCGGAGCGTATCGTGGTCGATGACGACGACGGGTGTGCCCTGAGCGCGAGCGATGGCCTGGAGCTGCTTGGTGGTCATGTCGAGTCAGTTCAAGTTGCTGCTGGCTTTAAGGGGTTTCGCTTTCCGGCACAAGTGAAAAGAGGGCATGTGCGAGGTATTCGTAATCCGCCAGTGAATTATAGAGCTGGGCGGCGATGCGGAAGTAGCGGCGCTCCGGTTGGCCAAACCGGAAGAAGGGCACCTCGATTCCAAACTCGTCATAGAGCCGCAGTTGCTCAGCCTCGAATCGGCCGGAGCGCGGCCGGTCTTGAAAGCGCTCGGGCAAGGGCAACGTAGCCAGGGCGCCGAGCATGGTTTCGGGGCAAGGCGGTTCGATTTTTAATTCGCGACATAGGAGCCGGCGGGCCTTGATGACCAATTGGTGGTTGGCCTTCCGGATAGCAGGCCAGCCGCCAGGAACCATTTCCTGCATCCATTTAATAGTCTCGGCGGCACACAACCAAGGCGTCGGATCGAACGTGCCTGCCCAATCAAAGCGATCCTGAAGCGCGCTATAACCCGGCCGATGAATGTTGTTGCCATGGCTGATGAGGGCGGGCTGTATTTCGTTTTGTTTATCAGGCCGCACCCAAAGAAAGCCTGCGCCTTTGGGCGCGCAGACCCATTTGTGGAGGTTGCCGGTGTAGTACGCCGGCTGAAGCCTTTCGATATTCAGCGGCAACATGCCTGGGGCGTGCGCGCCATCCACGAGGGTATCGACGCCGCGCGCCTCCAACTCCCGAATCAGCCGCGCCACGGGGAAGACCAGGCCGGTGTTGCTGGTGACGTGATCGAGCATGGCCAGCCGCGTGCGCCGCGTGACGGCCCGGATTACGGCCTCGATGATGTCGTTCTCGTGATGCAACGGGAAAGGGACGCGAGCAACGACCAATTTGGCGCCGGCGTCGCGGGCGGCAGCAACGAGGACGTTGTGACAGGCGTTGTAGTCGTGGTTGGTTGCCAACAACTCATCTCCAAGCCGGAGCTTGAGGGAGCGGACCACGGCGTTGACGCCTGAAGTGGCGTTGGTGACAAAAACCAGGTCCTGCGGCCGGGCCCCGACAAACCGGGCGACAACCCTTCGAGCCGGCTCCAACCGTTCCTCGTATCGCCGCCACAGGAACTGGACCGGCTCGGCTTCCATTTGGCGGCGAAGTTCGGTTTGCAGAGCGAGGATTGCTTTCGGGCAAGCACCGAAGGCGCCGTGATTGAGGAACACTGAGCCCGGGGCCAGGCCCCAATGTTTGCGCCAACGTGAAGGCGCCGGACGGGTCAATCGGTTCGGTTTCACGCCGGCCATCCTAAGGAGGCGAAATCATTGGGGCAAAACCATAAAGCTGGATTTGAAGCATTGGAGCCAAAAACGATTGCCTGCGACGCGCCAGACCAGTAGCGTGAGTTCCACCAGTTTATGAAACCAATCCTCTGCAAGAATCAAATAGTAATCCGCCTGCTCGTCCTCGTGACGCTGTTTTTCGGCGCTGCTTCAAAAACAGGCTTTGCTGCCGGGCAAACCCAAATCCTCTTTAATGGCAAAGACCTGGCCGGGTGGCGACAACCCCACGGCAATTGGACGGCGGCCAAAGCCGCGGCACTGGACCCAGCCAACCCGGAAAAGTTCGTCATCACTCCCGGACAAGGAGTGCTGGCCAACGGCGCCAATGGCCGGACCGCGGACCTGGTGACGGAGGCGGAATTCGGAGACATGGACCTGCACGTCGAATTCTGTATTACGAAGCATTCCAACTCGGGCGTGTACCTGATGGGCCGCTACGAGGTCCAGGTGTATGACAGCTTTGGTGTCGAGAAAGACGCGTATCCGGGCATCGAGTGCGGCGGGATTTACCCGCGTTGGATTAATAATAAGGATGTCGAAGGCCATTCTCCGCTGGTCAACGCCAGCAAACCGCCCGGTGAATGGCAGACCTTTGACATCACCTTCCGCGCTCCCCGCTTTGACGCCAGCGGCAAGAAAATCGCCAACGCCACGCTTATCAAAGTTCTTCACAATGGAAAACTCATTCACCAGAACCTCGAGTTGAACGGCCCGACGCGTGGCGCGATTGCCGAGGACGAGAAGCCCGTTGGCCCGGTCCGACTGCAGGGCGACCACGGCCCGGTGGCCTACAGGAACCTGCGGGTACGAATGACTCAGACAGGCGCATCCTGATACGGCATGCTGGAAGCCCGCCTCCACGATTGAGAACCGAGCGCTAGTTTCTTAGGCGAAAGAACTGCGGGTCCGCGGCGCCGGTATTAAGAGGATAAGGGCTGGCCGCCCCCGGAACGTCGGCGAATGGACCAGTGACGTTGGTGGCGCTTTGGAGAAAGTAAACCCCGCTCCAACTGAGAATGCCCGGGGAACTGATGGCCAAGGCAGGCCTGAAACCAGCCGGATACCACAGCACCCGGTGGACGGCGTCCCACGTCAGGTAGCCAAGGGAGAAATTCTGTCGTGTGCCGTTGCCATAAGTGAACTCGCTGGTGAGGGGATACCCATAGTTGGCCGCGCCGTTGTTCGTGCCGTAAAAACTCCAGAGCCCGTGCAGGTCATTCAGTTCGAAGGTGCCGTTGGTGGAGGACATCAGCGTCAGCTTGTGATGCGAGCCGCCGTCGAAATCCTGAGCGTACCCGTTCAGAAAGGCATAGGTCCACGGACCGTGCCCATTATCAAAGGGATTCCCCAGAACGGCCTGGCCCCGGCCGTAGAAATAAGCCTGAATCGCGCTGTTGGTCGTGCGGTTGGCGTAAATGCCTTCGAACCGCTCAAAACGTTGATAATCCGGGTAGGAAGATTTAGGACTGCCGGAAGAATCCACCACGCCATACCAGAGCCCGCCGGCTGGGTTATCCTGCCATTGAAACCAGATCGCCATCTGCACGTAAGGCGTCGCCTGAATCGCACTGAAAGCGGTGACGAGATTGGTGTCCTGGAGGGCCTGGGACACACCGCTGGCATTGGAGCTGTTGGTGGTTTTCCAGCCGAACTCGGTGATAAACGTCTTCTTGAGCGTGCCGGCGCCTTCATACTTAGTGCAGGCCTGGTGCACCCAATCGAGGTATTGGCGAAAAGTATTGGAAGAAACCGTCCCGCCCGTGCTTAGATACAGGTGCTCGCCGAGTCCGTCCAGAGGGTAGGCGTTGTAGTTGGTTTTGATATAGTTAAAAGAAGCTCCCTTGGAGATATTTGTTCCCGTGTTGTAAGTGTCATCAATGAATTGCGCGCCGGCATTGCCGTAGCTGCTGATGCCGCCGATGTTATGACCAAACACACCGCCAAAGAACAATGTGACATCGGCTATCTGCTGTTTGATGTGAATCGCCTCCCAGCTTCGGGCCAGCAGCCAGCCGTAATTTGAGGGGTATAAAAAAGTGCCGCCCACACCATAACTGGTCGTCCAGGAGTTGGGCTCGTTCCACAGCTCGTAGAATTTCACCCGGTCGTGAAAGTGCGTGACGATAGGCACGACGGCGTTAGTGGCGTAGCCCTCAACGTAGGCATTATCCCCGTTGGCCCCGGGATTGTTTTCGGAATTATTTGCTTCCCAGTTTGATTGGGCGTCGGGCCATGAGCCATTATCGATTAGAAGCAGGACCTGGATCCCGGCATTGCGGGCATTGTTCACCGCCGAATCGTAATAACCCAAAATCGTACTGTCCCAATGGGTGTGCGTCCCGAAGAGCCGCATTTCGATACGAATCCAACCGGTCTCGCCCTGGCTCATCTGCCCGGCCACAGTCGAGCTCAGCAGGATGTCACCCGAATTATCGACCGCCCAGCCGTTATCATTTCCATAAGGGCCGCCCGCATGGACTGGCAATGCCAGGCTGAGGAAGGAGGCGCACCCGGCGATTCGGAACAGCTTCGTCATGTGTGTATCGACCAGGCCAGACCCGTTGGATAGGCCGGGCAGAAACCGGTGTCGCTCCAGCCGCAGGTGAACAGATGCCGGTCAGGCCCCTGATTCACCGGGAGTGATTGGGAGCGCCATTTTTTCAGTCCCGCGGATGATGGTCAGCTTCGATTCGACCCCGATTTGGTCGCCCGTCAGCAGTTTGTGCAGGGCGTCAATCGAGGAGACCGGGTGGCCGTTAAAATCGACCATCATGTCGCCTTCACGCAATCCAGCGCGCGCCGCCGGACTGCCCGGGGCCACCGAAATCACCAGCACGCCACTGGCCGCCGGCAATTGATGGTACCGCACCAGGCGCCGATGCAACGGCACGTTCTGCCCGCCTACGCCGATATAACTGCGCCGGATTTTGCCGTCTTTGATCAACCAGCCCGCCACGAATTTGGCGGTGTCGATCCCGATGGCAAAACAGATGCCTTGAGCCGGCAAAATCACGGCGGTGTTAACCCCGATCACTTCGCCGCGCGAGTTGACCAGCGGACCCCCGGAGTTGCCGGGATTGAGGGCGGCGTCGGTCTGGACAATGTCGTCGATCAGCCGGCCGGTGTTGGCGCGGAAGGACCGGCCCAGGGCGCTGACGACGCCCGCGGTGACGGTGCATTGAAATCCATACGGGTTGCCGATCGCGATGGCGACCTGCCCGACCCGAATGCCCTTGGAGTCGCCCAGCCGCACCGGCCGCAGTTGCGGCGCAAAGACGCGGATCACGGCCAAATCGCTGTCCGGGTCGTCACCGACAAGGTGGGCGTCGGGCCGGCGGCCATCGGCCAGGGCGACCTCGATGCGTTCGGCTCCGTGGACGACGTGGCTGTTGGTCAGCACGAATCCGTCGGGAGTAATCACGAAACCCGAACCGCTTCCCTGGCGCTGGCCATCGCGCCGGCGCACTTCGATGTTGACCACCGAAGGTCCAACCGCCTCGGCGGCATGCACCACGGCCGTGGAATAGGCGTCCAGCAACTGGTCATCGCCCGGCGCAACGGGAGGCGCCGGCGCGACGACCGGCTCCGGCCCGGAGGAAACCGGGGAGAGCTCGAGTTCCTGCGCAAAATCGCTGTCTGCAAACTTCATAAGGCTGTCCGAATGCAACATGCGGTAACTTTCTTCCAAACCCATGCCCTGTCAAATTGCGGCGGCCGGGGCTGCCCTGCCTCGGACGCGCCGTGGGTTGCGGCTCCGGAAAGTCCGCGAAATGGCAACGGGTTCCGCCGCCGCCGGATGGGGTGAGTGCCCCATTTCGAGGTGAGTAATGTTGTTTAACATTAAACGCGACTCGCCAAGGGGGGTGCGAGTTGAAGTGGGAAAGGGCGGTGGCATGTGGTGGTGCCACCGCTCGTTTTCCTGTACCCCCCCCGGTTCGTAAAAGAAAATTCCCCTCCCTGCCTCCGCGTGGCTATATTGACCCCCGAATGATCGATTCCGGAGCCTCGCCCGAGCCGGCCGCTGCGCCGCCGATGGCGCCGGCGTCCCATCCTTACGCGGTACTGCGAAACCGGGATTTGGCGCTTTATCTGATTGGCCGTTTCGTGGCCTCGCTCGGACAACAGATGCTCACGGTTGCCGTAGGGTGGGAACTGTACGAAAAAACGCACTCGGCATTGATGCTGGGGCTGGTCGGCCTGACCCAGATGTTGCCGATGATCCTGTTCACGTTGCCGGCGGGACACGTCGCGGATAACTTCAACCGGAAGCAGATCATTATCGTGACCACCTTCATGGTTGCGCTGGCCAGTATCGGCCTGGCCCTCATCTCCGCCTCGGGCGCCCCGGTCTTTTGGATCTACGGCTGCCTGTTCGTCGCCGGCACCGCGCGCACTTTCCTTTGGCCGGCAAGTTCGGCCTTCCTGCCCCACCTGGTCGTGCGTCAGGATTTCGCGCGCGCGGTGGCGTGGAGCAGCGGCAGTTTCCAGCTCTCATCGGTGGTGGGCCCCGCGTTGGGCGGCGCTTTGATTGCGGTGACCCGTTCCGCGGCGCCCGTCTATGCCTTCAACGCCGCCGCGGCGTTAATCTGCCTTGTTCTGATTAGCCTGGTGAGGCGCCATCGTGCGGCCGCCGTCAAAGAAAAGATGACGGTCCGCAACCTGGGCGCGGGATTCAAATTCGTGTTCGCCAGCCCGATCATTCTGGGGACGATCACCCTGGACCTGTTCGCCGTTTTGCTGGGCGGGGCCACGGCGTTGCTGCCGGTCTATGCCAAGGACATCCTCAGGGTGGGCCCCAGTTACCTCGGTTTGTTGCAGGCCGCGTTGCCTCTTGGCTCGCTGCTCTGCGCGCTGGTGCTGGCCCATCGGCACCCGCTCCAGAAAGCCGGGCGGGCGATGCTGTGGGCGGTGGCCATGTTTGGTCTGGCGACGATTGCCTTTGGGTTCTCCACCTGGTTCTGGTTCTCGTTTCTGATGCTCTTTGTGTGTGGGGCGGTGGATAATATCAGCGTCGTGGTGCGTCATACCCTGGTCCAACTGCTTACGCCCGATGAGAAGCGCGGGCGGGTTTCCGCTGTCAACAGCCTTTTCATCGGCACGTCAAATGAACTGGGCGGATTCGAATCGGGCTTTGTCGCGCATCTCGCCTCGCCGGTATTTTCGGTTGTCTCGGGCGGCGTGGGAACGATTCTGGTAGTCATCGCCGTGGCGCTGGTTTGGCCGCAGATAAGAAAATTCGGGCGGCTGGACGGAGCCTCGGAAAAATGAGTTAAATCAGTTAAATCGGTTAATGAAGTTAAATAGGGCATGGGCGGGTAAGGAACGGCTGGGGCACCGCCGCGCTTCCACCTATTGTTGATTTAACCGTTTTAACTCTTCTCGCTGGGGATTTGACCACCCGGTCGCTTTTGTGCATTTTAGTGACGGCTTTTAACCAAAAGGGAATTCGCGAACTCATTTCCCCGATGTCACATGCGCCAGATAACAACAGCTTTGGCTCCGGCCGGTGCGAATGGGCATGAGACCCTTGGAGGCAAGCCGGCGGCCTTCGAATTGCCTCCGGGCACTTTGAGTTTCCTGGCCGCTTCGTTCAAAAAGCAGTGGCGCCGCTACCGCAGGGAACTGAAACGCTGCCAGAAGAAGTTTTCCGCCCGAGGCGTCCATGAATCGCGCGTGGCGACCCGCCGGCTGCTCTCGATGATTGAATTGCTCAGCTCGTTCATCGGCCCCGGACGCGTCCGAAAGATGGAAGCCGCGCTCAAGCGGCACCTAGATACGTTCGATGACTTGCGCGATACGCAAGTACAGTTGGGGACCGTGGCCAAAATGCGGCAGTCGTATCCGGCCGCGCGCCAGTTCCACGCCTTCCTCCGCAAACGGGAGGAACGGTTCGCCCGCAGGACCCGGAGAAAGGTCAAGCGCATCAAAACCGCCCGGCTGGCGAAACTCATCGCCGCCGGTCGCGACGAGCTCAGCCGGTCGCAAAAGAAATCCGCGCCGCCGGCCGCCAATGCCAGGCTGCTGCGCTCCGTCGATGTCGCCTTCGAGCGCACCCAACGCTTGCGCGAACACATCGCTCCGAAAAAACCGGCCAGCATTCATTGCACACGGGTTGCCTTCAAAAAATTCCGCTACATCGTCGAAACCCTGGCCAAGTACCTGCCACCCGCGGACGAAAAACTCCTCGCCGCGATGCACGGCTACCAGACGATGATGGGCGAAATCCAGGACGCCGAGGTGCTGTTCCAGAGCTTTGCCAGATTTGCGCGAAAGAAAAGGCTCGAAACCGCAGACGCCCGCCGCTTCCGTGAGGAGTTGCTGCGCCGCCGCGTCTGGCTTACCCGCGTGTATCTGGACGCTGCCGATCAACTATTGGAGTTCTGGCCCAGGCGCGGCATTACCGGTCGGCGCGGTGTGCCCTCGGCTGTCCACCGGAAGAAGCACGCGGAAGCGGAGCGCCGCGCTCGAGCAGCGCCCCACCCGGCAAGGAGCGAACGATGAACTTTTACGTCTTGCGCCACGGCCTGGCGGTCGAGCCCGGCACCCCCGGTTACAAAGATTCCGAGCGTCCGCTTACGCCCAAAGGTGAACGCAAGCTTTGGAGGATTACCGAGGCGATGGCGGCGATGGACCTCTCATTCGACCTCATCGTCTGCAGTCCTTATTTGCGGGCGCGCCAGACCGCGGGGATCGTCGCGGAGGCCTTTGATACTCGTAAGAAACTGGAATTCTCCGAAGCCCTAGCGCCCGCGGGCAGCCCCAAGGAACTGCTCGGTTGGTTAAACCATCGCAAACCTTCGCCGGAAAATGTTTTGCTGGTTGGCCACGAACCTTATTTGAGCGAATTGATCTCACTGCTGGTTTCCGGCGATGCGGGGTTTTCGGTCACAATGAAGAAAGGGGGTCTGTGCAAGCTTTCCCTGAACTCAGTCCCGTACGGACGTTGCGCCACGCTGGAGTGGCTGCTCACGCCCAAACAGATGGCGCTGATGGGGCTGGGATTAGCGGATGACTAAAACGTCGGAGCGCAGACCCCGGCTACCTCTTCGGAAAGAACGTTTCCATCAGAGGTCCTCGCTCGGTGGCCACTTTCACGCCCTCGTGAATGTGGTGTTTATCGAACCAGCCTTGGGGAGTCTCCAGCACAAAGCGGATATTATCGGACGCGGCGACGACCGCGTTGGTGTTGTGCGGCTCGAGCGAGTGGATTTCCTGGATGACGCCATCCGGGCGGATGTAGGCCGCCGAAAGCGGCAGCGGACAGTTCTTCATCCAAAACGAAGCGCGCTGGGTATACGGCAGGGGAAAAAGCATCCCGGCGTTGTCCGCCATATTCGTGCGAAACATCATCCCGGTGCGCTCCTGCTCCGGTGTCAAGGCTAGTTCGGTCACGAGCTCTTCCGCTCCCAGCCAAATTTTCAACGTCGGCAATTTCGCCTGCGCCTGGGTCGGTTCATCCGGATCGCCGGCGGCGGGGGCGGGCGCCGCCTCCGGCTTCGAACAACCACCGCCCAGCGCGCCGGCCAGCGCGAGCGTCAGGAGCCATCTTCCGTTCATAACATTCAGCATGAGAGAATCCCCCGCCCGTTTCAACTCCGCACTTGAACATCCTTGCAATTGGCGACGTATTTTATCAATCTGTAGTATGAAACCGAGTAACAGGTCTTATCACAGGGCTCCCGGCTGGCTTGGCCCTTCGGCCGGCTTGTCGCGCCGCCGCTTTTTGCAGGCCGCCGGCCTGGGTTGCCTGGCCGCGCCCTTCCTGGTTTCCTGCACGAGTATCCAGTCCCGGCCCAGAACCATTTCGCCCAACTCGAAACTCGCCCACGCCTGCATCGGCGTCGGCGGCATGGGCTGGGGTGACCTGAACAATTTCATCTCGCACCCGCGTGTGCAGATCGTCGCCCTCTGCGATGTCGACTCCACCCACCTCGAAAAGGCCGGCAAGGCAGTCCCCGGCGCCCGCCTGTACGCCGACTGGCGCGAGCTGCTCCGCAAAGAGGGCGACCAGCTTGATTCGGTGAATGTCGCCGTGCCCGACCATATGCACTTTGCGATCGCGTACAACGCCATCCGGCTAGGCAAACATGTTTATTGTCAAAAGCCGCTTTGCCACGACGTGCTCGAGGTGCGCACCCTGACCCGAGCCGCGATCAGCAAAGGCGTAGTTACCCAGCTCGGCACCCAGGTCGCCTCGTCCGTTCATGAGCGCACCGCCGTGAAGTGGCTTCGGGAAGGCCGCATCGGCAAGATCACCCACGCCTATTTGTGTTCGAACCGGCCGGGCGCGGTCGAGAGCTACCGCCTGGCCGGACCGCGCCCGGAGACCGGCGAAGCGGCTCCCGAGTCTTTAAACTGGGATTTGTGGCTCGGCACTGCCCCGGTGCGGCCATACGTCCCGGACATTTACCATCCGGTCAAGTGGCGCGCCTGGCAGGACTTCGGCACCGGCTGGTCCGGTGACATCGGCTGTCATATCTTTGACCCGGTTTGGAAAGGGCTCGGATTGCGGCCGGCGCTGGCGGTCTCCGCCGAGGTGCAGGATTCCTGGAAGAGTTCCCCCGAGCGGCGCGCCGACACCTGGCCCCAGGGCGACCATATCACCTGGACCTTTCCCGGCAACGAACTCATTGCCGGCCGCGAACTCGCGCTGGAGTGGTTCGACGGCGAGTATTATCCTCCCGAACACATCCGCAAACTCTACACCCCCGAGCTCAAGGACTATCCTCCCGAATCCTCGATGCTCATCGGCACCTTGGGCTCGCTGCTCATCCCGCACGGCTACCCGCCGCAGTTGCTGCCCGAGGAACATTTCAAAGACGTCAAGCGGCCCCAACTGCCGGAGCGCAATCACTATCACCACTTCGTCGATGCGTGCCTGGGTGGCGAAAATACCGAGTCACACTTTGCCCAGACCGGGCCCATGACCGAGGCGATCCTGCTGGGCACCGTGGCCATTCGCCTGCCGGGCCAGGTGCTGTCCTGGGACAGCACCCGCCTTAAAGTCACCAATCATCCCGAAGCCAATTCCTATCTGCAACGCACCTATCGTGACGGGTGGCACGTGGCGCGATTTTAGACGAACAAGTGCGCTGGTTGCGTGCACGGACTTGCGCCATAAGTCCTTGCGCCGGGTCAGGGGACGCGTGCCCCTACGCGGCGCACTTTTGTCGCTATGTCTAAAGTGGGACCTACCTACCAGCGCCTACCAGGACCTACCAGGAGCTACCACCACCTACCTTGCGGTTACCGTACGGCGTCGGCCACCTACCGCAGGGATACCAACGCCGGTGGTACGGCTACCGGCGAGATAACGAATGGTCCAAAGGCCAAGGTCCAAGATCCAAAGGCACGGGCGGGTTCCCATCCGAAAATCGGAGCAGGGGGGATGCTGGATGCGGAAGTGAGGAGATAGGCGCAGATGGGAGCGGTTTTGGGTTTGATTTGGCGCCGTTGCGCAATGTTAGCCGATGTTAGCCGCGGTTAGCCGATGTTGCGGAGTGAGGACGAGGGGTGGGGGTGTTAGGAGTTGGTGGCAGTTGGAGATAGATAAGGACGAGCGAAGGGGACGAGAGGATGAGGAGGAGATGATGCATATATGGATATAGTACCCCCCCTTAAACTCGTCAGGTCGTCAGGACATCGGTAAACACGGGCGATTTTGAGTTTTTAATCCGTCAGGTTATCCGTCAGGACCCGTCAGGACCCGTCAGGACCCGTCAGGACCCGGTAAACACGGGCGATTATGAATCTGCAATCCGTCAGGACCCGGTAAACACGGACTTTTTTACGTGTCCGAGACGGCATGGCCCGGTAGATGCGGTGGATCGTTAATCTAAAATCCGCCTGGACCCGGTGAACAGGTTGCTTTGAATGTCCGAGGCATGAGAGGCCGTTAAATACGGGTGATGAGTGTATGATTTATGATTTGGGGCGTTAGCCGCTAAAAGCGGGTCCAGGAAGAAAGGAGGAAAAAGCTGAAACGCGGCCAAAGTCCAAAATCCAACCAACTGCAGAATACAATCAGAATACAATTCTGCCGATGTTGATCGTCCGCCCGAAAGCGCGGTGACGTTTGGGCACCCAAACGCGGCTGTCTCGTCGGCTAAAATACAACCCGAGCCACTTGGGGCCTGCACTTCGACGAGCTTGTGGGACTCGCCCAGGCCCTCAGAGATCATTGGTTATGGACGAGCCAATGCACCCAAGTATCCCGGCCCGTTCGGCACGGTGTCCCAGTGAAGCGAATTCCGGGGCACGGCGCGGGCTTCGCCAAATCGGGCGCTTTGGCTGATTTGCCTTGCTTCTAAGACGGCATCTCTCGCATAGGGCCTAATCCCCATAGCCCCAAACTATCTTCCTGACCAATATTCCCCCTTCGCGTTTTCTTTGTATGCGCGATGATGCGCTATTACTGCTGGTTGAGGACTCCGAGGACGATGCGCTTTTGCTTCGGCGCGTTTTCCTGGAGGCCAATATTGTCAATCCCATCCAGGTCGTCAGCACCGGTGAGGAAGCTCTTGAATACCTTAGTGGCTGCGGTCGATATGCGAGCCGCGCCGAATTTCCCCTCCCCGCTCTTGTCCTGCTCGATCTCAATATGCCGGGACTGGATGGTTTCGAGGTCCTGAAATGGCTTCGCCGCCGACCGACCTTTAACAGCTTGCGCGTGGTAGTGCTCACGGCTTGGGATGCGGTAAGGGATATTAACCGCGCCTATAAACTCGGGGCCAACTCCTTCCTCACGAAACCCAACCGCTTCGAGCAAGTCAGCCAAGCCATTATCGGGTATTGGTTATGGTTGAGCAAAGCCCCTGAGTTTTCCCGCCCCGCGCCCGTGTGCGCGAAGCGGAGAACGCGGGAACGAGAGAGCGCACTGCCTAAGTAAACACGAGCGCCCCTGCCGGCCCTGTTCCGCAGGATTCATTCGCCGTTTCACGTTTTAGCTCAACAACGCCGCTCCAGCGCAGCGGCCCCGCGACACCGCCATCCAGGACATTCTCAGCGCCTATCCCGGGGCGCCCCAACTCATGGCGGACGTTTTCAATGGGGCCGCCGAACACCACGGCGGAGCCACGATGTACTGGGACACCGCCTCCAAGCTGGAAAACCCTTCGGCCCGAGCCTACGCCATCTCCGCGTTAATAGAACCGATGCTGCTGACCTCCGGATTGGCGGAGACCCAAACGAGAATCGATGGCTTGGCGCCGAATAGTCTGGAGCGAACCGTTGCGGAAATCATCATGCAGAACGCGCTGAAAAAACCGGCAGTGGCGATCCACCTGGGAAACAGCGGCGAATAAACGCGAAACCGGTTCAGGAAGAAAAAACCCTGACCCCGACACAATCTATCAAAACAACGACGGCGGTTGCTCCACCAGCCGCCTGGCCGACTCAACGTGATAAGTCGTCTGGCATTTCGGGCAGAGCAGGTGGAACTCATAATAGTAATCGCGGCCCGGTTTCCATTTGCCTTTCCGCTTGATGACCGGCGTTCCACATTTCCCGCACGGCTCGCCTTCCTGCATGTCGGGGCGGACGCCTTCGGTCTCAGGCTTGCTCTCGTAACCGTCGTCCACCGGAAGATTGGGCTGGCGCAAGGCGGCCATCGCGAGTTGGTCACACCGTTCGTTTTCCAAATTGCCCGCGTGACCTTTCACCCAACGAAATTCCACCTGATGCGTCTGGCATAACGCATCCAACCGCTGCCAAAGATCCACGTTCTCCGGTCGCTCGGTCCGGGTCCGCCACCAACTCTTCTTCTTCCACCCCACCACCCAACCCTCCGTCATGGCTTTGACCAGATACTGAGAATCGCTGTAAAGCGTGACCTTGCAGGGCTGCTTCAACAATTCGAGGCCCGCAATGGCGGCGTAGATTTCCATCCGGTTGTTGGTGGTCAGCCCGTTGACGGGAACAAGGTCGAGGCCCAGGTCGAACTCAGCCAGGTCGAGCACCTGCACCGGCAACGAACGCCCCGCAGGATGCGCCACGCGCAGCCGGTCGGCCTCCTGCCAGATGCGCTCCTTCGGAATGAAGGGCGCCTTAAACTTGCGAGGGTCGGTCACGGGTGCCGGGCGCTGTTTATGATTTCGAGCAGTTTTTCCAAATCCTCCCGCGAAGGTTTCTGACCGGAGAGCGTTCGAAAGAAAACCGGCAGTTGCGCCACCAGCTTCTCGTCCTTGAGCACATAATCGGGTATGCGGCCGACATCTACCGCTGCAAGGTCGAAAAATTTGAGCCAATCCGGCGAGCCCGGTTTCAGGCCGAGCTGTTTCGCCCAAGTGCGGAGGGTTTCCTCGTCGCGCGGCGGAGCGAGAACTTCGCGCTCGATTTTGCTCCAATTGCTGGGGTCGTGGCCGTGCTGCAGGCAAAATTCGCGCAGGCCAAGGCGCTGCCGCGCCCTTAATTCTTTGATGAATGCTCCAAACATAGATCTGTGGTATAAACATTACCACGACGCCGATAGTTGTCGAGGGAAGAATTTTGACTTTCTGGACTCGCTCGTCCTTCGATCTTGGACTTTGGAGCTTGGACCCCAGAGTCCCATCCACCAACAAAAACACTTGAGTCTCCCGTTATCAGCCAGGTTTTGCGGACGAAACTTTGGCCGGCAACCGCCCTTTGAGATCTTTGGCTGTGAATGGCCCTGGTGAGGCGATCAGTTGACGGGCGGCTTCCACTTGCTCCCACACATTCCATAACAAAACACCCCGCACTCGACTGTTTTGCAAGTAGTAGATAACGCCTTCCTCGTTGGGCCGTTTCCAGTCAGCAAATGTCTCCAAGCGCGAATCCAGTTCACCGACCGCCTCGTATCCCAACTCAAACATATCGGAATAAAAGAAGGGCAGGTGATGGTAAGCCTCCGATTTGCCCGCCATGTTGCGCCCGGCCAGGCGCCCCATTTTGTTGGCGTTATCCTCGTGTTCCACCCGGATGCGCTTTCCTAAAGCAGGGTTGTAAAATGACGCAACGTCCCCGGCGGCGTAGATGCCAGGCTGGCTGGCACGCAGGAACTCGTCCACGACAATTCCATTTTCCAACTTCAATCCGATGGCTTCGGCAAGCTCAACGTTGGGCTCGATGCCGACTCCCGCCACGACGCCATCCACGATGATTTCCTGGTGACTGCCGGTTTTCAAAACCTTCTGGTTGCCGCGCGTCTCCAAACCAACAACCTTTTCACCCGCCATTAGCACCACCCCCTTTTGCTTGTAGAAGCTGGACACAAATTGCGCAAGAGAACCTGGGAGGAGGCGGTCTACGATTTCTTTGCCGGGAAAAATCATCACGACTTCTTTTTGGTCCAGAGCCAGGGCCGCGGCGATTTCCGAGCCGATGAACCCGGCGCCGATCACGGCAAACCGCTTGCCCGTTTCGGCCATCGCCCGCAGCCGCCGGTAATCCGCCAGGGTGCGGAAGTAAATAATCTGATCATCGCCGAACGGAAGCCGCCGTGGTTTGCCTCCGGTGGCCAGCAAGAGTGTTTGGTAGGTGAAAAATTCTCCCGTGTCGTCCACCACTCGCTTCTGACGGGGTTCAATCCCTTTGACGACCCGGCCAAGGTGAACGCTGACTCCTTTGTTCCCGGTTTTGCGCCAGATGGTGTCCACGGCCTTCCCATTCCAAAGTCCCTTCGAGAGAGGGGGCCGATCGTACGGAGGGTCCGATTCCGCGGTCAGGAGCCCGATGCTGCCGTTTGAATCAACTTCACGGATGCCCTCCACCGCGGCCGCGCCGGTCATCCCGCCGCCCACAATCAAATATTGGTAGTTCATCATAATTATTCTCTCCGTGTTGGCCGGGCGTTTTTACTTCGATCGCCAACCTTCCATCCGAACTGATCCGAAGCAATCCGAACCTTAAAATATTTTTCTTCTTTGATGCTTTGCTGGTGTTTGGAGCCTGGTCTTTGGTGTTTATTCGTGCACGGATCTTATCTTTTGTTTGCGGTGACCGGAGGCTGCGGTACTCTGACAGCATACATCACAAATGCTTTGGTCCTCCACAGGCCATGTTCCGGCAGGTTTGGCAGCGGTGATGCTGGCGGCGATGGGGAGCGCGAGCTCCATCGCCCAGCCGCTGGGCGCCACGAACGAGCCTGATCCGGCTGAGGGGCTGGTCTTTCGCTCGTGGGGAACCGAAGCGGGACTGCCCCAAAACACCGTCAATGCGATTGTTCAGACCCGGGACGGATATTTGTGGCTCGGCACGCGCGACGGATTGGCGCGGTTCGATGGTGTGCACTTCACGGCTTTCGGGCTTCACGAGGGACTGCAGAGCGTGGAGGTGCTGGCGTTGTACGAAGACAGCCGCGGGACGCTCTGGATCGGCACCAGCGGCGGCGGGCTGAGCCGATGGACCGCGGGTCGAATCGAGAGCGTCAGTTTCCCGCAGCACCTGGGGGCGAGCGACACCGTAACGTCGCTGGCCGAGGATGGCGCCGGCCGCCTGTGGATTGGCACTCTGGCCGGGCTGACAATTTGGGAGGACGGGAAATTTACGCAGGGCGATGAATTGGGGGCACTCCGCCACGCGGGGATCCGGGCGCTGCGGCACGACTCCAGCGGGGCCATGTGGATTGCGACGCTATCGCAGGGCTTGTTTGAGTTTCGCAACCAGCAGCTAACCGAAAGCGTGGGTCCGGCTGGAAACGAACGAATTCTTGCCTACTGCCTGTTGGAAGATGCCACCAGCAACCTTTGGGCGAGCGTCGGAAACGGCACGGTGCTGTGCCGGCAGCAGGGCGAGTGGGGCCGCTTCACGGAGACCAACGGGCTTCCCTTTGTTTACGTGACCTGCCTGGCGCAGGACAAATCCGGGGCCCTCTGGGCAGGGTCACTCGATGACGGCCTTTATTGCTTCAAAGCGGGCCGATTCTTTCCGATCCGGAAGCAACAAGGCCTGTCCGCCAACGATATCCGGTCGCTTTGCCCGGACCGGGAAGGCCATCTGTGGGCAGGCACGCGGACCGGGGGTTTAAACCGGCTGAGCCGCCGCAAACTTGTGAGCTACGGCGCGGCACAGGGGTTGACCAATGATTATACGCGGTCGGTGGCTGAAACCGCAGACGGTGTTCTGTGGGTGGGCACGACCGGCGGCGGACTCTATCGCGGCGGGCCGGAAGGGTTCAGATCCTTCGCACCCTTCTACTCCTCGGTAGACTCCGTGCTGGCGGCAAAAGACGGCAGCTTATGGTGGGGGGCGGCGCGGGGGCTGTTCCGTCTGCGAGCCGGCACCTTGGCCGCCAGCTATACGAACGAGGCCTGGTTAAACCCGGCGGCGGTGACCGCTTTGGGTGAGGACGGCCGCGGTGGTTTGTGGGCCGGAACTTCCGCCGGCCGGCTGGTGCATTTAAAAAACGGTGTGTTCACGGAAATCCCGCAGCGTGTTGCTCGCGGACCGGTCACAGGGCTGGCGCAGGAACCGGGCGGAGCCTTATGGG
>Ga0210408_10001431_pt1 | contig 25061 bp, 19 predicted proteins | sample IncBWH4MmetaG_FD_155471 | JGI IMG/M metagenome (GOLD analysis project Ga0210408, IMG submission 155471) | Forest soil microbial communities from Barre Woods Harvard Forest LTER site, Petersham, Massachusetts, United States - Inc-BW-H-4-M | ecosystem: Environmental > Terrestrial > Soil >...
CACGACGTGCAGGAACTGCGGCCCGCGCAGCTTCTTGATGTTGCGCAGCGTACGCACCAGCGCGTTCACGTCGTGCCCGTCCATGGGACCGATGTAGTTGAAGCCCAGCTCCTCGAAGAGGGTCCCGGGCAGCACCATGCCCTTGAGATGCTCCTCCGAGCGCCGCGCCAGCTCCCACACCGCGGGCATCGGCCGCAGCACTTTCTTGCCGCCTTCGCGCAGGTGTGCATAGACACGGCCGGACAATGCGCGCGCGAACTGGTTGGAAAGTGCCCCGACGTTCTCGGAGATCGACATGTCGTTGTCGTTGAGGATCACGAGCAGGTCCGCCGGGAGCGAGCCGGCGTGATTGAGCGCCTCGAACGCCATGCCGGCGGTCATCGCGCCATCACCGATGATGGCGACCACGCGGCGGGTCTCTCCGGCGCGCGCCGCAGCCACGGCCATGCCGAGGGCTGCCGAGATGGAAGTGCTCGAATGCCCGACGCCGAAGGTGTCGTACTCGCTCTCCGCCCGCGACGGGAAAGGAGCAAGGCCGCCGTCCTGCTTGATGGTGTGCAGGCGGTCGCGGCGCCCGGTGAGCACCTTGTGGGGATACGCCTGGTGGCCGACATCCCACACCAGACGGTCGTGCGGCGTGTCATAGATGTAGTGAAGCGCTATGGTGAGCTCGACCGTCCCGAGGCCCGCCGCGAAATGACCGCCGCGGGTGCTCACGGTCTGGATGAGGAACTCGCGCAGCTCCCCTGCCAACGCAGTGAGCTTGCTCGCCGGCAGCTGCCGCAGGTCAGCCGGTTGCGCGATTCCCGATAGCAGCGGGTACTTGTCCGTGGCCTCGCTCATCGTGTCAGTTTACACGGGCAGCTGCCGAGGGCCGAGCGGAGGTGCGGCGCGGGGCCGGCTGCAGCGCAGCTCACCGCCGCTCAGCTCGCCCGGTTGACGATGAAGTTGGCGAGCTGCACCAGTGCGGTGCTGCGGCCGCCGAGCGGAGCGAGCGCGGCTATTGCATTGTCGCGCAGGTCCCGCGCCCGCGTGCGGGCGTGCTCGAGCCCGACGGTGCTCGGGTAAGTGGGCTTGGAATGTGCGGCATCGGCGCCGGTTGACTTGCCGAGCACTGCCGGATCGCCCTCGACATCGAGGATGTCGTCCTGGATCTGGAAGGCGAGACCGATGTCGGCACCGAAGCGCTCGAGGCCCGCCAGCTCCGCTCCGCCGCTGACGCCTGCCGCGAGCGCGCCGAGCAGCACGCTGCCCTGAATCAGGGCACCGGTCTTGCGGCGGTGCATGTCCTCGATCGCGGTCACCGTCAGCGTCTGGCCCACCGCGGCGAGATCCACCGCCTGACCGCCGGCCATGCCGCTCGTGCCGGTGGCGCGTGCCAGCACGCGGATCATCTCGAGCCGCAACGGCGCGCTCGCGCCCGAGAGCGGCTCGCTCGCCAACACCGCGAAAGCGAGCGCCTGCAGTGCATCGCCGACCAGGATCGCCGTCGCTTCGTCGTAGGCGCGGTGACAGGTGGGACGTCCACGCCGCAGATCATCATCGTCCATCGCCGGCAGGTCATCATGCACGAGGCTGTAGACGTGTATCAGCTCGACCGCGGCGGCCGGCGCATCGAGCTGCGCGAGCGGCGCGCCGAGCGCTTCGCCGGTCAGGTACACCAGCGTCGGTCGCAGCCGCTTGCCCGCGCCGAGCACGCTGTAGCGCATGGCCTCACGCAGCCGCACCGTGCCCGACTCCGGCAATGACAGGGTGCGCTCGAGCACGCGCTCGATCCGGGCCCGGCACTCGGCGACGCGCGCTGCGAAAGCTTTCGCCTCCGTGGCTCCACTGGTCACGGGCGTTGCACTCACTCCCTGTCCACGTTCCCGGCGCTGTTGGCTTCGCCGGTCTCCTCGAAGGGTTGCAGTTCGGGCTGCCCGCTGCGCTTCAGGAGAATCTCCACCTTCTGTTGCGCCGCCTGCAGGCACGCCTGGCAGTGCCGCGTAAGTGCCACGCCCCGCTCGAACGTCCGCAGCGCCTCATCGAGCGGCACATCCCCATGTTCGAGACGCTCCACGAGGCTCTCGAGCTCCGCCAGTGCCTTCTCAAAATCAATGGGTTTGTTGTCGGTTGACACGTGTCACCTGGCGCGGGGCAGCTGCCCGAGGGCGCGCAACGTTACACAGGGGCGCTGGCAAGGGTCAACGCGGGGGTTGCGCCCGGCGCAGGGTTGCGCCCCCGGCAGGAGGACGATAGAGTCCCGCACCAGCATTAGACCCAGTCTAAGTGAGGAGCGACATGGATCTCAAAGGCAGCAAGACGGAGAAGAATCTGAAGGATGCGTTCGCCGGGGAGTCGCAGGCCAATCGGCGCTACCTGTACTTCGCCCAGAAGGCTGACGTGGAAGGCTTCAACGACGTGTCCGCAGTGTTCCGCTCGACCGCGGAAGGCGAGACCGGCCACGCCCACGGTCATCTCGAATACCTGGAGACGGTCGGTGATCCCGCCACCGGCCTGCCGATCGGTGAGACGCGCCTGAACCTGAAGGCTGCGATCGCCGGTGAGACGCACGAGTACACCGATATGTACCCGGGAATGGCGAAGAGCGCGCGCGAGGAAGGTTTCGGTGAAATCGCCGACTGGTTCGAAACGCTCGCGAAGGCCGAGCGCTCGCACGCCAATCGGTTCCAGAAGGCCCTCGACGGCATCTGAGAGGCTCGCGGACGATTGTCTCCGGTGGGCTGCCATCCCCCCGCGGCGCCTGCGGGCCTCGGGCCCTGCGGCGTGCACATGATCGGTTGATGCCCTCATGAGCACTACACCTGCCGGCACCGGCGCAGGGGAAGGCAGTCTCGAGGCGCCGACGCGGCATCCGCTCGACTGGCGCAGCGAATCCTTCTACGACACCACCGCGCTCGATCGCGAGCTCGAGCGTGTATTCGACATCTGTCACGGCTGCCGCCGTTGCTTCAGCCTGTGCAACGCCTTTCCGACGCTCTTCGATGCGGTTGACGCCACCGATGCCGGCGAGGTCGCAGCGCTCGACCGGAAAGTGTTCTGGCAGGTCGTGGATCACTGCTACCTGTGCGACATGTGCTTCATGACCAAGTGCCCATACGTGCCGCCGCACCCCTGGAATGTCGACTTCCCGCACCTGATGCTGCGCGCCAAGGCAGTGCGTGCACGCCGCGGGGGCCTCGGCTGGCGCGAGCGGGTGCTGGCCGCGACCGATACCGTAGGCGCCTTCGCCGGGATCCCGGTCGTGGTGGAAGCGGTCAACGCGTTCAGTGCCTCGAGCGTCGGGCGCAAGGTTCTGGAGAAGGTTCTCGGCGTCGATCGCAGCGCGCCTCTTCCCACCTTTCACGCGCGCACCGCGCGACAGCGCCTCGCGGGAGTTGGCACCGTGCGCGATGCGACCGCGGCCGACGGTGCAGGCGATCCCGCCATTCAACGGCGCACCGTCACGAGCGGTAAGGTCGCAGTGTTCACAACCTGCTACGGCAATCGCAACGAGCCCGAACTCGCCGAAGACCTGGTGGCCGTGCTCGAGCACAACGGCATCGAAGTCGCCCTGCTGAGCACGGAGCGCTGCTGCGGCATGCCGCGGCTCGAGCTCGGTGATCTCGAGGGAGTTGCACGCCTCAAGGAACGCAACATCCCGCAGCTGCTCGCAGCGGTCGCGGCAGGCTACGACATGCTCGCGCCCATTCCCTCCTGCGTCCTCATGTTCAAGCAGGAGTTGCCGCTCATGTTTCCCGAGGATGCCGCAGTGCGGCGGGTCGCGGCGCGCATGTTCGATCCGTTCGAGTACCTGATGCTGCGCCATGCGGCCGGCCTCTTGCGCACGGACTTCAAGGTGTCGCTCGGCAAGGTGAGTTACCACGTACCTTGCCACCTGCGGGTGCAGAACATCGGGCTGAAGACGCGCGACCTGCTGCGCCTCATCCCCGGTAGCAGCATCGACACCATCGAACGCTGCTCGGGTCACAACGGCACCTACGGCGTGAAAGCGCGCTTTCGCGCCGCATCGATGCGCATCGGACGGCCGGTCGTGCAGCGCGTCGAGAGCGCGGGTGCCGAGCACTATGCGAGCGACTGCCCAATGGCCGGACACCAGATCGAGAGCGGTCTCGGCACAGCGAAGCCCCCGGAGCATCCCCTGCGGCTGCTGCGGATCGCCTACGGGCTATGATGATCTCTCCAGGCTGAGGCAAGGAGCGCGCGTGGACAAACTCTCCGCAGCGGATCTCATGTCGCTCGAGCAGTATGCGCGCGAGCGGCCCGCATTCCGCGCACACGTGTTGCAGCACAAGACCGAGCGGCAGCTCGCGGTGGGTCCTAACGCGACCTGGTGCTTCGAGGATCGGCTCACCGTGCAGTACCAGGTGCAGGAAATGCTGCGCGCCGCGCGCGTGTTCGAGCCCGAGGGCATCGCGGAGGAGCTCGACGCCTATAACCCTCTGATCCCCGATGGCGGCAACTGGAAAGTGACGCTGCTGCTGGAGTTCGACGCCGCCGAGCGACCGCGCGCACTGGCGCAGCTCAAGGGCGTCGAGGACCGCTGCTGGGTGCAGGTCGCCGGCCACGGGCGGGTGTTCGCGATCGCGGATGAGGACCTCGAGCGTGAGAATGAGCAGAAGACTTCCGCAGTTCACTTCCTGCGCTTCGAGCTCGCGGCCGACATGGTCGCGAGCCTGCGCGGCGCAGCGGCGCTCGGCATCGGCATCGATCACGAGCACTATCGTCACGAAGTACAGGTGCCGCCGGCGGTGCGACGCTCGCTCACCGCCGACCTTCAGGGCATCCCATGAAATTTCGCTTGCCGTGCGCGATGGGCGTACGACGCTCAGCAAGACGCGAAATTTCCTGGCGACCTAAGCGCTGGCGCCCCGCGCCGCGCCGCGCCCTGATAAGATCCGCGCCGCGCCTGCAGCCGGCGAGCGCCCTGCGCCGGGGAGGCGCTGCGCCCTTGAGGCGTCCACCACGGAGACTTAGCGCGCGGGATGAGTCAGTCTTACACGGCTTCCGATATCGAGGTCCTCTCCGGCCTCGAGCCCGTCCGCCGCCGGCCGGGCATGTATACCCACACGCAGCGGCCCAATCACCTCGCGCACGAGGTCATCGACAACAGCGTCGATGAGGCGATCGCCGGTTACTGCAAGCAGATCGACGTGGTGCTGCACAAGGACGGCTCGCTGGAAGTGGCCGACGATGGCCGCGGCATGCCGGTCGATATCCATCCAAAGGAGAAGGTGAGCGGCGCCGAGCTGATCCTGACGCGCCTGCACGCCGGCGGGAAGTTCTCCGACAAGACCTACCAATTCTCCGGCGGCCTGCACGGCGTCGGCGTGTCGGTCGTCAACGCGCTCTCGAAACACCTCGAGTGCTGGATCAAGCGCGGCGGCAAGGAATACAACATCAGCTTCAAGGACGGCAAGATCGCCTCCAAGCTCGAGGAGACCGGCACGGTCGGCCAGCGCAATACCGGCACGACCATCCGCTTCTGGCCGGACCCCAAGTTCTTCGACTCGGACAAATTCTCTGTTCCGCAGCTGAAGCACACGCTGAAAGCCAAGGCGGTGCTGTGTCCGGGGCTGCGTGTCACGTTCAGGAACGAAGCGAGCGGTGAGAAAGACGAGTGGTTCTACACCGGCGATCTCGGCGCGTACCTCATCGAGGAGCTCGGCAAGCACGAGCGCATTCCGGCGGAGCCGATCACCGGCACGCGCACCGGCGATGACGACGCGGTCGGCTACGCACTGTGCTGGGCTCCGGATGCGGAGACCTCGTTCGGCGAAAGCTACGTGAATCTCATCCCCACCCCCGAGGGCGGCACGCACGTGAACGGCCTGCGCGCCGGAGTCGCGCAGGCAGTGCGCGAGTTCTGCGAGTTTCGCAACCTCGTCCCCCGCGGCATCAAGCTCAGTCCCGAGGACGTGTGGGACAAGGCGAGCTACGTGCTGTCGGTGAAGATCCGCGAGCCGCAGTTCGCGGGGCAGATGAAGGAACGTCTCGGCTCACGCGACGCTGCGCCGCTCGTGGAAAGCTTTGCGCGCGACTCGCTGGCGCTATGGCTCAACCGCCATCCCGATGCGGGCGAGCGCATCGCGCAGTTCGCGATCGCCAACGCGCAGGAGCGCGCCCGTGCCGCGCAGCGCGTGGTGCGCAAGCGCCTCACCGGAGGCCCCGCGCTCCCGGGCAAGCTCGCCGACTGCACCTGCGCGGAGCCGCAGCGCTCGGAGCTGTTCCTGGTGGAGGGCGACTCCGCGGGCGGCTCGGCGAAGCAGGCGCGCGACAAGGACTTCCAGGCCATCATGCCGCTGCGCGGCAAGATCCTGAACACCTGGGAGCTCGATGCGGGCGAGATCGCCGCCAGCGAAGAAGTGCACAACATCAGCGTAGCGCTGGGGGTCGAGCCCGGCTCGAGCAATCTCTCGCAGCTGCGCTACCACAAGATCTGCGTCCTGGCAGACGCCGACTCCGACGGGCAGCACATCGCGACGCTGCTGTGTGCGCTGTTCCTGCGCCACTTCCGGCCGCTCGTGACGCACGGCCACGTGTACGTCGCCATGCCGCCGCTCTACCGCGTCGATGCCGGCAAGCAGGTGTACTACGCCCTCGATGACGCCGAGCGCGATGCACTGCTGAAGAAGATCGAGAAGGACAGTCCGCGCACCAAAGCGACGGTGACGCGCTTCAAGGGACTCGGCGAGATGAATCCGGCACAGCTGCGTGAGACCACCATCGATCCACGCACCCGGCGCCTGGTGCAGCTCACCATCGACGGCAAGGACAACACCGACAAGCTGATGGACATGCTGCTCGCCAAGAAGCGCGCCGCCGACCGGCGTGAGTGGTTGGAGGAGAAGGGCAACCTGGCGGAGGTGCAGGTCTAACCATGGCGCCGGAGAACCAGGAACTGAATTTCGAGGGCATCGAGCGGCAGCCGCTCGCCACCTTCACCGAGAAGGCTTACCTCGACTACTCGATGTACGTCATTCTCGACCGTGCATTGCCCGCGCTCGGCGATGGCCTGAAACCGGTGCAGCGGCGCATCGTGTACGCGATGAGCGAGCTCGGGCTGTCGGCGGTCTCCAAGCACAAGAAGTCCGCGCGCACCGTGGGCGATGTCATAGGCAAATTCCACCCGCACGGCGATTCGGCCTGCTACGAGGCGATGGTGCTGATGGCGCAATCCTTCGCCTATCGCTATCCGCTCATCGACGGGCAGGGCAACTGGGGCTCGCAGGACGACCCCAAATCCTTCGCCGCCATGCGCTACACGGAAGCGAAGCTCACGAAGTACGCCGACGTGCTGCTCGGGGAGCTTTCCGACGGCACGGTCGACTGGACCACCAACTTCGACGGTACGCTGGAAGAGCCGGCGTTACTGCCGGCGCGCCTGCCGAATCTGCTGTTGAACGGCACCTCGGGGATAGCGGTCGGCATGGCGACCGACATACCGCCGCACAACCTGCGCGAGGTCGCTGCCGCCGCCACCCATCTGCTCGAGGAGCCCGAGGCGACGACCGCCGCGCTCATGAAGCATGTCAAGGGCCCGGACCTGCCGACGGGTGCGGAGATCATCTCCCCGCGTGCCGATCTCAAGGAGTTCTACGAAAAGGGCGTCGGCACTTTCAAGGCGCGCGCCACCTGGGAGATCGAGGATGGCAACGCGGTCATCACGGCATTTCCCTACCAGGTGTCGCCCACGCGTGTGCAGGAACAGATCGCCGAGCAGATGCGCGGCAAGAAGCTGCCGATGGTCGAGGACCTGCGCGATGAGTCCGATCACGAGAACCCGACGCGGCTCGTCATCGTGCCGCGCTCCAATCGTATCGATCTCGTCGAGGTGATGAACCACCTGTTCGCCACCACCGACCTCGAGCGCAACTACCGCGTCAATCTCAACATCATCGCGCTCGATGGGCGGCCGCGGGTGATGAGCCTCAAGGAGGTGCTGAGCGAGTGGCTCGAGTTCCGCACGACCACCGTCACGCGCCGCCTGCAGCATCGCCTGGAGAAAGTCACGCGGCGGCTGCACATCCTCGATGGTCTGTTGATCGCATTCCTCAACCTCGATGAGGTGATCCGCATCATCCGCCGCGAGGATGAGCCGAAGCCGATGCTGATGAAGCGCTTCAAGCTCTCCGACGAGCAGGCGGAGGAGATCCTCAACACCCGCCTGCGCCACCTGGCGAAGCTCGAGGAGATGAGGATCCGCGAGGAGCAGAAGGCGCTCGCCGCCGAACGCGAGGAGCTCGAGGCGCTGCTGAAGAGCAAGGCGAAGCTGAAGAAGCTCATCGCCAGCGAGATCCGCGCCGATGCCGAGAAGTACGGCGACGAGCGGCGCACCAAAATCATCGAGCGCGAGGCGGCGCAGGCCATCGATGAGACCAGCCTCATCCCGAATGAGCCGGTGACGGTGGTGCTCTCGACCGGCGGCTGGGTGCGCTCGGCGAAGGGCCACGACGTCGAGCCGGGTGCTCTCTCGTACAAGAGCGGCGATGCGTTCCAGGCGCTCGCGCGCGGCCGCAGCCTGCAGCCCGCCGTGTTCATCGACAGCACCGGCCGCACCTACACGCTGCCGGCTCACTCGCTCCCATCCGCGCGTGGCTACGGCGAGCCGCTCTCCGGACGACTCGACCCGCCCGATGGCGCGAAATTCGCGGGCGTCATGATCGGGGATCCGGAGGATCTCTGGCTGCTCGCGAGCGATGCGGGATACGGGTTCACGGCGCGGCTGAAGGATCTGATCACCGACCGGCGTGCCGGCAAGGTGGTGCTCAACGTGCCGGAGAATGCGCACGTGCTTGCGCCAGCACCGGTTCTGTCCGTGGAGTCGCTCTTGGCGGTGGTCTCGAGCGAGGGGAAGCTGCTCGCCTTCCCGGTAGGGGAGGTGCCGGAGATGCCGCGCGGCAAGGGCAACAAGCTCTACGACATTCCTTCGAAGAAAGCGGCCGCCCGGCAGGAACTCATGACCGCCGTGGCCGTGGTGCCGCCCGATGCGAGCCTCATTCTGTGGTCGGGTGACCAGCAGAAAACCATCGAGTGGCGCGACCTAAAGGATTATGTCGGCCAGCGTGCCCAACGCGGCGCAGTCCTCAAGCGCGGCTGGCCACGCAAGATCACGCGCATGGAAGCCCGTCAGCGCGCACCGGCGGGCTGAGCCGCGCGATTCCACAGGTCCCGTGCCGGCCCTCCATGCCGGCAACTGAGGCTGGACCATATTTGCGAATAGGAATGATTCTCATTACGATTTGAGACTACCGGCCCCCAGCAAAAGGTAGCCGGGCCGTCATTGCACACGGAACCGCCCGCCATGAACCCCACTTCGCAAGCCCCCATCCCCGGAACACGCCGTCGGCTGCTCTCGCTTCTCATCCCGCTGGTCAGCCTCTGGAGCTGCGCCCAGGCGGCGACTGCGGCTGAGGACCCCACCGTCCGCGCGTTGCAACAGCAGCTCGAGCAGGTACAGGCGACCCTGCAGCAGCTCGCGCAGGAGAATCGCTCGCTGCGTGAGCATCAGGAGGAGCTCGACCGCAAGCTCGCCGAGCTCAGGGCCGCCGCGGCCCCAGTTGCCACGGCGCAGACAGCCCCCGCGGGCGCTGCGAGCGGCTCGGCGCTGGCCGAGTCCGCTCCGGTGCAGAACGCCTCCGCGTTGCCAGCCCCGGCCGCGTCCTCCGCGACAGGAGGTCTCCCCGCCTCCCTTGGCAACGGACTGCGGCTGTGGGGCTACGGCGAGGTCTATTACACACATCCCACCCGTGAGCCGAGCGAGACGCGGGCCGATCTCGCCCGCGCGGTGTTCGGGATCGGTTACGCCTTCGATGAGCGCACGGAATTCAACTCCGAGTACGAAGTCGAGCACGCCGTGTCCTCGGCCGGGGACGTCGGGGAGTTCGAGGTGGAGCAGTTCTACCTCGACCGGCGCCTCAACGACGCCGTGACAGTGCGCGCGGGTCTGTTGCTGATGCCCTTCGGCTTCATCAACGAGCATCACGAGCCCACCAGCTTCTACGGCGTGCAGCGCAACTTCGTCGAGACGCTCATCATCCCGAGCACCTGGCGCGAGGGTGGCTTCAATCTGCACGGCGATACCGCGGCAGGTTTCCTCTGGAATGTCGGCCTCACGACTGGCTTCGATTTCTCCAAGTGGAATTTCGCCCCGCAGTCCCCGCCTTACAATAGCGCGCTCGAGCTCGAAAACAGCGGCATCGCACCACTGCAGGCGACGCATCAGGAGCTCGCGCTCGCCAATGCGCACAACCTCTCGCAGTATCTCGCGCTCGGCTATTACGGCGTCCCGGGTCTGACGCTCGGAGCGGCGATCAGCACGGGTAAAGCGGTGCCGGTGCCGGCACCCGCCGGGGCGGAGAATGGCGGCGACCCCCGTGTGACGCTCTGGGAAGGCCACGCACGCTGGACTCCCGGGCGTTGGGATCTCGCGGCCCTCTACGCCCGCGGAGGGGTGAGTCATACCGCCAGCGCGAATGCCGCCAACCCCGGCTCACCGAACCCGATTCCCGCCTCGTTCTACGGCTACTACCTGCAGGGGGCGTACGGGTTATGGCAGAGGGGCGACTACCGTCTGAACCCGTTCGTGCGGTTCGAGCGCTACAACATGGGGGCGAGCTACGAGGGCACCACCGGGCCCACGATCCCGGATGCGTTGTGGCCCGAGAATCACGATCGCGTGTGGACGGCGGGCGCCAACTTCTACATCGGGCCGCACGTCGTGCTCAAGGGAGACTACCAGTGGTTCCAGGTAAACCCGGGATTCAACCGCTTCGATCTGGGACTCGGGGTGAGCTTCTGAGCGGCACCGACGGCCGGCGTCGGCGCCGCCTCAGCGTTCGGCGCGCAGCACCACTTCTTCGGGCTCGTTGACGAAGTAGCCCTGGATATATTGCACGCCGAGCTGCCACAGCACGGCCATGGTGTTGGCGTCCTCGACGCGCTCGCCGATGGTGCGGATGTTGCGGCGGCGCGCCGCCTCGACCAGCGCCCGCACCTTCATCTGCAGCTGCGGATCGGCGGAGAGCCCCTGAATGATGGTGCCGTCGATCTTCACGAAGTCGAGCGGCACCGACTCCAGCAGTCCGGCACTGTCGCGCCCTGCGCCAAAACCCTCGATGGCGAAGCGGAAGCCGCGCTCGCGCAAGGCCGCGGCGAGCGCCGTGACCTGCGGCACGTAGCTCGCCGCACTTTCCTCTGTGGTCTGGAAGCACAGCCGCTGAGGCTCCGCGCGGCTCGAGCGCAGGTGGTTGGCCAGCCACTCCGTGAAGGCGCTGTCGCGTACGGTCTCCTTCGAGAGCCGCACGAACAGGCACTCGGGTTTTTTCTGCGCCGCGAACGACAGTGACGCTCCCACCACCCAGCGGTCGATGTTCTTCAGCAGATCATTGCGACCGGCGGCCGCCATGAATTCCGAGGGCAGCACCTCGCGGCCCTGACTGTCGATCATGCGCACCAGCACATCGAACATCCCCGCGTCCTCGCCCTGCAGGCTCGCGATCGGCTGCTGCACCAGGCGGAAGCGGTTCTCCATCAGCGCCGCCTTGATGTGCTTCACCCACACCTTGTCATAGGACATCACGCGGCTGTCGTTGTCGGCGCGGTCGGATGACATGGTCTGGTTACCCCCGCGCGCGGCGCCCTTGCGTACGCACTCGAGTGCATCGGCGATCACGGCATCGAGCTGCACCTCACCCGGGGACACGACCGAGAGGCCAATGGTGCAGGTCACCGACACGGATTTGTCGCGGATACGCATGACATGCTTGTGCACGCGCGCCAGCAGCCGCTCGCTCCAGGCGTTGATGTCGTTCTCGTTGCCGCGCTCGAGCAGGGCGAGAAAACGCACCCCGCCGAAGCGGCCGGCCAGCTCCTTCGGGTGGAGCGTGGCCTTGAGCAGCCGACCGACCTCGACCAGGACTTCCTCGCTCGCGGTGGCGCCGATCACGCGTTCGAGGGCAGCGAACTTGTCGACCTTGATGAGCGCGACGCAGCGCATGCCGCCGGGGGAGGGGATCGCAAGCCGCTCGGCGAGCGCCTCGAGCAGCTCGCTGCGGCGCAGGAGTCCACCGACACTCTCGGCGCGCGGCGCCGCGAGGATGGCCCTCTCGATGATGCGCGTCTCTTCGCGCGGCCTCGAGGGCACCACGAGCCGTACGCACGGCTCGCCATCCTGCTCGCCGAGGGCGAGCGTCATCTCGACGGGCAGCACGGTCCCATCGGCCAGCAGCGCGTTGGCGCGCAGCGGGTGATCGCTCCAGCGCCCCTGGAGGCACGCGGCGAGTGCGCCGCGGAGCGCGGCGTGAGTGGACTCCTCGAACAGGTCCATGACCGGCTGTCCCGTCATCCCTTCCTCGACGCCGAAGAGCTCGAGCCACGCCGGGTTGGCCTCGATGACGATGCCTTCCTGCACCTGGATGATGGCATCGTTCGAGCGCTGCAGCACGGTGTCGAGCTGACTGCGTGCGTCGTGCGCGGATTTCACGGTGGCATCGAGCGTGCGCTCGATGCGGAACACGCGCAGCTCGCGCATCACCACCGCCTGCAGCCGGGCGGGGCTGGCGAGCGTCACCACATCGCGCGCGCCGAGCGCGAGGGCCGCGGCAATACGCTCCTCATCGACGGCCGGGGCGAGCTCGAGCACCGGCACCCTCGGGGCGAGCTGATCGCGCACACGCATGACCGCCTCGAGCTCGCCCGCACCTGCGGTGACGTGCACCAGCAGCTCGGGATTGAGCTGCGTGAGGGCATCTCCGAGATCTCGCAAGGCCGGAATCCAGGTGCAGTGCGCCGGCTGACCGGCACGGCGCAGCAGGCTGTTGATGGCCTCGACCGGATCGCGCGCAGAGCTGAGCACGATGAGCGGAACGGCGTTCGGCTCGTTCAAGAAGGCCTCCCTGGTGCGCGCGCGAGTGCGGCGCATTCTAGCACCGCGTTATGTGCGGTCCGCGTGAGCCGCCTCGCGGAACCGGCGGCGCAGGTGCCAACGAGCCTGTGGCGGCCGGCACCGGCGGCGGTGCGGCTGGCGGGCCCTAGGGGATGCCGCTATCATACGCGGCCCTTTTGAGCGGGCCGCGCATTCGGGCCGGTCCCGTCGCGAGAAGCAGCCATGGCCAGTTACACCACCAGTGAGATCCGCGGGGGTCTCAAAGTCCTGCTCGATGGCGATCCATACACCGTCATCGAGAACGAGTTCGTCAAGCCCGGCAAGGGGCAGGCCTTCAACCGCATCAAGGTGCGTAACCTGAAGACCGGACGCACGATCGAGCGCACCTTCAAATCGGGTGAATCGCTCGAGGCGGCGGACGTCGTCGACACCGAGATGCAGTACCTCTATCAGGACGGGGACTTCTGGCATTTCATGGTGCCGGACAACTTCGAGCAGTACACCGCCGGCAAGTCCGCGGTGGGCGAGAGCGCCCAGTGGCTCAAGGACGGGGTGGTGTGCATCGTCACGTTGTGGAACAACGTGCCGCTCCTCGTGACTCCACCGCCGCACATCGAGCTGAAGGTCGTGGAGACCGATCCGGGCCTGCGGGGTGATACCGCCACCGGCGGGCAGAAGCCCGCGAAGCTCGAGACGGGCGCGGTGGTGCGTGTTCCCCTCTTCATCAACGAAGGTGAAGTGATCCGCATCGACACGCGCACCGGACAATACATCTCGCGCGCCAAGCAGTAGCGCGCCCGCGCCGGCGGGTCGAGCCCGGCAGTCGACACGCTTCTCCGCGAATAGTTAGGTGAATGCCTAACTAAACGGGCGGGAACATGTGAGAACCCAGGCGGCCGACGGCCGCGCCCCATCAGGCCGCCACGGTGCCGGCGGTGGCACGCGCCGCGCTGCGCGCGCGCCATATGCCGTCGGCAGCGTAGATCAGCAGCGCCACCCAGATCAGTGCGAAGCCCGCGGCGACTGCGGGCCCGAAGCTCTCGTGGAAGAAGACCACGCCGCACAGCAACTGCAGGCTCGGTGCGATGTACTGCAGCACTCCGACGGTCGAGTACGGCAGCAGACGTGCCCCGTACGCAAAGAGGAACAGCGGGATAGCGGTGATCAGCCCGCTGCCAATCAGCAGCGCCGCGGTGACGCGCCCCTCAACGGTCAATGCTCCGCTGCCGGCCGACTCACACCAGACAAGGTAACCGATCGCGAGCGGCAGGAGGAGCAGCGTCTCCGTCGTGAGGCCGGGGAGCGCGTCGACACTGATGATTTTGCGTACGAATCCATACAGTGAAAAATTCAGCGCCAGCGTGCAGGCGATCCACGGCGGCCGCCCGGCCAGCAGTGCGAGATACAGCACGGCGATCGCCGCAATACCGATCGCGGTCCACTGCGCGCGGTTCAGCCGCTCCCGCAGCGCGATCACGCCGAGCAGGACGTTCACGAGCGGGTTGATGTAGTAGCCGAGACTCGTGTCGACGATGTGGTTGTGCGTGACGCTCCACACGTACACCAGCCAGTTGCCGCTGATGAGGAGCGCGGTGAGCGCCAGCCGTGAGAGCAGGTCCGGGCGGGTGAATGTCACCGCTAGAAGCCCGAGCTGCCCACGCAGGAGCATCCACACGACCAGAAACACCGACGACCAGGCAATGCGGTGCGCGATCACCTGCAGTGCCGGCACGCCGCTCAGGGGGTGGAGATAGACCGGGAACAGTCCCCAGATGGTGAAAGCCGCCGCGGCCGCTGCAAGCCCGCGGGGCGAAAGACGCGCGGCGGTCATCGGTCAGCGGGTGGGGCGTGCAGCACTCGCGGCCACCAATAGCGCCGCGAGCGTCTCCAGACCGCGGGCGTCGGCCTCATCGAAGCGCCCCGCGACGGGGCTGTCGACATCGAGCACACCGATGAGCGTGCCGGCCTCGAGGAGCGGCACCACGATCTCCGCCCGTGAAGCCGCATCGCAGGTGATGTGCCCCGGGAATTTCTGCACGTCCGGCACCACGAGCGTGCGCCGCTGCGCCGCGGCAGCCCCGCACACGCCCTGGCCCAGGCCGATGCGCACGCAGGCGGGCTTGCCCTGGAAGGGGCCGAGAACCAGCTCGGTGCCGCGCAGGAAATAGAACCCGGCCCAGTTGACGGCCGGGAGCGCAGCGAAGATCAGCGCGGCGGTGTTGGCGGCGTTGGCGATGCGATCGCTTTCGCCCGCGAGGAGCCCGGTGAGATCCTGCGCGAGACGCGCGTAGTCTCCGGGCTTGTCAAGGAAGTCGTAGCGTTGGGCTGTGTAGCTCATGCAGTCATCTGCAGTGGGGAGACCATTCTCGCTCAGGCGCGCCCGGTCGGAAACGGCAGCACCTCTTCGATGTGTGCGGCGCCCACCGCCAGCATCAGTGCGCGGTCGAAACCGAGCGCGACCCCCGCACAGTCAGGCAAAGCGGGCAGGGCCGCGAGCAGCCGCTCATCGAGGGCGAACACCGGGAGTCTGAGCCGGCGCCGCCCGGCGTTGTCCCTCTCGAAACGCGCGCGCTGCTCGGCGGCCGCAGCGAGCTCGTGGAAACCATTGGCGAGCTCGATGCCCGCACAGTACAGCTCGAAGCGCTGCGCCACGCGCGCATCGCCCGGATCGAGCCGCGCGAGCGCGGCCTGACTCGCGGGATAGTCATGCACGAAAGTCAGGGCATCGCGGCCGAGGCGCGGCCCGACGATCGCTCCCATGAGGAGCTCGAGCCACTCATCGCGGGTGAGCGCACCGTCCGCGCTACCCTCCTTGCCCGCCCCGCCGAGCGCGAGCGGCTGCGCGGCTGCGGCGAGCGCAGTGTCTGGAGCCGTGAGAGGGTCCAGCGCCAGCTCGCGCAGGAACGCATCGCGGTAGCTGACGCGCTCGCTCGCGACCGGCGCCGCGGCACCGAGTAGCACTCTCACGAGCGCTTCCACCTCGTCCATGAGCTGCGCGAGAGAGAAGCCGACGCGGTACCACTCGATGAGCGTGAATTCCGGGTTGTGCAGGCGGCCGCGCTCCATGCCGCGCACCACGTGACAGACCTGGTAGATGTCGCCGCTGCCCGCTGCGAGCAGCCGCTTCATCGCGTATTCGGGCGAGGTGTGGAGGAAGAGCGGCGGTGTGTCCGGGTGAGCTGCCGGGTCCGGGCCCAGCCGCACGGTGGCCGAATGGATGTGCACATCGCTCACCGGGGCATTCACCACGAGGGGTGTATCCACCTCGGTTACCGCGCGTGCGGCAAAGAACTCGCGCACACGCCGCAGCAGCGCCGCACGCTGCCGCAGGCGCTCCGGGCCGGCGCTCGGGCGCCAGTCATCTCTAGCGCTCATGTCAGCCTCGCGATCGCCTCGCCCACGCGCACGGTGCTGCCGGGTGCGAGTGGCGCGAGCCAATCGGCCCTGGCCGCCGGGAGCAGGAGGATCACGGTCGAGCCCATGTTGAAGCGGCCGACCTCGGCGGCGCGGGCGAGCGTGAGGCTCGCGCGGCTCGCATCGAGCGGCAGCTCTGCGCGGCGCCGCGGCCGTCGCGGGGCCACCTCGCCGTGCCAGACGGTCGACATGCTGCCGACAAACAGCGCACCGATCAGCACCAGCGCAAAGGTGAGCGCTCCCGCGCCGAACATGCAGACCAGCCGCTCGTTGCGCGCGAAGAGCCCCGGCACACTCGCTGCGGTCGTGGCGTTGACGCTGAAGAGCTGCCCCGGAACGTACCAGGCGGCGCGCAGCGTGCCCTCGAGCGGCATGTGGATGCGGTGATAGTTGAAGGGCGCGAGGTAGAGCGTGGCGAACGCACCGCCGCGAAACGGCTCTGCCCAGGGGCCGTCCGTGGCGAGCAGCGACTCCAGGGTGTACGCGTATCCCTTCGCTTGCAACAGCCACGAGCCATCGAGCCGTCCGACCTGGCTCACCGTGCCATCGACCGGCGAGACGATGGCGGAGGGGTCGGAAGCCGTCGGGCGCGCGTCCGCGCGCAGCGCACGCGTGAAGAAAGCGTTGAAACTCTCGAAGGCGTAGGGATCGGGCTGCACGGCATCGCTCATGTCGGGATGAAATCGCCGGACGAAGGCGCCGATCAGCCCATCTTTCAGCCAACGCACGCGGCTGCGCGTGATCTCGTACGCAAGCGACGAGAGCAGGTGCTGCGGTAACAGGTACTGCAGGGCGACGAAAGCGCGCGCACTCGCGCTGTCGGCATCCACGGCAGTCATGCCGCAACGTGCCCCGGCGCCCAGAGGTAGGGCGCCGCGCGCGCCAAGTCGGCGCTAAGTGCCGCGACATCGAAGGGTGGGGTGAAGATGGCCACGATGTGCGCGGCGTCATCGAGCACGAACACGACCGCGGAATGGTCCATGGTGTAGTCGCCACCGGGGAGCTCGACGCGATTCACCGCTACGCCGAAGTTGGCCGCGAGCCGCGCGATCGTCTGCGCATCTCCGGTCAGTCCCTGGAACTTCGGGTCGAAGGCGTGGACGTACGGCCCGAGCACCGACGGAGTATCGCGTTGCGGGTCGACACTGACGAGGAGCACGCGCAGTCCCCTGACCGCCGCGCGCGAGCGCACCTGCGCGAGCTTCAGCAGCGTCGTCGGACACACGTCCGGGCAGTGCGTGAAGCCGAAGAACACGAGCGTCGGCGCGCCGGTGAGATCGCGTCGCGTGAAGGCGCGGCCGCTCGTGTCGGTCAGCTGGAAGTCGATCACCGCCTTCGACTGCGGCAGCCATGTGCCGCTTGCCAGCTGCGGGCCTCCCCTGTCAAGTTGACGGGCGAGCCAGAAGCCGGCGAGTCCGGCACAGAGCGCGGCCGCGAGGAGCAGCCAGCGGGCGCTTAGCGAGGTCATGCGGGAATTATTTCATACACGTTCGCACCGCGGGCGTGCACGGCGCGGCGGGCGGCGGGAGGCGCCCACCGTAGGCACGCTCATCGCGCGCGGCGCGGCACGTCTCAAGCGCGCACGCGTGTTCTTCGGCCATGGCGCCGACAATGCGCGCGATGAGGCCGCGGCGCTGGTACTGCACACGCTCGGGCTGCCGCACGCGGGGAGCGCCGCCTTCTATCGCCGCCGTGTCGGCCGCTCGGATGAGCGGAGCGTGCAGCAGCTTCTCACACGCCGCATCCGTGAGCGCGTGCCCGCGGTCTATCTCATCGGCTACACCTGGTTCGCCGGAGCGCGCATCGCGGTCGATGCGCGGGTACTCATTCCACGCTCGCCCATCGCCGAGCTGATCGAACGGCGCTTTGTGCCCTGGATCGAGCCGACACGGGTGCGGCGGGTGCTCGATGTCGGTACCGGCTCGGGCTGCATCGCGATCGCGTGTGCCCGTGCCTTGCCGCGCGCGCGAGTGGACGCCATCGACATCTCAGCGGAGGCTCTCGCGGTGGCGCGCATCAACGTGCGCCGTCACCGTCTCACGCGCCGCGTGCAACTCAAGAGGTCCGACCACTTCAGCGCCCTCGGCGACAGCGCGTACGATATCATCGTGGCCAATCCGCCCTACGTCGGGGCGCGCGAGCTGGCCGGCTTGCCGCCGGAGTACCGGCACGAGCCGCGTGTCGCGCTCGCGGCAGGTTCGTCCGGGCTCGACTCGGTGCGCCTCATCCTCGCGCAGGCGGCGCGGCACCTGCGGCCGCGCGGGCTGCTCATCGTCGAGGTGGGCAACACCGAGCACGCAGTGCGTCGCAGGTGGCGGCATTTACCCTTCCTGTGGCTCGAGTTCGAGCGCGGCGGGGGCGGGGTATTTCTGCTCACGCGAGAGCAGCTGCAGGCACACTAACGCGCACACGGGCTCATCCGCACTCATCAGCATGTCCGGCAATACCTTCGGGAAGCTCTTCACGGTCACCACTTTCGGTGAGAGCCACGGCCCCGCCATGGGGTGTATCGTCGATGGCTGCCCGCCCGGGCTACCGCTGAGTGAGGCTGACCTGCAGCAGGACGTCGATCGACGCCGCACCGGAACCTCGCACTTCGTGAGCCAGCGCCGCGAGGCCGACCAGGTGCGCATCCTCTCGGGTGTGTTCGAAGGGTGCACCACCGGCACTCCGATCGGCATCCTCATCGAGAATACCGACGCACGCTCGCGCGACTACGAGCAGCTGCGCGATCGTTTCCGCCCGGGGCACGCCGACTACACCTACCAGCAGAAGTACGGCGTGCGCGATCACCGCGGAGGCGGGCGCTCCTCGGCCCGTGAGACCGTCATGCGTACCGCCGCCGGTGCGATCGCGCGCCGCTATCTCGCGATGCGCCTCGGCGTACGCATCTACGGCTACCTCAGCCAGGTCGGGCCGCTCGTGCTCGAGCCCGTGGATCCGCCCTTTGCCTACCAGAACCCCTTCTTCTGTCCCGACCCCAAGCGCGTCAAGGAGATCGAGGACCTCATCTGGAACGTGCGCGGCCAAGGCGACTCGATCGGTGCCCGGGTGACAGTGGTCGCGAGCGGCGTGCCGCCGGGTCTCGGCGAGCCGGTGTTCGATCGGCTCGATGCGGATATCGCCCATGCGCTCATGAGCATCAACGCGGTGAAGGCGGTGGAGCTCGGCGCCGGGGTGCGCAGCGCCGCGCAGCGCGGCAGCGAGCATCGCGATGAGCTCACACCGGGCGGTTTTCGCAGCAACAACGCGGGCGGTGTGCTTGGCGGCATTTCATCGGGGCAGGAGGTGATTGCGCACCTGACGCTCAAGCCCACCTCCAGCATCCAGGTGCCGGGCAGCACCATCGATCTGGCCGGCAACGCGGTGGAGATCGTGACCACCGGGCGACATGATCCGTGCGTCGGCTTGCGTGCGACGCCGATCGCCGAGGCCATGCTCGCCATCGTGCTCATGGACCACTACCTGCGTCATCGCGCGCAGAACGCCGACGTGAAATCCACGACTCCGGATATCACGGCGCCGCGTGCCTGAGCGAAACGGCGCTCTGCCGAGGAGTGAAGCTCAATGGACAGACAGTTCGCCGTCGCAGTCATCGGCGCCACGGGGCTGGTCGGGGAGATGATGATCAACGTGCTGGATGAGCGCAGCTTCCCGGTCTCCCGGCTCTTCCCGCTCGCGAGCAACCGCTCTCTCGGTCGCAGCGTCAGCTTCCGCGGGCGCAGCTACCCGGTGAGCGAGCTCAACGGCTTCGATTTCGGGCAGTGCGACCTCGCGCTCTTCTCCGCCGGTGCCGCGGTCTCGCGCGAGCACGCCCCGCGCGCGGCGGCCGCGGGCTGCATCGTCATCGACAACACCTCGGAGTTCCGCTATCAGGAGTCAGTGCCGCTCGTCGTACCGGAGGTCAATCCGCAGGCGCTCGCGGGTTTCGGCGCGAGCGGCATCATCGCCAACCCCAATTGCTCGACGATTCAGCTCGTGGTGGCTCTCAAGCCGCTGCACGATGAGGCACGGCTCGAGCGCGTCGAGGTGGCGACCTATCAGTCGGTTTCGGGCGCGGGCCGCGAGGCGGTGGAAGAGCTTGCGCGGCAGTCGATCGCCGTGCTGAGCGGCAAGGGCCCCGCACAAACGCACGGCGGGGCGAAGCCGATCGCCTTCAACTGCGTGCCCCACATCGATGCGTTTCAGGAGAACGGTTATACGCGCGAGGAGATGAAGATCGTCTGGGAGACGCGCAAGATCCTCGGGGAGCCGCAGCTGCGCGTGAATGCGACCGCGGTGCGGGTGCCGGTGTTCTACGGGCACTCGGAGGTGGTGCACCTCGAGACCGCGCGCCCATTGTCGGCCGCCAAGGCGCGTCAACTGCTGGAAAATGCGCCAGGCATCACGGTTCTGGATGAGCGCCGCCCCGGCGGGTACCCCACGGCGACTACCGAGGCAGCGAAACACGACACAGTTTATGTCGGGAGAATCCGTGAAGATCTCGCCCCTGACCGTGGACTTAACTTATGGATTGTCGCGGACAACGTACGCAAGGGTGCCGCCACGAACAGCGTGCAGATCGCCGAGGCTTTGGTCCGCCGGCCTATTTAAGTTATATTGCCGCCGGGTTGTCGAGGGGGTCGCAGTGTATGACCCACCTCATTGTTTTTACTAAACATTTATCCAAATTAATGCTGCCGGAGTGACCTGATGATCGCCAAACGCTCAAGCCGGGCGCTGGCATTGCTGCTGGCCCTGCCGTCCGCCGCGTTTGCCCTGGGTCTTGGGGACATTCGACTGCTGTCTCCGCTCAATGCACCACTCGAGGCGGAGATCGACCTGGTCGATGTCACGCCGGAAGAGATGAGTACCGCGCAGGCGCAACTCGCTTCGCGCGAAACGTTCGCCCGCTATGGCCTCGACTGGCCACCGTACCTCTCGGGCGTGCAGGTGCGGACGGTGCGGATGCCCGACGGGCGCGAGGTCATCAAGCTCAAGTCCAACGATCCGGTTTCCGATCCCTTCGTCACGCTGCTCGTGGAAGTGAACTGGGCGCGCGGCAAGCTGGTGCGTGAATACACCATGCTGCTCGACCCACCGGTATTCGCCCCCGGCCCGTCGCAGGTGGCGAGCGCTCCGGTCAGCGCTCCCTCCGCGGGCGCGGGCCCGCGTGAGGGCGCTATCGCGCGCACTACCGACATGCCGGCTCCTGCCGCGACACCGAAGGCCACGGCCCCCGAGGTGATGCCGGCACCCGCGCCCGCGACCCCTGTCGCAGCGGCTGCGCCCCTCGCAGACGCCGCGCCTGCGGCGGCCGAAGCCGCACCCGCCGCGGCCGAGGCAGCATCGGCTCGTGCCGAGGCGGCACCCGCCCCGATCGAGGCGGCACCCCCTCCCGCTGAGTCGGTCGCCACACGTTCAGCGGCAGCGCCAGGGCCCGGCCCCGCTTCTGCAAGCGCCGGCCCCGCCGCAGCCCCTCCTGCGCCGGCCGCGAGTTCCGCCGAGAGCGAGGGCAAGCACACAGTGCGCAACGGAGAGACCCTGTCGCAGATCGCGGCGGGCATCGCCGGCGACAAAGCGGGATCCGCGCGCACGAGCAGCTGGATGCTCGCCATCTATCAGGCGAACCCGCGCGCCTTCCAGAACAATATGAATGTGCTGCACTCCGGCGCGGTGCTCCGTATCCCCGATGCCGAGACCGCCGCTGCGGTCTCTCCGTCCGAGGCGGCGAGCGAGATCCGCCGCCAGTACGCAGCGTGGCGCGGCAGCCCTGCTCCCTCCGAGTCGGCGGCTGCCGAGCAGCCCGGCCGGCTGAAGCTCGTAACACCCTCGGAGAGCCCCTCGGTCGGCGCAGGCCCTGGCGCATCGGCGGGCGAGTCCGCCGCTATGCAGGGTCGCGTGCGTGAGCTCGAAGGCCAGCTCGCCGAGTCCAAGCGACTCCTCGAGATGAAGAATGCGGAGCTTGCGCGCGTGCAGGCGCAGCTCGCGGCGAAGCAGAGTGCGCAGCCCGCAGCGCCGTCACCCCCGCCACCGCCCCCCGCGCCGCCTGCACCCGCGGAGCAGCCGCCTGTAGCTCAGGCCGCACCGCCTCCGCCACCGCCCCCAGCGCCGGCACCCGAGGAGAAGCCTCCCGAGGCCACGCCCGCTCCGCCGCCGCCGGTGGTGGCAAGCGCACCGCCACCCGCACCTGCACCGAAGCATGAGGCGCCGCCTCCGGAGTCCGGCGGATCAATCCTTGGAACACTCGCAAGCTACTGGTGGGTGCTGCTGATTGGCGCAGTGGCAGCCGCCGCGGTCGCCGCGCTGCGCATCCTGCGCGCGCGTCGTGCCTCGCAGTTCGATGATTCCCTCGGCCGGCTCGCAGTTGCGGGAGCCGGTGCCGATATCGATCTGGGATTCGTCGATCAGGCTCCCGCCGCGGCAGCGCCGACGAGCAACGCCCGCAGCTTCGCCGCGCCCGATGCACCGATGCGTGCCAAGGCCGCGCCGCTTCCGGAGTCGGCGTTTCTCGTCGAGGAGACAGGCAGCCACGAGCGTCCGCGCCTGACACCGGCGGGCGCGCCGGCCGCCCCAACGGCGCGCCATGTCTCGAGCGATGAGACGATCAGCAGCGAAACCGCCATCAACCTCGACCAGGGCGACCCGCTCGCCGAGGCCGACTTCCACATGGCGTACGGCCTGTACGACCAGGCCGCGGATCTCATCCGTATCGCGATCAGCCGCGAGCCGAACCGGCGCGATCTGAAGCTGAAGCTCCTCGAGGTCTTCTTCGTCTGGGGCAACAAAGATCAGTTCCTGCAGACAGCGCGCGAACTCGCCGAGTCGCGTGCGGACGCCGCGCCCGGTGAGTGGGAAAAGATCCTCATCATGGGCAAGCAGCTCGCTCCGGACGATCCGCTGTTCTCCGGCGGAGGTGCGGTGACCGGCGCCGCCGCCGGTGGAGTGGACCTCGACCTCGAGGGTGGCCAGAGCCGCGTCGATTTCGACCTGCTCGGAGAGCCTGTTCCCGGGGACGCGGCGCAGGGCGTGGACCTCGACGTCGGTACAGCCGCAGGCGATCACCACGAGGCGACGACCAGCGTCACCGATCGCAACGTGGCGGTCGCCGAGAACAGCTTCGTTGGTGCGACCGGCACCACGCGGCAGATGACCGCGCGCCTGCGGCAGGACAGCGGTACGACCGAGATGGAAGGGCCGACCGTGGAGCAGCCCGCGCTGCCCGGCTCGCACCAGCCCACGATCCGTCAGAAGGTCGAGACGGCGATGCGCAAGGGCGTTTCGGAGGCCACCGCCGAGCTCGCCATCGACGATCTCGGACTCGATATGGGCTCGGTCGACACCGTCGACCAGCCGGGTCCGACGACTGCGGCGGCATCGAGCCCGGATACGCCGACCCTCGTGGCGGGCCTCGATGATCGCTCGCGCAAGGTGATGGAAGACGCGCAGCGCCGTGGCGCTACGGAGGAGAACGCCGCGATCGCCAGTACCGGTGCCTGGAGTTTCGACCAGAACGAGCTCGAGGCAGCCCTCACGCAGACGAGCGTGGCGCTGACCGATCCCTCCGACACCTCGCGTCTTGCGGCGCTGCGTGGGCGTGGGGTGGATGTCGACCTGAGCGATGCCACCGGCACGCACGCCGCTACGGCGACCGACGTCGACCTCGATGTCGGCACCGCGACGGGCATCCACGCCAACGGTGGGCTCGATCTCGATGTGGGCACGGCCACGGTGCCCGATGCGGCCTTTGCCGCCACACAGCGGCTCGCCTCCGAGGAGCTGGCGCTGCCGGACCTCGAGCCGGTGACCATGAGTGAAGTAGGCACCAAGCTCGACCTCGCCCGGGCGTACATGGACATGGGTGACCCCGATGGCGCCCGCAACATTCTCGAAGAGGTGCTCAACGAAGGCTCGGCTGCGCAGAAGCAGGAAGCGCAGCGGCTGATGGAGTCGCTCCCCTAAAGCACGCCGCAGAATTTCGCTTGCCACGCTTGATCAGCGCATATCGATCAGCAAGACGCGAAATTTCGCGGGCGCCCCGCTAGCATCAGGGGACCCTGCCTGGCATGGCCCGGCTAGCCCGAGTTCCGCGGCCGCCGTGAGAATCGCCGTTGGTATCGAGTACGACGGCAGCGCCTACGCCGGCTGGCAGGCTCAGTCTTCCGTACCGACGCTGCAGTGCGTGTTCGAGCAGGCGCTCGCCCGCGTCGCGGCCGAACCCGTGAGCCTCACTTGTGCCGGGCGCACCGACGCCGGCGTGCACGCCACGGGGCAGGTGGCTCATTTCGACACGCACGCGGCACGTAGCCTGCGCGGCTGGGTGCTCGGCGCGAACAGCGAACTGCCGCGCGATGTGAGTGTGGCGTGGGCGATGCCGGTGCCGGGTCACTTCCATGCCCGCTATTGCGCCGAGGCGCGCACCTACCGGTATCTGATCGCGAACCGTCTTGCACGCCCGGCTTTACTGCGCGGGCGCGCCGCCTGGATCCACCGCCCGCTCGATCATTTGCGCATGCACGAGGCGGCGCAGTCGCTGCTCGGCCTGCACGACTTCAGTGCCTTCCGCGCGGCCGAATGCCAGGCGAAATCCCCCGTCCGCCGCATGGAGCGGCTCGAGGTCGACCGGCACGGCGAGTTCGTGGTCATCGAGGGGACTGCCAATGCGTTCCTGCATCACATGATGCGCAATATCGCCGGTCTCCTGGTCGCGATCGGCCGTGGGGATGCACCGGTCGAGTTCGCGCGTGAGGTGCTCTCCGGGCGCGACCGGACGCGCAATGCG
>Ga0210408_10001432_pt1 | contig 25043 bp, 29 predicted proteins | sample IncBWH4MmetaG_FD_155471 | JGI IMG/M metagenome (GOLD analysis project Ga0210408, IMG submission 155471) | Forest soil microbial communities from Barre Woods Harvard Forest LTER site, Petersham, Massachusetts, United States - Inc-BW-H-4-M | ecosystem: Environmental > Terrestrial > Soil >...
GTCTTACCGCCGCGGTCACATTCCTGTTCGTGGTGGGCGTCGCGGGGGCGATTCTCATCCGCCGCCAGCTGCTCGCGCGCGTGCAGGGCATGCGCACCACGGTGTCGGCCATCATGGCGGGGGACCTGCGCAAACGGCTGCCGGCCTCGGGCACGGACGACGCGCTCGACACGCTCTCGCAGACCATCAACGGCATGCTCGATCACATCGAGCGTCTCATCCACGGCATCAGCGACGTCTCCAACTCGATCGCGCACGACCTGCGCACGCCACTCGCGGAGCTGCGCTCGCGCCTCGAGGAGCTCGCGCTCACCCGCCCCGAGCCCGCCGAGACCTTCGCCGAGATCGACGCGGCGGTCGCCGACGTCGACCGCGTGATGCGCATCTTCAGCGCGCTGCTGCGCCTCGCGGAGCTCGATACCGGCGCGCGCCGCTCCGGCTTCGTGCAGGTAGATGCGGCGCGGGTGGCCGCCGAGGTGGTCGAGTTCTACGAGCCGGCCGCCGAGCAGAAGGGCGTCGCTTTCTCGTTTCAGGCCGAAGGCGTCGCGGCGGTCGCCGGTGACCCGGTGCTGCTGGCGCAGGCCCTGAGCAACCTCATCGACAATTCCCTGAAGTGCGTGCCCGAGCACGGCGCCATCCGCGTGTGCGTAGCTAAGCGCGACGACGGCTCGGTCGCGATCGAGGTGGCCGACAATGGCCCGGGCATCGCCGCGGCCGATAAGCCTAAGGTCACCGAGCGCTTCTTCCGCGGCGATGCGAGCCGCGGGACCCCGGGCGTGGGGCTCGGTCTCTCGATCGTCGACGCCGTGGCCAAGCTCCACGGCGGCGTGCTCGAGCTTCTCGACAACCATCCGGGCCTCAGGGCCCAGATGGTGCTACCGGTTACAGGTGGTCGGTCGAGTCGATGAACTCGTCGAGGTCCTTCTTCATCCTGGCCATTGACGCCGGGTGCACATACATCATGTGCCCTGCCTCGTAGTACTTCATCGAGATGCGGGCGCTCGCCGCCGGCGCAATCCCGAGGTGAGCCATCATGTACTCGGTCGCCGAGAACGGCGTGGCGAGATCGTAGTAGCCATTCAGCACCAGCACGCGCAGGTTCTGGTCCTGAGTGAGAGCCTGAGCGAGATCCACTCCCGAGTTCACGATCGGCTGCTCGCCGTTATCGGTCTTGTGGGTGAATTTCCACTTCTCGCCGATGCCGAAATTGGTGGTGTAGTAGGTCTTGCCGCGTCCGAACTTGAGATCCCCGTGGTAGTAATCGAGAAACGCGCCGCTGAAGGCCGCGCCGATGGCGGCCGATTGCGGATCGTAATCCGCCTCCTTCGCGAGTGGATCCTGCGTCGGTCCGGCGAAGCGCCCGTCGAGCCGGCCGATGGTCTTGCGCTCGTTCTTCAGCAGCTCGTGGGCGAACATGATCTCGGAGACCCGCAGGTTGGCGAACTTGAGGTACTCGGCCGACAGACCTGTGTACTCGTGCAGCTGCGCGGCAACCGCGTCGCGCTCGGCATCGCTCAGCGCATCGCCCTTCAATAACGCCTGCGTGTACGGCCCCATGGCGTAGGCGCGCACCTCGCCGAGGAAGGGCTCGAGCGCCGCCGGCTGGTGCGGGAGCGCCTTCTGATACCAGGCCACTGCGGCGTAGCCCGGCAGATATACCGAGTAGGGGCGGTCGTTGCCGGGCAGCTCGGCGAAGATCGCCTCGATATCGGTCGCGACCGAGACCAGGATCAGGCCGTTGAACTCGAGCGAGCGATGCGTACGCAGGTAGTTGACGATCGCCGCGCCGCGCGTCGTACCGTAGCTCTCGCCGAGCAGGTACTTCGGCGAGGTCCAGCGGTTGTTGTCGCTCACGTACTGGGCGATGAAGCGGCTGATGGAGTCGATGTCGGGGTCGACGCCGAAGAACTCATCGTCCTTGTGGTTGCAGACGGCGTGCGAGAGGCCCGTGCCCACTGGATCGATCATCACCAGGTCGCTCTTGTCGATGAGACCGTACTGGTTCTCGACCGTGCGGTAGGGAGCGCTGGGCGTCGGCGTGGGATCGGAGACCACTACGCGCCTCGGTCCCAGCACCCCCATGTGCAGCCAGAGCGAGGAGGAGCCAGGGCCGCCGTTGAATGCGAAGGTGATGGGGCGCGGCTCGCCGTCCTTGCCACCCTTACGCGTGTAGGCCACGTAGCCCATGCCGGCAATCGGCCGGTCCTCGTTGTCGCGCACGATGAGGGTGCCCGCGGTGGCGGTGTAGTCGAAGGACTTGCCCCCGGCGCTGAAGTGATGCTCGGTGACCGAGCTCTCCGCCACCGGCAGCCGGCGCCATTCGTCCTTCAGGTCGCCCTTGACGTCTATGTGGCACAGCCGCATGAGCGCGCCTGGATCATTCGGCCCTTCGGCCTGCGACTCGGCGGCTTTGCCGCCCGCCTTGTCAGCCCCGCCCTTGGCGTCCTGCGCCGCGGCGGCGCCGCACAATCCGACCAGGACCAGCAGCCCCAACACCGTACGCCTGAGCATCGCATCCTCCCCTGAATCGAGCCGTAATTATGAACCGCGCGCGCTTATACCACGGCCGCTGCGACGCCGCCCCGCTGCTCGCCGCGCGCGAGCCTCGCTTCATCCATCGCCCCCGGTAAGATCACGGACACATGCCCGAGTCCGCCCACCCGCGCTCGATCCGCTCATTCGTCACCCGTGGCGGGCGCATCACCGCGGCGCAGCAGCGCGCGCTCGCCGACCTCTGGCCGAAATACGGCGTCGGGCACGAGTCAGGGCTGCTCGACCTGACACGGATCTTCGCGCGCGAGGCGCGGCGCACGCTCGAGATCGGCTTCGGCAACGGCGAGAATCTCGCCGCGCTCGCGCTCGCACATCCGGAGCGCGACTATCTCGGCGTCGAGGTGCATCGCCCCGGCGTTGGCCGTCTGTTGCTGGCGCTCGAGGAGCGGCGGCTCGGCAACGTACGCGTCATCTGCCACGACGCGGTCGAGGTGCTCGAGCGGCAGATTGCGCCGGCGAGTCTCGCGGAGATCCTCATCCTGTTTCCCGATCCCTGGCCGAAGAAGCGCCATCACAAACGGCGGCTCATTCAGGCGCCGTTCGTGGCGCTGCTCGAGCGAGCCCTCTGCGAAGGTGGGGTGCTGCGCCTCGCGACCGACTGGCAGCCGTACGCGCTCGAGATGCTGGATGTTCTGAGGGCGGCGGAGCACTTGAGCAATCAGGCGGCGGACGGCGGCTTCGTGGCCCGCCCCGCGGAACGCGTGCCGACCCGCTTCGAGCTGCGCGGCACGCGCCTCGGGCACGAGGTCTGGGACCTCGCTTTCAGGCGGCGCAGCTAGCGCTGCGGCCTTCAGCCGACGACGAACGCCTGCCGCAGCCCGTCGAGCACGAATTGCACGGCGAGCGCCCCGAGAATCACCCCGAGGACCCGGCTGGCGACGTTGGCGCCCGTCACCCCGATCACGCGCATCACGGGCTCTGCGACCCAGAGCAATGCCAGCACGATCGCCAGCACGAGCGCGGCTGCGGCGATGTGGCCCGCGAACAGCCCCGCCTGCGCGGGGAACTGGATGCGCCCGAACCACAGGAGAATGGTGGCCAGCGCGCCGGGTCCGGCAATGAAGGGGAACGCCAGCGGAAACACCGAGATGTCCGCGCGGCGGCGGCTCTCGGCGGCCTCGTCGCTCGAGGTGCGGGTACCCGATTCACGGGCGAAGACCATCTCGAGTGCCAGCAGAAACAACAGCAAGCCGCCAAAAATGCGAAATGCCTCGAGGCTGATGCCCATGAGTTGCAGAAACGCAGCACCCCCGAGCGCAAAGAGGAGCAGGATCGCCGCCGACACCGTCACCGCCTTCAGCGCCATGCGGCGCTTGTAGCTGGTGCTTGCCCCGGCCGTGAGTCCCGTGAACAGCGGGATCAGCGAGATCGGGTCGACCACCACGAAAAAAACCACGAAGAATTTCAGCGACTGCTCGAACATTGATGCTATGCGCCAAGGGAATCCGGCGAAATGCACCGCACCGCGCCGCGCCGCTCGCGAGTCCCAATTTAAGTCTTGAAAGCGTCACAGGCGAGGCGCAACATGATTTGCGTCGGGCACCCCTCTTCAGAAGTGTTCGCCAGGCCTGCTGACGCTGCCAGCATAACAGCTGCCGCGCGGCGGTCCTCGGGAGGTTGCGACGATGACGGCTCCTCACCCTGGCATCGGCGACTGGTATCGCCTGAGCGGCGGCCAGCTGTTCGAAGTTGTCGCCGTCGATGATGACGACGGCACCATCGAGATCCAGTACTTCGACGGCACCGTCGAGGAGATGGAGGTCGAGGACTGGGAGGCCCAGTGGGACGACGGCGGCCTGGAGGCGGCCGAGGCACCCGAGGATTGGAGCGGTTCGGTCGACGTCGAAGCCGGCGACGAGGACGCCCGCAGCTCGGAAAGCCTGAGCGAGGAGCGCGATCTGCGCATGAGCGCGCTCGACGGCATCGACCTCTTCGAGTGACGGCGCCGCGGAGCTAGGACCCTTCAGTCCGCCAGCGCGGCGATATCCACCCCGTCCGCCAGCATCACGAAGCCGCTCCGTACCTCGAGCGGCACGGGGGTGAGCGAGCGGCCCGCGCACGGGCCCGCCACGCAGTAGCCCGTGAGCTTCTCGAACAGCGCGCCGTGCGAGGAGCAGAGGATGAGCGCGCCATCGGGCGTAAAGAACCGGCCCGGCAGCAGGTTGAGCGGATGGCCCGCGTGAGGACAGCGGTTCACGTAGGCGCGCAGGTGCGCGCCCGCGCGCACGACGAAACCCCGCAGCGGCCAATCCCCTCCCCCGATGGTGAAGGCACGCGCCCCGTGCGCCTCGAGCTCGGTCACGCGGCAGACAACGCGCTCCACATCGAGCGGACCGCCGGCTTCGCCTGAAGGCTCCGGACCGCTCACGGCTCCTCCCGCGCCCGCAGCTGCTCGAGCGCGGCGATTCTGGCGCGCGTCAGCCAAACCATCGCGAGCCCCGGCACGGCGAGCGCAAAGCTCGTCACGAAATAGAGGTACCAGCCGCCGTGGTCGGCGATCCAGCCGGCGGGATACCCCAGGCTGTAGCGCGGCAGCAGCGCGATCGCCGACAGCAGCGCGTATTGGAAGGCGCTATAGCGCACGTCGCACAGCGCCATGATGAGCGCCACCAGCGCGATGTTGCCCATCGCGCCCGCGACGTGCTCGATGACCACCGCGGTCACCATGATCGGATAGCTCTTGCCGGCCGCCGCCAGGGCGCAGTAGAGCAGATTGCTCGCCGCCTGCAGCACCCCGAAGCCGAGCATCGAGCGCACGAGCCCGAGGCGCACCATCAGCACGCCGCCGAGGAGCGAGCCGCCGAGCGCGCTCGCCGTAAACAGCGCCTTGGCGATGAGGCCGATTTCGGTCTTCGAGAAGCCGACGTCCATCATGAAGGGCGTGAACAGCTTATTGGCGAAGGCATCGCCGATCTTGAAGAGCAGCACGACCGCGATCAGGATCGCGGCGCTCGGGCTGTCGAGCAGCTCGCGTAACGGTGCGACCAGAGACTCGCGCAGAGTGCGCGGCGGCGCATGCCGGTAGTCGGGCTCAGGCGCTCGCCAGCTCGCCGCGCAGAATGCCAGCATCACGGCCGCGAGGATCAGGTATGCGGCGCGCCAGCCGAAGTGGTCGGCCACCACCAGCGCAAAGGCTGCGGCGAGCCAGGCCGCGGTGCGGTAGCCGAGATTGTTGGCCGCGGCCGCGGGTCCGCGCTCGCTCGGCAGCGACACATCGGTCCGCCAGGCATCGATGGCGATGTCCTGGGTGGCCGAGCAGAACACGATGGCGAACGCGCACGCGGTGACCGCCCCGAGCGATAGGACCGGATTCTGCAGCGCCAGCAGCGCAATTGCGCCCGCCAGCGCGAGCTGCATCATCAGCATCCAGCCGCGGCGCCGGCCGAGGATCGGGATAGGAAAGCGGTCGACCAAGGGCGCCCACAGTGGCTTGAGCAGGTACGGCAGTGCGACGTACGACATCGCGCCGATCGCCGTGTTGGTGAGACCCGCGTCCTTGAGCCAGGCCTGCAGCGCGCTCTCGGTGAGCTGGTTGGGGAATCCCGAAGCCGCGCCGAGCACGAGGATCGCGAGCATCTTCGGGCTCGCGAGCAGATCGGCGAGCCGTGTTCCGTCCGCCGCCCGCGCCGCGCTCAAAGGTCGTAGTCCATGGTGAGGGGCGCGTGATCCGAGAAGCGCCTCTCCTTGTATATGGAGGCGGCGCGCGCCCGGCCGGCGAGCGAGGAGCTCACCACCTGGTAGTCGATGCGCCAGCCGACGTTCTTCGCCCGCGCCTGGCCGCGGTTCGACCACCAGGTGTACAGGCCCGGCCCCGGCCGCAGCTCGCGGAATGCGTCCACGTAGCCGGCGGGACCGAACAGGGTGTCCATCCAGGCGCGCTCCTCGGGCAGGAACCCGGAGTTCTTCTGGTTCGATCTCCAGTTCTTGAGGTCGATGGCGCGGTGGGCGATGTTCCAGTCGCCGCTCAGGATGCAGCGGCGCCGGCCGCGCCGCAGCCGCGCGAGGTGCGGCCTGAAGGCCTCGAGGAAGCGGAACTTGGAAGCCTGGCGCTCCGGCCCCGCCGAGCCCGACGGCAGATACAGCGACACGACCGACAGGTCGCCGACGCGCGCCTCGAGATAGCGGCCCTCGCGGTCGAACTCCGGCACGCCGAAGCCGCGGATGACGCGGTCCACCCCGTGGCGCGTGTAGAGCGCGACCCCGGCGTAGCCCTTGCGCTCGGCCTCGCAGAAGTAGCTGCGGTAGCCGGGCAGCGCCACGTCGTGTCCGTCGAGCTGCTCGCTCTGGCAGCGCGTCTCCTGCAGGCAGATGAAATCCGCCCGCTGCCGCCGCAGCCAGCGGAACAGCCCCTTGGCCGCAGCGGAGCGGATGCCGCAGACATTGACGGTAATGACGCGCAAGCCGAACAATGATAAGACATGCAGGAATACCAGCTCACGTTCATCGAGCTCGCGCTCAAGCGCGAGGCGCTGCGCTTCGGGCAGTTCCGTCTGAAGTCGGGCCGCGACAGCCCCTACTTCTTCAACGCGGGACTCTTCAGCGACGGCGAATCGGCCGCGGTGCTCGGGCGCTGCTATGCGGCCGCTATCCTCCGCTCCGGGCTCGAGTTCGACATGCTCTACGGCCCCGCCTACAAGGGCATTCCGCTCGCCACCGCCACGGCGATCGCGCTTGCCGCCCACCATGGGCGCAGCGTTCCCTACGCCTACAACCGCAAGGAGGCCAAGCAGCACGGCGAGGGCGGGCGGGTGATCGGCGCGCCGCTTCACGGGCGAGTGCTGATCGTCGACGACGTGATCACCGCCGGTACCGCGGTGCGCGAGTCGCTCGAGCTGATCCGCGGCTCGGGCGCCGAGCCGGTCGGCGTGGCGCTGGCGCTCGATCGTGAGGAGCGCGGTCAGGGAGAGTTGAGCGCCGTGCAGGAGCTCGAGCGGGCCCAGGGGCTGAAATGTGTGAGCGTCGTCACACTCTCAGACCTCATCGAGGCGCTGTCGCGGGGAACGAGCGGCACGCAGCCGGTTACCGAAGAGCAGCTCAGGGCACTCAACGCCTATCGGGCGCGTTATGGCGCACGCTGAGGCTTGCCAGCGCGGCGTGCGCGGCCGAAGATAGCCGCATGTCGGTTCCTTGGCGGCTCTTGAGCGTGCTCTCATTGCTGGCGGCCGCGGTGCTCGCCGCGGCCGGCGCGTACGCCGGCAGCAATCCGCAGGCCCCCAAGACCACCGCCTACCGCTGGGTCGACGACCAGGGAGTCGTCCACTACGGGGATGAGATCCCGCCGCAATACGCGGGCCAGCGCCGCGAGATCATGAACGCCCAGGGTGTCGCGATCGCGCACGTCGACGGACAGAAGAGCCCCGACCAGGTCGCGGCCGAGGCGCGCGATCGTGCCGCGGCGATCAAGCAGAAGCAGCACGACAGCTTCCTCGTCACCACCTACACGTCCGTGAAGGACATCGAAGCGCTGCGCGATGCGCGCCTCGAGCAGCTGAAGGCCCAGCGCACCGCTTCGGAGCAGTACGTCGAGAGCCTGAGAGCGCGTCTCGGGACGCTGCAGTCACGCGCCCTGGCTTTCCGTCCGTACAGCGCGAACGCGGCCGCCCGTCGCATGCCCGATGACCTGGCGGAAGACCTGGTGCGCACGCTCAACGAGATGCACACGCAGAGCAGCGCGCTCGCCAATCAGACCGAGGAAGAGGCGAAGCTGCGCGCGCAGTTTCAGGCCGATATCGAGCGCTATCGCGCGCTGCACACGCTGCACTCGACCGACTGAGCGCGCGCCCGGTCGACCCCCGCCTGATCGACACGCGCCCTCAGCGCGTGCGCCTCGCTCAGCCGCTGCCCGAGTGCCCGAAGCCGCCGGCCCCGCGCGTCGAGCTCATGAAGTCCGCCACGACCTCGAGCTCCACCTGCACCACCGGGACCACCACCAGCTGCGCGATGCGCTCGCCGGGATTCACCGTGTAGGGCCCGGCGCCGCGATTCCAGCACGACACCATCAGCTGTCCCTGGTAGTCGGAGTCGATGAGCCCTACGAGATTGCCGAGCACGATGCCGTGGCGGTGACCGAGACCCGAGCGAGGCAGAATGACGGCGGCGAGGCACGGATCCTCGAGGTGGATGGCGAGCCCGGTCGGGATCAGCTCGGCCTGCCCCGGCGCGAGAGTGAGCGCTGCGGCGGTGCAGGCGCGCAGGTCGAGTCCCGCGGAACCCTCGGTCGCATAGGCTGGCAGCGGAAACTCCGCGCCGATGCGCGCGTCGAGAATACGCACCTTGAGCGCACGGCGTGCCGCGGCGCGCATGCGCAACTTAAGCGAGCGCCGTGCCGCGCTGCGAGCGCTCGGCGCGCGCCGCCAGCTCGCGAGCGATGAGGCTGATGAGACCGCGGGCGAGCGCGAGCTTGCCGGCTCTGCCGAGCTCGTAGCGGGCGGCGCGTGCGAGCACGATGAGCTGGTTCTCCTCGCTGTCGAAGGCCTTGTCATCGCCCACTTCGTTGGCCGCGATCATGTCGAGATTCTTTTTCATGAGCTTGGCGCGCGCGTTCTGCTCGACCGACTCGGTCTCGGCGGCGAAACCCACGACGAAGGGCCGCTCGGGACGCGCCGCCACGGTGGCGAGCACGTCCGGCGTGCGCTCCATGGACACCTCGAGCGTGTCGCTGCCCTTCTTGATCTTGTGCGGCGCCGCGCGCACCGGCCGATAATCGGCGACCGCGGCGGTGGAGATGAAAATGTCGGTGCCGGGGAGCTCGCGCAGCACCGCGGCCAGCATGTCGGCGGCGCTCTCGACCTCGATGCGCCTCACTCCCGGCGGGGTCGGCAGGCTCACCGGCCCGCTCACCAGCACGACCTCGGCGCCCGCTGCGCGCGCCGCCTGCGCCACCGCGAAGCCCATCTTGCCGGAGCTGCGGTTGCTGATGAAACGCACCGGATCGAGGCGCTCGCGGGTGGGACCCGCCGTGATCAGCACGCGCCGCCCCGCGAGCTCGCCGCCGGCCGCCAGCAGCGCCGCCAACTGCTCGGCGAGCTCGAGCGGCTCGACCATGCGCCCCTCGCCGGTCTCGCCACAGGCCTGATCGCCGGCCGCGGGACCCAACACCACCACGCCGCGCGCCGCGAGCTGCGCGACGTTGGCGCGCGTCGCCGCATTTGCCCACATCACGTGATTCATCGCCGGCGCCACCGCGATCGGCGCCTCGGTCGCGAGGCACAGCGTCGCCAGCAGGTCGTCGGCGCGACCGGTCGCGAGGCGCGCGAGAAAGTCGGCGCTCGCCGGCGCGATCAGCACGGCATCGGCCCAGCGCGCCAGCTCGATGTGTCCCATGGCCGCCTCGGCGGCCGCGTCCCACAGGTCGGTGCGCACCGTGCGGCCCGACACCGCCTGGAAGGTCGTAGCCGTGACGAACTCGCGCGCGGCCGCCGTCATCACCACCTGCACCTCGGCACCGCGCTCGCGCAGCCGCCGCACGAGATCCGGGCTCTTGTAGGCGGCAATGCCGCCGGTGACGCCGAGAAGGATGCGCTTGCCTTGCATGGTGCTTACCTCGGGAACGGATTATCTCACCGCGCAGTGCGGGCGGCGCAAACGGCGGCGCATTGTGGGAAATCGCCCTACTTCGAGCACTTTTGCCCCCTGCCTGGCGGCCGCGCCACGTCCTTAGACTGACATCGGGCTGTCCTTAGAACTGAAAGTAATGTGCGGCCATGAGCATCCGCCACTGGCCCGACGGCGAGCGGCCGCGCGAGAAACTGCTCGAGCGGGGCGCGCAAGCGCTCTCCGACGCCGAGTTGCTCGGGGTGCTGCTCGGCTCCGGCGTACGCGGGTCTTCGGCGGTGGAGCTCGCGCGCGCGCTGATCGGCGAGTTCGGCTCGCTGCGCGAGCTCATGAGCGCCGAGCGCCCGCGCCTGCTGCGCCAGCGCGGCGTCGGCCCGGCGCGCTATGCGGTGCTGAAGGCGGCACTCGAGCTCGCACGGCGGCACTTCCGCGAGGCGCTCGCCTCACGTCCCGCGCTCGCCGCCCCCGAGGCGACCCGCGCCTTTCTCCTCGCCCAGCTGCGCGACCGCCCCTACGAGGTGTTCTGTTGTCTCTATCTCGACAACCGCCACCGGCTGATCGCCTTCGAGGAGCTCTTTCGCGGCACCATCGATCGCGCCGGCGTCCATCCGCGCGAGGTGCTGCGCCAGACGCTGCTGCACAACGCCGCCGCCGTGATCCTCGCCCACAACCACCCCTCCGGAGTCCTCGAGCCGAGCCAGGCGGACGAGCTCATCACGCGGCGGCTGAAGGAGGCGCTGGCGCTCGTGGACGTCCGGGTGCTCGATCACTTCATCATCGGCGACGGGATGTGCTTCTCGTTCTGTGAGCACGGCCTGCTGTGAGTCCGCCGACGGCCGCCACAAAAAGACAGGCCCGCGGATGCGGGCCTGCCATATCGCCGCTAAGGCCGCGATCTTTACTTGAGAATTGCCTCCTGCTGGGTACGCGAGCCGAGCACCGTGCGGATCTTGGCGCGGTCCACCTCGGACTTGTTCGCAGCATCGACCGAGCCTTCCTGTTCGGCGAGGATCTTATCGAACTTGCCGCCGAGATTATCGAGCGCCGCCCAGTTCTTGTACTCGGTGACCAGCAGGATGTCGGGCTCGTTCGGGCCGCGCGCCTCTATCACGATCACGCGCCAGGCGGTGATGAGTCCGGCCTTCTTGGCCGCCTCCTGCTGCTTCTTGTAGCTGGTCGCCAGCCAATGCATGTAATCGTCGAAGTGTCCGTCGACGGTGCGGATCGAGGCGACGTTGATGACCGGTCCGTCGCTCCAGTCGCGGCCGTCGGCATAGGCAAGGCTCGAGAGCGAGGTCAGGCCGAGCAGTGCCGCGGTCGCAAAGACAACATGAGTCACGCGTTTCATTAGGGCTCCTCCGGGAGATTGTTTGGATCAAAGAGTTGTTGTTGTGAGGCAAACCGGCGGAGAGACTCCGTCCGGGTTAACCGTGCGCGCACCCTACTCGTCGCGCAGGCGCGTGTCACGCAGGCAGTCATGTGGAAAATACCTCCGGCTTGAGATCCCGCCGCCGGGCTGGTATAAAGCCCGGCCCAGGCGCCGTTCCAGACTCTTGGCTCGCTCCTAAGTATCTGATTTCTCTCAAGGTTGTATCTATGTCACGCGTCTGCGAAGTCACCGGCAAGAAGCCGGCCGTCGGTAACCGCGTATCCCACGCCAACAACAAGAAGCGCCGCCGCTTCCTGCCGAACCTGCACACGCAGCGCTTCTGGCTCGAGACCGAGAGGCGCTGGGTGACACTGCGCCTCACGACCAACGGCATGCGCACCCTCGAGAAGAAGGGCGTCGACAAGGTCGTCGCCGAGCTGCGCGCGCAGGGCAGAAAGCTCTGACGGGCCCGACGCGGGAGAGACACTCATGCGCGAGAAGATCAAGCTCCTGTCCACGGCCGGAACCGGCCACTTCTACGTGACGACCAAGAACAAGCGGCTGCACCCCGACAAGCTCGAGGTGCGCAAGTTCGACCCGCTGGCGCGCAAGCACGTCGCCTACAAAGAGTCGAAGATCAAGTAGCCGCCGCGCGCGTCAGGGCGCGTGCCGGAGCTCCCCGAAGTCGAAACGACGCGGCGCGGCCTCGCGCCGCATGTGCGTGCTCGCCGCATCCGGGCGCTCAAGCTCTACGAGCGGCGGCTGCGCTGGCCGGTGCCGGCGGGTCTGCCCGGTGAGCTCGCCGGGCGGCGGATCGTCGCGACCGGCCGGCGTGGGAAGTATCTGCTGCTCACGCTCGAGTCCGGCACGCTGCTCGTGCACCTGGGGATGTCGGGCAATCTGCGCGTGGTCCCGGCGGGCAGCCCGCGCGAGCTGCACGATCACTTCGACCTCGAGCTCGACTCAGGATCCGCGCTGCGCTTCAACGACCCGCGCCGCTTCGGCAGCCTCCTCTACGTGCGCGGCGATCCGCTCGCGCACCCGCTGCTCGCGCGCCTCGCGCCCGAGCCCTTTGCGCGGGAGTTCGACGCCGCCTATCTCTGGCGCATCACGCGCGGCCGGCGCGTCGCGGTGAAGCAGCTGCTCATGAACAGCCGCCTGGTCGTCGGCGTCGGCAACATCTACGCGAGCGAGGCGCTGTTTCGCGCGCGCATCCGCCCGCGGCGCCCGGCCCGCTCCCTGTCGCGCGCGGAAGCCGCGCGGCTCGTGCGTGCGGTGCGCGCCGTGCTCGCACAGGCAATCCGCGCGGGCGGCACGACGCTGCGCGACTACCGGCGGGCCGACGGCTCACCGGGCTACTTCCGGCAGCGGCTGTACGTCTACGAGCGCGCCGGTCACCCCTGCCGGCGCTGCGGCACGGCGGTGCGCGCGATTACCCAGGGCCAGCGCTCGACGTATTATTGCCCCGTATGTCAGCAGTGACGGCTGCCGCTTGAGGCCGCGGCCGGTAAGTGAGGCAAGCGCGTGAGCCAACCCATTCTGCGGCATCTGGCCGCCGTCGACCCGGTGTTGGGGGGCGTGATCCGTGCCGCCGGGCCCTATCGGCACGAGCCCGAGGCCGGCGCCGAGCCGTTCCAGATACTGGCGCAGGCGATCGCGCACCAGCAGTTGAACGGCACGGCGGCCAACACCATTCTCGCGCGGCTCATCGCCTCCTGCGGCCAGGGCGCCTTTCCGACACCCGCGCAGGTGCTGGCCGCCCCGGTCGAGCAGCTGCGCGCCGCAGGATTCTCGTTCGCGAAAGTCGCCGCCCTCAAGGACCTCGCAACCAAGACGCTGGCGGCAGTGGTTCCCGACCGGGGAACGCTCGGGCAGCTCGACGACGCGGCGATCATCGAGCGTCTCACGCAGGTGCGCGGCGTCGGCCGCTGGACGGTGGAGATGCTGCTCATATTCCAGCTCGGGCGACCCGACGTGCTGCCGGTCGATGACTTCGGGGTGCGCAACGGATTTCGCGCCGCCTACGGCCTGCGCTCTCTCCCGCACCCGAAGGCGCTCGCGGCCTGGGGCGAGCGCTGGAAGCCGTACCGCAGCGCCGCGGCCTGGTATCTGTGGCGGGCGGTCGAGCTCGAGCGCGCCGGCACCCTGCCCGCACCCGCTGAGCGGGTGCGCCTGCCGCGCATTCGCAAGCGCCGCCGCGCTACGCCCAAACGCGGCAAGCAGCGCCGGCCGCCACTGCGGCGCCGGGGAACGGGAACGCGCGCCAGGCCGCGCCGGCGTACCAAAGCGCGCCGCAGCGCCCGCCGCGCCCGTTAGGGAGCACGCCAGCCGAGCGGGTCTTCAGATGCGCCGGCGTTTCTTGAGCTCGGCTTCGACGATCGGGTGCACGAACTCGCTCACGTCGCCGCCGAGAACCGCGATCTCGCGCACCAGGGTGGACGAGATGAAGGTGAACTGCTCCTGCGGCGTGAGGAACACGGTCTCGATGTCGCGGGCGAGGTGGCGGCTCATGTTCGCCAGCTGGAATTCGAACTCGAAGTCGGACACCGCGCGCAGGCCCCGCAGGATCACGGTGACGCCGTGCTCGCGCGCGAAGTCCACCGTGAGGTTGGCGTAGCCGAGCACCTCGATGTTCGGCAGGTCGTGCAGCACGCGCCGCGCCAGGTCGATGCGCGTCGCCAGCGGGAACATCGGCGTCTTGTTGGGATTCGCGGCGATCGCGATGAACACGCGCTCGAACATGCGGGCCGCGCGCCGCACCAGGTCCTGGTGCCCGTTGGTGATCGGATCGAATGTGCCCGGATAGACGGCGTTGAGCTTCATGTGGCCTTAGGCCCCCCTGCCTGGCCCCGCGCGTAGAGATGATACCCGACCTCCCCGGCGCGCTTCCCCTTCAGCGCCAGCCAGCCCGCCGGCAGCGGCGGCGGCCCGTCGCGCGCGGCACATTCGACATAAACGAGCGCCGCATCGGCGAGCCAGCCGTTACGCTCGAGCGCGCCGGCCGCTTCAGCCAGCAGCCCCGAGGCAAAGGGCGGGTCGAGGAATGCGATGTCGAAAGGGCGCCCCGCATTCGCGAGAAAGCGCAGTGCGTCGCCGTGCTCGACCTGCGCGTCCCGGGCGCCCCATTCGGCGAGGCGTGCCCGCAGCTCGCGTACCGCGGCCGCATCGCGCTCGATGAAGGTCACGTGGGCGGCGCCGCGCGACAGCGCCTCGAGCCCGAGCGCGCCGCTGCCGGCGAAAAGATCGAGGCAGCGGGCGCCCGCGACACGCGCGCCGAGCCAGTTGAAGAGCGTCTCGCGCACCCGGTCCGGGGTGGGGCGGATGAGCGCCGCGGCAGGGAAGCGCAGCCGGCGGCCGCGCCAGCTGCCGCCGATGATTCGCAGCACGCGGGCCCTGGCGCCGCGCGCCGCGGGAGCGCCCGTGCGGGCGGCTGACTTGCGGCTTGACGCCACGGCGTTTGCTCGAGGGGTGCGCACCTTGCCACGATTCTCGCCGTAAGCGTACTCTAGCTTGCCTCGTCCAGAAGCGCTCAAACAGCACCGGCGGGAGGGGTCACGACCGGTGGGGCAGGCTCGCAGGAAAGTAGCTCGCGGCTATACGAAGAATACCGACCGCGGCGTGAGCCGCCTTTAAGGCGTGCGCGGCGCGCCACGCGGTCCAAGAGTTAGGAGTTCTAGGGATATGCGAAACCTCACGGCGACCGGGATCCTCGCGGTTGCGCTGCTATTGAGCGGCTGCTCGAGCCACAACGACGCGATCGGCCCAACCAACACCTCCGCCTTCAACGGCAACCCCGGCGGGTCGACGCCGCCTCCGCAGCCCGGCGGCGCCACCGCGCTGTTCAATCCCGCGACCGGGCAGCTGCCCTACCCGACCGACCTGTACTTCTTTGGCTCGACCGACGGCACGCTCAACATCCAGCCGCCGAACGCGCTCATGCCGAACCAGGCGTCGGTGAACGCGCTCGATGGCTTCTCGACCACCGCCGTGATCCGCGAGAACTTCAGCACCGCCTTGAATCCCGCCACGTTCACTCCTGCCACGGTCATCATCGTGCCGGTCCAGACCGACAATCTCACCAAGGCGACCACCGGCGTGCTGGGCGCCCCGCTCACCATGGGCACCGATTTCTCCGCCGCGCTCGCCAACGACGCGGGAGTCGGCCCGACGATTCTCGAGATCACTCCGCTGCATCCGCTCATGCCGAGCACCTGCATCAGCGGGGGCCAGTTCCTCGGGGCAAACTGCAAGACCGGTACTGGCTATCTCGTGTTCCTCACCAACGGCATCAAAGACGCTGCGGGCAACCCAGCCGCGCCCGACACCGACTACGCCGCCATCAAGGCGGCGCTCGCCGCCGGCGGAGCAAAGTGCCCGGGCATCACCGACGTGACGCTCAACGGCATCTGCCAGTTGACCGGCGCGCACTTGGGCGTAGCGGCGGCGCTCGCGCAGCAGATCCCGGCGCTCGCGGCCAGCCTCAACCCGGCCAACATCGTGCTGTCCTTCAGCTTCACGACGCAGTCCACCACCGACACGCTCGAGCTGCTGTCCGCCACCACCAAGCCGACCGCGATCAAGGCGAACCCGACCCCGATCACCACTGCGCAGGTGAATCCGGCGCTTCCCGGGCACGCCAACGTCTACGTCGGGGTGCTGACGATCCCCTACTACCTGAGCAAGGCCGCGCCGCTCACCGGCTCGTGGCAGGCGCCGCCGTTTCCGCTCGACATGACGAGCACCAACGTCACGCGCTTCAATCCGCTGCCCGTGGCAACCCAGAATCTGCTGATCCCGGTGCTGATCACCGTGCCCAATGCAAAGTCCACGGGCGGCGGCATCCCGCCGGCGGGCGGCTGGCCGGTGCTGATCTTCCAGCACGGCATCACGCGCAGCCGCGAGGATATGTTCGGCGTCGCCGACTCCTTCGCCGACGCCGGCTTCGTCGTCGCCGCCATCGACCTGGCGCTGCACGGCGTCACCAACACCATGGATCCCTTCTACGCGACCGCGGCCAACCCGCTCTACACGGGGCTCGGACTCCCCGCAGCCGGCTCGATCGAGCGCACCTTCGATCTCGCGCTGATCAATCCGCCGGCGATCGATCCATCCGGCTCGCACGCCATCAACCTGACGAGCCCGCTCACCGAGCGCGACGGCCTGCGCGAAGGCGCCGCCGATCTCATCACCTTCGCGCGCACGCTGCCGAGCCTGAATCTGGGTGCGGCCGGCACCATCAACGCCACCGGCATTCACTATCTCGGGCATTCGCTCGGCGCCATCGAGGGCACCGTGTTCCTCGGTGTGGCTACGGCGAATGACGTCAGCACCGGCACGTTGGCCAATCCCGGCGGTGTGCTCTCGAACATACTCACCACGTCCCCGAGCTTCGCGCCGACGGTCAACGCCGGCCTCGCCGCGAAGGGCCTGCTGCCGGGGACGACGCTCTACAACCAGTTCTTCCGCGATCACCAGACGGTGATCGATGCCGGCGATCCGGTGAACTACGTGGCGCTGGCCACCGCGCAACATCCGATTCATCTCCTGCAGGTGGTGGGTGGCACCCCAACGCCCGGGGGCTGCAGTCCGGCGGCGCCCTTGGGCTGCCCCGACCAGGTGGTGCCGAACTCCACGACGCAGGCGCTGATCACCGCCTCGGCCTACGGACCGGCCGGGGCGGCGGGTACGCTGACGCGCATCAAGGCCCCGGCGACGCCACCGCCGGTGATAGTGCTCGGCCCGGCTGGCGGATTCCGCGCCTACGTGAACTTCGTGAACGGTGACCACGGATCGATCATCGATGACGTCGTGCCGCTCGTGACCGCGGAAATGCAGGGGGAGGCGATCAGCTTCGCGCTCTCCAAGGGCGCCGAGATCGTCATCAACGTCCCGCCGGTCATCGAGCCGTAGCGCGCACTTAGGTAAGCGTTGCGACAACGCGCGGGCGGCCGGGCGGCCGCACCGTTCCCTGCCCGTTACAATGGGCGCACGCCCTATGCTCGGACGCTCCCCCAAAGACGCCCGCACCCCGCCCTCAGGCCCGGGGTTCCTGGCGCGCCTTCGTCAGCGCCTGAACCGCGGTGACTCCTGGCTGACCCGCGATCTCGGCGATATGGTCCGCGGGCGCCGCATCGATGCGCAGATCCTGGAAGAGCTCGAGACGCGCCTCCTCACCGCCGACGTGGGGGTCGAGGCGACCGCGCGGATCCTCGAGGACCTGAAGTCTCGCGTGGCCCGCAATGAGCTCGCCGACTGCGCTGCGCTGATTCGCGCGCTGCGCGCGGTCGTAGTCGCGATCCTCGCGCCGTGTGCGAAGCCGCTCGTGATCGATCGCGCGCGCAAGCCTTTCGTGATCCTGGTGGTGGGCGTCAACGGCTCGGGCAAGACCACCACCATCGGCAAGCTCGCGCGACGCTGTGCCGAGGAAGGCGCGAGCGTGCTGCTCGCCGCCGGCGACACCTTTCGGGCGGCGGCCATCGAGCAGCTGAAGGTATGGGCCGAGCGCGCCGGCGCCGAGTTCGCGGCGCAGCTCCCGGGGGCGGACCCCGGCGCGGTGGTGTTCGATGCGCTCGAAGCGGCGCGCGCCCGCGGTTGCGACGTGGTGCTGGCCGACACGGCGGGGCGGCTGCACAGTCAGTCGCACCTCATGGAGGAGTTGAAAAAGGTCCGCCGCGTCATTCAGCGCACCGATCCGTCGGCACCGCACGAGGTGCTGCTGGTGCTCGATGCCAACCAGGGCCAGAACGCGCTCGCTCAGGCGCGGCAGTTCCACGCGGCGGTCGGCGTGACCGGACTCGTCCTCACCAAGCTCGACGGCACCGCGAAGGGCGGCATCGTGATCGCCATCGCCGAGCAGCTCAGGATCCCCATCCGCTTCATCGGCGTCGGCGAGAGTGCCGAGGACTTCGGCGAATTCGACGCCGAGGCCTTCACCGCCGCGCTGGTCGAGGGCCCGGGGAACGCACCGGGGGAGGCGCGCGCCCCATGATCGTCTTCGAGCGCGTTTCCAAGCGCTACGCCAACGGGCGCGAGGCGCTCAATAACGTCAGCTTCAACATCCATAACGGCGAGATGGTGTTCCTCACCGGTCGTTCCGGCGCCGGCAAGAGCACGGTACTGAAGCTCATCGCGCTGCTCGAGCGGCCGACGCGCGGCGCGGTGCTCGTGAGCGGCAAGAACACCCGTGCGCTCAAGCCCCGGCACATCGCCGCCTTCCGCCGCCGTATCGGCGTCGTATTCCAGGATCACAAGCTGCTCGCCGACCGCCCGGTGTTCGACAACGTGGCGCTGCCGCTGGCGGTGGCCGCGACACCTCTCAAGGAGATCGACAAGCGGGTGCGCGCCGCGCTCGACCAGGTGGGCCTGCTGGGCCGCGAGCGCGCCCTGCCGCTCGAGCTCTCGGTGGGCGAGCAGCAGCGCGTCGGGATCGCGCGCGCGGTGGTGAGCAAGCCGCCGCTGCTGATCGCCGATGAGCCGACGGGAAATCTGGATCCGGACCTGTCGCTCGAGGTGATGCGCCTGTTCCGCCGCTTCCAGGACGTCGGCGTCACGGTGGTGGTGGCGACCCACGATCTGCACCTGGTGCGCGAGTTCGGCCAGCGGGTGATCACGCTCGAGAGCGGCCACGTGCAGGGCGAGGCGCCGGATTCGCTGCCGAGTGTGGTGGCGACCCGATGAGCCTCGGCGTCGCGTTCACGCGCCACCTGCAGGCGCTCCTCGGGTCGCTCGGGCGACTCGCGCGCAGCCCGCTCTCGACGCTGCTGACGCTGCTGGTGATCGCGCTCGCGCTGGCGCTGCCTGCAAGCCTGCGTCTCTTCGTGACCAACGCCCAGGCCGCAACCGGCAACTTCGGCAACGCCATCGACCTCTCGGTGTACTTCAAGACCGACGTGCCGCTCGCCAAGGCCCAGCAGCTCGCCGCCGCCGCGCGCGCGCGCGCCGACGTCGCGCAGGTCACGCTCATTTCCGCCGACAAGGGTCTCGAGGACTTCCGCAGCTACTCGGGCTTCGGCGAGGCGCTGGCGGCGTTGAAGGAGAATCCGCTGCCGCACGTGCTGCACGTGCGTCCGCGCGACGCGGCGAGCTCCGCGGCCGCGCTCGAGACGCTGCGCGGCTACTTCACCGCCTGGCCGGAGGTCGAGCTGGTGCAGGTGGATTCGCAGTGGGTGCTGCGTTTCAACGCCATTCTGGAGGTGCTGCGTCAGCTGCTGCTGATGGCCGCGGCGTTGCTCGGGGTCGGGGTGCTCGCGGTGATCGGCAACACGATCCGGCTCGAGATCGCCGGCCGCCGCGCGGAAATCGAGGTGATCAAGCTGGTCGGAGGCTCGAACTCCTTCGTGCGCCGGCCGTTCCTCTACACGGGACTGCTCTACGGATTGGGGGGCGCGCTGCTCGCATGGGGGATCGTCGCTCTGGCGATCACGCTGCTCGGGGAATCGGTCGCGAACCTCGCGCGGCTCTACGGCAGCCACTTCGAGCTGCGCGGCGCGTCCCCCCGCGAGATCGGCGCCCTGCTCGGGGCGGGTGCGGCGCTCGGCTGGCTCGGCGCGTGGATCTCGGCCGCACGCCATCTGCGCAGCATCGAGCCGCGCGCCTGAGGTCTCGTGCGTTTGAGCTTAGGTCGTGGCGGGCGCGGACGAGCCCGGCCCGGGCGGCGAATCGGAATCGGTCTGGCCGCGCACGTGCTCGACGCTTTCCATCCAGCGGCGGATGCGGCGCGCGTCGGCGACGCGGCTGCGCTTGCCGTAGGAGTTGAGCAGCACGATCACCACCGTGCGCGCTTCGATCACGGTCTGCATCACCAGGCACCGTCCGGCATGAGCGATGTAGCCGGTCTTCTGCACCACGATGTCCCAGTCGGGCTTGGAGGTGAGCGAATCGGTGCTGCGGTAGGTGAACACGTGGCGCCCGACGCGCACCTCGTAGCTCGAGTCGGTGGAGTATTCGCGGATGGCCGGCACTTTCGCCGCCGCCATCACCAGCTTGGAGAGGTCCTCGGCGCTCGCGACATTACCGTCGGACAGTCCGGTCGGCTCGACGAAGCGCGCGCTCGTCATCCCGAGTTCGCGCGCCTTGGCATTCATCGCGGCCACGCACGCCTCGAGGCCGCCGGGGAAGTTGCGTCCGAGAGCGTGCGCCGCGCGGTTCTCGGATGCCATGAGCGCGAGGTGCATGAGGTCGCCGCGCGTGAGCGTGGCGCCGGGCGTCAGGCGCGAGACCGGACCCTTGCCGCGCCCGGCATCCTCAGAGCTGATCTCGAGGGTCTCATCGAGCGGCTGGCCGGCATCCATCACGACGAGCGCAGTCATCAGCTTGGTGATCGAGGCGATCGGCATCGCAACGTCCGAGCGCCGCGCGTAGAGCACGGATGAGCCGGTCGCATCCAGCACCAGCGCCGCGCTCGAGCGCAACGCGGGTCCTGCCGCCGGGGCGTGCTGCAGGTGCACGCGCAGCGCCTGCCCCTGATTCTGGGCGGCAGCCGTGCCGGCAAACGCCAGGCAGAGCACTGCCGTGATCCATGCGCCGCGAACCTGATTCATCGACTGCTTAGCCTCGCTATGACTCGAGCTTTGTTTGAGTCTATCAAACCACGCCCTTATGTCATGCCGGCGTGACGTACTCTTAATTTTTGGCACCGCCCTGAGCGGGCCGCGCGCTTGGCTGGACGCGCGGCATGGCGGCCAGGGTCATAAGGCGCGGCGCGTGTGACGCGCCACACGTACCGGCTAGCGCGGCCACAGCCATCCGAAGGTTCCCGCCGTGAGCGAGGCGTAGATCAGGCCGTCGAAGGCTGCCTTGAGGGTGAGACTCCAGGAGCGCTGGTACCAAATGGAGAGCTCGCAGAGCGCCAGCGAGTAGCCGATGAAGGCGGTGGCGCCGGCGATCTGGAACACCTTGAGGTAGGGCGCTCCCACCCCGAGTGCGCGGCTGGAGATGTAGGCGACGAAGATGCCGACCACCACCAGGAACACGAACCATTGCGCCAGGTTCTTCCCCATATGGAACATGCCGTTCGGCATCACCGTCATGACCGCGACCGGTCCCTTGGCGAGCTTTTCCTTGAACTCGGGCGATCTCATCTCGTCCCGGTTCCCGGGGCGCGGCACGAAGTAGTCCCCTGGAGGGATCGCGAACGGCCGCAGCGCCTGCAGCACTTCATCTTCCCGGGGCATCCTCGGGAAATCATTCTTGTGCCAGAGCGGCGTCATGTGGATCACCGAGCTCGCCGCGAAGACGATCACGCTGGCGAGCAGGATCGGCAGCCAGAGCGCAGACAGACTAATCATGCGACCCCCCGCGTCGTTGCCTTGTGACTCTAATCCACGCGCGCTGAGGCGGACCAGCGCTTCGGGGCCCGCCCGTGGCAGCCCGCCTTAGCCGGATGAGAAGGACCGGCCCTCCCGGAAGGGGGATTCACCTGGCCTGGAAGCGCGTCCAAGCTGTTGTCCGTAAAGACCATTTCTGAAGACTCCGGCGGAACTTTGGGGGTCTTTAGCACTCTAACGAGGCGACTGCTAGAATGCCCAACCAATCCACGGGAGATCTGATGACCAGTACCGCATTGGTTGCCCGTATGGGCGATCAGGCCCTCGCCGGCCCGCTCGGTAGTCTCGATGCCTACCTCGACCGGGTCAGCCGTATTCCGGTCCTCTCGCGCGAGGAAGAGCGCGCGCTGGCGGAGCGTTTCCGCTCGCAGGGCGATCTCGACGCCGCACGGCAGCTGGTGCTGTCGCACCTGCGCTTCGTCGTCCATATAGCCCGCGGCTACAGCGGCTATGGGCTTCCGGTCGGCGACCTCATCCAGGAAGGCAACGTCGGCCTCATGAAGGCCGTGAAGCGCTTCGACCCGACGCTCAACGTGCGGCTGGTGTCCTTCGCGGTTCACTGGATTCGCGCCGAGATTCACGAGTACGTGCTGCGCAACTGGCGGCTGGTGAAGATCGCCACCACCAAGGCGCAGCGGAAGCTGTTCTTCAACCTGAGACGCATGAAGAAGAACCTCACGTGGCTGTCGGCCGAGGAGACCGCGGCCGTGGCCCGCGACCTGGGCGTGAGCGTAGGCGAGGTCACCGAGATGGAGAAGCGCCTCGCGGCGCGCGACCTGTCGTTCGACCCGGCGCCCCAGGTCGATGACGAGGAGAGCTACAGTCCCGCGGCCTATCTGCCGGCGCCCGACGCGGATCCGGCGGCCTCCGTCGAGAACGCGGAGAGCGCCGCTGACAGCACGGCGCGCCTGACGAGCGCGTTGAGCCGCCTCGATGCCCGCAGCCGCGATATCGTCGAGCGGCGCTGGATGTCCGAAGACAACAAGGCGACGCTGCACGAGCTCGCCGGAAAGTACGGCGTGTCCGCCGAGCGTATTCGCCAGATCGAGTCGAGCGCCCTCGGGAAACTGCGCGGCCTGATGGCCGCGGCCTGAGAAGCCGGCGGGCAACGCGGTGTGTCCGCCGAAATCACTTCCTGTGATTTCGGTCAATAAAGTGGTAGCGTCGCCGCGCATGCGCACCGTGGCTGAATGGCTCGGCGAGTACGGCGCGAGCCACGAGAACCCCACCAATAAGCTCCTGCACTGGCTGTGCGTGCCACCGATCGTGCTGGCGGTGATGGGGTTCCTGTGGTCGCTCCCCGTGCCGGCGGCCTTCGCCGCCGCCTCACCCTGGCTCAACTGGGCGACGCTCGCCGCCGCCGCGGCCCTCCTCTACTACTTCGCGCTCTCCCCGGCGCTCGCCGCGGGAGTGCTGCTCGCCTTCATCGTGCTGTTGCTCGTGACGCAGGCACTCGCCCAGCTCCCGTGGCCGCTGTGGGTCACCTCGCTCGTGATATTCGTCGTGGCATGGATCGGGCAGTTCGTCGGCCACTCGGTCGAGGGCCAGCGCCCTTCCTTCTTCAAGGACGTGCAGTTCCTGCTGATCGGGCCGCTGTGGCTGCTCGCGGCGGCGTACCGCCGCTTCGGACTGCCGTACTGAAGCGCCGCCGGGCCTCTAGCCCGCGCTCGCCGCGGCGCGCACCGCCTGCGCCACCTTCGCGTGCAGCTCGCGATCGAGCGCGTCGGGCACCAGCTCATCGTCGTGCGCCTGTGCCGCGATGGCGTCCGCCGCGGCAATCAGCATGGCGTCGGAGAAGCGCTTGGCGCGCGCCTCGAGCGCGCCTTTGAACAGCCCCGGATAGGCGAGCACGTTGTTGATGCCCTGGCCGTCGGCCGCGTAAGCGGCGCCGTGCTCGCGCGCGATGAGCGGCTCGATCTCGGGGTCCGGGTTCGACAGGGCGAGGATCACCTGTCCCTTCCGCACCCACTCCGGCCTGACGAGGCCCTTCACACCCGTCGTGGCGATCACGATGTCGGCGCGGCGCATGAGCGCCTCGAGCGTCGTGCCTTCCCCGCCGAGCGCCTCGAGCCGTGCGATGGCGCGCGGATCGCGGTCCGTGCCGATGATGCTGCGGACACCGACGGCGCGCAGCAGCCGCGCGATCCCGGTGCCCGCGGCGCCGAGTCCGATCTGGCCCACGGTACTCGCGCGCAGGTCGAGGCCGGCATGGCGCGTGGCGTTTTTGAGAGCGGCGAGCGTCACCACCGCGGTGCCGTGCTGGTCATCGTGCATGACCGGCTTCTCGAGCCGCCGCTGCAGCTCCTGCTCGATCGCGAAGCATTCGGGCGCCGCGAAATCCTCGAGCTGGATCGCGCCGAACGACAGCTCGATCCCTAGGATGATCGGCACCACGCGCTCCGGCTCGGTCTCGGTCATCAGTATCGGCACGCCGCTCAAGTCGACCAGGTCGGCAAACAGCGCGGCCTTGCCCTCCATGACCGGCAGCCCCGCGAGCGGACCGACGTTGCCGAGCCCGAGCACCGCGGTCCCGTTGGTGATGATGGCGACGGTGCGATCGAGCGCGGTGAAATCGTGCGCGGCTTCGGGGTTGTCGCGGATGGCGAGCGAGACGCGCGCCACGCCGGGCGTGTAGACATCGCGCAGCATCTGCTGCGAGTTGATGGGCGAGGTGGCGATCGTGCGGATTTTGCCGCCGCGGTGCCGGTTGAAGACGCGGTCGGACTTGCCGACGAAGCGCGCGATCGGCAGCTGACCGATGCGCTCGTAGAGGCTGCGGTCGGTCTCCTCGTCCATGTCGACCGTGATCTCCCAGAGGGTCCTGCCCTGCTCGCGCCTGAGCGCCGTCAGATGCTCGATCGTGAGCCCGGCGTCGGCGATCACCTGCAGCACCTTGGCGAGGCTTCCCGGCCGGTGCACGGTCTCGACCATGAGAATCTCGGGAATCTTCATGTGCACGCCCCCGCGACAGCTGCGCCGCTGCTGCTTAAATCCCCGCGGCTCTTCTAGGATACGATACGCGCCCCCGCCCGCATCGAGGAGAGCCCTCCGTGGCCAAAGCCGCCGCTTCGATCAAGTCCGCCGCGAACGGCTCCGCCCTCGACCCGTTGGATCTGTACGGAGTGCGCGCGGCGCTGACCGAGGAGGAGCGGCTGGTGCAGGACTCGGTCGCCCGGCTCACTGACGAGGAGGTGCTGCCCGTCATCCAGCGCTGCTTCGAGGAGCACCGCTTTCCGCGGGAG
>Ga0210408_10001434_pt1 | contig 25039 bp, 25 predicted proteins | sample IncBWH4MmetaG_FD_155471 | JGI IMG/M metagenome (GOLD analysis project Ga0210408, IMG submission 155471) | Forest soil microbial communities from Barre Woods Harvard Forest LTER site, Petersham, Massachusetts, United States - Inc-BW-H-4-M | ecosystem: Environmental > Terrestrial > Soil >...
CGACATCATCACGCGACTTGAATTGAGGCCGCATCCCGAGGGCGGGCACTATCGCGAGACGTTTCGCGATAGTCGCACCGACGCCCAGGGCCGCGCGCTGTCAACGGCGATCTATTTCCTGCTGGCGCGCGGCGAGCGTTCGCACTGGCATCGCGTCGACGCGGTCGAAGTCTGGCACTATTATGCAGGTGACACGCTCATCTTGCGGATTGCCAATGAGGGCTGCGCGTCGCACACCATCAGGCTCGGACCCGATGTCGCCACCGGCGAACGACCGCAGGCGATCGTGCCGGCTGACGCCTGGCAATCGGCGGAGAGCACCGGCGACTGGACCTTGGTCGGATGTACGGTCGCGCCGGGATTCGAATTTGCGAAATTCGAATTGGCAGAACCGTATTGGTTCCCTTCGGGCTGAAAAGTTGCGATCGGGAATCGGGTGGGTTCTCGACATCTGCGCCAATAGATTCCGCTCCAGACATCGCAAGGAGCGGAAGATGCACGGAACCTTCGGCATTTCGAATATCCAGATCGAACCCGCGATCCTTTATTTCGGGACGCCGGTCGTCCTCATCGGTTCGAACAACGAAGACGGTTCCTACAACCTCGCGCCGATGTCGTCGGCATGGTGGGTGGGCTGGCGCTGCATGCTGGGTCTGGCGCGCAATTCCAAGACCACCGCCAACATGATCCGGTCGGGCGAATGCGTGCTCAATCTGCCTTCGGCAGATCTTGTCGGCGCGGTCGATCGCCTGGCGCGAACCACCGGATCCGATCCGGTGCCGCCCGGCAAGATCAGGCGCGGCTACCGGCATGAGAAAGACAAGTTCGCGCTTTGCGGCCTCACCGCGGTGGCAGGCGAGACCGTCGCGGCGCCGCGCGCGGCGGAATGCCCGGTGCAGCTCGAGGCCAAGGTCGCGCATGTCCACGAGATGGCGCAGGAGGACGCGACCTGGCGGGGCAATCTGGTGGCGATCGAGGTTCGCGTCACCCGCGTTCACGCCCACCCTGAGATCATGATGGAGGGTGCGGTAGATCGCATCGACCCCGACAAATGGCGGCCGCTGATCATGAGCTTTCAGCAGTTCTACGGCCTCGCGCCGGAGAAATTGCAGGGCTCCGAACTCGGGCAGATTCCGGAAAGCCTGTACAAGCCGCCCGGCTGGCGGCCGGCGGCTTAGAGCACGATCCGAAAAAAGTGGAGACCGGTTTTCCCTCGCGACAAACGCGAAGCGTTTGCGCGGAGTTCATGCTCAAACTAAGGGGAGGATCGTTTCCACACCATGTCCCTGGCCGCGATCAGGCCGCCGCCGGCGATCAAGACCGCCGCAATCGCGATGTTCGCACTCGGTTTCGCAAAGCCCGCCAGGATCAGAAACGCGGTCGAAAGCAGCGGGGTTGCATAGGAGGCCGCACCCAGCACGCGGATGTCGCCGCGCTTCATGCCGATATCCCAGGCGTAGAATGCTGCTCCCACCGGTCCAACACCGAGCGCAATCACAGAAAGCCATTGCAACATCGTAGCGGGCCAGACCGTGACTTCGACCAGCGCATGCACGACCGCAGCAAGCAGCGCGGTTGCCGCGCAAAAGCCCGCCACCGCATCGGTCGGCACGTTCTTGAGCCGGCGCGAGAGCACTGAATAGGTCGCCCACACGAAGGCTGCGACGAACGCGGCGATCAGGCCGGGCACCTGGCCGGAGCTGACACTGCTGGTGTTGCCGGCGAACAAAAGCACGGTGCCGGCAAGTCCGAGCACGGCGCCGATGACGTGATGCGCCGCCAGCCGCTCGCCCGGCAACAGCGAGGAGAACAGCACGATCAAAAGCGGCCACAGATAGTTCAACAGGCCCGCTTCGGCCGGCGGCGCAAAGCGCAGCGCCAGGAAATACAGCGCGTGATAGCCGAACAGCCCGCCAACGCCGACGGCCCAGGCGGCAACCGGCTGCCGCAATGCGCGGAGCGCCTCACCCCGCCCGATCCAGGTCAAGGATCCCACCAGCGCGCCAATCGCAAACGTCATTGCCGCGAGCTGGAATGCCGGAATGGTGCCGGTCGCGACCGTCATGACCGCAAGCAGCGACCACATCAGGATCGCGGTCAGCCCGATCAGGGTCGCGGTACGAGGGGTCATTGTTTCGTCATTGCGAGCGACAGCGAAGCAATCCAGCTACCTCAACCTGGCGATAACTGGATTGCTTCGTCGCTTACGCTCCTCGCAATGACGAATTATCACACCTGATACTGCCCACCGTTCAGCGTGAGCGTCGAGCCCGTGATGAAGCCGGCGTCGTCGGCGGCGAGGAACACCACCGCGCGCGCGATTTCTTCCGGCTCGCCGAGCCGATTGACCGGGATCAGCGGCAGGATGCTTTTCTCCAGCACCTCCTTCGGCACCGCCTGCACCATTTCGGTGTTGATATAGCCGGGGCAGATCACGTTGACGGTGATGCCGCCCTTGGCGTTCTCCAGCGCCAAGGCCTTGGTGAAGCCGATGTCGCCGGCCTTGGCTGCGGAATAGTTGACCTGGCCGAACTGGCCCTTCTGGCCGTTGATCGAGGAGATGTTGATGACGCGGCCGAACTTGCGCGCCCGCATGCCTTCGATCACCTGCCGCGTCATATTGAACAGCGAGCCGAGATTGGTGTTGATCACGGCCGTCCATTGTTCCAGCGTCATCTTGTGGAAGGCGGTATCCTTGGTGATGCCGGCATTGTTGACGAGCACCTCGATCGGCCCGAGCTCGGCTTCGACCTTCTTGACCCCTGCTGAGCAGGCATCGAACGAAGCCACATCCCATTTGTAGACGGGGATGCCGGTCTCGGCCTTGAATTTCTCGGCCGCGGCGTCATTGCCGGCGTAGCTCGCCGCGACTTTGTAGCCCGCGGCCTTCAGCGCCTTGCTGATCGCCGCACCAATCCCTCGAGTACCTCCCGTCACCAATGCAACGCGTGCCATGTCTTTCTCCTCCTTGGTCAGTTTTTTATAAGCCGGAATTGTCCCGGTCTTTTTGACGAGCCTCAAATCCACCGCTGATGCGTTTTCTTGCGACGGCGTGTCCCCGCCGCTGAAACCACCCTCAAGATAAAAATGCCCGGCGCAAGACCGGGCATTTCCGTTTTTACCAGCTTGCGCGGCGGATGACAGATGATCTTTTCATCATTCAACGCATCCGGCTGCCTGTTGTTCAGTCGCGTGCAACGCACATGGCAATGCCCATGCCGCCGCCAATGCACAGCGTGGCGAGGCCCTTCTTGGCGTCGCGCTTCTGCATCTCGTGCAGCAGCGTCACCAGGACGCGCGCGCCGGAAGCGCCCACGGGATGGCCGATCGCGATCGCCCCGCCATTGACGTTGACCTTGGAGGTATCCCAGCCGAGGTCCTTGTTGACGGCACAGGCCTGCGCCGCGAATGCCTCATTGGCCTCGATCAGGTCGAGGTCGCCGATGCTCCAGCCGGCCTTTTTCAGCGCGGCGCGGGAGGCCGGGATCGGCCCGGTGCCCATGATCTTGGGATCGACGCCGGCCTGAGCCCAGGACACGATCCGGGCGAGCGGCTTCTTGCCTTCCTTGGCCGCCTGCTTGGCCGTCATCAGCACCACGGCCGCGGCACCGTCATTGATGCCGGACGCACTGCCCGCAGTCACGGTGCCGTCCTTCTCGAACGCCGGCTTCAGCTTTGCCATCGCATCGAGGGTCGCCCCATGACGCGGATATTCGTCGTCGGCAACGACAATGTCGCCCTTGCGGGTCTTGATGGTGACCGGGACGATCTCGTCCTTGAACCGGCCGGCCTTCTGCGCGGCCTCGGCCTTGTTCTGGGAGCGGACGGCGAACTCGTCCTGCTGCGGACGGGTGATCTGATATTGCCGGGCGACGTTCTCGGCGGTGTTGCCCATGTGGTAGCCGTTGAAGGCGTCCCACAGCCCGTCCTTGATCATGGTGTCGACGAGATCGAAGTTGCCCATCTTGACACCGCCGCGCAGGTGCTGGGCGTGCGGAGCCATGCTCATGGATTCCTGGCCGCCGGCGACAACGATTTCGGAATCACCGTTGAGCAGTGCCTGATAGCCCAGCGCCACGGTGCGTAGCCCCGAGCCGCAAAGCTGGTTGATGCCCCAGGCCGGGCTTTCCACCGGGATGCCGGCCGCGATCGACGCCTGGCGGGCCGGGTTCTGGCCCTGCGCCGCGGTCAGGATCTGGCCCATGATGACTTCCGATACCCGCGCAGGCTCGACGCCCGCGCGCTCCAAAGCGGCCTTGATGGCGACGGCGCCGAGATCGTGGGCCGGCATGGTGGCGAACGCGCCGTTGAAGCTACCGACCGGGGTGCGGGCGGCGCTGACGATGACGACATCGTCTGACATGGACATCTCCTGGGGCTTGAGGGTTTCGGACGGGCGGGAGCCGGATTGGCAGGCCACTCTCTCACTCATCCTGTAAACGGAGTTGAGGCATGTCAATTGCTCGGAGGCCGAAATTACGCCGCGGCGCATTCAAAATAGCGCGCTTGGCAGTTTGCTGAGCAGTACCTATGCTTCGGAATTAACCGTGCCGCACAAAACGGTAGCCGAACCGCGTTGAAAATGCTTACCTTTGCTGCAATGCGTTGCTTTTAGCCCTGCGGCGTTGCCGTCGGGTTCCTCGTCCCCGGTGAGCAAGTGTGAGCCATGGCGAAATCAGACCAACCGACCACCATCAAGAAATATGCGAACCGGCGGCTCTATAATACCGGTACCAGCACCTACGTCACGCTCGAGGACCTCGCGGCGATGGTGAAGGAAGGCGAGGACTTCCTCGTCTATGACGCCAAGACCGGCGACGACATCACGCGCTCGGTGCTCGCACAAATTATCTTCGAGCAGGAAAACAAGGCCGGACAGAATTTGCTGCCGACCACTTTCCTGCGCCAGCTCATTCGCTTCTACGGCGACAGCATGCAGATGGTGGTGCCGAAATATCTCGAACAATCGATCGATACGCTGACGCGCGAGCAGGAAAAATTCCGCAAGCAATTGACCAACACCTTCTCGGGCACGCCGTTTGCGCCGCTGGAAGAACATGTCCGCCGCAACATGGAATTGTTCCAGCAGACCTTCTCGATGTTCAAGCCATTCGCGCCATCGCGCGGCGGCCCCTCCGGGGAAGCGGAAAAAGTGCCGGAGCCGTCGACCGATGAGGACAATATCGACGACCTTCGCCGTCAGATGAAAGAAATGCAGGAGCGCCTCGAGCGCATGTCGAAAGAGCCGACGAAGAAGGAAGAGTGATTTTCATCGTCGTCCCGGACAAGTGAGCCAACGGGTTGCGCGAATGCGCGCCCGATGACAGGCTCCGCGAACGCGATCCGGGACCCATAACCACCGGCGTCCGTGGTTTTGTCGGGCTGGCCGCCGCAGCTTTTTTCAACGAGTAACGATGGTGGTTGCGGATTCCGGGCTCGCGACGGAGCCTGTCATCGGGCCAAGCTTCGCGCGGACCCGTTGGTCGCGCCCCGGAATGACAGCTAACTCACTGCCGGCAACGCCGGCTCCTCCCGAGCACCCCACGGCCGCTGCGAGGAGGCAAGCCCGATCAGCCGGCCCTGGATGTAGTCGCAGCCCCACTCGCGCAGCATCACAGCGGACTCTTCGTCCTGCACCCATTCGGCGACCGTCTTAATCTGCAGGCGCCGCGCAAGATCGATCAGCGTCTGCACGAAGGCGCGGTCGTCGGCCGAGCGGGCGATGTTCTGGACAAAGGCGCCGTCGATTTTCACGATATCGACGCCGAGCTTGCGCAGGTTGCGGAACGAGGTGTAGCCGGCGCCGAAATCGTCGATCGCGATGCGGCTGCCGAAATTCTTCAGCCGCGTCACGAAGCCGCGCACGTCGTCGATGTCCTGGATGGCGACGGTTTCGGTGATCTCGACGATCAGCCGCTCGCCAGCGCCGGGATGGGCGCGCATCAAGGATTCGATCGACGCCCACCAGTCCGGATCCATCGTGGTGTCCGGCGAGATATTGAGGCTGAGCTGCACCGCGGGCGAATTGGCAAGCTCGGCGAGCACGAGCTCGAGCACGCGATGGTCGACCAGGCGGATCAGGCCGAGCCGCTCCGCCACCGGCACGATGTCGGGCGCCAGCAGCACCTGCCCATCATCCTGTTCCATCCGCACCAGGCACTCGTAGAATGCGGTCTCGCGCGAGCGCGCGGCCACCACCGGCTCGTACGCCATCACGATCCGCCGCTCGTTGAGCGCAGTTACGATCTCGTCGGTGACGCGGATATTGACGCGGCGCTGGGCGTCGCGCTCGACATTGGGCCGCCATAGCGCAAACGATCCGGCGCGGCGGCGCTTGGCGCCATCAAGCGTCTCATGGGCGCGGTTGATCGCCTCATCGGCGTTGCGCGCATAGCGCGGTATGCTGACCGCGCCGATCGAGGCGGTGACCGAGACTGGGCCGGATTTGGTCGGCACCACCTCGTCGCGAATGATGGCCAGGAACCGCTCGGCGGCGACGTTCATGTCGTCGACGGTGCAGTTCTTCAGGATCAGGCCGAACTTGTTGCCGGAAAAGCGGCCGAGCAGGTCGCCGCCGCGCAGGCGGGAGCGGATGCGGCTCGCGACTTCGGCGATCACGGCATCCGCCACGTCGAAGCCGAAGGCGTCGTTGATGCGCGCCAGGTGATCGATGCCGATCAGCATGAAGGCCGAGGCGGAACGGAAGCGCGTGATTTCCTCGATCGCCTCGGCGAGCGAGGCGATCAAATGGGTGCGGTTGAGCTCGCCGGTCAACGGATCATGCCGCGCCAGCTTCAAAAGCTGTTCGTCGCGGGCGTGACGCTCGTTGTTGATGCGGACGATGCCTTGCGCGCGCGCCGGCTTGCCGTCGGCGCCGGCAAACCAGCATCCGGTCTCCTCGATCCAGATCACCGGAGCCGTCGTACTGGTCCGCACGCCATATTCCATGCGGTAGGCCGTGCCGTCGCCGCCATGCGCGGGCGGCGATTGGGAAAACGCCTCGGAGCGGATCGAGCGCCTGGGCTCGATCAGCTTGGCGAATTCCGCCCCGCTCGACAGCGAAGCGGAAGGTATTTCCGGGAACACCGCGCCGACATGGTCGCTCCAATTGAGCGTGTCGGTTAAGAGGTCCCAGACATAGGCGGCCTGGCCCAGCGAAGCCAGGATGGTGGAAGTTTGCGGCAGGGCGGATGTCACGGTCGCCTCGTTTCGGGACATGGCTGGGTGATTCCCGGCGTTCAGAATAGGGCCTGTCCACGCTGACCCTAAGTAAAGTTCATAAATAATCTGGAAACCACGTTTTACGCCCCCGGGTACAAGCCGGCGGGAAAGGGTATAGAATTTGCGACAAACAAACCGTAACGGGGCCAAGCGTCCCAAAATGTGACGGTTTGCAATGTCCGGCGTCAGCAAACAGGAAATAGAAGACGGCGTCTTCGAGGACGTGGAATCCGCCTGTGCCGCATTGGTGCCGCTGACGCCGTCGGTGCAATTTCTGCCGAAGCTGCCGTTGCCGCGGCCTGACCCGACCTTCGTCACCCATCTGATCGCCAGCGCCGAGCAGGTGCCGCAGGCGCGCACCCTCCGTCGGGCCACTTCGGAGGACGTCCAACTGGCCTACGCGCCCAAGCGGCATCAGCGGCCGGGCGTCGGCTTCCGGACCCGGCAAATCATCTGACAAATAGACTAACGCGACGGTGCCTCGGGCGAGGCGTGCGAACCATTGCCCGGCTGGAGCTTGGGCGAAGGAATTTCCGGGGAAGGGATCTCTGGCGCGGGGACTTCTGGAGAAGGGCCTTGCGGCAAGGCCGCGTTTGGGGTGGCCGCGGGCTGCACAGGTTTCGGATCGGGATGATCTGATGGCGCGGATGCGGCAACCGAAGCCGCCGCCGGCGCCGATGGCGTGGGCGCCGGCACCGGATCGAATTGCGGCTCGGCCGCCGGCAAATCCGCCTTCCTCGCCGCGCGTGGCCTCGGGACATCGGCCCGCTGCGCCACCGGCACGCCGCGCCGCGCGCGCAACGCAATGCCGGACAGGAAATCGGCCAGCGCCAGCAGCGCGAGCAGGAAATAGGTCGAGGTGCCGAATTTCGGCCACAGCACGAATTCCGCCGCCACGGCCGCGAACAGGATCAGCGACAGCAGATGATCGATGAGATATTTCGCGCCGGGACGCGCGCCCTTGAAGACCTCGAGCAGCAGCATCAGGATGCCGAGCGCCAGCAACAGATCGCTCAGTGTCAGCGGCCACTCGGCGCCGGAGGGCAAGGTCAGCCGGACCAGCGGGTCGGCGAACGAGACGCCGGGCATCAACAAGACGATGATGTTGTAGATCGCCAGCGGAATCAGAAGCAGCGGGAAACCGACCATTGGCGACGCCTTCTCTCAAGCACCCTCAAGCAGGGCATTCACCGACGACGCGCCATCCGCTTCGCCCCCGGCAATCGGCGCACCTCACCTGCAACGCATCCACAACCCGGAAAGATCCCGATCAGGAGTCTTTCTTGGCCTTGAGCACCTGCCGGCCCTTGTACATGCCGGTCTTGAGATCGAGGTGGTGCGGGCGGCGCAGCTCGCCGGAATCCTTGTCCTCGGCATAGGTCGGCTTCTTCAGCGCGTCTGCTGAACGGCGCATGCCACGCCGCGACGGCGATGTTTTTCTTCTCGGAACGGCCATATCGGTGTCCTCTAGGGGTGTTGCCGGGGGCATCCTCCGCGGGACGCGGACGGCTCAGCGCCGAAAGCGCGAACCGGGATGCCAATCAAGGCCGCGCTTATAGAGGATGGGCCCGCGCAAAGCTAGGGTCGGCGGGCGCTAAAGTGGGCGAAAATCGGCTCAAAAACCGCGATTTTCGCTCCAGCATCGTGCCAAACCAGCGGACTGCGCCCGGGCCATATAGGTCCCGGCGAGGCGGCGCACGCCGGGACCCGGATTGCGGGCGCTGCGCTTGAGCGGATTGGGCAGGATCGCCGCCAGCAGGGCCGCCTCGCGCGGCGACAGGCTCGAGGCCGGATGGCCGAAGGCATAGGCGCTGCCCGCCTCGGCGCCGAACTGGCCGGACGGACCAAGCTCGGCGATGTTGAGATAGATCTCCAGGATGCGCTGCTTCGGCAGCACGAAATCGATCCACATCGCCAGTGGAAATTCCAATAGTTTGCGGATCGGACCGGGGATCGGCCACAGGAACAGGTTCTTTGCGACTTGTTGGGTGATGGTGGAAGCGCCGCGAATTTCCCCGCCTTCCTGGGCATCCTCGATCGCTTCGCGCAAGGCTCCCAGATCAACGCCATGATGCTTGCAGAAATGCGCGTCTTCGGCGCCAACCACCGAACTCGGCAATGAGGGTGAAATCGCATTGAAATCGACCCATTGCCGCGCGAGCGGCTTGCGCGCCATCCAGCGCCAGAGCATCAGCGTCGAAACCGGGTGGCCGATGCGATAGAGCGGCGTCACCAGATAGGGCAGCACCAGCGCGGCCAGCAAGATCACGAGCAAAATTCGGGCAAGGCGCAAATTCGATGTTTCGCGTTTAAAATCTTAAAGCCACGAGTCCGATGAACGAACCGGGATCGAATGACATCTCCATGATATTTCCTGACTTTTTCAAGCGGTTTTAAGGCGCATGCCGCCGATGGCACGCGATTGACGAAGGCTGCGCCATAAAGGATTGTCCGGCCAAATTGATCTGGAGCCTTATTTGATGACCGTGACTTCCGTACCTGATTTTGCCAAGCGACTGGACCAGACCGCGGATGACACCGAAGCGCTGCTGGCAAGGCTTCTGGGCGATGCCGCGCTGCCCGACGAGATCGTGCGCCCGAAGCGGCTGATGGACGCTATGCGCTATTCGAGCCTTAACGGCGGAAAGCGGCTGCGCCCGTTTCTGTTGGTCGAAAGCTCGGCGGTGTTCGGCGTCCCGCGCGAAGCGGCGCTGCTCGCCGGCGCCGCGCTCGAATGCATCCACTGCTATTCCCTGATCCACGATGACCTGCCGGCGATGGACAATAGCGATTTGCGCCGCGGCCGGCCGACGCTGCACAAACAGACCGACGACGCTACCGCGATCCTGGCCGGTGACGGGCTGTTGACGCTTGCCTTCGACATCATCACCCGCGACGAGATCCACAAGGACCCGACGGTGCGGCTATTGTTGACGCGGGCGCTGGCGCGGGCATCGGGAATTGGCGGCATGGTCGGCGGCCAGATGCTCGATCTTGCCGGCGAAGGCCGCTTCGGCGACCGCGAACCGGTCGACGTGCCGCGGCTACAGCAGATGAAGACCGGCGCGCTGTTGCGCTTCGGCTGCATTGCCGGCGCGATCCTCGGCCAGGCCTCGGCCAGGGAATATCAGGCGCTGGACGATTACGGCCGCGCGCTCGGCGAAGCGTTCCAGATCGCCGACGACCTGCTCGATGTCGAGGGCGACGCCGCGGCGCTCGGCAAGAACACCGGTCAGGACGCGGTTCTCGGCAAGACCACGTTTGTCACCCAATTGGGGATTGAGGGTGCCAAACAGCGGGTGCGCGACCTGCTCTCCCGTGCCGATTCCGCGCTCTCGATCTTCGGCGCCAACGGCGATGTGCTGCGCGCCGCCGCACGATTTGTCGCCGATCGCAAGAACTAACGCTTCAAGGGCCAACGCGAGAATGAGCAAGGAAATCGAAGAGCACCTTGTTCGATTCCGGAAAATGCCGAAGCCCATTCGCGTGGTCTATGCGCGGCCGCGCACGTTTCTGTCGATTCTGACCGGTATTGCCGCGTTCTTCCTGCTGCCGGGTTCGCTGCGGCTGGTGACGCGGCTTCTGATCGCCTGGGATATTTTCGCGGGCCTTTATCTGGTGCTGGTATTCATCATGGTGCTGCGCAGCGGCCTGTTACATATCAAGCGCAATGCCGCGCTTCAGGACGACGGCCAGTTCCTGATACTGATGATGGCAGCACTCGGCGCATTCGCAAGCCTTGCCGCCATCGTGTTCGAGCTGGGCGCGTCGCATCACGGCGTGCCGGAGCTTCTGCTGGCGACGGTGACGATCGCGTTGTCGTGGGCGGCGGTGCACACGGTATTTTCGCTGCACTACGCGCACGAGTACTACCGCGGCGCCAAGCCGGGCGGCTTGCAGTTTCCGAGCGGCGACCAGCAGGACCACGCCGATTACTGGGATTTCGTGTATTTCTCGTTCGTGATCGGCATGACAGCGCAGGTCTCCGATGTCGGCATCACCGACAAAATCATCCGCCGCACCGCGACCGTGCACGGGATCATCTCGTTTGTGTTCAATACCGCGTTGGTCGCGCTGATGGTCAATATCGCGGCGAGCGCGATCTCGAGTTGATTTCAATTGCAAACCTGAACACGCGGCTGCGGTTATGGGCACACTCCCGACATGATGGCCTGGTACCCGTTGCAACCCTGCGCACGTTCGAGGCCGGTCAGCGGCCGGCCTGTCGACGACAGCCCTGGACCGGTCGGCGTCTGAGAACGCCTGACAATAGCTTGCCTTGGTTCCGGCGCCTGCCTTGGTTCCGGAGCCTGCCTTGCTTCCGGCCTGTCGCGCTTGGCGGTCGGGGTCTTGGCGCGGCGCTTCTCGCATTGATTGTCGTCATTGAGGAACGAGCCATCGGCGCAGACAATCTTGCTACAGCGGTCGCCATCGGCCTTGTAGCCGTGCTCGCAGACCAGCGGGCACACCCGCGACTGCTTTTGCCTGATCGCATCGAGCACATCGGTGCTCGCCGTCTTGACGTCGAGCTTCATCCCGGCATTGCGGTTGAACGACGCCAGCGAACGCTGCGACTCCGTGTTCCAATCGCCATCGGCCGCACCGGTGAGACAGCCGACCCGGCGCAACTCGATCTGAACTGACTTGGTGATGTCGGCCTGCGACGATCCCGCGGTCAGCGCCGCAACATTGGCAGCTTTGTCCGGGGCCGGCGCGCCGGCCGCGCGGCTATCCCCGCCGGTGGCCGTATTGCTTGCGATGACCTTTGTGTCGGCGGCCTTGTCGGTCCGTTTCCGTTCGGCCTCGGCGGCCTGATCCTGGGCGACCTGCTTGGCCTTTTCGGCGGCAAGCCGCGCCTGTTCGGCGGCTTTGGCGTCGGCGTCGGCCTTGGCTTGCGCTTCCTTCTTCGCGCCCTCGGCGGCAAGCCGCGCCCGTTCCTGTTCGGCCTGCTTGGCCTTCTCGGTCGCGGCAACACGGGTCTCCTCGGCTGCGATCTTCTCCAGCTGAAGCCTTGCGAGGCTTGCGTAGAAGCCGTCGGGATATTGCGCGATGAAGGCGTTGAAAGCGCCGCGGTTGCCGATCTGTAGCGCTAGTTCATAGTCATGCCGCATGTCGGCCTGCGGATTGGGCGCGGGCTCGCTCGCCGTCGCGGCGGCACGGGCCGGCGCCGCCACCAGCGGCACGTCGTCGCCGCCAAGCGAGCCATAGACGAACGGCTCCTGGCGGTTGCTGGTCACCTTCATCACGTCGTCGCGAACGAATCCGAACGCTCGGCGTACATCGAGCCCCGGGGTCGTCAGATGTTTTGCCAGCGCGATCGTGAACGGGCTGTTCTTGGTATCGCCGTCGAGCGCGGTCGAACCGGCCTTGGCGGAATAGGCAATCAGCGTATTCGGACTGGTCGGCTCGATTTTGGCGAGGCCGCGTCCGATCGAACGCAGGGCCACGGTCTTCTTCATGTTCTTGGCAAACGGATTATCGCGGCAGGCGTCGAGGATCACCAGCTGAAGCTGCTTGGCGGGCTCGGCTGCCACCAATAGGCGATCGAGCGACAGGGCCTCGTCGTAAACATCGGTGTCGCGCTCGAGCTTCGCATCGACCGGGATCAGATAATTGGTGCCGTCCACCTCCATGCCGTGGCCGGCGTAATAGATCACGGCGATATCGGCGTCGCGGGCGCGGTCGGTAAAGTCGCGCAGCGCGCGCCGCATCTCGAGCGCGGGCAGATCACTGCGGGAATCGACCACATCGAAGCCGGCATTTTTCAGCGTTGCCGCGATCATGGCGCCGTCATTGACCGGATTGGGGAGCGGCGGCGCATTCTTGTAGGCCGAATTGCCGAGCACCAGCGCCACGCGCTTCTCGGCATGGGCCGGCTGGCATAACAATAGCAGCGCGGCCGCGAGGAGGAATCCGTAGAATCTTGCAAATCCGAACCGATTCATCATGACGTTTCCCCGACGGCCTCAACACACGAGCCTGCCTATCAGAAGTCGGTCCTGTGGCCTTGTGAGCCGGATCACGAACCGGGATTTCGATCGGCAGCTGACGGAACCCTTAACATTAGTATCTGCCGGGCGCCTTGCGGTTCGCGCTTTGCCATCGCTGATTTTCGGTTCAAGATGGAACCGCAAGAACAGAAAATCCGCGGGAGGTAAGCGATGCGCGGCGTTGTCTTTAACGGCGAACGCGAACTGGAACTGATGCAGTTCGAAGACCCCACCCCCGATGCTCACGACGTCGTCATCGAAATGAAGGCGTCCGGCATGTGCGGCAGCGATTTGCATCAATATCGCCGCCCAAAGGGCCAGACCCAGGCGAGCGGCATTCCAATGCGCGACGGCCCCGTTATCGCCGGCCACGAACCCTGCGGGGTGGTGGTCGCGGTCGGCTCCGCCGTCGGCGCCAAGGAGGCCCGTATCGGCCAGCGCGTGATGGTGCACCACTATCAGGGCTGCACGCAGTGCAACCATTGCCGCTCCGGCTGGCAGCAGCTTTGCCAGGAGGTGCCGGTCAAGGTCTACGGCAACAACGCCCATGGCGGCCACGCCAATTATCTGAAAGTGCCGGCCAACACCCTGGTCGGCCTGCCGGATGAGTTGTCATTTTCGGCCGGCGCAGCGATCGCGTGCGGCTCCGGCACCGCCTATAGCGCACTGCGGCGGATGAACCTTTCCGGCAACGACACCATCGCGATCTTCGGCCAGGGCCCGGTCGGGCTCGCCGCCACGCAATATGCCAGGGCGATGGGCGCCAAGGTGATCGCGCTCGACATCTCTAAGCAGCGGCTCGACCGCGCCAGGGTGTTCGGCGCCGATCAAGTGATCGATCCCGGCTCCAACGATCCGGTCGCCGCGATCAAGGATCTCACCCATGGGCGCTACGCCGATCTGACGCTCGACACCTCGAGCAATCCGGATGCGCGGCTGAACGCGATCCGCTCCACCAAAGTGTGGGGCACGATGTGCTTCGTCGGCGAAGGCGGCAACGTTCACATCGACGTCAGCCCGCATCTGTTGCGCCGGCAATTGACGCTGGTGGCCTCGTGGACTTTCTCCAACATCATTCAGGCCGATTGCGCCCGCTTCTCGGTCGAGCGCGGCGTCGACGTCGACAAGCTCTTCACCCACCAATGGCGCCTCGATCAAGCCGAGGAGGCGTACAAACTGTTCGACAAGCAGGTCGACGGCAAAGGCGTGTTCTTGATGTGAGGGCGGCATCAGGTCGCGGCCACGTGCTCCTGATATTGCGGCAAGTCGTCGGTGATCTCATGCCACGGCGCCTTTGAGCCGACGAAAATGTGCGCGGTCGGCCGGATCGAGGGCGCATCGACCAGCGTTCCCATGGCGACATGAACGAAAGCGCCGTCGCGGACCACCGAATAGAGTAGCGAGCCGCAGCGCCTGCAATGCGCGTCATGCCCGGTTTCGTCGCCATAGATCATCAGATTGTCATCGCCCTTGACGATGCCGAGTTTGGCGCGCGCGATGCCCGCGAATGGCTTGAAGGCCGAGCCCGTCGTGCGTCGGCAGTTCGAACAATGGCAATTCGCGGCGTAGACGAATTCATCCGCCACCGCGTATTGGACCGCGCCGCACAGGCACTTTCCCCCAAGCGAGCGGTCGCTTGCCTTGTTCCGGTCTGTCACAGGCTCCTCCGCTTGCAGTTTCGCTATCCCGTTATTTTAAGAGTTTTCGGCCCGATTCAAACCGAATAGACTTCATCATCCCGCAGGAGCCAAACCCCAGGAACCAGACCATGAGTCATGACCGATCGACCGCCGAAGCCGTGGTCCAGCACTATTTCGACGCCTTGTACGATGGCGATGCCGACAAGATGGGTACGATCTTCCATCCCTCCGCCGACCTGCGCTGGGTGGACAAGGGCGAACTGAAGATTCTCACCGTGCCCGATTGGCTCGCCTGGATCAGAAAGCGGCCATCCGCCAAGGCCGAAGGCAAGCCGCGCGAGGATTTCATCGTGACCATCGACCGCTCCGACGACAACACCGCCTTCATCAAGGTGCGCTGCCAATTGCCGCCGCGCTATTTCACCGACTATCTGGTGGCGATGAAGCTCGCGGACGGCTGGCAGATCGTCTCGAAATCCTACCGCTACGATCTGCGCGAGTAACGATCGATCGCAAGAATTGACCTCGCCCGGTTTCCGCGCCAATTGAGGCGCGGAGGGTTTTGAGGCCGTGGAAGCCAAGTTCCAGATATTCCTGATCCTGCTCGCCGTGCTGGCGGGCACCGCGTTATTAGCCCGACGCGTCGACATCGCGCCGGCGATCCTGCTGCTGGTCGCCGGCATCGTGCTGGCTTTCGTCCCCGGCATGCCGCCGCTGGAATTGCCGCCGGAAGTGGTGCTGCTTCTGGTACTGCCGCCGCTGATTTATTCGGCCAGCGTCGCCATGAGCTGGCGAGAGTTCAAATTCAACCTGCGCCCGATCATCCTGCTCGCCGTCGGTGGCGTGATCTTCACCGCGGTCGCGGTCGCTGCCGCCACGCATTATTTGATCGGCCTGCCATGGAGCGTCGGCTTCCTGCTGGGCGCCATCGTCTCGCCGCCCGACGTGGTCGCGCCGCTGGCGATCGCGCGCAGGCTCGGCCTGCCCCGCCGCATCCTCGTCGTGCTCGAGGGCGAAGGGCTGGCCAACGACGCCACCGCGCTGATCCTGTACCGCTTTGCGGTGGTCGCGATCACGACCGGCACGTTTTCGCTGTCGAAAGCCACCGGCACGTTCCTCGGCATCGTCACCGTCGAGGTGCTGTTCGGCGCGGCGGTGGGCTGGCTCTCGTTGCGGGCGCGCCACCTCGCCCGCGACCCGCAGATCGAGATCACGCTGTCGCTGATCACGCCCTATGTCGCCTATTGGGTGCCCGAGCATTTCGGCGGCTCCGGCGTGATCGCGACCGTCGCCTGCGGGCTCTACATGAGCTGGAACGGGCCGCTGTTGATCTCTTCGGCGACGCGGCTGCAGGGCATCTTCTTCTGGGACCTCGTGATCTATCTGATCGAGGGCTTGCTGTTCCTGCTGACGGGATTCCAGATGCGCCTGCTGTTCGAGAAATCGAAAGCGTTTCCGCTGCACGATATCCTGTCCGCCACTGCGCTGGTGGTGGCGATCATCGTCGTCGCGCGCTTCGCCTGGGTTTTTCCTGCGACCTACCTGCCGCGGATGATGAGCAGAGCCTTGCGCGAGCGCGACCCCTCGCCGCCCTGGCAATGGACGTTCATCCTGTCTTTCACCGGCGTTCGCGGCGCAGTGTCGCTCGCCGCAGCGCTGGCGATTCCCCTCGCGCTCGTCAGCGGCGAGGCCTTTCCCTACCGCGACCTGATCCTGTTCGTTTCCTTCGGCGTCATCATCATCACGCTGCTCGGAGTAGGATTGGGACTGCCGCCGGTGGTGCAATGGCTTGGCCTCGCCGAGACCGCCCGCGGCGAACATATCGCCGAACATCAATCGGAAATCGCGGCACGGCGCGAGACGCTCGCCGCGGCGCTGAAGTCGCTGGAGGCGATCACGGACGATCGCGAATTGTCCGACGAGGTGGTCAAACTGTTGCGGGCGCGCCACGAGATCCGCGTCAGCCAGTTGCCGGATTCGCTCGATCCCGACGCCCACGAGGTCACCGCGACCGGAATGGCGTTGACGCGCGAACTGATTTCGGCGGAACGCAAGTTCATCCACGCCCTGCTGCGCGACGGCAAGATCACCGACGAGATCAGGCGGCGGATCGAACGCGATCTCGATCTCGAGGAAGCAAGCCTCGCCAACCGGGAGTACCGGAAGCTGCCTCTGTGATTCGATGATTCACATGTCAAACAGCCACGCCTCCGTCCCCGTCATCCTGAGAAGGCCGCAACGCGACCGTCTCGAAGAACAACGGCCGCGCGTGTTCCGCAAAAGTGGATACCGGTTTTGCGATCGGAACGCGCGCAAATCAAAAAATCTTGGCTACTCATCCTTCGAGGCTCGCTTCCTTCGAGGCTCCCCTCGCTCGCACCTCCAGCGACAACGGCGAAGCCGTTGCGCAGGGATGACGAATCAGAGATACGCGCCCGCCTTCTCGCGGCGCGCTGCGCCCGAGCTTTGCCAGGAAAACTGTCCCTCGAAAACAAGGGCGCAGGGAATGCCGGGTGCCCGATGCACCCGCAGCCTCGCGTGCGAAGTAAAAAGCACACGAGCGTAGTCACCACAGGTTCACCGGTTTCACCCGGCCTTCCCTGCGCAATGGTTTTAACGGTTACTTCGTGCTCTCCCCGGTGACCGGGCTCTTTTGCCACCGTCGCTTCGCAGACAATCCAGCGAAACTTGACACCAGCGTCGGGGTGTCAGGACCACACGACTTTGCCGTCCGCTTTGGCTTCGTTCGTCGTTTGAAGCCGCCACGTCCATCGCATCCCGCACCACGTTTCGTGACGATCGCGAAGCGCCCTCCTTGTGAGCGCGGGACGGCGGAATCAGTGGACCTGATTTGCCCGACGGCGCAACCACGACGACCTGCGACATAGTAACACGACGGGCAAATTATGCATGGCGCGCATGCGCGAATTGCCCGTCGGGCGAATCAAACCGCCACACCTGCGGTGTTGACTAGTTGGCAGACCCTTTTCGCGCATTTGGGCTAGACTCCCCGCAATGTCTGGAGGAGGCGATGCCGCCCGTTGTGCTCGCGCCCATGCTGTCGCCGAAATGGAGCATCGCCACCGAAGAGCTCGATGCTGAGGAACGTCAGCTCATTCTCGACCGGATGCGTCCGCTCTCGTTCGATCCGAGGGCGATCCTGTTCGACCAGGGCGAGCCGAGCGATACGCTTGTCTTGCTGACGGAGGGACGCGTGCGGCTCTACCAGACCCTGCAGGGCGGCGGGGGAGTTCACCTTCGGGCTCTGCGTCGGCGGCGCCATCCTGGGCCTTGCGGCGCTCGTGACCGGGGAGCCGCGCATCCTGTCGGCGGCGGCGCTCGAACCGGTCACCGCTTCGGTCATGACGAGAACCGACTTCATGAATTGTCTGAACATGGTGCCTCGCTTTCACTGGAACATCACGCGTCTGCTGGCGATCCTCTCGCTCGAATCGATCGAGCGCAGCGGACCTCTGGTGCTCGACAGCGCCGCGGTGCGCCTGTGCACGGCACTCAAATCGCTGGCGCGGCCGGACAGTGGGGAAGCGGCCGGCCGGCCGCTGCATGTCGACGGACTGACACAGGAAGAACTCGCCAAGATGATCGGCGTCAGCCGCAACTGGGTTGCGACCGCGCTCGGCGAGCTTGAGCGGCTCAGACTGATCACCAAGCGGCGCGGCCGCATCACCATCATCAGCGCGCGCCGCCTTGACGCCTTCATCGTCAGCGCGCGCAGCCACTGACCGGAGAGCAGAACAGTATGAGCGTTTACATCATCGCCCAGCTCAAATTCACCCGGCGCGAGCTCTACGACCGCTACTAGGCACGCTTTCTCGACGTCTTCCGCCAGTTCAAGGGCAGGCTGCTGGTCGCGGACGAGCGGCCGCAGGTGCTGGAAGGGCCGTTTGAACGAGACAAGATCGTGGTGCTGGAATTTCCGGACAAGCTCGCCGCGATGGAATTTCAGGAATCGCCCGAGTATGCCGAGATCGCGGTCGACCGCACGGCCGGCGCCGACGCGGTCGTGCTGATGGTGCGCGGCCGGAAGGATCAGAGCCCGGAGACGATCAGAGCGATCGACGCCTGGTCACTGACGCAAGCGCCGCATTGATCACTAACGGTTTTGCAACCAGGGAGTCTCTGTGATGGCGACGACACTGCGCGAAGCGTTCGAGAGGGGAACGGAGACCTTCAATGCCCACGACATCGAAGGTTTTGCCGAGGTGCTTGCCGATGATGTCGCTTTCAAGCTGGCGGCGTCAACGGAAAGGACAAGGCAGCTTACGTCGCGTTCTTTGGGAGTTGGCTCGGTGCCTTTCCCGATGCACATGTCGACGTGCGCGAGCTTTCATGTCGCGCGTCTGGTCGCTGCGACTATTGCATTTGGCTTGATCATCACGGCAGCGCTGCGTCGCGCATTGGCGCGCATAAACTGCTGGACGCGCGTCGCTTTGAAGGGTCAGCAGGCTTGGCCCACTTGCCATTTTCCAGTCGCATTTGAAAATTTTCCGGTCGTATTTGAAAAATGGGTTGTTGCACCCAAGGCACAGGATCTCAGCCGCTAGTCGCATAGAGTTTTCATCGGAATTTGGAATCAAACGCAATGTCTGTAGCAACGTTATCGTCGGTCGCGATTGCATCTATCGTTTCAGATAGATCAGAGCGACGGAGATGGAGAAAATAGAATGAAGAAGTTTTGGCTAGCTACGGTTGGTCTAGTAGCACTGGGTGTGGCTGCTCCCGCATCGGCTGCCGATCTGGCTGCCCGTCCCTATACCAAGGCGCCACCCGCGCCGGTCGTTGTGATTTACGACTGGACCGGGTTCTACATCGGCATCAATGGCGGTGGCGGCTCCGCTCGCAAGTGCTGGGACCTTGTGGCAGATTCTGATGCCGATGTGCCGGGGCGGGAAGGCTGCCATAACGCAACCGGCGGCACCGTGGGTGGTCAAATCGGCTATCGCTGGCAGACGGCCAATTGGGTGTGGGGCATCGAAGGCCAGGGCAACTGGGCCGACTTCAGGGGCAGCAATACTAGCCTCCTTTTTGCGCCCGACTTTAACCGTTCGCGGGTTGATGCCTTTGGGTTGATCACTGGTCAGGTCGGCTACGCATGGAACAACGTCTTGTTTTACGTAAAGGGGGGTGGCGCCGTCACCGGCGACAAGTATGACGCCTTCAGTGGGAGGACCGGCTTGGTTCTCGCCTCCGCGAACGAAACGCGTTGGGGTGGCACGGTTGGTGCAGGCCTAGAAGTTGGCTTTGCCCAGAACTGGTCGGTCGGTGTCGAGTACGACCATCTGTTCATGGGCTCTCGCAACGTCACTCTGACCGGACCTCTTTTCTCCGAGACGGAGCACATCAGTCAGGACGTCGATATAGGTCTGGTTCGCCTGAACTACCGCTTCGGCGGCTTCGGTGCCCCGGTCGCGGCCCGTTACTGATTCTCTAATTCTCCAAGCCCAACTCAAGCCCCGGCGTTGTCCGGGGCTTTTTTGAATACGATAACAGTCAAACTAGATCAGCGAATGCAAAGCGTTGACCGCGGCCTCGCGGCTCTCGACCGGAACAAATAGATTTACCGAATGCGGCGACAAAACATATTTGTCGGCGATAATCCCGTGACGTTGCAGAATCTGAATCGCCTTAAATGGCAGGTCTGAAGAAACGCCGCCAAAGCAAGTGAGGCTCACCGAACTTAAAGTCTCACGCTGTTTGCGCAAGTCTTTGCTGCTTTCCAGTGTACGCAGCAAAGTGTCGAGGGACTCCGAATCGCAAGTCATCATAATGCGCGTTTTTCCGGCGGTGAAGGCCGAGGCGAGGAGTTGCGGCCAAGGCAAGCCGTTTTGTTTGAGATGCTGCGCGAATTTCTCAAGACCTTGATTGAGATCCGTCGAATCGATCTCCACATGCTCAATGCGAGCCATCGAGTTGACGGCCAAAACTCTTCCGCTTTCCATTCCCATGACCTCTTTCATCACTTGCGTGCTGTGTTCAGCGCCGCCCCATTTTTTCAAGACCAAAGGCACATTTTGGCTTTGTGCCAGCTCCACGCTGCGAAAATGCAAAACCTTGGCGCCCCAAAAACACATTTCGGACAACGATGCAAAATCCAGCTGACGCAAGGGTTTTGAATTCGACACGATGCGCGGATCGGCCGAGCAAACTCCGTCGACCTCTTTGATAATTTCACAGCACTTGGCTTTTAGCGCCGCGGCCATGGCGACGGCCGTGGTGTCGCTGCCGCCCCGGCCCAGCGTGGTGATTTCCTTGGTCACCGGATTGACACCCTGGAAGCCTGCTAAAACCACGATGCGTCCGCGATCGAGTTCTTCGCGCACGCGAGTGGGCCGCACATCCAAAATGCGCGCGGAGGAATGGGATTCGTCGGTCATCACTCCAGCTTGACTGCCGGTAAAGCTAATGGCCGGCACGCCGAGATCAGACAGCGCCATGCTCATCAAAGACATGCTGATGCGCTCACCGGTGGTTAGCAGCATATCGAGTTCACGGCGATTGGGATGCGAGCTCACCTGGTAGGCCATTTTAACAAGTTCGTCAGTGGTCTTGCCCATCGCTGAAACGATCGCCACGACACGATGACCACGGCTATGCAGATCGGCGAGACTGCCCGCGACCGCGCGGATTTTCGCCGGTGTTTCAAGACAGGCGCCGCCGTATTTTTGCACGATGATGGGGTTGCTGCGCATTCCACTTACAGAGATACCTTGAGAGCGGCCTACATGCCAGCGCGAACGGACCGCGATATGCGGCTGCAAGCCTTGGAACACGGGTGCGGCGGCTGTGCACGCCCGATGTGCAGCGAATCCCTTTTGCCTGCGCCTTGCGGTCACCGCCCAAAACTTTAATGTCGCTCGGCACCACGGCCAACTCCACCCGCTTCCGCGGGATGCGGGCAACCGAGATACCCAAGCGAGCCGTCCAACGATCGCCATGAACGTCGGCGAGTTTGGGCCGGCGAACCAATCGGACCACCATGTCCTCTAGCTCCAACACCAATATCGCCCGGAAAGCCCGCACGAAGGCCGAGGCGGATTTTGCCACTTGGCTCATGATGGCCAAGCTCGGTGGTTTCGATGACCTTCCGTCAAATGCACAGAGCTTTCTGACTAACTATCGAGCCCGGCTCGAGACGATGAGCGAGGCCGAGTCTACGGCGCTGGCCGTTCGCGAGGTCTACAGCGCTTATTACAGCGAGATGGGAGGCGTGGGCGCGGTGCCCGAACCGCAAGCTCGCAAACCAAAGATAGAGCGCAAAGTGGTGGGGTCGCCGAAGCCGCCTAAGCCTCAGCCAGCTGTGGCGGCGCGCAATTCCTCCGGGCCAATGATCCGAAAATCCCTCCCGGCACTGCTGATTTTCGCGAGCATGGTGGCTCTGATCTTCACATACAGATTTCTGACGCCCTAACCCGCCAAGCCCCGGCGGATTGCGGGCAGGTTGGGCGCATTCGATGCGCCGACGGTCGCGGTCAAACTATCCGCAATCCAGTACAAGCGACCCGAAGTCGAGCGGGAGCAAGTCTCGGGCGAACGCCGCGAAATCCGACGCAGTTCGTCTTGCCAGCGTTACGCCGCGTCTTTGGTCGCAATTGCCGTGCGCATGTCGGCGACCAATTCGCGATAGTGGAAGGCGAGGCGAAGATATAGCTCGCGTTTCGTCCCATCCGTCGCCAGTTTGGCAATCAGTTCGCACTCGGCAGCGAGGGTTTCAAATCTTTCCAATCTGTATTCAAGGTCGGCCATGGCATGTCCCCCTGACCCAACGGTAAGGCAACAACCTACGCCTCTGGATTACGTCACGGTAAACATCATTATGGTGTAGAAGTATTTTTGTCGCACCCCCCTGAGCGCCGATGCGGCGTTGCGCGCCTCGAAGCAATATTTGACCAGAGGAAGAGACACGCGCAGTCGGCGCCCGGGCGATGAGCACCGCCACCGCGCGCCTCGCCGCGATCAGAGCGGGCCGAGCATGGCCCAGCGCGGGTCACAGAATTCCTTCACGGCCGCGCTGACTGCGCTAGCGACGATGTTCTGGCGTTCCGGCGAGTTCATCTTGAGCTCTTCGTCCCGGTTGATGATCGATCCCGCCTCCAGCAAGACGGCAGGGATCCGGGTCTTCCCGAGCACGACCAGCTCATCATGGCTATAGACGCCGGTTTCCTTGTTCAGCAGCGGATGCTGGTAGCGGCCCATAATTGGCTGCGTATATTGGTGAGCGTATTCCAGGCCCTGAGCCCTCATCTCCTTGCCGATCAGTTCGGCAAACGCGAGGCTCGTCTTGAAGTCCGGATTGTCGCGCGAGACCCAAACGGAGTAACCGCTGAAGCGGTCGCTGTAATGACTCTTCCTGCCTTCGAATTCCCAGTTCTCGAGAAGCTTGTCGGGCACGGAATCATGGTGGATCGACAGGAATAGACTAGCCTGCAGGTTATGCGCGGCAGCGACGCGCGTGAAGAGGCTGGGCCTGGCCTTGCCGCCGGTCACCAAGAGCCTGGTCGCGGCAAAGCCGTCCGACTTCAGCTTCTCCTCGATCCGCCGCGCAAGCTTCAGGTTGAAATCGAACTCCGGAACATTGCGGGCGCTGCTGGCGCCTTCCGATTCGGCGGTATGTCCGACATCCAGAACGATCCGGAATTTTGCGGGGTCGCACATGGTCGCGGCCGGTTTCAAAGCCGGAGGGCTCAAGGCGACCGGCCCCAGGGCGGCAAGCTTTACGGCGTGGTGCTTTGGCGAGGCGGCTGGCTTTGCCGATTTGGCTGGCTTCACCGAGCCGACGTGCTTTGGCGATTTGTCCTGTTTTGACGAGCCTTTGAAGACATCCGACAGCCAGCCGGCATGGCTGACCTCGATCGGCAGAAGCAGCAATGCCGCCATCGCGGCGATGATGGTGCAGCGGCGCGGCCAAACGTCAAAGCCTGACGCGGCGAATTTTTTCCCCAATGACGGCAATCCCCTACTCCGCAGCAGCGATCGTCGGCCGACCGACAAAACCGGCCACGTCGCCAAAGCGCTCGATCATGACCGCGGAGATATCCTTGGCCTTATTGGTGATGCAGGCGCCGGAGCGCACAGTGTAACGGTCCTGATGTTTTAAATGCGGCGGCGCCTCGTCCTGCTGTAGCGCGCGGGCCGCATCCATCACCAGCTTGCGGAAATGCAGGATGCCCAAATCGGTGGGCCCGAGATGCTCGCGGGTGCGATCCGCGATCGGGCCCTGGCTGTCCTGGACGGCGGCGTCCTGCTCGGACACGCCCTTGATGCCGGTATAGCTGTTGGTCTTTTGCAGCTTGCGATCGATCAGATAGTCATTGTTCTTGTTGCGCAGCGGGATGTAATTCTCGTCGACCAGCGACATCACACCGTTGCCATTGGCGTAGCCGTCGCGCTCTGCCTGCGTCAGCGGACGCTCCGGATTCCACGCATAGGTGTAGATCCAGCAATTGGTGTCGGTGACCGGAATAAAACTCTGGCCGAACATATTCTGCCCCGGCATCGAGCTCGGCGCGTAAGCATGCACCGGCATCAGGAACTGGGCGATGCGCCAGTAGATATTGTCGGTTCCGGTGAGCCGTCCACCGGCGACCGTGAGGCCGGCCTCGTGCGGATTGATCTTGATCACCGGCCGCGGGTCTTCGGCGATCCAGCGCATGTGGTCGGTCGCGACCCGCGCGAGCGGATTCACAAAGTGCCTCTTGATATCGAGGATCTCGTTCTCTTCCTTCTCGAACGAAAGATGCGCGAAGGTGAAATGCGCGGTGTCGATCGAGCCTTCCATTGCCTGCACCCAGTTGCAGTCCTGCCATTTCTTGGTGACGTAGCGGTGCGAGGCCGGCACCAGCGCCATCTCCAGCGCCGGCAATTCCGGCATGGCGTCCGCCGGGCCCATATAGGCCCAGATCATGTCGCCCCATTCGCGCACCGGATAGGATTTGATGCGGATCAGGTCCTTGGCGTTGAGATCGGGATAGGAGGTCGGCATGTCGATGCAGCGGCCGTCGGTGTCGAACTTCCAGCCGTGATAGACGCAGCGGATGCCGCATTCCTCGTTGCGTCCGAGCCAGAGATTGGCGCCGCGATGCGGGCAATATTGATCGATCACCCCGACCACGCCGCGCGAGTCACGAAACGCTAGCAGCTCCTCGCCCATCACCACGATCTTCTTCGGCG
>Ga0210408_10001438_pt1 | contig 24984 bp, 18 predicted proteins | sample IncBWH4MmetaG_FD_155471 | JGI IMG/M metagenome (GOLD analysis project Ga0210408, IMG submission 155471) | Forest soil microbial communities from Barre Woods Harvard Forest LTER site, Petersham, Massachusetts, United States - Inc-BW-H-4-M | ecosystem: Environmental > Terrestrial > Soil >...
CCCCGCTCCGTGGCGGTGGGAGATTTCAACGGCGGCGGCAAACTGGATCTCGCCGTGGCCAATGGCGGCAGCAACAACGTCAGCATCCTTCTCGGCAACGGCGACGGCACTTTCCAGGCTGCCTTGGACTACAATGTCGGGCAAATTCCCCGATCCCTAGCGGTGGGAGATTTCAATGGCGATGGCAAGCTGGACCTGGCCGTGGCCAACAGCAGCAGCGGCAACCTCAGCATCTTTCTCGGCAACGGCGACGGCACTTTCCAGCCGGCCGTGGACTATATTGCCGGCCCAAATCCCAACTCCGTAGCCATTGCTGATTTTAACGGCGACGGCAAGCTGGATCTCGCCGTCGCCAACGACCACGGCGTGAACATCTTCCTCGGCAACGGCGACGGAACGTTCCAGGCCGCCGTGGCCTACGCCGCGCAAATTGCCATGACCTCCATGGCCATTGGCGACTTCAACGGCGACGGCAAATTGGATCTGGCCGCGGCAACCATCGGCAGCGTCGCCGTCCTTTTGGGGAACGGCGACGGTACGTTTGGTCCCGGAGTGGACTATGCCGCTGGATCCATGCCCGTTTCATTGGCTGTGGGTGATTTCAACAACGACGGCAGATTGGACATGGCCGTCGCCGGCACCGCGGTTGCCGTCCTGTTGCAACCCGGGCTGACGGGACCGAACGCCACTGCGGCGCCCACCATCCTCACATTTGCCAACCAGAATTCGGGCACCATGAGCCCGGCGCAACCTGTCACCCTCAGCAACAATGGCACGGCGGCGCTCAACATCTCCAGCATCGCCGCCAGCAAGAACTTCAGCGAGACCGACAACTGCGGCTCGTCCCTTCCGGCAGCGTCGAGTTGCACCATCAATGTCTCCTTCGTGCCTACCGATGGTGGACACCTGACCGGCACGCTGTCGATTGCCGACAACGCTCCCGGCAGCCCTCAGACCGTCACCCTCGAAGGCGACGCTACGGCCGTATCACTCGTGCCCAACGCCATGTCCTTTAACTGTTTTATCGGCCAATGCCATGCTCAGACGGCCAAGCTGACAAACCTGGGCGCCTCGCCGCTCAACATTGCCAGCATCACCATCACCAGCAATAAAGGCGGGATTGGCGATCACGGCTTCGCGGAGACCAACAACTGCCCGGCGACCCTGCTGACCGGACAATTCTGTTCCATTCAGGTCAGTCTCGCTGGTCAGGCCGTCAACTTCCAGTACATCGGTTCTCTCAATGTCCAGGACAATGAAGGACTCCAGCAGGTGTCCCTGCACGGCTTCATCCACCCGTGAAGCCCGGCGCCGCAGGCCTGGTTTCCAGGCCTGCGGCGCCTGATGAACTGGATGTGCAGCATGATATTTCGCATTCAGGGGATGTTGTGCAGCGATCTAATCTTCGGCGCCGTTGACGCCATTGTTGGAGAACTTAGCAATTGCGGTTGACTATATTTTTGTTATCAGTCCCGCAATTTCTTGTCGAATTCGATTGCCGAAATGGCGCGTTTTCTTTTCTGATTAAATGAAAAAGAAGAGCTGTTTTCCGATCCATTTTAATGCCCGAAAGCTTCGTCTTGTCCGCGTGCCAGCCTACCCGTAACACGTTGAAAATAAAGCTACTAAAGTGTACACACGCCAACAGATTTGACTTGTGAATTCACTCTCCTTCCGGTAAAATTTCCTCGTTCCGGATTCCTCCTGAACGGCACTTCGTCCGGACCAGACATGCTCCCGGCAACTTTGCCTGCGCCAGGGCAAAGGGAGCCTGCAAGGTCCAGGACATCCCCCACCCGGGGGCAAAAAAGCGCTCCGCCGCGCCCGCTGGTAGCGGACGGGATGGAGCTAGAGAAACCCTTCGAGCCCTAGTTCCTAGCTGCTGGGGCCAATGGGCAAGGCAAACCCGCCAAGCAACCGGCGGGCGAGCGTCGAGCACATCCGCGCGACCGCCTTCCCGTAGATGACCGAACGCAATGCAGGCCTGCCCTGATGCAGGGAAGGGCTCAAGGCCTGACCGCTTTCTGAGGAGACGCACGACTCATGGGCGACAAAGAGACTCCGGCCACAAAAGGTCCCGGGCCTGCCTCGCCGGCAGGCGGGCACAAGTACGACGCTACCTCCATCAAAGTCCTCGGCGGCATCGAAGCCGTCCGCAAACGCCCGGCCATGTACATCGGCTCGACCGGCGAGCTGGGGCTGCATCACCTGGTCTGGGAAGTGGTGGACAACTCCGTGGACGAAGCCATGGCCGGGTTCTGCGACGAGATCAATGTAAGCGTGCACGACGACAACAGCGTCACGGTGATTGACAACGGCCGCGGCATTCCCGTGGACATGCACGCCACGGAGAAAAAGCCGGCGGCGGAAGTGGTCATGACCGTTCTGCACGCCGGCGGAAAATTCGACAGCGACACCTACAAAGTTTCCGGCGGATTGCACGGCGTGGGCGTTTCCGTGGTCAACGCGCTGGCCGATTGGCTGGACCTGGAAATTTGGCGCGATGGGCAGGTGTGGGAGCAGTCCTACGAGAAGGGCGTGCCCACTTCGAAGCTCAAGGCTTCCGGCAAAACGAAAAAAACCGGAACGAAAATTACGTTTCATCCCGATACTTCCATCTTTACCACTATCAATTTCAGCTTCGACACGCTGTCGCAGCGCCTGCGCGAGCTGGCCTTCCTCAACAAGGGCCTGAAAATCACGCTGGACGACGAGCGCTCCGGCAAGAAAGCGGAATTCCGCTTCACCGGCGGCATCGCCGAATTCGTTAAGCACCTCAACCGCGGCAAGCAGGTGCTGCATGATTCGCCCATCTACATGGAAGGCAAGCGCGGCCAGGTGGATATCGAAATCGCGCTGCAATACAACGACAGCTACGCGGAAAATATCTTTTCCTTTGCGAACACCATCAACACCGTGGACGGCGGCTCGCACTTGGCGGGATTCCGCTCCGCGCTGACGCGCACCATCAACTACTACGCCAGCTCGCAGGGCATGTTGAAAGAGCAGAAAGACGAAATCTCCATCACCGGCGACGACGTGCGCGAGGGACTGGTGGCCGTCGTATCCGTGAAATTGCCGCAGCCGCAATTCGAAGGCCAGACCAAAGGCAAGCTGAACAGCGACATCAAGGGCCTGGTCGAGCAGTTGGTCAACGAAAAGCTGGGCGAATATTTCGACAAACACTCCTCCATCGCGCGCCGGATGATCGGCAAGTGCATTGACGCGGCGCGGGCGCGCGAAGCCGCGCGCAAGGCTCGCGAGCTGACGCGCCGCAAATCCGCGCTCGATTCCAGCGGCCTGCCCGGCAAGCTGGCCGACTGCCAGGAACGCGATCCGGCGCGCTGCGAGCTGTTCATCGTCGAGGGTGAATCCGCCGGCGGCTCGGCCAAGGGCGGGCGCGATCGCCGCTACCAGGCCATCCTGCCGCTCAAGGGCAAGATCCTGAACGTCGAAAAGGCGCGCTACGACAAGATGCTGGGCCACGAAGAAATCCGCTGCATCATCACCGCTCTCGGCACCGGCATCGGCAAGGACGATTTCGACGCCTCCAAGCTGCGCTACCACAAAGTGATTCTGATGACCGACGCGGACGTGGACGGCAGCCACATCCGCACTCTGCTGCTCACGTTTTTCTTCCGGCACATGCGCGAGCTGATCGAGAAGGAGCACATCTACATCGCCCAGCCGCCGCTGTATCGCGTGAAGCGCGGAAAAATGGACCGCTACATCCGCGACGAGCGCGAATTCGCCCGCGAGCTGATGAAGCGCGCCACCGAAGAGCACGTGGTGAAGGGCAAGGACGGCAAGGCCATTGAAGGCGGCACGCTGACGCAATTCCTGCTCTACGTGCAGGAATACGACCAGGTGGCCGCCAAGCTCGGCCGCCGCCTGCGCGAGCCGAAGCTGGTGGATTTGCTGGCCGAAAGCGACTTGGAAAAGAAAACCGACTTCGCGGACAAGAAAAAGCTTCAGGAGCTGGTGAAAGCCATCGAGAAAGCCAAGCTGAACCTCGAGGCCAAGCTGGAATTCGACGAGGAGCACAGCCTGCACGAGCTGGTGCTGAAGAACGGCGGCGAGCGGCGCATCAATTGGGCGCTCGTTGGATCGGCGGAATACAAACGGCTGCGCACCCTGTACCAGTCCATTGCAGAAAATGACAAGCCGCCCTTCACCATCACGCACAACGGCGACAAAGCGACGAAGGAATCCGCGCTGCAACTGCTGAACTACGTCCTCGAAGACGCGAAGAAGGAATTCACCATCACGCGCTTCAAGGGCCTGGGCGAAATGAATCCCGAGCAACTGTGGGCCACAACCATGAACGCCGAGACGCGCACGCTGCTGAAGGTGCGCCTCGAAGATGCGGTGGCCGCCGAGGATATTTTCTCGACGCTCATGGGCGAAAACGTCGAAGAGCGCCGCAAATTCATCGAGGAAAACGCGCTCGAAGTCGTGAATTTGGATATTTGATTCTTGAGATTCAGGACAGGAGTGAGGATCGGTGTAATGAGAATTCTGCCGGCAAACGCTGCCAGTCTCGCGCTATTGCTTGTTTTTGTCTTCGGCTGGAGTCACCCGGCGTCGGACACCAACGACGCAAGGTTGCGGAAACAAGATTCTCAAGCCCCATCTATCACGGCCAATACGCAGGAGAAAAAATCACTCCTTACACTCGCTTTCAACGACGAGCTACCCGCCGTAGATTCCGGAACGAACGGGGCCAGCAAAGGACAAGGAACGGATCAACAAGCTGAGGCCAGCAAGACCGAGTTTCTTGACGCGTTTCAGCGGACCCCTGAATGCCACGGCCTGACCTTCAAACGCTCTAAACCGACCGATGCTTATTTCAGCATGCAGGTTCACTGCGGCACTGAACCCGCACCTGACAAATGCAAGTGGGACCTTAAGGCCACGGCGAAAGACGAACGACGGTCCTCCGGTAGCGCAACGAACGTTAAATTAGTGGCTCAAAGCATTTGCAGCACTTTGACCTCGTATGCCGAAATAGACGGTGGAGAAGTTCAATAGCGGGAATTCGGACGACGCCGCAGGGTTGGGTGGCACAGCCACTCCTGGCTGTGCGGGTTCCGTCAGGGCACGGCTTCAGCCGTGCCGAAAAGGCAGGCAAGGAGGGCGGCTTTAGCCGCTGAGGGCATGGCTGCACCGAAGCGTCATGGCAGCCCACCTGGCAATTATTTCGTGACGTCGAAGACTTGGGAGGGGCACGCGATATTTCAGACGGCTCCGGCCTGCAAAATATTCGTGGATTCGTTATTGCATTATCGGGACGAAGCCAAATATCTGTTGCACGGTTTTGTTTTGATGCCGGACCATTTTCATCTGCTGCTGACCCCGAGCGCGGATGTAAGTCTTGAACGGGCAATTCAATTCATAAAGGGCGGATCAGCTCGAAGAATGGGTGAAGCCCAGGGGCGGAAATTTCCAGTCTGGCAGCGGGGATTCAGCGATCATCGGATTCGAGACGCGCAAGATTTCGCATTGCATATGACGTATATCGAGCAGAATCCGGTGAAGAAGGGGCTTGCGGCCACGGCGCGCGAGTATGCGTGGTCGTCGGCAGCAGGGGTCTATCGAATGGACGCCGTACCTCAGGGGTTAAAACCCCTGAATTAGGGCGACGCATTCGGCACGGCTAAAGCCGTGCCCTGACGAAAGGCTCGCGGTTAAAACCGCGACCCACAAAGATGATCTACCAACTGACATGGAAAATTCTGCCGGGGCTGAAGGGCATGAGCTGCTCGGATTTTCATGCCACGCCGACAAGCTCGCCGGACAACGAGAAGGGCGTGGCGTTTGAATGCTTGAGCGAAGCGGAATGCGCGGAGCTGCTGCTGAAACTCGAAGCGCATTTCGGCGCGCAGCGGTTCACCAACAACGCCTCGGCATTCGAAACGGTGAAGACGTACGTGCTCGAAAGAACGGCAGGAAAGCATTAGAGCGACACTGAAAATGGAAAAGGGAAAATTGAAAATGGCGAGCCCATTTTCCCTTTTCTAATTTCCAATTTCCATACGCGGAGCGAACTGTGGCTGACGAACAAAACCTCTCGATCATGACGCCGGTTGATATCGAAACCGAAATGAAGCGGTCGTACCTGGATTACGCCATGAGCGTAATCATCGGCCGCGCCCTGCCCGACGTGCGCGACGGGCTGAAGCCGGTGCACCGCCGCATTCTCTTCGGCATGTACGAGCTGGGCCTCACTTCGACGAAGGCCTACCGCAAGTGCGCCAAGATCGTCGGCGAAGTGCTAGGCAAATATCATCCGCACGGCGACACGCCGGTGTACGACGCGCTGGTCCGACTGGCGCAGGATTTCAACATGCGTTACCCGCTGGTGGATGGCCAGGGCAATTTCGGTTCCGTGGACGGCGACCCGCCGGCGGCCATGCGTTACACCGAAGCGCGGCTTTCGAAAATCGCCGAGGAAATGCTGGCGGACATCGAAAAGGAAACCGTCGAGTTCACTCCCAACTTCGATGAAAGTGAAAAAGAGCCGGTCGTTCTGCCCACACGCATCCCGAACCTGCTGGTCAACGGCTCCTCTGGCATCGCCGTGGGCATGGCCACCAATATTCCGCCGCACAACCTAAAGGAAATTGTCGAAGCAGCCATTCTTCTGATCGAAGAGCCGGACACGAATCTGAAGAAAGTAATGAAAATTGTTCCCGGCCCGGATTTTCCCACCGCCGGCTACATCTACGGCAGCGAAGGAATCGAGCAGGCCTACAAGACCGGCCGCGGCAGCTTCCAGATGCGCGCCAAGGCAGGCACTGAGAATCGCGGCAAGGACCGCCAGGACATCGTCATCACCGAACTGCCCTACCAGGTGAACAAGGCGCGGCTGGTCGCGCACATCGCCGAGTTGGTCAACAACAAGAAAATTGAAGGCATCGGGGACATTCGTGACGAAAGCGACCGCAAGGGAATGCGCATCGTCATCGAAGTGAAGCGCGACGAAGAGCCGGAAATCATCCTCAACAAGCTGTTCAAGCTGACGCAGATGCAGGAATCGTTCAGCATGATCCTGCTGGCCATCGTCGCCGGGCAGCCGCGCGAGCTGGGCTTGCTGGAACTGCTGCGCCTGTTCATCGAGCACCGCATTGACGTGGTGCGGCGGCGCACGCAATTTGAATTGCGCAAAGCGGAAGCGCGCGAGCACATCCTGCTGGGCTACCGCATCGCGCTCGACTACATTGACGACGTCATCAAAATCATCCGCGGGTCAGAGAGCCGGGCCAACGCGCGCGAGAATTTGCACGAGTTCTTCGAAAACAAATCCGTGCGCGTGATGGTCGGCGGCAAGGAAACCAACATTCGCGGCGTCAAGCTGGACGCCAAGAAATACGGAATCACCGTCGCCGGCAGCGGCGAAGGGCTGGGCCTCAGCTACATCCAGATCGACGCCATCCTGGAACTGCAACTGCACCGCCTGACGCAGCTTTCCGTGGACGAAATCCTGAAGGAGCTGAAGGAAATCCGCGACCGCATCGCCGAGCTGAAGGAAATTCTGGCCAGCGAAAAGAAATTGAAGGCCGTCATCGTCGCCGAGCTGCACGAAGTGGTGAAATCCTACGGCGACGAGCGGCGCACGCAAATCGTGGACCGCGTCGAGGAAATCAAGCTCGAAGACCTGATCAAAGACGAGGAAATGGCCATCACCGTCAGCCACGCCGGCTACATCAAGCGGACTTCGGTGGATGTGTACCGCCACCAGTCGCGCGGCGGCAAGGGCCGCATCGGCGCAAAAACGCGCGAAGACGATTTCGTCGAGCATTTCTTCACCGCTTCGGCGCACAGCTACATTCTGCTGTTCACTTCCAAGGGCCGCATTTACTGGCTGAAGGTGTACGAAATCCCGGAAGCTGCCGCGGCCACGCGTGGCAAGGCCATCAACAGCCTGGTGAAATTCCAAGAAGGCGAAAAACTGACCGCTGTGGTTTCCGCCCGCAACCTGGAAGAGGCGGAGCGTTACGTCTTTCTGGCCACGAAAAACGGCACGGTGAAGAAAACCGGCCTCGCGGAATTTTCGAATCCCCGTCCTTCGGGCATCATCGCCATCAATCTGGATTCCGACGACGAATTAATCGGCGCGAAACTGACCGACGGCAAGCAGATGATTTTCCTGGCAAGCCACGGCGGCCAGGCCATCCTGTTCCGCGAAACCGAAGTGCGCTCGATGGGGCGCGCCGCCGGCGGCGTGAACGGCATGGATCTGGCGAAGGGCGATTACGTCGTCTCCATGGATGCGGTGCAGCCGGACTTCGGCATCATCCAGAAGGAGTACAAGAATTCCACGCAGAACCTGGATGAACTCGAAAGCGACGAGATTCGCGAATCGCTCACTTCGCTGATGCTCACCGTCGCGGAAAAAGGCTACGGCAAGCGCACGCCGCTGGCGGAATATCGAGTGACTTCGCGCGGCGGCAAAGGCGTGATCAATGTGAAGACCACGGACCGCAACGGCTCGGTGGTCGCCGCTCTGCAAGTGCGCGAAGAATCCGACGTGATGATTATCACCGGGCAGGGCAAAGTGATTCGCGTGCACTCCGGGGAGATTCGCGAGGCCGGCCGCTCGACGCAGGGTGTCCGTCTGCTGCGCCTCGAAGAAGGCGACCGAATCGCCGCTGCCGCCGCGATCCTGGAAGAAGAGGAAGAGGCCGCCGCCCCTGCGCCCGAGAAAAAATAGGTAACGTTAATTAATCCGATTCAGGCGGGGCGATGTAGTAGCCGGGGCGGGTGCGCACGCTCGAGCCCGGGCGGTCCACCACGATTTTGATCTCGTGGTAGCCGAAAGGCTCTTCATTCGACGGGCGGTATCCGATGCTGTACTGCGCGTGAATTTCCGCGCCGATGGCATCCATGGCTTTTTCGATGGCGCGGTCCCGTTTTACATTTACGAACGCGCCGCCTGTAGCGGCGCTGGCAATCTTCAACGCATTCGGCCCCACAGCATTCTTGCCCGTCTTGATCAGCCACAGCGCGATCGCTGAATAATCAATGGACTCCTGCATCTGCCGCTCGATGTTGGGCTCCTGCGGGTGGCCGGGGGGGGTGGGAACCGGGAATGTGCCGGGCGGGCCGAGGGGCCGTTTCGGTGGCGGCGGGGCCGCGCGCAGATCGGCCATGGCGGTGCTGAGGCCGATGGAATAAATGGTGACATTGGCGAGCTGCGCTTCGCGCAACACTTCGCCGAAGCGGCTCTCGCTGCCGCTATCCTGCGCCTCGCCGACCACCACCATGATGCGCCGCTGTCCGGCGGGTCGCTTCTCGAGCATGGAGATGCCGCGCCACATGGCGTCGTAGAGGCGCATGCCGGACGTGCCGATGCGGAGGTTGTTGATCACCGCCTGGGTGTCGTCCAGATCGGTTGAAAATTTTTGCAGCAGATCCACCTCATCGTCGAAGCCCACGACCGCGACTTCCGCCGTCAGCCCCATCACCGTCTGCGCGAAGACGATGCCGGTGTGCTTCACCGCCTCGAACATGGGGTCAATGTGCGAGCTGGTCTCGACCACCAGGACAATCGAAAGCGAATCGCCGCCCAGATCAAAATGATCGATCTTCTGCTCCGTGCCGTTGTCGAAGACATGAAAATTGTCTTTCGTCAGGCTGAGGATCATTTTGCCGCTGGGGTCCAGCACGGTGACCGGCGCAATCACCTCGCTCACCCGCGAACGGATGGCGCGTTTCTGCAATTCTTCCGGCGGGATTTTTTCCGGAGGCGCGTCCGGGCGGGTATGAATCGGCCCTGGGGGTGCCTCCTGGCCTCGCGCCGGGAGCGCGGCGAGCCCGGACGACGCGAGAAGAAGTGCGGCGAATGCGATGTGCAGGCGGCCCATGGATGCTTCAGTTTATCTGATTCGGCGGGCAGGGGGGCGCGTTGCATGCAAAGAATCGCGGCGCGTGGTAGTGGGTCAGCCTAAACGGCCAGTTCGGGATCACTCCGCATGGCCGACGATCTTGGAGTCGGCCTGTCAATCACCACAACCACGTTTCCCAGTACCGATCCGGTGAAACTTCCTTTAAGCCGACCTGCGGCCAGCGAGGCCTTCGAAGACGGAGGGGGCTGAGCACAAAATCGAAAGTAAAAAGCGTGTGCGGCAACTCGGAAAGGAATAAGCTGACCAACACCTCAGAGATGATCGATTCGACGAGTGAACTAGGGTCAAGGAGATTATCATGACGATTATCGGCGTACGGCGGGCCGTTATCGGGCTGCTGATTTTGAGTCTGGCCAGTCCGGGATTGTCAGCTGTCCAGTCTAATCAAGATCTGGTACACGGAATAAGTCAAACGGATAGCGCAGCTCCCGGCGTCCATGACTTCGATTTCTTAGTAGGCCATTGGCGAGTTCATCATCGAAAGCTGAAGGCACGGCTCGCCAATAATCACGAGTGGGTTGAATTCGAAGGCACGTTGTATAGCCAGCCGCTGATGGGGGGCTACAGCAATGTCGACGACCTCGTGCTCAATGTGCCGGGCGCTCCCTATCGTGGGGTCGCTCTGCGCTCCTTCGACCCCAAGTCTGAGCAATGGTTAATCTGGTGGCTCGATAGCCGCACCCCCCTAGGTCCGCTGGACCCGCCAATGAGAGGGGGCTTCAAGAATGGTGTGGGCACTTTCTATGGTGATGATACGCTCAACGGAAAGCCAGTTCGGGCGCGCTTCATCTGGTCCGGCATTACCCCCACGTCCTGTCACTGGGAGCAGGCTTACTCGCCAGACGGCGGCAAGACTTGGGAGACCAATTGGGTACAGGACATTCGAAGGGCGCCTTAGCTCTGGGAGGCCGCGCGGCGGCTGCGAACCGAGGCCCCCATTTCGGATCTAGGCGCGGCCTCTCCGATCGGTCCCTATCAACGGGCTTCGAGGAGGTCGGCCGGATTGATAACGCCAAGTCGGCTTCTGGGAAGTGATCGCGATTGCTCCTGGTTGACGGGAAGCAAGGAAACAGATCCCTTCGCACATCGGCTCTGCAAAGTGACCCGCTCGCGAACGCGTCGGGGTCTGGCTATTGGCGGGAGAGTTCCCCTAGAATGGCAATTTGTCATCATCGCGAGGGGGAATCATGAAGCGTTCCCGGCAACTGGCGCACGTCAAGCTGGCCTACCACGACCCGAAATTCATGGAGAGCTTCTCTGCTCGCCCGCTGCGCATCCTCAGCGAATATTTTGACCCTCTCACGCGGCTGCGACAGGCCGGAGTGGGCGACACCATCGTGATGTTCGGCTCCGCGCGCATCCATTCCCGGGAGCAGGCGCTCGCTCAACTCGAGCGCACGCGGCGTGAAGCGCGCGGCCGGCAGACTGCGGAATGGCGCGCCAAGGTCAAATCCGCCCGCGCGAACGTGGAGATGTCGCGCTATTACGAGGATGCACGCGAGCTTTCCCGCCGCATTACTTTGTGGGCCATGACCCTGGGCATGCATCCCAAGCGGTTCGTCATCTGCTCCGGAGGCGGCCCGGGCATCATGGAGGCAGCCAATCGCGGCGCGGCGGAAGCGGGCGGGCAATCCGTGGGCCTCAGCATCCAGTTGCCGCACGAGCAGCGGCCCAACGCCTACATCACTCCGGAGCTGAATTTCCTGTTTCATTATTTTTTTATGCGCAAGCTGTGGTTCGCGCAAGTGGCCAAGGCGCTGGTCGTTTTTCCCGGCGGCTTCGGCACCATGGACGAGCTGTGGGAAATGCTGACGCTGCTGCAGACCAACAAACTTTCCTCGCACCACCTGATCCTCATCTATGGGCGCAAATACTGGGACAAGGTGATCAACTGGCGGCACATGGTTGGCACCGGCACCATCAGCGAGCGCGAATACAAACTGCTGCAATTTGCCGATACCGTGGACGAAGCGTTCGTCCGCGTGCGCGCGGAAATGGAAGCGCACCATTTGGTTCTGGACGAAGATTGGTCCCGCGAATAACAGAACGACGGAGTGCATAGCGCGGGCCAGCTGGCGAAACCGCACGTCACCACCGCACGTCCCAAATAAAGGCAGCAATTCGTAGGAATCCACCAGCGGGCTTCCATGCTGCCGGGGAGGTCGCCATGTTGCACTTCAAGCTGAGCAAGACACGCATATTCGCAATTATACTGGGCGCTTTCTTCGCGCTCGGTGGGGCCACCGCAGTGCGCGCCGATGACGGGCGCAAGTGTGAGAAGAAAATCCGCCACGAACAACGCGACCTGGACAAAGCCATCGCGCGTCACGGCTATTACAGCCGGCAAGCCGAAGGGGAGCGGCGCGAGCTCGACCGCCTCTACGAACGCTGCGGCCGCGGGGACCGCGACCACGATCGCGATGCGTACCGCTACAACTATCGCGACCGCGACTAAATGAAATAGAGGGTTGTTTGTCTTACTGAACCGGGAGAGGTAATCGAGGGGGAGAAGCAACCGCTTCTCCCCCGTTCTTTTTTGGCCTGCCAGAGGGAAGAAATTAAAATTTCAAGCCGGGCGCACACTCACAAGCTGATCCCATTTCCAGGAGTGCCTGCCCGGGCAGAGCGTTAGTTCTTCGAGACTTCCGTGTCAGCAACGAACACCGCTTCGAAGCGCCGCTTCTCGTCCTGATCGTGCAGCATCACCACCGGCGAAACGCGCAGCGACTGCTTGCAATTGCGGCAGTTGGCCGCCTCGCCCTGCAGGTCCTGCACGAAGCCGTCGGTGAAGTGATACGCCGAGCGCGGGCGCCGCGCAGCCTTGAAGCCCTGCGCGCCGCAATGCGGACACGTGTATTCCACGCGATCTTCGAGCGGGTCGCGGTTTAGCGCGGCCCAACCGGTGTAGCGAACCCCAACCGTTTCCACTGAATTCTTATTCATGATTCCCGCCTCTATAAGCCCCCAAAAAGGGGCGATGCACTGAGATTAGACGCATGGCTCGCCCAATTCGATGCATCCCCGATACAAAATTCGGTATCACATTGATTTTTAGATACTTATTGTCCAAATAATGGTCTTCGGCACTCGTTGGCCCATCCGGTGTCTATTACTCAGAGGCCGCACGGGTTCCCGCGCGGCACCGGCTGCCGGCAGGCCAAGCATAGCCCGGCCGAGCCAGCCTATTCCCTCGCATGAAATCGGTGCGCTGGAGGTGTGTCCATGAGCGATCTGGGAAGCCTGACAGGGTGCCTGGTTGATAGCGACACGGAGTCGCTGGCACGCGCGCGACGGTTGCGCCGAAAAGCGCTAGTGGCTTCGCTCTTTCTGGAGGGCGCGCTGATTGCCGCGATGCTTCTGGTTCCGCTCGTCACGCCCGGCGTCCTGCCACGCCAGTTCATCGAAACGCCGATGCCCCCATTTCACGGCGGGAATGCTGGTGCGAGCCATCCGCATCCAGCGGCACAACCTCTGCGGCCGAATACCTGGCACCCGCCCTGCTTGTTCTGTCCGCCGCGGATGGATCATCCACATGCCGACGACAACGCGAACCTCCAGCCGCCGGATGTTGATGGCGGCGGACCAGAATCAGGAGGTGATGCAAACCTGCGCGGCGGCGGGACGTTCCTGGACGGCGGAATGGACAGCGGCAAAATCCCGTTTGAGAAGCCGCGCAACGAAGCGTCAAAGCAACCACCTCTGGTGCACAAGTCCGAAGGCGTGATGGAAGCCATGCTGATTCACAAGGTGCAGCCCGTCTATCCCCCACTGGCGCTGGCCGCGCACCTGCCGGGCGAAGTGCTGCTGCACGCCATCATCGCGCGCGATGGAACGATTCGCGACCTGGAAGTGGTCAGCGGCAACCCGCTGTTCGCCCAGTCCGCGAGAGCAGCGGTGCGCGAGTGGCGCTACCGTCCGACGCTGCTGAATAACCAGCCCGTGGAAGTGGAGACGTATATTACGGTGAAGTTCGTGGTGCAGTAGCTCCCTGCGCAAAAGAAAACGGGGCGTCCGACGCAATGTTGACAGGTGTTCCACATGCAAGCATGCTGATCGCATGCCCGTCATGGTACAGATCCGCAATGTGCCTTCCGACTTGCACCGCGAGCTCAAGGAGCGCGCGGCCCTGGAAGGCATGTCCCTTTCGGAGTACCTGCTCCGCGAGTTGCGCCACGCCCTCGACCGCCCGACTCTGGATGAAATTCGCAAGCGGCTTTCGACCCGCCAGCCCGTGCGGCCGCATCCCTCACCGGCAGCGGCCGTGCGCGCCGAGAGGAAGAACCGCTAATCGTCGTGGACGCTTCCGCGATTCTGAGCGACTGGCGCCGGCGCGAAAGTGAACTTTATAAGCGGTGCTCCCCAAATTGACGGAGAACCAGGCACTTGACACTCGCTTTCTTGGCTCTTACCCTTAACACATGGAAGTAAATCTGACTCCCGACCAAAAGGCGTTTATCCGTCAGGCCATTGAGAGCGGTCGGTTCCTGCGCGAAGAAGACGCGGTGAAAGAAGCGCTGTCCCTCTGGGAAGAACGTGAACGGACGCGCGCAGAGGTTCTTATCGCCGTGGATGAGGCCGAGACTTCTTTGGCCCACGGCGATGGGCGTGCGATCACGCAGGAATCCATGCGCAACCTTGCGGAGGACGTAAAGCGGCGCGGCCGTGCCCGCCTTGCTGCGGAGCCATCAACGCCTCGCTGATGGGACACCTCCGCAGTCCGCAAGCGGATTCCGACCTCGACAGTGTTTGGCAATACGTCGCTTCCGAAACCGGCAATCTCGAGATTGCAGATCGCCTGATTGATTCCATTACAGAACGATTCTTGCTTCTTGCCACTTATCCCAATATCGGCCGCCGCCGAGATGATGATCTCCGCCCCGGCCTGCGGAGCTTTCCGGTGGGCCAATACATCATCATTTACCGACTTCGGGACGGAAACGTCTTGATTCTTCGTGTGCTGCGCGCCAGTCGGGACATTCAAGCGCTATTCGCATACTGATCGAGACAGAGGCCGGACGCGATGGCGCTCTGAGGAACCATACACAAAAAAGGGGCGTCCGATTTCCTGGACGCCCCGAGAAACGCAACCGCCACAAGCTTAGAACCGGAAAACGATTCCCGTCGAAAGTCGCCCGTTGTGCTGTGTGTCATTGAAAAACTGCGTCATCACGTAATCGCCCTGGATGATGCGCCAGGAAAACCGATCCGTGAGCTTGGCGTCAATTCCTCCGCCAATGGCCGTCGAGAAGGAGGTGTCGGACGCTCCGCCGCCGCTGAAGTGCGCGCCGCCGATCAGCACGTGCGCGAACGGCGAGACCCGCGCGGGAAATGAAACTTGCGGCCCGAACAGAAACGTGTGCACGGAAGTATCCACACCGGCGAGCGTGCCGTAGTGTCCGTCAAAATCCGCCACTCCGCCCAGCCAGTCCCTGAACTTATACTGGCCGGAAATTTCCCAGCCGTTCAGGTTCACGTCCGGTCCGGGACGGAACCGCTCGTAGGAATAACCGCCGAAGATCTCGACTTTGTCCTGAGCGTGGGCTGACACGGCGGCCAGAAAAAACACGCCCAGCAATAAAGACAGTTTTCGCAGCATGCGAAACCCTCCTGAGAGTTGTGAGATTTCGAGAGGCATCGCCTGCCCGGCAATGTCCGTCTCGTCGTGCTTACCCTATGGCGCCTCGAAAGCCTCAGTAGAGACATAAGGCCCCAGTACGGGCTGGAAATTGTTTGGATGCTGCTAAGGGGAAAAGGGTTACACGCAAAAAGATAGGCGCTTACAGCTGCGGTTCGCCGGCATGTTCGGCGATGATTTCGCGCGTGGCATCCCTCAAGCGCACGATTTCGTGCCAGTCGTCGCCTGCCGATGCATCCGGCCAGACCAGCGGCCCATAGGTGACGGTGATGCTGCCGCGGCGCGGCAGGTAGGTCTTGTCGCGCAGGATCTGGCGGGCGCCGCGGACCGCTACCGGGCAAATCGGCCGCTGCGTATCCACCGCGGCCTTGAACGCGCCCAGTTGGAACGGCCGGATGCCGGTCATGGCCGTAAAGGTTCCCTCGGGATAGATGCCCACTGATTCGCCGTGGCGTAACGCCGCGTCCACTTCCGCGGACTGGCGGATGCGCGCTTCGGGATCGCCGCGGTCAAAAACGAATTGTCCGGAGCGGCGGATAATTTTGCCGACGATGGGCATGGAGATGGATTCCCCTTTGGCGACGAAACGGATGTCGTCCGGCAGGACCGCCAGCGTGACCAGGATGTCGATGTAACTGGAATGGTTCGGCGCGAAAATCCACGGGCCGGTTTTTGCGAGGCTGTCCAGCAGCTCTCTCTCCTCCATGCGAATGGAGATGCCCGCCAGACGCAACATCCACCGCGCGCCGGCGTGCGTACGCCGCGCCGCGCGGCGTTGGTCCGGCGCGAGGGATACGGCCAGCCACACCAGAAGCATTCCCATGCTGAGCACAGCGAGCGCATAAGCGCCGTATACCCATCCGACGGCGGCGATCGCGCCGTGCTTGACCCCACCCCATGCGCGCGGAGCCGCCCCGCGCGCAGCCAGCCTGGCCACTTGCACCCACGCGGGCTGCACTTTCTTGCCCAGCTTGCCTTCGACATAGAGTCGCCGCGTTTCGCTGCGGCGCAGCTTGCCGCTGGAAGTTTTCGGAATGGATTGCGGCGGCAGCAGTTCGATCACGTCGGGAGGCATGCCCATGGCGTCGTCGACAGCGCGGGTGATTTCATCGGTGATGCGCGCCGAATCGGAGCGATCGCGCACTTCCGCGGCGATCACCAGGCGCTCCGTCCCGCTGCGCTCATCGGGCGAGCCAAAGGCCACCACGCAGCCGGTGCGCACACCCGACACGCGCCCCGCGATTTCCTCCACTTCGTGCGGATAAATATTCCGGCCTGCCTTGATGATCACGTCCTTGGCGCGGCCGGTGATGTAAATGTCGCCGTTGGCCCAGTAGGCCAGGTCGCCCGAGTCGAGCCAGCCGCCCTCTTGAATCAGCGCCTGCGTGGCCGTGGGATTCCGGTAATAGCCGCTGGTGGCTGCCGGCCCCGTGAACCACAGGCGTCCTTCCATCCGCTCGCCTAGTTCGCGTCCTTCCGCGTCCACGATGCGGACCTGAACATCCGGAACGGGCTTGCCGGCGCTGACAAATTCGAGCGCTCCGGCGTCGCCGGACGCAGCGGGAATGGCGCGGCCCGCGGATTCGAATTCCGCGCGCTGGATGCGGTCCACCGAAAAACCTGTGCCCATTTTCGGAGCCGACACAGCCAGCGTCGCTTCTGCCAGCCCGTACACTGGAGCGATAGCCTCGCGGCGGAATCCGTAAGGCGCAAACCGCGCCGCAAATCGCTCCAGAGTTTCGGCGCGCACCGGCTCGGCTCCGTTGGTCGCCGCGCGCCAGGTGCTCAGGTCCAGCCCCTGCAAATCTTTCTCCGGAATTTTGCGCACGCACAGCTCGTAGGCAAAATTCGGCGCCGGGCTGATGGTCGCGCGATGGCGATCGATGGCCCGCAGCCAGCGTTCCGGCCGGCTCAGAAACGCCAGCGGCGACATCACCACCAGCGGAATGCCGGTAAACAATGGCACGAACCACGCGCCGATCAATCCCATGTCGTGATACAGCGGCAGCCAGCTCACGCACGCGTCGCCATGCTTGATGTCAATTCCGCCGATGATCGAGCGGATGTTCGACAGCAGGTTTGCATGCGTCAGCACCACCCCCTTGGGATCGCCCGTTGAGCCGGAGGTGTATTGCAGAAACGCGATGTCCTCGCCGCGCCCGCGGTGGGTCAGGTGTTCTACGGCCCGCCAAGTTGAGATGGGCGGCGCATCCTCGACCGGCGGCGGCGATGCCAGCCGCTGCGCGTTCAGCACCTCGCGCAACGTGGGCACGCGCGGTTGCAGCAGCTTGGCCAGACCTTCCGCCTGCCGCCAAGTGATCAGGAAACGCGCCTCGGCATTGCGCAGAATATTCGCCTGCCGCGTGGCGTATTCGGCGATGCGGTCAGCGCGGAACGGCGGATAAATCGGCACGGGAATGCCGCCCGCGAGAAGAATGCCCGCGAAGGTCCAGAAAAATTCGGAGCACGTGGGCAGCATGATGGCCGCCGTCTGCCCCGGCTCCAGGCCGCGCGAGCGCAGCTCCTCGGCCACCGCGGTGGCGCGCTCGTACAGCTCACCGAAAGTGATGGCGCGCAGATCGCCGTTTTCTTCGTAGATCTGGATGTGCATCCGCGCCGGCTCGCCGCGGCCGCGCAGCCGGAGAACTTCGGTGAGAGTCTCAGCGCGGCGAATTTCGCGCTCGAGCTCGGGGCGAACCGCGGGCGAAGGGAGAGAGGTGGTGATGGTAGCTGCCCCTGGGGCCGCCGAGTTCGCTCGCGATTCACCGCCCGCGGGATTGCCATCGCGAAGAATGGCGTCAATCAGATCCTGCACCGTGTCGGCTTCGGCCACCACGCGGTCGGGCAGCCGCACACCGCATGCGTCGCCCAGGCGCAGCATCAATTCCACGCGCTCCAGGCTGCCCAGGCCCAACTCGCGCTCCAGGTGCGCTGCGGAAAGCCGCGCCGTCAACTCCTCCAGCCCACGCGCTCCTCCCAGCTCCACCAGAAGGTGACGCACCACCGCGAGGGTCTGCGCCTCCACGGCTGTCTTGCGATCGAGTTTTGTTCCTGTGGCGCCCAATGAAATCGCCGGGCAGTTCCGGACGCAGTAGCGTGAAGGGGGACCGTCAACTGCTCCGGCGAGGGTACCACTGTGGTCAGGTGCGTTCAACCATTTGGAGCGCGCCATGGCCACCGCGCCGGCCCAGCGCAAGAGAAGCGAACGCTGCCGGGAGTACCTTCGTACCGGGCAGAATTGAACCTTCGGGTCTATCGACGCCGCAACCTCCTCCCGGCACAATGGCTGTGGATTCGGGGCCCAGTGTGGCGCCCAGCAAATGGTTCGGGAGGGAAACTTCCCGGGCAGCCGGGCCGCTCCTAGCACCGAGTTCTGCACCTCCATCACCCCATGCCCACGAGCGGCCGGCACCCCCACCGGCCGCTCCCCTTTTTAGGGCACCTTTCCCCGCGTCCCCACTGACTCCAGGTCAGCCCTATCACCAGCCTTGAGATTTTTCAGCAAGGTTGGGCCTTGACTTCAACGGCACTGAGATTTATAGATGGCGGCACCCGGCTGCAGGGATTGCGCTCAAGAATCGCTGCTTTTTAAGACAGCTCTTCGGGGGGAGCGCGCCTGCGCCGTGCTTGGGTTAAGGGATGGGGGTGTGTGATGCTGCGACGCGTGCTTCGTGTAATCGCACTGGTGTCTCTGCTCGGATTCGCTTTCTCCACTGACGCATCGGCGCAATCCCAGGAAGGGCGCTTTCTGGGCACGGTGACCGACTCGCAAAGCAAGGTCGTGGTCAGCGCGAAAATCGCCATCACCAATACCGGTACCGGAGTGACCCGCAATCTCGCCTCCAACGGAGTGGGAGACTACACCGCGCCGGCCATGCAACCAGGGCTGTACTCCCTTTCCGCGGAAGCCCCCGGGTTCAAGCGCATCGAGCGCACCAATATCCGCCTGGAAGTGGGCAATGACGTGCGCATTGATTTCCAGTTGATTCCCGGCGCGGTGACCGAAACCATTCGAGTGACGGCGGAACAGCCCCTGATAACCACCACCAACGACAATATCGGCGGCACGCTTTCAAACAAGGAAATCAATGACCTGCCCCTCAACGGCCGCGACTACCAGAACCTGATCGTCCTGCGTCCCGGAGTCGTCCGTTTCCCGGGCGGCGGCTTTGAATCCATTTCCTCCAGCGGCATGCGCCCGGAAGACAACAACTTCATACTCGATGGAACTGACGACAACGATCCCTATTATTCCGGCAACATCATCAACGCCGAAGGCGTGCAGGGAACCCCCGGATCCATTCTGCCCATTGATGCCATCCAGGAGTTCAACTCCGAAGAAAATCCCTCCCCCGAATACGGCTGGAAGCCCGGTGCGACCATCAACGTCGGACTAAAGTCCGGCACCAACACCGTTCACGGCACTGGCTACGGCTTTGAGCGCAACAACTGGTTCGATGCCCGCAACTGGTTCAACACCAAACCCAGTCCGCAAGTGGCTCTTCGCCAGCACCAATTCGGCGGCACCGTCGGCGGTCCGATTATTCACGACAAGACTTTCTTTTTCCTGGCCTACGAAGGGGTGCGTGGATTTATCTCCAACGCCGGAACGGCGTTTTCTCCTGCAACCACTTCACTTGGGGGAGACCCGGCCAACAGCATTCCGGACGCCATTGCCGACCTCACGCTTCATGGCCAGACAGTGAACCCGTTGAGCGCCAATCTGATCGGCACGGGAGCTTTTGCCGGCAATGGCCCCTTCCCCGGTTTGTTCCCGGTGAACAATGGCACTAACCCGCTCGGAGTAACAGCGGTGAGTACTGGATTTCCGAACGTGAACCGCTCGGACACCGGCGTCGCCAAGGTCGATCATCACTTTTCCTCTACTGAGACGCTCTCGGCTCACTATCTGATCGGCGACAGCAACCAGATCGAGCAGGACTTCACAGTTCTCCAGCCCCAGTGGCGTTCCACGTCACGGATTCGGGCGCAGGTCTTCGGCATCAGCCTGGCGTCCATGCTGACCGGAAATTTCGTCAACGAAGCCCGCTTCGGATTCAGCAACTTCTGGCAGAAAATTCAAGCCGTTGACAATGCCGCCAATCCACTAACCACCTACGGCCTGAACACCGGCGTCACCAACCCCCTGAATTTCGGCCTGCCGGAAATCGACATCGGGAATTTCACGCAATTGGGAAATGCCAGTGGGTGGCCTCTCTTCACCACTCCGAACAGAACCATTCAATTCTCCGACGGTGTTTCCTACACCCACGGTGCACACACCTTCAAGTTCGGCGGAGAAGTTCGCCGCGGTTCCACCGACAATGTCCGCAACCGCACCGGCAAAGGCAAAATTCAATTCGCCGGAGGCAACATTCCCGGCTTCCCCACCAGCTCTGCTCTTGAAGATTTCCTCGCCGGCTTTCCTTCTACCGGGAAAATTTTCGTCGGAAATTCCGAACGCAGAGTTCACTTCTGGTCTTTCGCCTGGTACGTAGCCGACGACTGGCGCATCACGCCCCGCCTCACTGTCAATCTCGGATTGCGCTACGAGTTGAATACGGTCATCAAAGAAGACCACAATCTGCTGGGAAACTTTGATCCCGCCGTCGGCTTCGAGCAGGTGGGCGTCAATATCTCGTCACCCTACAATGGCGACCACAACAATTTCGCTCCCCGTGTCGGCATTGCCTGGGATCCCTGGGGCACCGGCAAGACCGTCTTCCGCGCCGGAGCGGGGATTAACTACGAGATTCCGCACCTCTCTCTTTTCATCGGGCAAAACGGCGTGGACTGCTGCACCACGCCGGGCCTGAACGATATCCCCACCGGTGCAGGCGGCTCTAACATCGCCGGCAACATTGTCGCCACGGGTTTGACGGTTTCCCCGAATTACGTGGACATCAACACTCCCATCTTTCCGGTAGCCACCGCGGCGCTCAATTGCGATCCCTCTACTGGCGGAACTCCCTGTGACATTCTGGGCGTTACCCGGCATCTTCGTACCCCCTACGTCGTCTCCTGGAATGCCAACATCCAGCACGCCATCGGAAGCACAACCTCGATTCAAATCGGCTACGTCGGCAATACCGGCATCAAACTCTACAGTGTCCGTGACATCAACCAGGTGGTTGTGGCCAACGACACCGCGGGCGATGAGCAGTCGGGCAGGCCTTTTACCTTCAATTGCCCCGTCGCCATGGGCGGCAGTGGTGCCGGAGGCCCGTGTTTCCCGTTCCTCGGATTCGTAAACTTCCTCCAGAACGGTTACCACTCCACCTACAACAGCCTGCAGGTCACCGCCACGCAACGCGTTTGGCACGGCCTCAATTTCCTCGCCGGCTACACCTACGCCCATTCGATTGACGATGCCACCAATAATCGCTCCCTTTCGCCACAAAACAGTCTGCGCCCGGACCTGGAGCGGGCCTCGAGCGATTTTGATATCCGCCACCGATTCACCCTGGCTTTGACTTACGCGCTTCCGTCCGTCAAGTCGTTTGCCCAGCTTCTGGAGGGCTGGCAGATAAATTCCATCGTCACTCTTCAGGGAGCCACGCCTTACTCGGTCGTGGACGGCATCCAATCCGGCAACGATATCAGCCTGACCGGTGAATTTACTGACCGCTGGGATTTCTTTGGAAACCCAAAAGACTTCAAGGCCATCCCATCGGGAATTCCCTTCTTTGCCGGCGCAAGCAACGCGGCATGCGCCGCGCAGGCCCTGGCAGTTGATGGAGGAGTTGTAAACGGGCCCACATCACAGGCGCTTGCTTCCCTCGGCTGTTACGCTAAGGGGAGTTCCCTGATGATTCCACCAGCCTTTGGCACCTTCGGCACCATGGGCCGCAATCTCTTCCGCGGTCCGACTTTCCACAACTGGGATTTCTCGCTGGTAAAAAACACGCGTCTGGGAGAACGCGTGACGATGCAGATTCGCGCCGAGTTCTTCAACATCCTCAACCATCCGCAGTTCGCCAATCCGGAAGCGAGCACCCTCTTGAATGAGGACCCGTCCGTGCCCGGCGCATTCGGCGCGTCCAGCGCCACCCCCGACGTCGGCGCTGCCAATCCCGTGATTGGTACAGGCGGGCCGCGCAACATTCAGCTTGGTTTGAAATTTATTTTCTAGAAGGGAGCCCCGGCTTGCCGGGGCCGCGTCCAGCCCTAGAGAAAGCTAAAGGCCCGAGCCGAGGGGATCGGTTCGGGCCTTTCTCTTGCCTTGTCCTCTGAGGGGCTGCGACCCGGGAACGAAGCCGCGCCAGCGCACCAGACATGCGCGAAAGCGCGGCCAGACCGCTGCCATTCTCCGCGACCGCCAAAATTCACGGCCGCAAACCCGCTACGAATTCATCTCTTAAATGCTCGTAGGGAAGGGCGGGGCTTCAGCCCCGCCGTGACCGCCCCTACGAATCGGGGCTTTAGCCCCTGAAGCCGCCTCTTCGAATTCCTGCGGCATACTTATGAGATATATTCACGCCAAAATCTTCAGCGCCGCCCCATCGGGCGCCCCAGCGAGCGATGATTGGCCAGCGACCGCGCCCGCATGCGGAACCGCGGCGACAGCGGCGGCGGCACGTTGTGCAGCGGCGCGCCGCAATTGCGGCAGATTTCCTGCGGCGCATCCACGACCCGCAGCCACTGTCCCCGCGCGGTACACTCCGGGTTCAAACACTGCACCGTCCAGCCGGGCAGATATTGCATCGTCCGTGTGCCTCGCTAATTTTTTTCGCCGGCGGCGGGAAGGGTGACGCTCGCCGCCAACGCCCCGTTCAACTCGTGTTGCCCCGTGAATCTGGCGGGATTGTGCGCTCAGCTCTCTAGTGTGTCAAGAAAAATGTACGCTATTAGTTGGGGTGCCGTTGCAATCCCGCCCGGGAACGCCATTCTCCTGAATGGCGGGTTTGCGGATGAATGATCGCAGTGGCGCGCCAATCGGGAGATTGGCGTTCCCAGCAGGTGCGCTTGTCGCGCCGCGCTCCCCCACCCCGCACCGCATTAGTGCAAGGCCCCCAATTCCCATTTTGGCACTATTTATCTTCTTGCAATCACTCCCAAAACGTGCTACTGTCTCCTATGGCCATCTTCCGCCAACATCGGAACCCCTCCCCAAACCATCGGGTACCCACCCTCCCGGTCTCGATTTCTCCTCCAAACCATTCACCTTTTCTTCGATTTGTCGGCCTTCCGCCCGCGACTTCTAATCGCAACACACCCGGAAACCGGAATCGCCGCAACTCATTCAAAACAAACGACAGCGGTACTTTCTAATCGCAACAAAAAGACGGGGGGTGGGGGAGTAACCAGATACTAAACATTGCCCGGATTTCAAAACAGGTGTTGTGTTTTTACCACAGGAGGGTCAATTCGATTTGTTCTCGGTACCGGGCGGATTGCTCGTCCCGCCGCTGCTCGCGGCTCCGCTGTCCTTCAGCTCCGCTTGCAACTTGTCCACCTTCTTCTGCGCATCGTCCACTTCCAGTTTCTTCGCGTCCATCTGCGCCTTCTCAGCGTCCACTTTCGCGCCGCCGTCAGGGTCGGTGGAATAGTTCGGCTTGCTGTAATACATCTGCGCATCCAGGGTGTACTGGCGCTGCAGGATGTCGTACTCGCTCTTCACACTCTGGAGGCGCTCTTTGGCAGCGTCCAGATCGGCTTGCAGGGCGCGGACGTCTTTACCGGCCGACTTTGCCTGTGAAGCAGCCGGAGCTAATGCTGTGCCGGCGGTGTTCTGTGTACTTGAGCCGGTTGAAACGTCGGCGCTCGATTGCGGCGTTTGCCCCACCACGTTTACTTGGCCTTTCACAGCCGGAATATTGTCGTTGTCCCACACCTTCGCGGGCTTGGCTTGATCCTTCTTCTGCTCCCGGGATTGACGCGCGGCGTCGGCAGCGGACTCTCCCTGCTGCTGCGCGAAAGCCGTCCCCGCAGGCAAACACAGCAGAACCATCAATCCAGCATGGGCAATTCTCATGGCACTTCTCCCCGGACGGCCGTGGGCCGCTGATTCATACTAGCCGCCACTGGCTGCGGCAGGCAATCGCCATTCCGGCCAGCACTCCAAAAAGGCAACCTGTACCTTCCGGCAGGTTCGCCGGCCGCTTGCGCGGCGCATCCGGGCTGCGCCATACTCGCGGCCCGATGGGCGGATCCCGGCACCTCCTTATTTTCCTTACCCTGGTGTTTTGCGGTGGCGCTGTTTCGCCCGCACGCGCTCGAGCAGCGATTCATGCTTTGGGCGCGCTGCAGAATTCCGGGGCTGCAAATTCCCAGCCTGCGCAGAGCCCATCGGCGGAAGCGCCCGGACGAATCGTGACCGCTTACACTCTACCGCCAGAGCTCTACCGCAAAGCGCACACCTTCGGTCAGGTTCTTTTTTGGGGCCGTCTAGTTGACACCTGCTACTCCATCCTGGTTGTTCTTCTCATCCTGCGCTGGAAA
>Ga0210408_10001439_pt1 | contig 24983 bp, 20 predicted proteins | sample IncBWH4MmetaG_FD_155471 | JGI IMG/M metagenome (GOLD analysis project Ga0210408, IMG submission 155471) | Forest soil microbial communities from Barre Woods Harvard Forest LTER site, Petersham, Massachusetts, United States - Inc-BW-H-4-M | ecosystem: Environmental > Terrestrial > Soil >...
CTGCCCGAAATCAAGCTCGGCATTCTGCCCGGCGCCGGCGGCACGCAGCGGCTGCCGCGCCTCATCGGCATCGACAAGGCGCTGCCGATGATTCTCAGCGGCGATCCGATCTCGGCGCAGGAAGCGCTCGCCAATGGCCTCGTCGACGAAATCGTCGAGGGCGACGTGATCGAAGGCGCGATCGCCTTCGCCCGCCGCGTGCTCGTCGAGAAGCGGCCGCTCAAGCGCGCCCGCGACATGGAGGACAAGCTCGAGTTCTACCGCGGCAACCCGCGCGCCTACGACGAGGTGGTGGCGAAATCGGCCAAGCGCACGCGCGGGCTTGCCGCGCCCGCCGCCGCCATCGAATGCGTGCGCTGGTCGTTCGAGCTGCCGTTCGACGAGGCCGAGAAGCGCGTGCGCGAAGCGTTCCAGAAGCTGCGCGAGGGCGACCAGTCGAAGGCGCAGCGCCACATTTTCTTTGCCGAGCGCGAGGCCGCCAAGATCCCGGATATTCCGGCGAGCACCAAGCCGCGCGAGATCAAGCGCGCCGCGGTGATCGGCGCCGGAACCATGGGCGGCGGCATCTCCATGTGCTTCGCCAACGCCGGCATCCCGGTGACGATCATCGAGACCTCGCAGGAGGCGCTCGACAAAGGCCTCGCGACGATCAAGCGGAACTATGAGAACACGGTCAAGCGCGGCGGCCTCAAGGCCGACGAGATGGAGCGCCGCGTCAAGCTGATGACCGGCAGCACCGACCTCGCCGCGGGCGTGCGCGACGCCGACATCGTGGTCGAGGCGGTGTTCGAGGACATGGGCCTCAAGAAGGAAGTATTCGGCAAGCTCGACAAGCTCGCCAAGCCCGACGCCGTGCTCGCCACCAACACGAGCTACCTCAACGTCAACGAGATCGGCAAGGCGACGGCGCGCCCGCCCTCGGTGCTGGGCATGCATTTCTTCAGCCCGGCGAACGTGATGCGGCTGCTGGAGATCGTGCGCGGCGCCGAGACCGCGCCCGACGTGCTCGCCACCGCCATCGCGGTCGGCCGCAAGATCGGCAAGGTGCCGGCGGTCGTCGGCGTCACCCACGGCTTCGTCGGCAACCGCATGCTGCACGCGCGCGGCATCGAGGCCGAGCGCATGCTGCTCGAAGGCGCCCTGCCCCAGGACGTCGACGGCGCGCTCACCGAGTTCGGCTTCCCCATGGGGCCGTTCGCCATGGGCGATTTGGCCGGCCTCGACGTCGGCTGGCGCGTGCGCAAGGCCTCGGGCGCCAAGGCGGAGATCGCCGATGCGCTGGTCGAGGCCGGCCGCTACGGCCAGAAGACCGGCAAAGGCTTCTACAAATACGAGGGCGGCTCGCGCTCGCCCATTCCCGATCCCGACGTCGAGAAACTGATCGTCGAAGCCTCGGTGCGCCACGGCATCAAGCGCCGCAACCTCGACCGCAAGGAAATATTCGAGCGGCTGATCTTCCCGCTGATCAACGAGGGCGCGCGCATCCTCGACGAAGGCATCGCCATGCGGCCCGGCGACATCGACGTGATCTGGGTCTACGGCTACGGCTGGCCGGTGTGGACCGGCGGCCCGATGCACTACGCCGACCGCGTCGGCCTGCCCTACATCCGCGACCGGCTGGCGGAGATTTACGCGAATGCTGGCAAAAACCCGAAGCTCGAACCGTCGCCGCTGCTGACGAAGCTCGCCGGCAACGGCGGCAAGTTTGCGGAGTTCAAGAAGGCCGCGTAGCCATGACGAGCCCGCGCAGCACGCACCTCTTACCCTCCCCTGGAGGGGGAGGGTCGCCGCCGAAGGCGGCGGGGTGGGGTGAACTTGCTGGACGCGCGAAAGACGCAAATAGAGACGACGCATACAAATAAGATTCACCCCCACCCGACCGCGTGAGCTGCGCTCACACGGTCGACCTCCCCCCTCCAGGGGGAGGTAAGAGGAGAGACCTCCCATGCCCGAGGCCGTCATTGTTTCCACCGCCCGCACGCCGATCGGCAAGGCCTATCGCGGCGCGTTCAACACCACCCACGGCGCCGTGCTCGGCGGCCACGTCATCAAGGAGGCGGTGGCGCGCGCCGGCATCGAGCCGGGCGAGGTCGAGGACGTGATCCTCGGCTGCGCCATGCCCGAACGCGCCACCGGGCAGAACATCGCGCGGCTTTCCGCGATCCGCGCCGGGCTGCCGGTCACCGTCTCGGGCACCACGGTCAACCGCTTCTGCAGCTCCGGCCTGCAGGCGATCGCCATGGCGGCGCATCGCGTCATGCTGGGCGAGACCAAGGTGACGGTGGGCGGCGGGCTCGAAAGCATCAGCCTCGTGCAGGACCCCAACCGCCAGCCGGTCTATGAGGAGTGGCTGAAGGAACATAAACCGCAGCTGTGGATGCCGATGATCGAGACCGCCGACATCGTGGCGGCGCGTTACGGCGTCAAGCGCGAGGCGCAGGACGCCTACGCGTTGGAAAGCCAGCGCCGCACCGCGGCCGGGCAGCAGGCCGGGCGTTTCAAAGATGAGATCGCGCCGTTGCCCTCGATCATGAAAGTAGTCGACAAGAACACCAAGGCCGAGAGCTTCGAGCAGGTCACGCTCAAGAGCGACGAGGGCAACCGCCCCGACACCACGCTCGCGGGCCTCGCCTCGCTCAAGCCGGTGCGCGAAGGCGGCTTCATCACCGCCGGCAACGCCAGCCAGCTTTCCGACGGCGCGTCCGCCTGCGTGGTGATGGACGCGAAGCTCGCCGAGGCGCGCGGGCTGACCCCGCTCGGCACCTTCCGCGCGCTCGCGGTCGCCGGCTGCGAGCCCGACGAGATGGGCATCGGCCCGGTGTTCGCGGTGCCGAAGCTGCTCAAGCAGCAGGGGCTCGGCATCGATGACATCGACCTGTGGGAGCTCAACGAGGCCTTCGCCAGCCAGGTGCTCTACTGCCGCGACCGCCTCGGCATTCCGCAGGACAAGCTCAACGTCGACGGCGGCGCCATCTCGATCGGCCATCCCTACGGCATGAGCGGCGCGCGCATGATGGGCCACATTCTCATCGAAGGCCGCCGGCGCAAGGCCAAGCGCGCCGTCGTCACCATGTGCATCGGCGGCGGCATGGGCGCCGCCGGGTTGTTCGAGATTCATTGAGGCGAGGTAATCCCTCCCCCGCAGGGGGAGGGTGGCGACGCCCGCGCAAGCGGGCGGCGCCGGGTGGGGGCCAGCATCCCACCCGATGGCAGAACCCCACCCGGCCGCCTTCGGCGGCCGACCTCCCCCTGCGGGGGAGGTATAAGGAGAGAAACATGGACCTGCGTTTCACGCCCGAGGAATTGGCGTTCCGCGACGAGGTGCGCACCTTCATGCGCACCGCGCTGCCCGCCGACATCCGCAGCAAGCTGGTCGAGGGCCGCCGCGTCACCAAGGACGACCTCGTTACCTGGCAACGCATCCTCAACGCCAAGGGCTGGGCGGTGCCGCACTGGCCGGCCGAATGGGGCGGCCGCAACTGGACCCCGACCCAGTCGTACATTTTCCTCGAGGAGCTGCAGCAGGCGCCGGCGCCGCCGCCGCTCGGGTTCGGCGTCACCATGGTAGGCCCGGTGATCATCGCCTTCGGCAGCGAGGCACAGAAAAAAAGATTCCTCCCGCGCATCGCCAATCTCGACGACTGGTGGTGCCAGGGCTTCTCCGAGCCCGGCTCCGGCTCCGACCTCGCCTCGCTGAAAACGTCGGCCAAGCGCAGCAACGGCCACTACGTCATCAACGGCCAGAAGACCTGGACCACCACGGCGCAATACGCCGACTGGATTTTCTGTCTGGTGCGCACCGACCCCGCCGCCAAGAAGCAGGAAGGGATTTCCTTCATCCTGATGGATATGAAATCGCCCGGCATCACCGTGCGGCCGATCGTGACCATCGACGGCGGGCGCGAGGTCAACGAGGTGTTCTTCGACGACGTGAAGGTGCCCGCCGAAAATCTGGTCGGCCAGGAGAACAAGGGCTGGGACTACGCCAAGTTCCTGCTCGGCAACGAGCGCACCGGCATCGCCCGCGTCGGCATGTCGAAGGAGCGCATTCGGCGGCTGCGCGAGCTCGCCGCGCTCGAGCGCGCCGACGACAAACCGCTGCTCGAAGACGAGCGCTTCCGCGCGAAAATCGCGGCGGTCGAGGTGGAGCTCAAGGCCTTGGAGATGACGCAGCTGCGCGTCGTCGCCGCCGAGCGCAACCGCAAGGGCAATAGGCCGGACCCGGCTTCTTCGATCCTCAAGATCAAGGGCTCGGAGATTCAGCAAACAATCAGTGAGCTGCTGATGGAGGTGGTCGGCCCCTACGCGCTGCCCTATCAGCCGGAATATCTCGACGACGAGCGCCTGAACGAGCCGCCGGCCGGCCCCGACTGGGCGCCCTCGCTCGCGCCCACCTACTTCAATACGCGCAAGGTCTCGATCTACGGCGGCACCAACGAGATCCAGAAGAACATCATCGCCAAGGCGATATTGGGACTGTGAGAATGATGCTCCGCTCTCTCCCTACCTCCCCCTGGAGGGGGGAGGTCGATCGCGCAAAGCGCGATCGGGTGGGGGTGAATCTTTTTTCTCGGCTTGCTACGCAATTCACCCCACCCCGCTCGCCTTCGCTGCGCGAAGGCGAGCGACCCTCCCCCTCCAGGGGAGGGTAAGATGGATTTCGAGTTTTCCGAAGAACAGCGGCTGCTCAAGGACAGTGTCGAGCGCCTGCTCAAGGACCGCTACGACTTCGAGCAGCGCAAGGCCTATATGAAAGAGCCGGGCGGCTTCGGCCGCGCGCTGTGGAAACAATATGCCGACCTCGGCCTGCTCGGCCTGCCGTTCGAGGAGGCGCACGGCGGCTCCGGCGGCGGCCCGGTCGAGACCATGATCGTCGCCGAGGCGTTCGGCCGCGCGCTTGCGCTCGAGCCCTATCTCGCGACCGTGGTGCTGTCTGGCGGCCTCTTGCGCCACGCCGCCACGCAACAGCAGCGCGATGCGATCCTGCCGAAAATCGCCGAGGGCGGCATGCTGGTCGCCTTCGCGCACGCCGAGCGCCAGGCGCGCTACGACCTCGCCGATGTGGCGACGACCGCCAAGCGCGACGGCGCAGGCTATGTCATCGACGGCCAGAAGGGCTTGGTGCTCAACGGCGACGCCGCCGACAAGCTGATCGTATCCGCGCGCATCGCCGGCAACCGGCGCGACCGCGACGGGCTTGCTTTGTTTGTCATCGACGCCGGCGCTCCCGGGGTGACGCGGCGCGAGTATGCGACCGTCGACGGCCTGCGCGCCGCCGACGTGACGCTCGCCAGCGTCAAGGCCGGCGCCGACGCGGTGCTCGGCGAGCCCGGGAAAGCCTTCCCGATCATCGAGCGCGTCGTCGACGAGGCGATCGCGGCGCTGTGCGCCGAGGCGGTCGGCGGCATGGCGGCGATGCACGAACTTACGTTGGAATATCTGCGCACGCGCAAGCAGTTCGGCGTGCCGATCGGCAGCTTCCAGGTGCTGCAGCACCGCGCCGTCGACATGTTCGTCGCGCTCGAACAGGCGCGCAGCATGGCGATGCTCGCCACCATGATGACGGCCGAGCCCGACGCGCGCGAGCGGCGCAAGGCGATCTCCGCCGCCAAGGTGCAGATCGGCCGCTCCGGCCGCATCGTCGGCCAGGGCGCGGTCCAGCTGCACGGCGGCATCGGCATGACCATGGAGTATAAGGTCGGCCACTACTTCAAGCGCGTCACCGCCATCGACGCCACCTTCGGCGACGCCGATCATCACCTCGGCCTGCTCGTCAAATCCGACGGGTTGGTGGGGCCGTTGACTTAAATCGTCATGGCCGGGCTTGTCCCGGCCATCCACGTCTTGTTTGTTGAGAAGCAAGGAAGACGTTGATGCCCGGCACAAGGCCGGGCATGACGCCGAAAGGAGATACTGATGTTCCCGCCCCAGTCCGAGCGTTCGAAGGAACTCTGCCGCCGCGTGGCCGAGTTCATGGAGGCCCACGTCTATCCGGCCGAAGGCATCTACAAGCGCCAGGTCGACGAGGCGAAGGATCGCTGGGACGCGCCGCCGATCATGGCCGAGCTGAAAGCCAAGGCGAAGGCGGCCGGCCTGTGGAACATGTTCCTGCCCAGGAAACATTATCCCGACGCGCTCACCAACCTCGAATACGCGCCGATGTGCGAGATCATGGGGCGCTCGCCGATCGGGCCCGAGAGCTTCAACTGCTCGGCCCCCGACACCGGCAACATGGAGACGCTCATCCTCTACGCCACCGACGCGCAGAAGAAACAATGGCTCGAGCCGCTGATGGAAGGAAAGATCCGCTCGTGCTTCGCCATGACCGAGCCGGCGGTCGCCTCCTCCGACGCAACAAACATCCGCACCGAGATCAGGCGCGACGGCGACCACTACGTCATCAACGGGCGCAAGTGGTGGACCTCGGGCGCCATGGACAAGCGCTGCAAGATCGCGATCCTCATGGGCTCGACCGACCCGGAAGGCGTCAACCCGCGCCACAAGCGCCAGTCGATGATCCTGGTGCCGCTCGACACGCCCGGCGTGAAGCTGATCCGCCCGCTCTCGGTGTTCGGCTACGACGACGCGCCGCACGGCCACGCCGAAGTCTTGTTCGAGAACGTGCGCGTGCCGGTCTCGAACATCCTGCTCGGCGAGGGGCGCGGCTTCGAGATCGCGCAGGGGCGCCTCGGCCCCGGCCGCATCCACCACTGCATGCGCTCGATCGGCGTCGCCGAGCGCGCGCTCGAATCTTTGTGTCATCGCGCGCTGGCGCGCACCGCCTTCGGCCGCACCATCGCCGAGCACGGCGTCAACCGCCACTGGATCGCCGAGTCGCGCATGGAGATCGACCAGGCGCGGCTGCTCACGCTCTACGCCGCCCACAAGATGGACACGGTCGGCAACAAGGCGGCGCGCGCCGAGATCGCCATGATCAAGGTGGTGGCGCCCAACGTCGCCCAGAAGGTGATCGACCGCGCCATTCAGGTGCACGGCGGCGGCGGCGTGTCGCAGGAGTTCCACCTCGCCTTCGCCTGGGCGCACACGCGCACCCTGCGCCTCGCCGACGGCCCCGACGAGGTGCACCGCGAGGCCGTCGCCAAGGTGGAGCTCGCGAAGTACGCGGCGACCGGCGCCAACGTTAGGTGAGTTGAGCCTAACACTCAGGCTTCGTCATGCCCCGCGAAAGCGGGGCATCCAGTAACCACCGGCCTCAGTTTTATTTGAAAGGTCCCTGATTACTGGATCGCCCGCTTTCGCGGGCGATGACGAGTCATCAGATCACTCCTGCTCCAATCTCCGCGCAAACTCCGCGACGGTCTTCGAATAAACTTCCGATTTGTTCCACTCCCGCAACACGTCGAAATTCGCCGTGCCCGGGTCCCACGGCTGGTCGCGTTTCCACCCGTAGCCTTGCAAATAATTCGCCGTCGAGGCGAGCACGTCGGGCGCGCTGTGGATGAGGTCGCGCTTGCCGTTGCCGTCGAAGTCGATCGCGAATTTGAGATACGACGACGGCAGGAACTGGGTCTGGCCGATCTCGCCCGCCCAGGCGCCGCGCATTTCCGCGGGCGTCAGATCGCCGCGCTCGACGATGCGCAGCGCGTCCATCAGCTCGGCCTGGAATTTCTCCGTGCGCCGGCAGTCGTAGGCGAGGCTCGCGAGCGCGCGGATGGTCGCGAAGTTGCCCTGGTTGACGCCGAAGTCGGTCTCGAGCCCCCAGATTGCGGTGATGACCGCGCCCGGCACGGCGAAGCGCTGCTCGATGCGCTCGAACGTGCCGGCGTATTGCTTGAGCTTGCGCGCGCCGACCCGCATGCGGTCGGCCGAGATCATGCGCGCGGAAAACTCCTCGAACGTCTGGCGGAACACGCCCTGGCGGCGGTCGCGCGCGATGACGTTGGGGTCGAAGGCGAGGCCGTTGAGCGCGGCGAGCACGCGCGGGCCGATGCCGTTCGCCGCCGCCTCGCGCTTGAAGCTCTCGAGCCACGCCTCGAAGCTCCCGCCGCATTGGGCCGCGTACGCCGGTGCCGCGGCAAGCAGCGCAACGCTGAGGTAGCAGACGAAGAGTCGACGGTTCGACGTCATCGGCAAAACCCTTGCCAGCTAGCACGGTCTCGTCATCACCCGCGAAAGCGGGTGATCCAGTAACCACCGGCGGAGATATTACGGCAAATGCGGCGATTACTGGATTGCCCGCTTTCGCGGGCAATGACGAGTTCTGTGGTATCACGCGCCAACGCTCAATGCTAAGGACCGCCATTATGAAGCGTTCGCGCAAGATGGAAATTCGTCCGATCAGGACCAAAGCCGACTACCGCGCTGCGTTGAAAGAGGTGGAGCGCCTGTGGGACGCCGACCCGGGCACGCCGGACGGCGACCGCGTCGACGTGCTGGTGACGCTGGTCGAAGCCTATGAGGTAACCCACTATCCGATTCCTGCGCCCGACCCGATCGCTGCGATCGAGTTCATGATGGAGCAGAAGGGGTTGACCCGGCATGACCTCGAACCCGCAATCGGCAGCCGCGGCCGCGTGTCGGAAGTACTTACCCGCAAGCGTCCGCTCACCTTGCCCATGGTGCGCGAACTGAGCGCGCTGTTGCAGATACCGGCCGAGGTGCTGATACAGCCATACGCCACGCGGTCGGCGGCGTGACTGCGTTCCCCGGGCGCACCGCAACACGCAGTGTTGCGGTGCAGACCCGGGGTCCAGGGGCCGCACGCGTGGACCCCGGGCGCACCGCACCGCTTCGCGCTGCGCTGCGCCCGGGGCCCTACCCGCCCGCGATGGTCACGCCGCCGTCGGCGACGATCACCTGGCCGGTGATGTAGTTCGCCGCAGGCGTCGCGAGGAAGGCGGCGACGCCGCCGATCTCCTCCGGCGTGCCGAGCCGGCGCAGCGGCGTGCGGGCGTTGCGCGCGGCGACCGCCGTTTCGTTTTCCCACAGCGCGCGCGCGAAGTCGGTCTTGATCAGCCCCGGCGCCACGCAGTTGACGCGGATGTTCTTCGGCCCCCATTCGACCGCGAGGCTGCGCGCGAGCGAAAAGTCCGCCGCCTTGGAGATGCCGTAGGCGCCGAGCATCTCGCTGCCGCGCATGCCGCCGATCGAGGAAATGATAATGAGCGCCCCGCCGCCACGCGCCGCCATCACCGGACATGCGAGGTTGGCCAACCAGATGGCCGCCTTCACATTGGCGCTCATGATCTTGTCGAACGCTTCGTCGGTGAGCGTGGCGAGCGGACCGAACACCGGGTTCACCGCGGCGTTGCAGACCATGATGTCGATGCCGCCAAAGTGTTTGTTTGTTCCCTCGACCAGCGCCTCGACCTCCTCGCGCCGCGACACGTTGCAGGTGATCACGGTCGCCTCGCCGCCGTTCTGCCGGATGCCCGCCGCCACCGCCTCGCACGGCTCCTTCTTGCGGCTCGACACCACCACCTTGGCGCCCATGCCGGCGAGGCATTCGACGATGGCGCGGCCGATGCCCTTACTCGACCCGGTGACCACCGCGACCTTGCCGGCGAGATCGAAGGGATTGGTCATAATCTTCCTCCCCGTTGCCCTCACACGCGTCATGCCCGGCCTTGTGCCGGGCATCCACGTCTTTTAATTCAGAAGGCAAGACGTGGATGGCCGGGACAAGCCCGGCCATGACGGACTAGAGCGAGGAACTTAACGTGACCAGCGGCCTGCGCAAAGGTTTGACCAGCTACGGCGATCCCGGCTTTTCGCTGTTCCTGCGCAAGGCCTTCATCAAGGCCAAGGGCTATTCCGACGACGCGCTCGACCGGCCGATCGTCGGCATCACCGACACCTACAGCGATTTCAACCCCTGCCACGGCAACGTCCCGCAGCTGATCGAGGCGGTCAAGCGCGGCGTCATGCTGGCGGGCGGCCTGCCGATGGAATTCCCCACCATCTCGATCCACGAGTCGTTCTCGCATCCGACCAGCATGTTCCTGCGCAACCTGATGGCGATGGACACCGAGGAGATGATCCGCGCCCAGCCGATGGACGCGGTGGTGCTGATCGGCGGCTGCGACAAGACGCTGCCCGCGCAGGTGATGGCGGCCGCGAGCGTCGATCTTCCGGCGATCGTGCTGCCCACCGGACCGATGGTGGTCGGCCACTACAAGGGCGAGGTGCTCGGCGCCTGCACCGACTGCCGCCGCCTGTGGGGCAGCTACCGCGCCGGCGCGCTCGACGCCGACGAGATCGACGTCATCAGCGGGCGGCTCGCGCCGTCGGTCGGCACCTGCATGGTGATGGGCACCGCGAGCACCATGGCGTGCGTGATCGAGGCGCTGGGCCTGTCGCTGCCGGGCAGCGCGGCGATCCCGGCCACTCATGCCGAGCGCATCCGCATGGCCGAAGCGACCGGCGAGCGCGCGGTGAAACTAACAAAGAGCGGCCCGCGCCCGAGCGAGGTGATCACGCCGGCGGCGTTGCGCAACGCCATGGTGGTGCTGCAGGCGATCGGCGGCTCGACCAACGGCATCGTGCATCTCGCCGCCATCGCTGGGCGTGCCGGGCATCCGATCGATCTCGACGAGTTCGACCAATTGTCGCGCAAGGTCCCGGTGCTGATCGATCTGAAACCCTCGGGCGATCATTATATGGAGCACTTCCATCATGCCGGCGGGGTGCCGCGCCTGATGGCTGAGATCAAAGATTTGCTCGACCTTGAAACGCCGACCGTCGCCGGCACGCTCAAGGACTCGATCGCGGCGGCCGAAGACGTGCCCGGGCAGACCGTCATCCGCCCCCGCGCCGCGCCGCTCAAGAATGAAGGGGCCATGTGCGTGCTGCGCGGCAACCTCGCCCCGCGCGGCGCGGTGATCAAACAATCGGCCGCGACCGCGAAGCTGATGCAGCACGAAGGCCGCGCCGTGGTGTTCGACTCGGTCGAGGACATGACCGCGCGCATGGACGACCCTTCGCTCGATGTTGCGGCCGACGACGTCCTGGTGCTGCGCAACGCCGGCCCCAAGGGCGCGCCCGGCATGCCCGAGGCCGGTTATCTGCCGATCCCGAAGAAGCTCGCCCAGGCGGGCGTCAAGGACATGGTGCGCATTTCCGACGCGCGCATGAGCGGCACGGCCTTCGGCACCATCGTGCTGCACGTGACGCCGGAGTCCGCCGCCGGCGGCCCGCTCGGCCTGGTGCGCACCGGCGACCGCATCCGCCTCGACGTGCCGGCACGCCGGCTCGATCTGCTGGTCGACGACGCCGAGCTTGCCCGCCGCGCCCAATCCGCGCCGCCACCGCCCACGCACGAAGGCTCCGACCGCGGCTACGCGCGCCTGTTTCAACAAACCGTGCTGCAGGCCGACCAAGGCTGCGACTTTGATTTCATGGTGCCGCGCGTTCCCCGGGCGCACCGCAGCGCGTAGCGGTGCGGTGCAGACCCGGGGTCCAGGGGCAACAAGCTCAGATGTGGACCCCGGGTCTGCAGCGCACCACTTCGCTTCGCTCGTGCTGCGCTGCGCCCGTGGAACGCGCTACACCATCACCAATTCGTCCGCGAGATCACGCCATTGCGGATTGAGTTCCTCAATCAGCGCGATTTTCCAGGCACGGCGCCAGCGTTTCACTGAATGCTCGCGTGCCCGTGCTTCGAGGATCGATTCGTATTCTTCAAAATACATCAGCTTGTCGACGCCGTATCTGCGCGTAAACCCGGGCACGGCCTTCGCGCGGTGCTGCATCATTCGTCGCGGAAGATCGTTTGTCACGCCGACGTAAAGCGTGCCGTTGCGCCGGCTCGCCAGGATGTAGACGAAGAAACGGTCGGACATATCGGCATTCCCCGTGCGCGCTGCGGCGCGAAGTGCCGCAGCGCAGACACGGGGTCCAGGGGCGGCAGGTATGGACCCCGGGTCTGCGGCGCACCACTTCGTGCTGCGCCGCGCCCGGGGAACGCCTATTTCTTCTTCTTAAAATCCAATCCCGCGTGCTGCTTGGGCGGATGCTTGCGCAGCGCGTCCTCGTTCGGCTCGGTGCCCCAGCCGGGGCGGTCGGGGATGATCAGATGCCCGTCCTTGATCTCCGGCACGTGCGTGAACAGCTCGGCGTCCCAGGCGAGGCGGTCGATGTCGATCTCCATGATGCGCAGATTCGGCACCGCGGCGGCGAAATGCGCGTTCATCATCGTGCACAGATGGCCGTAGAAATTATGCGGCGCGACGTTGACCTCGTGCGCCTCGGCGAGCGCGGCGATCTTCATCGACTGCCACACGCCGTTCCACACCGTGTCGATGATCGCCACGTCCATCGCCTGCTCGCGGAAGTACGGCAGGAACTCGCGGATGCCGAACAGCGTCTCGCACGATGAGATCGGGTGCGGCGACTTGCGGCGAATATACCCGAGCGCCTCCGCGCTGTAAGTGTCGATCTCGATCCAGAACATGTCGAAATGCGCGATCGCCTGCAGGATTTTCACATAGCCTTCGGTCCTGGCGTTGAAATTGAGGTCCAACAATAAATCGACGTCCTTGCCGGCGCCGTCGTCGAGCGCCTCGAGGTGCATGCGCAAATTGCGCAGCACCTTCTTGTCGACGTTCAGCTCGGGATAGAACGGCCGGCCGAAGCCCGGGCGCCAGCCTTGCGGCTTGCCGTTATCATAGATGAAGATGTTTGTTTTGAGCGCGCCGAAGCCCTTCTCGCGCACCTCGCGGCCGATCGATTTCACCCCGTCGAGGTCGGTGATCGCCGGCTTGTAAAAGTTGGGATGGTTGATGCGCCAGGTGGCGCAGTGCGACCAGTAGAGGCGGATGCGGTCGCGGATCTTGCCGCCGAGCAGATCGTAGCACGGCACGCGGAGGCGCTTGGCCTTAGCGTCGAGCAGCGCGTTCTCGATCGCGCCAAGCGCCTCGGCGACGACGCCGCCGGCCGCCGGCCGCGTGACGCAATAAAGCTCGGCGTAGACGCGCTCGTGCGCGGCGACGTCCTGGCCGACCACGCGCTCGGCGAGCTGCTCGATCGCCGAGGTGACGCCGGGCGAGCCGAACCCCTCGTCGTATTCGCTCCAGCCGACGACGCCGTCGTCGGTCGTGAGCTTGACGAAGCTGTAGTTGCGCCAGCCCGCGTCGCAATGCAGCGTCTCGATCTTCGCGACTTTCATTTTCGTTCTCCAATCCCACCCCAGACTCGTCATGCCCCGCGAAAGCGGGGCATCCAGTATCCACCGCCGGTGCAGGAAGCGCGAGGGCGGTGGTTACTGGATCGCCCGCTTTCGCGGGCGATGACGAGCCGACGGGGTCTTGCCGTAGCCCTCGCGCGCGGGCAGTGTGCGGCCCAACAACCATTGCGTATGGGGAGGATGCATGCCCAGCAACCGCAAGCGCGTCGTCGTGCCCACCAGCATGGGGGCGGGCGGCTACGAGGTGCTCAAGACCCGCGACGACGTCGAGGTCGTGCCGTTCGCGGGGACGATTTCCTCGCCCGACTTCAACGCGCTGCTCAAGGCGGACGGCGAGGTGCACGGCGCGATCCTCGGACTCACCCGCTTCGGCGACACCGAGGCGAAGAACGCCAAGGGCCTGCAGGTCGTCTCGCGCATCGGCGTCGGCTACGACACCGTCGACGTGCCCGCGCTCACCCGCCACAAGGTGCCGCTGATGATCGCCGGCACCGCGAACTCGCCGTCGGTCGCCGAGCAGGCGATGCACTTCATGTTCGCGCTCGCCAAGCGCGGCGCCGAGCTCAACGCCATGGTCAGGGCGAACCGCTGGGCCGACCGTTTCAACAGCCTGCCGATGGACCTGATCGGCAAGACGCTGATCATCGTCGGCTTCGGCCGCATCGGCACGCGCGTCGCCAAGCGCACCCTCGCCATGGAAATGAACGTGCTGGTGTACGATCCCTATGTGAAGTCGGAGACGATCCGCGCCGCCGGCTGCGAGCCGGTCAGCGATCTCGACGCCGCACTGCCGCGCGCCGACTTCGTCACCATCCATTGCCCGAAGACCGACGAGACCGTCGGCATGTTCGACGCCGCGCGCCTCAAGCGCATGAAGCCGACCGCGTATCTGGTCAACACCGCGCGCGGCGGCATCGTCGACGAGAAGGATTTGCACGCGGCGCTCACCGCCGGCGTGATCGCGGCGGCCGGCATCGACGTTTACGACCGCGAGCCGCCCGATCCCGACAATCCGCTGCTCACGCTCGACAACGTGATCACCGCGCCGCACATGGCCGGCGTCACGCGCGAATCGGTCGACCGCATGGCGGTGCAGGCGGTCAAAAACGTGCTCAGCGTGTTCGACGGCGCGCCCCTCGTCGAAAACATCATCAACCCGGAGGTTTTGTGATCGTTCCCCGGGCGCAGCGCTGCGCCGCGTCAGCGGCGTGCGCTGCAGACCCGGGGTCCAGGGGCCCGCGTAACCCGCCGCTTTCGTCATGCCCCGCGAAAGCGGGGCATCCAGTAACCACCGGGCGGTACTTTGTTTGAAGGACCTGTGTTTACTGGATCGCCCGCTTTCGCGGGCGATGACGACCGAGAGAAACTTACAAACTGACTGAGGAAAGACACCCATGCGACCCAACAATCTGCGCAAGATTTTCGCCGGCGGCGGCACCGCGCTCAACGGCTGGCTGGCGATCGCCAGCACCTATTCGGCCGAGCTGATGGCGCACCAGGGCTTCGAGAGCGTCACCATCGACCTGCAGCACGGGCCGGTGGATTTCCAGGCGGCGCTCGGCATGCTCACGGCGATCTCGACCACGTCGGCGGTGCCGATGGTGCGGGTGCCGCACAACGAGCCGATCCTCACGCTGAAACTGCTCGACGCCGGCGCCTACGGGGTGATCTGCCCGATGATCAACTCGCGCGCCGAGGCCGAGGCGCTGGTGTCGTCGTGCCGCTACCCGCCGCGCGGGTCGCGCAGCATGGGGCCGAACCGCGCCGTGCTCTACGGCGGCGCCGATTATTGGCAGCATTCCAACGAGGAGGTGCTGCTGTTCGCGATGATCGAGACGCGCGCGGCGGTCAAGAACCTCGACGACATCGTCTCGGTCGACGGCATCGACGGCGTCTACGTCGGGCCGTCCGACCTCGGCATGAGCATGGGCAAGACGCCGCCCACCCTCGATCCGCAGGATGCCGAGATGCTCGCGACCATCAAACAAATTTGCGATGTCACGCGCAAGCACGGCAAGATCGCCGGCGTGCACACCGACGGCGCGAAAACCGCGGTGCGCCGCTTCGGCGAGGGCTATCACTTCTGCACCCTGCTCAACGACGCGCGGCTGATGGCGAACGCCGCCTCCGCCGCCGTGCGCGAGGCGCGCGGCCAGGTGCCGCAGGTGGGCGCGAAGACGTATTGAGTCGGCGAATGGCGAGTAGCGAGTGGCGAATAGTTGTGAGCGGTGAGTAGTGAGTGGTGAGTGGTGAATGGCACTATTCACCACTCCCTATTCGCCATTCGCTATTCGCTACCCTCGTCCCTCCATCAGCTTCGCATACCCGCGATTATGCGTCGGCGAGATCACCACCTCGTTGATGCACACGTGCGGCGGCTGGCGCGCGATGAAGGCGATCAGCTCGCCCATGTCGTCGGGCTGCAGCATGCGCGCGATGTCCTCCGGCTTCTCCGGCGGATCGCGAAAGGCGAGGATCGGCGTCGCCACCTCGCCCGGGCACAGCACGCTCGAGCGGATGCCGTAGCGGCCTTGCTCGAGATTGATCGAGTGGCTCATGGCGACGACGCCGTGCTTCGCCGCCATGTAGGCCGGCCCCGATATCGGCCCGATGAAGCGGCCGGCCCACGACGACGTGTGGATCATCACGCCGCCCTTTTCGCGCATGAGCGGCAGCGCCGCCTGCACGACGAGAAACGCGCCGGTGAGATTGGCGCCGATGATTTTTTCGATCGCCTCGGGCTGGAGCTTGTTCCAGCGGCGCTCCGGAACGTTGAGCCCGGCGTTGTTGACGAGCACGTCGAGTTTTCCGAACGCCGCCGCGATCGCGTCGGCCGCGCGCCGCACCGCTTTGGCGTCGGCGACGTCGGCAAGCTCGACCCGCGCCTTGCCGCCGGCGGCCGCGATGCGTTTGGCCACCGCGTCGAGCGGCTCCTTGCGCCTGCCGGTGAGCACCACGGTCATGCCGGCGCGCGCGAGCGCCAGCGCCCCCGCCTCGCCGATGCCGGTCCCCGCGCCCGTCACCCAGGCGACGCCTCCGTCGAGATTTGTCACTTTCAGCTCCCAGAATGATTTACTCTTCCTCGTCATGCCCCGCGAAAGCGGGGCATCCAGTAAACACCGGCCGCGGTCATAATTGAAAGGCCTGCGTTTACTGGATCGCCCGCTTTCGCGGGCGATGACGACGAACGGGAATTCCAAACCATGCGTGTCATCAAATACATCCTCTGCATCCTCCTCCTCGCCCTCCCCGCCGCCGCCGAGCCGTGGCCGACGCATGCCGTGCGCATGATCGTGCCGTTTCCGGCGGGCGGCCCGGCCGACACGCTCGGGCGCGTCGTCGCCGACAAGCTCGCGGCGACGTGGGGGCAACCGGTGGTGATCGAGAACCGCGGCGGCGCCGGCGGCAACATCGGCGCCGAGCTTGCCGCGCGCGCCGCGCCCAACGGCTACACGCTGCTGATCAATCCGTCGAACCACGTCATCAACGTCAGCCTCTACGCCAAGCTCCCGTTCGATCCGCTCGCCGACTTCACGCCGCTCACCGAGATGGCCTCCTACATGCTGGTGCTGGTGGTGCATCCGTCGGTGCCGGCGCACTCGCTCGCCGAGTTTGTTGCTTACGCGCGCGGAGAGCCGAAGGGGCTCACCGTCGCCAATGCCTCGAGCGGCTCGCCCACGCATCTGACTGCGGCGCTTTTTGCCCAGGTGGCTGGAATAAATCTCGTGCACGTCTCCTACCGCGGCGCCGCGCCCGCCACTACCGACGTGCTCGGCGGCCAGGTGCCGGCGATGTTCGACAATCCGCTCAACGCGCTGCCGCACGCGAAGTCCGGCGCGCTGCGCGCGCTCGCAGTCAGCGGCGAAGAGCGCCTCGCCCTGCTGCCCGACGTGCCGACCGTCGCCGAGTCCGGTTACCCCGGGTTTGTTTCCGGCACCTGGTACGGCCTGTTCGCGCCGGCGCATCTACCGCAGGAACTGGCTGATAAAATCAGCCGCGACACCATCGCCGCGCTGCATGAACCCGACGTGCAACAAAAACTCAAGGCGCAAGGCTTCGACGTGATCGCCAGCGACTCCGCCACCTTCGCCGCCCACCTGCGCACCGAACTGGTGAAATGGGCGACGGTGGTGAAGGCGGCGGGCCTGAAGCCGGAGTAAGGATGCGTTCCCCGGGCGCAGCGCTGCGCCGCGTCAGCGGCGTGCGCTGCAGACCCGGGGTCCAGGGGCCACAAACACAAACGTGGACCCCGGGTCTGCGCCGCAACACTGCGTGTTGCGGCGCGCCCGGGGAACCTACCCATCCCCCCATATCTCCTGCGCCACCTCCACGACCATCGCGAGCTTCGCCCATTGCTCGTCCTCGGCCAGCACGTTGCCCTCTTCGGTCGAGGCGAAGCCGCATTGCGGCGACAGGCACAGCCGGTCGATGTCGGTGAATTGTGCCGCTTCCTCGATGCGCCGCATGATGAGATCGCGCTCTTCCAGCGCGCCGGTCTTGGTGGTGACGAGGCCGAGCACCGCCTTGCCGCCCTTGGGCAGCAGCCGCAGCGGCTCGAACCCGCCGGCGCGCGCGCTGTCGTATTCCATGAAATAGCCGTCGACGTTGATGCGGTCGAACAGCACCTCGGCGACCGGCGCGTAGCCGCCCGCGCCCATGAAGGTCGAGCGATAGTTGCCGCGGCACATATGCATGGTCACGGTCATCTCGGGCGGGGCGTCGGCGACCGCCGCGTTGATGAGATCGGCGTAAAGCTCGGCGAGCTTCTGCGGATCGTCGCCCTGCGCCTGCTGCTTCGCCCGGTAGGCCTCGTCGCACAGCATGACGATGAACACGTCGTCGAGCTGCAGATAGCGGCACCCAGCGTCGGCGAACGCACGCACCGCCTTGGCGTAGGCGGCGCCGAGGTCGGCAAAAAAATCGTCGAGGCGCGGATAGACCGCTTCGCTGATCGGGCCGCGCCCGACCCGGCCGTACATGGCCGAGGGCGCCGGCAGGGTCATCTTGGCGGTTTGTTTGGTGCGCGCTTGCACGAACTTGAAATGATCGAGCATCGGATGGCCGGTGAAATCGAGCTTGCCGGTAACCCGCACGCCCTCGGCGCGGGTCTGCACGCCGGCAAAGGCGATGCCCTCGGTCATGGCGATGCGCTCGGTGCCGGCGAGCCCCCACAGGAAATCGAGATGCCACCACGAGCGGCGGAACTCGCCGTCGGTGACCGACTTGAGCCCGACCGCTTCCTGTTTTTTGATGATCGCTTCGATCTCGCGGTCCTCGACCGCGGCGAGCGCGGCCGCGTCGATCTCGCCGCGGGCGTGGCGGGCGCGCGCCTCCTTGAGCGCCGCCGGGCGCAGCAGGCTGCCGACGTGATCGGCGCGAAACGGCGGACGGGCGGCGGGCATGGGCGACTCCACTCTCTGACTCGTCATGCCCCGCGAAAGCGGGGCATCCAGTAAACACCGGCCACGGCATTATTTGAAATGTCTGTGTTTACTGGATCGCCCGCTTTCGCGGGCGATGACGATAGTGATGATGATTTCATGAACGATCCGCCACCTTCTCCAGCAGCGTAATCAGCCCCTGCAGCAGCGCGGCGGGGCGCGGCGGGCAGCCGGGGATGTGCAGGTCGACCGGCAGCACCTTGTCGACGCCGCCGAGAACCGCGTAGCTGCCCTCGAATACGCCGCAGCCGCAGCCGCAGTCGCCCACCGCCACCACCCATTTGGGATCGGGCGTCGCCGCGTAGGTGCGATCGAGCGCGACCTTCATGTTGCGCGTCACCGGCCCGGTGACGAGCAGCACGTCGGCGTGGCGCGGCGAGGCGACGAAGCGCAGGCCGAAGCGCTCGACGTCGTAGACCGGATTGTTGAGCGCGTGGATCTCCAGCTCGCAGCCGTTGCACGAGCCGGCGTCGACCTCGCGGATGGCGAGCGAGCGGCCGAACAATTTGCCGGCGCGCGCCTGCAACGTGCGGCCGAGTTCCTCGAGCGCGTCCGTGCCCGGCCGCGGCGCCGCCGTGGTGGCCGCGCCCTGCAGGAGGGATTTGAGCAGCAGCGTGCGCATATCAGCGTTCCCCGGGCGCAGCCACGTCCGAAGGACGTGCCCCGGATGCAGCGCAGCACGCAGTGCTGCGCTGCTGATCCGGGGTCCAGATCTGGACCCCGTGTCTGCGCTGCGGCACTTCGCGCCGCAGCGCGCACGGGGAACGTCGGTCGCGCGGTGCGCCCGGGGAACGTCGAAAATTTGTTCGCGCCCGCATCACTGATCATGTCCCGAATACGAGCAGTTGAAGGATTTGTTGCACAGGGGAAAGTCGGCGACGATATTCCCCTCGATCGCGGCTTCCAGCAGCGGCCATTGGAACACCGAGGCGTCGCGCACATGCGCGCGTTCGACCCGGCCGGCGGCGAGCCGCAACCACACAAACACGTCGCCGCGGAACGCCTCGACGACCGCCACGCCCTCGCGCGGCGCGTCGACGACCGGCACCTCCGCCCGCAGCGGCCCCTCGACCGTCGACCACAGCCAGTGGCGCAACAGCCGCGCGCTTTCCTCGACCTCGCGGATGCGCACCCACACGCGCGCGTTCACGTCGCCCGCCTCGAAGGTCGGCACCGCGAACTCCATGCCGAAGTAGGGCGCGTAGGCAAGCTCGCGCCGCGCGTCGAATGCGCGTCCGGAGCCGCGGCCGATGAAGCCGCCGGCGGCCCAGCGCGTCACCAGCTCGCACGAGACGATGCCGGTCAAACACGTGCGGTCCTGCAGCGACGGCGTCTCGTCGTAGACGCGCACCACGTCGGCGAAGCGCGCGAGCGCGTCGTCGAGCATCGTCAGCAGCATCTCGCGCGCGTCGCTCGACAGATCATGCGCCACGCCGCCGGGGACCACGCAATCCATCATCAGCCGGTGGCCGAACGCCTGATCGCACGCCGCGAGCACGAGCTCGCGGATCAGGCCACAGTGGGCGTGCAGCAGCGCGAACGCCGCGTCGTTGCAGATGGCGCCGACGTCGCCCACGTGGTTGGCGATGCGCTCCAACTCCGCCATCACGCCGCGCAGCACGTGCGCGCGCAGCGGCACGTCGACGCCGAGCGCGGCCTCGACCGCGCGCGCGTAGGCGATCGACAGCGCCACGGTCGAATCCCCCGAGGCGCGCGCGACGATGCGGCCGGCGCGATCGAGCCCGGCGCCGGCGAGCAAAGATTCGATCCCCTTGTGCACGTAGCCGAGCCGCTCCTCGAGCCGCGCCACCGTCTCGCCGTTGGCGGTGAAGCGGAAGTGGCCGGGCTCGATGATGCCGGCGTGCACCGGCCCGACGGGAATCTGATGCAGGCCGTGGCCATGCACCGGCAGGAACTGATAATCCGCCGGATCGCGCGCGGGCGCCGGCGTGCGCGCGCCGAGCGGCGCGGCGATATCCCAAGCGCCGTGGTCGAGCCACGGGCGGTCGTCCGGAATGCCGATGGGCGCGAGGCCGTAGAGATCGCGGATCGCCCGCTCGGGCCGCAGCGCCGGCGGGTGATGCTTGCCGATCGAGGGGAACGAATTGTTTGTTGCTTGGAGCGAAATCACCGCGGGGTTTGTCAGATCCACTGCCCGCACGGCCAGATGCACGTGGCCGGGCTCCGCCCACAGCGCCATCAGCTCACCGTCGCCTGCGCCGAGCGCTTCGCCGATCAGGCCCCATACCTGCGCGTTTACCTCATACCGCGGCCACGGCCGCAGCACGGTGAGCGGCGTAAGCGGAGCGAGCAATGATGCGATTGCGGTCATTGCGGCGTTCCCCGGATGCACCGCAGCACGTAGCGCAGCGGAGTGGTGCGGTGCTGATCCGGGGTCCACGCTTGCGGCCCCTGGCCCCCGGGTCTGCAGCGCACGCCGCTGACGCGGCGCAGCGCTGCGCCCGGGGAACGCGTCTGCGATTTCGCGCGCATTCTATCTACCCCAGCAGCGCCGCGACGCTGCGGAACCAGGCGACGACCGGCTCCGGCAGCCACAGGCCGGCGGCAAGCACCACCGCCATATGCAGGAACAGCGGCACGTAGGACGCCTTCACGCGCCCGGTCGGCCCGCTCGGCTCGCCGAAGGTGACGTTCTGCAGGCGCAGCACCAGCGCGCCGAACGCAACCAACAAACCCGCGACCAACACGATGGCGAGCAGCGGCGCCCGCGCGAAGGTCGACGACACCAGCATGAACTCGCTGGTGAACACGCCGAACGGCGGCAGCCCGGCGATGGCGACGACGCCGAGCGCAAGCCCGGCCGCGAGCGCCGGATGGGTCACCGACAGGCCGCGGATGTCGGCGATGCGCTGCGTGCCCTTGACCTGCGCGACGTGGCCGACCGCGAAGAAGATCGCCGACTTGGTGAGCGAGTGCATGGTCATGTGCAGCAGGCCGGCGAAATTCGCCAGCGGCCCGCCCATGCCGAACGCAAACGTGATCACCCCCATGTGCTCGATCGACGAATAGGCGAACAGCCGTTTGATGTCGCGCCGGCGGTAGAGCATGAAGGCGGCGAATATCAGACTCACCAGCCCGAGCGCGATCATGATGCGGCCGCCGTCGAGGCTTTGCGTGTTGGCGGCGAGCACCATCTTGAAACGCAGCAGCGCGTAGAGCGCGACGTTGAGCAGCAGGCCGGAGAGCACCGCCGAGATCGGCGTCGGGCCTTCGGCGTGCGCGTCGGGCAGCCAGGCGTGGAACGGCGCGAGCCCGACCTTGGTGCCGTAGCCGACCAGCAAAAACACGAAGGCGAGCGAGAGCAGGCGCGGGTCGAGCTGCGCTGCGCTCTCGACCAGGCGGTCCCAGCGCAACGCCGGCAGCCCTTCGCCGAGCGCGTCCTGCGCCGCCACGTAGACCAGGATGGTGCCGAAGAACGCGAGCGCGATGCCGACCGAGCCGAGGATGAAATATTTCCACGCCGCCTCGACCGCCTCGGGCGTGCGGTAGATGCCGACCATCATCACGGTCGCGAGGGTCGCCACCTCGACGCCGACCCACAGCAGGCCGACGTTGTTGGCGACGAGCGCCACCACCATGGCGCCGGTCATCGCCTGGTAGAGCGCGTGATAGAAGCGCAGGAAGGTGGGCGTGAGCCGGCCGGTCGACAGCTCGTGGCCGATGTAGCTCGCGGAAAAGATCGAGGTGGTGAAGGCGACGAAAGTGGTGAGCGTGACGAGATAGATGTTGAAGTCGTCGATGATCAGCATGTCGGTGCGGATGCGCGGCGCGAACAAGAGGCCGACGCCGGCCGCGAACGCGAGACCGGAAGCAAGCACGTTGATCGCCGCGCCGATTTTGTAATTGGGCACGAACGCCAGCAGCACCACCGCCACGGCGGGGATAATGAGCACGGCTTGCAGGGCGAGAGTCATGCCGCGTTCCCCGGATGCACCGCAGCACGTAGCGAAGCGGAGTGGTGCGGTGCTGATCCGGGGTCCACGTTTGCGGCCCCTGGACCCCGGGTCTGCAGCGCACCGCTTCGCGCTGCGCTGCGCCCGGGGAACGTTGAGAGGCTGCGCGCGCGCATTCTCATCACACTCCGTCCCCCCTCTCGCCGCGGAAGCGGTCGAGCGCGCTCACGTCGACGGTGTCGAAGCGTTCGCGGATGCGGAACACGAACACCCCGAACACGATGAAGGCGATGAGGATCGAGAAGGCGACCGAGAACTCGACCACCAGCGGCATGCCCTTGGCGCCGGTGGCGGCGAGGATGAGGCCGTTCTCGAGCGACATGAAGCCGACGATCTGGGTGACCGCGTTGCGCCGGGTGATCATCATCAGCAAACCGAGCAGGATCACGGCGAGCGCGAAGGCGAGGTCCTCGCGCGCCAGCGGATCGACGCCTTCGACGCGCGGCAGCACCAGCATGATGGCCAAGGCCACGATGGCGAGGCCGAGCAGCATCACCGGGCCGGCGCCGATCACCTGCTCGATCTCGCGGTGGATGCCGAGGCGGCGCACGATGCGGTGCAGGGCGGTCGGGATGATGAAGCCCTTGACCGACAGCGCCACCGCGGCGGTGACGTAGAGGTGCGGCGCGTTCTGCGCGTGCGCCTGCCAGGCGACCGCGCCCGCGAGCACGATCGCCTGCAGGGCGAACACGTTGAGCGTGGCGAGGATGCGGTCCTGATAGAGCAGCAGAAAACTCAACACGAGCATCAGCCCGGCCAGCAAATGCCCCACGTCGAACGCGAGCGTGGTGGTCATGAGCCGCTCCCATCCCTCCCCCGCAGAGGGAGGGTGGACGCGCGCGAAGCGCGCGGCCGGGTGGGGGGCCGTGCGCGAAGAAACCCCCACCCGGCGCCGCCCGCTGTCGCGGGCGTCGCCACCCTCCCCCGCTGCGCGGGGGAGGGATGGGCGCGCGCTTCACCGCTCCGGAACATCGTCAAAAGCCCTTCGATACGAACAACAGGAACACCGCCAGCGCGGCGGCGGCGAAGGCGCCGCCGAGAAACACCGGGTAGCGGAACACGCGCATCTTAGCGACGGTGGTTTCGCCGATGGGGAGGAGAACGGCCAATACCAGCAGCTTGAGCAAATAAGAGGCAAGTCCAAGGGCCAGAGCAAAGAAGCTCTTCTCCCCGGTCGCCATGCCGAACGGCACGAACAGGCAGGCGATGAGCGAGAAATAGAGCACCAATTTCAGCGCCGCGGTCGCCTCGATCATCGCCAGATGCCGGCCGGAATATTCGAGCACCATGGCCTCGTGCACCATGGTCAGCTCCAGGTGCGTCGCCGGGTTGTCGATCGGGATGCGCGCATTCTCGGCGATGGCGACGAACACGAAGGCGAACAGCGCGAGCGCGAGCGACACGCGCAGGCCGACCGGGGCCACGACAAAAGAAGTCGCGATGGTCGAAAGCTGCGTCGTGCCGATCAGCAGCGCCACCGTGAAGGCGACCAGCAGCATGGCCGGCTCGGCGAGCGAGGCGATCAGCATTTCGCGCGAGGAGCCGATGCCGCCGAAGGCGGTGCCCACGTCCATGCCGGCGAGCGCCAGCGTAAAGCGCGCCGACGCCATCAAGGCCACCACCGCGATCAGATCCGCCGACCATGAGAACAGCAAATTCGTCGCGTAGGTCGGCACCAGCGCGGCCGCCACCCAGGTCAGCGCGAACATCAGATAGGGCGCCGAGCGGTAGATCCACGAGGCGTTATGCGCCAGCACCGCCTCCTTGTGCAGCAGCTTCCATAGATCACGATACGGCTGCCACACGTCCGGGCCGATCCGGCGCAGCAGCCGCGCCTTCACCTTGCGGGTGACGCCGAGCATGAGCGGCGCGACCACCAGCACCAAGGCCATCTGCACGCCTTGCAGCAGCAAATCGAGAATGAAATTGAGAGTCACCGCCATGCCGCCACCACCAGCAGGAGCACGATCAGCGCCGCGAAGGTCAGCGTCAGATAGCGGCGGATGGTGAGGAACTGCAGCACGTTGAGCCGCGCGGCGGTGCGCGTGACGAAGCGCGCGAGCGGCCCGTAGGCGAAAATCCACGCGGGATCGAACACCTTGACCGCGAAGGCGGCGGCGCGCGTCTCGCCCGGCTGCGGGAAATCGAGCTTCTCGACGACGCGGAACACGCTCGTGCCGTAGACGCGGCGGATCGGCATGGCGAAGCTCGCGGCGGTGTATTGCGCCGCCGCGGTCGGATCGGGATAGCCGCAGTCCCAGATGGCGGAACGGCGCGTCTTGCGCGTGGCGAAGCGGTGGATGAAGGCCGCGGTGAGCGTGCCCGACACCGCGATGAAAAACAAAAGCACCGCGCCGTTGTACGAGCTGCGGCTTTCCGCGATCGGCACGATCGAGAGCCATGGGTCATTTTGCGCCGGCATGC